>Ga0207647_10003512_pt1 | contig 11750 bp, 9 predicted proteins | sample KBSCornC2_FD_184295 | JGI IMG/M metagenome (GOLD analysis project Ga0207647, IMG submission 184295) | Corn rhizosphere microbial communities from Kellogg Biological Station, Michigan, USA - C2 (SPAdes) (version 2) | ecosystem: Host-associated > Plants > Roots > Rhizosphere ...
TGACAAACCGCTTTTCACCGCGCGCACGATCGACCAGAATTGTGTCAATGGCCGTGTCACGAAAGCGAAGCGGCCGGGACGAAGAGAAGAAGCCAGGAAGCCAAGAAGCCAAGAAGCCAAGAAGAAAAGGTGAGGAGAGCATGACATGCCCAGTTCGCTTCGATCGGCCCTTGCCGGCCTCCTCCTTGCAGCGGCGGTTGCCATGCCTGCGCTAGCCGATGGCCTGAAGGACGAGATCGCGCCGACCGGCAAGCTGCGGGTCGCGATCGCAATCAGCCCCGCGGGCGGCGCGTTCTGGTCGACCAAGACGGAAGCCGGCTATGCCGGCGTGCCGGTGGACCTCGGCAAGGAGATGGCGGCCCGGCTCGGCGTTGGCGTCGAATATATCGTGCACCAGAATTCCGGGCAGATCACCGACGCGGCTGGCAAAGGCACTCTTGAAAAAGGTGCTTGGGACGTCACCTGGCTGCCCAAGGATCCGGAGCGCGAGACCAGGATGATGTTCGGCCCGATCTACGAGGTCGCGGACGCCACCTACATCGTCAAGCCTGGTTCGAGCGTGACCAATTTCGCCTCGCTCGACCAGCCCGGCATCAAGGTCGCGGCCGTCAACGCCACCACCACCATGCGTGGCGCGGTCGCGCATCTGAAGAACGCTGAGGTCACGGGCTATCAGACCTATGACGAGATCTTCGGCCTCCTGAAGAGCGGCGAGATCGACGCCTTCGCGCTGTCGCGGGACCAGCTCAACAAGATGGCGCAGAAGATTCCCGGTACAAAGGTGCTGGACGAGACCTTCAAGAAGACGGTGACGGCCGTCGCCGTGCCGCTCGGCCACAGCCAGGCATTGGCGTTCGTGACGAAGTTCATGACGGACGCCACGACGAACGGCACCTTGCGCAAGGCCTATGACAACAATGGCCTGAAGGACTCGCCGATCCGCACCGAATAGGGCAGGCGGCGCAGGCCAGGTTGCAACCGGCGCCTCAGTGCGCCCTGATCTCCGCGTATTTCGCCATCGCGCGCTCGAATTTGCGGTTGAACAGCCACATCGCAGCGAGAATCTCGCGGAAGCTTGCCGAGCTGCGCGATCTGTCGGCCTGTCCAAAGGCGAAGATGCTGTTGTTGCGCAGGTGCCTCATGATCGTCGGGCTGGACACCCGGTAGTTCAGGAGATCGCTTGATTTGAGCGCGGACCGCGTCGGAGTGGGAACGATCTGGATCAGCTCGAACAGCTTCATCTGGTCGATCGGGTCGGGCAGCGTCTTCACGATCGCGGGGATTTCCCGGAAGACATCGGCATGCGCGTTCATCAGGCCGTCGCGCACGTTGGTCCAGTGGTTGAAGCGGTGATCGGTGCCGCGGGCGCGCGCCTCTTCCTTGTCGTCGCGCGCGCTCAATTCGTGATCGGCCGCCGCGATCTCTCCCTTGATGGCCTCCCATTTCCTGCGGCCGTTGCGGTCCTCGGAGGGGCCGGTCTGGAAGCTGCCCATATAGGTGTTCGAGCGTCCATTGCGGACGTTCTGCTTGCCGTTCGTCTCCGCAAAGAACAGCCCGAGGCTGATGCGGCCGGCAGCCTCGGCGTGGTCAGGTGCAAGCCCCTTCGCGCGTGCAATCGCGACGGCGAGATCGACGACGTCCTTGAACGGCGTCGGCGAGTTCTGCGCATTGGCCGGCGGCGCCTCCATGATGTCGAACAGCCCCGCGTATTCGTCGACCAGCGGCTCGATCGCGGCATCGAAATAGGCCGGCGGAATCTCGAACTTGTTGGGCTTGCCGATCCGCGACGGCATGGCGTCGGTGAGATCCTTGTAAGCACTGATGACGGCGACGCGTGCGAGATAGAGCGCCTGTCCCGGCAGATTCGGCAGCGGTTCCTTCGCCTCGATCTGTCGGCGCCGCTCGGCGAGGATGGATTTGAAATCGCCGAGCGCGCGATCGTAGGCCGCAAGCGCCTCCGATTGCTTTGCGTTAAGCGTTTGTGCCTGGCTGACCGTGAACGTCGTGACGATCAGCCCAAGCACCGCCATGGCTGCGGCGGCCTGACATCGTAGTCCCATGGCGCGGGTTCCCATGTGCCGGAGATTCGTCGGTCATGGGGATCGTAAACGTCAAACGCGCGGACTGGCGAGTTGCAAATCCCGCTCAGCCCGGGTTCTCCGACCTCACGCTGCGGCCCGGTAATCCGGCGCCGTCGCCAGGAACTTCGCATAGGCATCCGCATCCGGCGGCTGGAAGTGTCCGGCGAGCCCGCCGCGCTTCTGATTCCTGGCGCCGATGTCCGCCATCAGCTCGTCGAAATGGCGGTAGTGATAGGGCGCGACGCAGAGGCCGCCGTAGACGCCGGCAGCCGGCCGTTCGACGCGCTTGAAGTGCAGCATCATCTCGATGTTGTCGTGCATCTGCCGCGCCGTCGGCTGGTTGGCGAGCCGGCCGTCGGCATAGCGCACCAGCCAGTTCGCCGCGAGATCGGCACAGAGCACGGTGCAGAACGACGAGTTGAAGCCGACGAAGCCCATCTCCGGCAGATCAGGGTTGGCGATCAGGCGGTAGAGTCGGTACTGACCGTCCGCGTCGACCAGTTTCTGCTGATAGGCTGCAGGCAGGAACGGCACGCCGAGCTTGTAGCCGATCGCGAGCACCGCGACGTCGGGACCGACCCGCTCGCCGCCGCTCATCACGATGGTATCGCCTTCATAGTGATCGAAGCTGCCGAACACCGCCTTGATGCGGCCGTCGGCGACCATTGGGTAGAAGCCCGGCGTTGCGATCGGCACCGAGCAGTTGACGCCGTCCTCGATCCGCTCCTTCGGCACCATCTTGCACCGGCCAAGCTTGAGCTGGGTCTTCAACAGGCTCTCCAGCCCGCGCCAGTTCGCCCAGATCAGCGGCGCGGCGAGACGAAGCGCGAGCCGTGCCATCGCGCTGGCGCCCCAGCCTGGAAACATCTCCTCCTGCGCGCGGATGTAGAGGATGCGCTTGAAATTCACGAGGCCGCCGATGAAATAGGGGATGCGCCAGACCGGCTCGCGCATCACGATGGTGACCTCGCGTGCACCTGACTTCACCGCGTTCACCGCGATGTCGGTCGCCGATTTCGAGCCGCCGAGCACGACGACGCGGCGTCCTTTCGCCAGGCTGGAGTCGCTGTATTTCGACGAATGCAGGATCTGGCCGCCCTGCGCCAGAAAGCCGTCCTCGCCCGGGCAATGCAGCTCGCGCGGCTCGTTGAACTGCCCGGTGCAGACCGCGACGAAATCGAAATCCTCGTTCGTCGTCGTGCCGTCCCTGTTCGTCAGCGCGAGCGTCCAGCCCGGCTTCCCGTCGGCGCGCCGCGCCATGCCGGCGACCTCGGTGTTGAGGCGCAGCATGCGGTCGAGGCCGAAGCTCCCGGCGTAATCGGCGAGATAGGCGTGGACCTGCGGCCCGGTCGGCCATTCCGGATAGGCGTCCGGCATGGCGCGGTCGGTGTAGCGGTAGAGATCCTTCGGGCTCTGGGTCTGCACCTCGGGATAGGAGCGCGCCGGCTCCCAGACGCCGCCGAGATCGCCGCTGCGCTCGAGAACGGTGACGCGGTGGCCGCGGGTGGAGAATGCCTTTGCGGCGGCAAGACCGGAGACTCCGGCGCCGATCACGCAAACATGCTTGGGACTGACCATGGGATTGCTCGCAATCAGGGTGTTTCGTGTGCAAGCGGCCACGCTCGGCCGCAATGCGCGGCCGGCGGACCTGCAAGCAGATGAAAGTGGACGGTGAGGCGGCCGCCTACTCGTTGGCCTCGGGCGGCAGGAAGTCGACCTCGTGCAGCGCCGAGATGCGCACGACTTCGGCAGGGTCGGTCAGATTGTGGAGCTGGTTGAACAGCGCCTCCAGCTTCTGCATCGGCGAGACCCAGAACAGCGCGCGGCACGGCTTGTCGGATTTGTTGAAATAGCCGTGCGGAATGCCGCGCGGCATGCGCACGAGATCGCCGGCATGGGCCTTGACCCATTGGCCGTCGAGCTTGAGATCGAGCGTGCCTTCCTGCACCAGGATGAACTCGTCCTGGGTCGGATGGATGTGCACCGGCACGAACTGGCCGGGATCGCTGTTGGTCTCGAACGCGAAGGTGGAGTCGGTGATGGCCTTGGGGAAATAGACCTGGCCAAGGATGTTCCAGCTCTTGCCGCCATAGCCCGTGCCGACAGCGGTTATGCCCTTTTCGAGTGCAGTCATGGCTCGCTCCTCATGGATTCCGGCGAGGATGGAGCTTCGGCCAGCGACCGGCTGCCTGTCTATCCGCTAAACGAATCCGGATGGAGCTTTTGCCATGCAGCACGACGATTTTGCGACGCGGCCCTTTCCGCGTCCGCGGAACTATTATAGGCTTAAAGCAATTCCGTGACGCGAAGCGTGGTCGACGATGTCCGCAGCCGTGCTGGAAATGAGCGCAAGTGCGTCCGCAGCTGAACGGCTCGCGGACTTCGCCCGCGTCGCCACCGATGATGTCGACGAGGCGGCCGAGCAGATCGGACGCATCTTCTGTCCGCACGATCTCAAGCCGGCACAGGCGCGGGCGGCCGGCTTCTCCGCCCGGCACAATTGCGCGGCATTCGACGGCTTTTCCATCAACTACGTTGCCTATGGCGGATCCGTCAGCATCGATCCCGGCTGCCTCGAGCGCTTCTTCCTGCTGCAGGTCCCGCTCACGGGCGCCGCCCGCATTCGGGCCGGCGCCGGCGAGTTCGATGCCGTGCCGGACCGGACGGCATCGCTGCTGTCGCCGACGATCCCGACCCGGATGATGTGGAGCGACTGTGCCCAGGTGATCCTGTTGCTTGACCGCCGCATGGTCGAGCAGCGCGCCGCGGCTTTGTCGGGGAGGGTGGCGGGCACGGTCGAGTTCGATCCTGTGATCGACCTGGACGCGCCGTCCGGGCAGGCCTTGCGGACCAGCCTTGCCGGGCTGATGACGCTCGCCGAACGTCTTGGTCCCGCCGGCAGGCTTTCACCGGTCGCGACGGCCGACTGGCGGGAGGCGCTGCTCGATCACCTCCTCAACGGCCAGCATCATGGCCTGTCGGATGCGATCAGGACGTTCTCAGGGCAAGCCGAACGTCTGCCGCGGGCGCTCCGCGTCGCGCGGGACCGTCTTGCGGACAATGCCGGCGAGCCGCTCGACCTTGCGCAGCTCGCCTGCGCCGCCGGGATCGGCATCCGCGCGCTCCAGCTCGGCTTCCGTCGTCACTTCGGCGTGTCGATCTCGGAGATGCTGCTCGACATGCGCCTCGCCGGTCTGCACGCCCGGCTCGCGCAGGCCCCGCCCGATGCCTCCATCACCGAGATCGCCTTCGATCTCGGCTTCACGCATCTCGGCCGCATGGCCGGCGCCTACCGTGAAAAATTTGGCGAGACGCCGTCGGCAACGCTGCGGCGAAGGATGAGCTAGCGCGAGAGACCTACTTTCGCGACCGCGTCGTGCCGTTGTCTTCAGCCGCCTGCCTGCGCAGAAAACCCTCGACATCGGCCTGCACCGAATAGGGCGTCGGGATCGGGTCGCCCATGGAATCGACGGCGGTGTCGAGAGAGCGGCGCAGCATGCGCGCGAGCTCGGCCTTGCGGTAGGGTTTTGTCAGAAGCGGTGCGCCCATCGCGGCGCGGCCCTGTGCGTTCAGCGAGTCGTAGGCGTATCCGGAGGTGAACAGCACCCGCAGGGACGGCCGCGCGGCGACCATCTGCTCGGCGAGCTCGCGTCCGTTGATGCCGCCAGCCAGCACGATGTCGGTGAACAGCAGGTCGAACGCCTTCCCCTCCGCGGCGATGGTGAGCGCTTCGGTGGCGTTGGCGGCGGGGATGACCTTGTAGCCGAGGCTCTCGAGCTGGACCGTGACGTATTGGCGGACGTCGCGATCGTCCTCGACGCAAAGGATGGTTTCGCGCCCGCCCACGACCTTGCGATCGTCATAGCCGGCCGGGCGCATCGTGCTGGTCTCGGCCTTCGGCAGGTAGATCGTGAATGTCGTGCCGCGGCCTTCCTCGGACGCGACCTTGATGCCGCCGCCGGATTGCTTGACGAAGCCGAACACCATGCTGAGCCCGAGCCCCGTGCCCTTGCCGACCTCCTTGGTCGAGAAGAAGGGATCGAAGATCCGCTCCAGGATCGCCTGCCGCATGCCCGTGCCGGTGTCGGCGATCTCGATCTCGACATAGTCGCCGGCATAGCCGGCGCCGACCGCCACGGCCTCGCGGACGCCGAACACGACATTGCGCGTCGTCAGGCTCAGCCTGCCGCCGTCCAGCATGGCGTCGCGGGCGTTGATCGCGAGGTTGAGCAGCGCCGAGCTCAGCTGGCCGCGGTCGACGAGGGCGAGCCAGACCTTGCTGTCGAGCCTCGTCACGATCTCGATCTTCTTGTCGAAGGTCGCCAGCAGCAGTTTTGCGAGCTCTTCGAGCAGCTCGTTGACGTCGATCTCCGTCGGCTGGAGCGCCTGCTTCCTTGCAAAGGACAGCAGGCTCGAGGTCAGCGCGGCGCCGCGATCGGCGGCCTCGCTGATCAGCTTGGTGATGGTCGCAAGCGGCGGATTGTCCTTCACGGCGTCGGCAAGGATCTCGATCGTGCCGGTGATCACGGTGAGCATGTTGTTGAATTCGTGCGCGATGCCGCCGGTGAGTTGCCCGACCGCCTCCATCTTCTGGGCCTGGATCAGCTGCTCCTCGGCGGCGCGCTTCTGGGTGATGTCCTTGACGAAATTGTTGATGATGGTGCGCCCGCCGAGCCGGAGTGCCGTGCTCGACGCCTCGACCAGGATCGCATCGCCGTTCCTGTGCAGCAGGCTCACTTCGATGCGGATGCCGATCGGCGTATCCGACAGTTCCGGCAACAGCCGCATCATGCGCTGCCTGAAGCCGGCGCGGAGCGGCTCGGCGACGAGGAGGTCGACGACGTCGGCGCCGATGGCCTCCTGCCGCGACCATCCGGTCAGGGCTTCGGCCTGAAAGCTCCATTCCACGACGATGCCGCGTTCATCGGTCTGAATGAAGGCGTCGAGCGCGGTCTTGATGATGGCTTGCGTCATCTGTGCGCTCTCGGCGACGGCCTTCGCCCGATCGGCCAGTTGCGCGGAAGCCCGCTCGGCCTGCGACGTCGCGATCGCGCGCGTGCAGAGACGCGCGAGCAGCACCGCAACGACACCGCTCGCCATCAGGGCGATGAGCTGGGCCATGCCGAACCCGCGCGGGCCGGCGGTGCCGGTCACGGCATAGGAGGCGAGAAGGAGTGCGGCGGTCACGACGACCTGGGCGGCCATCGCAAATGTCACAACCCCCCTGAGTTTCATGGTCTCACACCCAAGACGCCAGCCGCGGACCGTGCCGGCCCCGCCCTGTCGAGGGGGCCAGCTTCATGTGAGCTACAGATTCCGTGCGTTTCCGTCGAGGGGCAATTTCCGGTGGCGCGGGGCGGCCGCCGTCCCGGAGACGAGGCCCGGCCTGCCCCGGGCGTCAACCCGCCGGCGAATCGGTCTGGCGCAGCGTCGTCACCCAGATCGCGCGCGCCACCTGCTGGGTCGGGTTGTCGAACATGTGCGGCACGATGCTCGGGAAACGAAAACTGTCGCCGGCCTCGAGCACATGGGCCTGGTTGTCGAGCCACAGCCGCAGGCTGCCGGACAGGATGTAGCCGGCCTTCTCGCCGGTGTGCTGCAGGAAGTCGGTGCCGGACGAGGCGCCGGGATTGAGCGTGAGCTCGTAGAGTTCGAGCTGGCCCTTGCCATCGGGGGTGAGGGCTTCCTTGACGACGCCGCTGGCGGTGAGGCGCAGCAGGCGACGGCTGTTCTTGCGCACGATGTAGCGCTGCACGTCGGCGGAATCGGTGGTCTCGAAGAAATAGGAGATCGGGACCTCGAGCGCGATGCTGAGCAGGCGCAGCGTGCGGATCGACGGCATGGCGCGCGCGCGTTCGAGCTGGCTGATCATGCCGTTGGACAGGCCGGTCTTGTTGGCGACGTCCTGGATCGAGAGGCCGGCGCGCTGACGCAGCAGTCGGACGGTTTCGCCGAGACGCTGGTCGACCGCATCGTCGGCCTCGATCGTTGGAGCGTCCTTCGGGCCGTTGGTATCGCCGCGACCATCCATGTCGCTCTCCCATGCATCATCTCAGCCTTGGACCGCATCGGTCCGAGACTTCAATCGGAGTGAAAAGGTCGCGCATCCTAGCAATGTCATTGACAGCTGTATTTAGTCATGATGAACTTTTGATTGAAAAATTTAGAAGCACTAAAGCCCACTCCTGTCCCTTTGCCGGGGTCTGGGGGCGCGGGAGACGGTGCCGCGTGCGACAACGGAGAGTGGTCATGGCAAGCGACACCGGCAAGTTCGGCGTTGGGGCAGTGCATCTCGGCATTCCGAATCGCCGTCAATTCTTCCAGCTCGGGGCCGGCGCCGCCGCGGGATGGAGCCTTGCAGGCAGCGCCTTCGCGCAGACCGAGCGCCCGACCAATCCGCCGGACAAGCCGCGCGGGCAGGTGATCGCGGCGCTGTCGCAGGAGCCGACCGTCTTCCATCCGCTGATGCCAAACATCGAGGTCGATCAGGGCATCTGCTGGCAGGTGTTTTCGCCGCTCTGGTACATCGATCCCGACGGGAATTTCGTTCCCGACCTCGCCCGCGAAGTCCCGACCCTCGAGAATGGCGGCCTGTCGGCCGACGGGTTGACCTGGAAGATCAAGCTGCGCAGCGACGTGAAGTGGCACGACGGCACGCCGTTCACGGCGGAGGACGTCAAATTCTCCATCGAGCTGATCAACAATCCCGGTTTCCGCGCGCGCAGCCGGGTCGGCCATAGCCTCGTCAAGGACATCACCGTCGTGGCGCCCGACGAGATCCATTGGCGGATGGAAGCGCCCTATTCGCCCTATATGTCGATCCTGGGGTCGTTCACCTTCATCGTGCCCAAGCACATCCTGGAGAAGGTGTCCGATCCGAACGCTTCGCCATTCCACAATGCGCCGGTCGGCACCGGCCCGTTCCGCTGGGGCGAGCGCGTGCCCGGCGACCACATCCTGCTGAACGCCAACACCGGCTACCACGGCAAGGGGCCGTACGTCGAACGCGTGGTGTTCAAATACATTCCCGACCTCACCGTGCTCTACACGCAGTTCCGCACCGGCCAGGTCGACTATACGGGCCTCGCGGGCATCCTGCCGAACTTCGTGCAGGAGGCGAAGACGCTGAAGGGCCGCAAGATCTTCGTCTCCTCGACCTCCTCGGTGGAGCATATCGCGCCCAACCTGGAATTCGGTCCCTTTGCCGACCGCGCCGTGCGCGAGGCGCTCTATCTCGGCATCAACAAGCAGGCGATCATCGACGCGCTCTATTACGGCCTGCCGACGCAGACCGAGAGCTTCGTGCCGAAGCAGGCCTGGTCGTTCCAGCAAGGGCTGCCGCAGCACAAATACGATCCTGCCAAGGCCAATGCGCTGCTCGATGCTGCGGGCTGGGTCCGCGGCTCCAGCGGCATTCGCGAGAAGGGCGGCGTCAAGCTCGAATTCACCAACTCGACGACAGCGGGCAGTGCCGTGCGCGAGCAGTGCCAGCAGCTCCTGATCCAGGACTGGCGGGCCATTGGCGCGACGATGCGCGTCAACAACATGCCGGCGGCCGTGATCTGGGGCGACTTCTGGCAGCAATCGAAGTTCAATTCGGTGATCGTCGGCGTGAACTTCATGCTGGGCAGCGACCCCGACGTGACGCCGCGCTTCGGCTCCGGTGCCATTCCCGCCAAGGGCGGCCGCGGCTACAACACTTATCAATACCAGAACGCGGAGGCCGACCGGCTGCTTTCCCAAGGCGCCAAGCAATTCGACCTGGCGCAGCGCAAGGCGACCTATGGCGAGCTGCAAAAGCTCATCCGCAACGACCTCGCTATCCTGCCGCTGTTCCAGAGCTTCATCGCCGAGGGCGTGAAGGAGGGGCTGCAAGGCTTCCGTCCCAACATCAACATGTCGATCAACAGCTGGAACATGCGCGAATGGTATTGGGCCTGATGTCTCCGGCTCGCTGGATCGCCTGAGATGGCCCGTTACGTCGCCAATCGCCTGGCGCAGGCGATCATGCTGCTTGTGATCGTCTCGGCGATCGGCTTCGCCATCCTGCATCTGGCGCCGGGCGGTCCGCTCTCGCAGTTCGCCGCCTCCGCGCAGATGACGCAGGAGGATCTCGACCGCGTCACCAAGCAGCTCGGCCTCGATCGGCCATTGCCGATCCAGTATCTCGACTGGTTCGGCCGCATGCTCAAGGGCGATTGGGGCCGCTCCTATCGCGACAGCGAGGCGGTGCTGTCCGTGATCTCGTCGCATCTCGGCGCCACCCTGGAGCTGATGGCGACGGCGACCATCATCGCGGTCCTGCTCGGCTGCTGGATCGGCGTGCTCGGCGCGCTGCGCCGCTATTCGCTGTTCGATACGCTGGCCACCGTCGGCGCCATGATCGCGCTGTCGATCCCGACCTTCTGGTTCGGCCTCGTCACCATCTACATCTTCTCGGTGAAGCTCGGCTGGCTGCCGGCCGGCAACCGCGAGACCGTCGGCGACGGCTCCTTCCTCGACCTGCTGCATCACCTGATCGCGCCGGCCCTGGTGCTGGCGCTGGTCGAGACCGCGATGTGGGGCCGCTTCATGCGCTCTTCGATGCTCGAGGTCATCCACCAGGATTACATCCGCACCGCGCGCGCCAAGGGCATGCCGGAATGGCGGATCCTCACCGTGCACGCGCTTCGCAATGCGCTGCTGCCGATGATCACGGTGGCCGGCCTCCAGTTTCCGACGCTGCTCGGCGGCGCGCTGGTCGCCGAGACGGTGTTCACCTGGCCCGGCATGGGGCGTCTGTTCCTCGATTCCATCGGCTATCGCGACTATCCCGTGGTGATGGGCATCCTGATGTTCTCGGCGACCATGGTGCTGATCGGCTCGCTGCTCGCCGACATCTTCTATGCCGTCGTCGATCCGCGCATCCGGGTGGGCTAGGCGATGACGAGTGCGGTTCTCTCCACCGACCAGCTCGCGCCCGGCCAGGCCGCCTGGCGGCGCTTTCGCCGGCACCGGCTCGCGCTCGCAGGCGCCGTGATCATCCTCGTCCTCGTCCTCGGTTCGGCGTTGGGCCCTTACCTGCTGCCGTTCGACGACACCTATATCGACATCATGAAGCGGTTCGCGCCGCCGCTCTCGGGCGCGCACATCCTCGGCACGGACGAACTCGGCCGCGACGTGCTGGCGCGGCTGATGATGGGCGGACGGGTGTCGCTCTCGATCGGCATTGTCGCGATGGTGATCGCGATGGCGGTCGGCATCGCCGTCGGCGCCTTCGCCGGCTTCTATGGCGGCGTGGTCGGCGCGGTGCTGATGCGGCTCGTCGATGCCATGCTGTGCTTTCCGACCATCTTCCTGCTGCTTGCGCTCGCGGCGCTCATCGAGCCCGGCTTCGTCACCACCACCGTGCTGATCGCGGCCACCGCCTGGATGTGGGTGGCCCGCGTCGTCGAAGCCCAGGTGCGATCGCTCAGAGAACGCGAATTCGCCGTTGCCGCGCTCGCCTTCGGTTCGTCGAACCTGCGGATCATGTTCCGCGAGCTCGTGCCCAATGCGATCGCGCCGATCGTGGTGGCGGCGACGCTGAACGTCGCCAAGGCGATCCTGCTGGAATCCTATCTCAGCTATCTCGGCTACGGCATCCAGCCGCCGGCTGCGAGCTGGGGCAATATGCTCAACAACGCGCAG
>Ga0207647_10003513_pt1 | contig 11750 bp, 11 predicted proteins | sample KBSCornC2_FD_184295 | JGI IMG/M metagenome (GOLD analysis project Ga0207647, IMG submission 184295) | Corn rhizosphere microbial communities from Kellogg Biological Station, Michigan, USA - C2 (SPAdes) (version 2) | ecosystem: Host-associated > Plants > Roots > Rhizosphere ...
CCCCTCCGATCCGCCCGCTTGTTTGCCGCGCTTTTCAAAGGATCCGATCTTCTGATGGTTGCACGCTTCGATCAGGCGAGAGCAGCGGACGACAACGAAATCGAATCCTATTGCCGGTCGGCCGTTGCCATGTTCATCGCCGCGCACGGTGGCATCTAGCTAAAGGCGCGCGGTATGTCTTGGGCGCCGGTTGCTCTAGCTTTTGTTGACCAACTTAAAGTCGCTGGAGGCGGCGGTGCCTAGAAACCGGCCTCACTCTGTTGTCGGCTTCATAGTCAGCGCGCTTCCTGTCGCTTCAAAGCATCCGGTGCGCCGTCAACAACTTGCAGCATCATTGACGGCGCTATTTGCTTATTTACCCTGAAGCAGCATACCGAGGGGTTTGAGCGGGCCGACCCGCAGGAACTCGAAGTCGAGGAAGCCTCCAGCCGCGAGGGGCATTGCACCCACGATCGCCTTGGCTTCATCGACAGATTCGACGCTCATCAGGAAGACCACGCCCGGATGTTCGTCGATAAAGTAAAACTGCTCGATTTTCCCTTCGAGGTAGAGCTTAAGTGTGTGCGGGACTTCCTTCGGCATGATCTGTTGCCGAACGTCGTCCGTGATGGGTTTCACGCCCTTTCCGATTGCAAAAACTTTCATCTGTCGTCTCCTTGGTGAATCGACGAGGCAGAGTCTAGCCCCCGCACTCGAAAGAAGGTACAGTCGTAAATGCCAACTTTGGGGTCGTTTACGCCATGCGAATCACGCTGATTGCTCTCGATGGTGTGTTTGACACCGGGTACACGGCGATGCTCGATGCGCTCAGGATGGCGAACAGTTTCGCGGCCCGTGAAGGCAGGCAACTTCCGTTTGAAATAAGCGTCGTGGGGGTGCGCAAGAAGGTGCGGACCAATGGCGGGCTCCTTATTCCCGTGCAGCCCATAACGCCGGCATTGATGCCGGACTGGGTGATCCTTCCTGCCTTGGCGACTTCGACACCGGAGCTTCTGATTCCGGCGCTCGAGCGGGCTGACGTAAAGCAGGCCGTTGTGGAGCTCCGGAGGTGGCATGAGCAGGGAGCCAACCTCGCCACTTCGTGTATCGGGGCGTTCGTGTTGGCCGAAACCGGTCTTCTCGATGATCGCGAGGCGACGACGACCTGGTGGCTTGCGCCGCTGTTCCGGCAACGCTTCCCCAAGGTGCGGCTCGAAGAGTCGCGAATGCTGGTGCCGACCGATATCGGCGTAACAGCCGGCGCGGCGATGGGGCATCTCGACCTTGCGCTTTGGCTGATTCGCAAGGCGAGTCCGGAGTTGGCCGTGGTGGTCTCGCGATACCTGCTCGCCGACCTGCGTTCGTCGCAGGCGCAATACATTATCCCGAACCATCTGGCGCAGGCCGATCCCCTCGTCCTGCGTTTCGAGCGCTGGGCAAGGGATCATCTGAAAGACGGATTCTCCCTGCAGGATGCCGCTTCCGCGGTAGGGACCAGCACGCGCTCATTGCAGCGGCGATGCCAAGCGATACTGGGAAAATCGCCGCTGTCCTATTTTCAGGACTTGCGCGTGGAGCACGCCCAAGCGCTTCTCCATGGCGGCATGGATCTGGAAGCCGTGGCCGCTCAGGTAGGCTATATCGACGGGGCGACGTTGGGTGCGCTCCTGCGCCAGAGGACGGGGCGCGGTGTGCGCGACCTTCGCGCTGATCTGCGCTGATGGTTTGGCAAAAGATCGGTGCAGCTTTACCCCACCAAACCGGCGTTCGTTGACCCCTGCGAAGGAGGCTCGTTCAAATGAACAACGTTGCTCTCGCATGCATGGTGGTTCTAGGGTTACTCCTGTTCGGCCTCGGATTGTCCATCTCGGTGATACGTTTCCGCGAAGGCACTGCCTCGGGCTGCAAGCCGGACCCCGCGAACCTGCTGCACAAGCTCGTCCGGGCTCATGCCAACACGGCTGAATACGCGCCGTTCCTCGCGCTACTGTTTCTCTATCTTGGCGCGCGATCGCCTTCGACGGCGACAGTGTCGCTGATGGTCGCGGCAACCGTGTGCCGCTGTTTGCTCGTCGTCGGACTGATCGCATGCCCGACGATGGCAAAGTTCAACCCGTTGCGGTTCGTCGGCGCACTGGGCACCTACCTGACCGGTATGGCGCTATGTGTGTCGCTGCTGCTTTGAGATGCGACCGACGACGAGATCGCGTGTGCTTAGCGCGCGCCGACGCGCTCGTTCTTGCCCATCAGCTCAACAACGAAGTCAAGAAACGCCCGCGTCTTTGCCGGCAGGTGATGCCGGGACGGGTAGTACGCGTATAGCGGAAATCGCTCGTCTGCCCATTCGGGAAAGAGATTGATCAATTGGCCGTTCGCGATCAGGGGCTCGGCACCGAGCAGCAACATCTGCGCGATTCCGGAACCGGCAAGGCATGCGTTGAGCAGGGCGCCCGGATCGTTGACCGTGAGGCGTCCCCGCGTGTCCACCACAATGCGTTTTCGCCGGCGATGGAATTCCCACGCGAACGGCTTGCCTGTCTCCGGGTTGCGAAATTCAATGCATCGGTGGCTTCGGCTTTCAAGGTCCTCGGGTTTTGCCGGCCGTCCCCAGCGAGCGATATACGCGGGCGATGCGACCGTAACAATGCCGGTATCGAGCAACTTTCTCGCGATCAGCGTAGAGGCTCGAGGTTCGCCGAATCGCACGGCGATGTCGAAGCCATCCATGACGAGGTCGCCAAGACTGTCTCGCGCGATGAGCTCGATTTCGAGTTCCGGGTGCGCGTCCATGAACGCATCGAGTTGCGGCCCAAGAATGGTCCGGTAGACGACAGGATCCAGATTGACTCGCAGCTTTCCACGCACAGCGGAAGCGCTGCCTGCCGCGGCCGCGGCTGCTTCCTCCAGCCCGGCGAGATGGGGCATGACTTGTTCGTAAAAGCGGCGGCCTTCTTCAGTGAGCGAGACGGAGCGCGTCGTTCGGTTGAAGAGCCGGATGTTGAGCTTTTTTTCCAGCCGCGCAATCGCGCGACTGACGCCCGGTGGCGTCATTCCTATGACTTCCGATGCGGCCGCGAACGTCCCCATGTCCACCACGGCGGCGAACACGCTGATGCTGCCGGACAGCTTCTCGCTACTGGATCTCATGGTTGTTCGAGTGAAATGCGGATGGTGGATCGCGACTGACCAACCGGAACGCCCGCGTGCCAAAGTTGCACCGTGCAGCAGCGCAGGATAACTCCGTGGATCATGCCGCATTGATGACTCGTTGTCACTGATCTGATGCCATCCATGTCATTTTGTTTCGGTCGGCGTTTGTCCAGAATGCGTGTCACCGAGACACCCGATGTATCCACACATGGAGAACGAGCAATGTATGCAATAACAGGAATCACCGGCCAGGTCGGCGGCGCACTGGCCCGCGAGCTGCTGGCCACGGGTCAGCCGGTGCGCGCGGTCGTGCGCGATGCGACGCGGGCAGGATCATGGGCAGACCGAGGTTGCGAGATCGCGACGGCGTTCATGGAAGACGCTTCGTCGCTCGCCGCCGCGTTCGAGGGCGCCACCGGCGTTTTCATCCTGCCGCCTTCGGAGTTCGATCCGGCGCCCGGGTTTCCCGAAGCGCGGAAGGTGATCGAGGCTGTATCCGCAGCGCTCCTGAAGGCGCGGCCCGAAAAAGTCGTTTGCCTGTCGACGATCGGCGCACAGGCCGACGAGATCAATCTGCTCACGCAACGCACGCTGATGGAGCAGGCACTGCGCGAGATGCCGATGCCGGTGACGTTCCTGCGGCCTGGCTGGTTCATGGAAAACGCCACGTGGGATGTCGCGTCCGCGCGCGACGAGGGCGTCATTGCCAGTTACCTGCAACCGCTCGACAAGCCCGTGCCGATGGTGGCTACCGCGGACGTAGGCCGCGTTGCGGCCGAACTGCTCCAGCAGACGTGGCGCGGTGTGCGCGTGGTCGAGCTGGAGGGCCCGCGCCGGGTGAGTCCCAATGATCTCGCATTGGCCTTCGCTCACGTGCTGGGTGCGCAGGTACGCGCGGAAGTTGTCGACAGGCAGACGTGGGAAGCGCTGTTCCGCGGGCAGGGCATGAAGCATCCTCTACCCAGGATGCGCATGCTGGACGGCTTCAACGAAGGCTGGATCTATTTCGACAGTAATCCTGATGAAATCGTGCGTGGCCGCGTCGAACTGGAGACGGTTCTGCGAGAGCTAGTGTCGCGTGCAGTCTGACCCGAGCCTTGGCCCGTCGGTTTGATCGATCGCCATGTCCTGTACGGAGCGATCGGCAACTTGGAACTATACTGGGGCAACCTGGAGGGTTCCATGACTGATCACGACAGACTGCATCCGCTACGTCCGTTCCTGAAAAATTGGGTTTGGGAGCATGGCCGAATCGGGACTCGCTATCTGGACTGCGTCGACTGCGAAATCAAGTTTGATGAAGGCAAGAAGTCGCATTTCGCAGCCGAGAAATATATCTACGTGCCGCTTGGCAACGGGGCTGACGACGATGCGTCTGTGGATGGGCCTGCAATTCAGGAGGCCGGACTTGCCCGGTTTTTGCGGGCTGCGCAGTTGGGTAAGCCGGAAGAAGCCGGTTCTGTAGCGGAGGTGCAGCGCGCAGTGCAGGACTGCGTGGAGATTGGCCTGTTCAGTGCGTATCAAGGGGAGGCTCGCAACGCATTTGCCCGATACGCGCAGGAACCCATGTTCGACGACGAGATCCGCGCGGCGGTTGTCGACGACATCCGGCGTGTTTATGTCGGCATGCGCGAGCAACTTGGGCTGTACGATTTTAGTGTGCTCTACGGCTTGCCCCAGCCATTGCTTATCGGCGACGCGCCCTTCATTGACTGGCGCGTATCCGCGAGTCCGGCACTTCCGTTCGTGTCGCTTCCGCTGGGACCTTACTGTCTGCTGGTAGGCGCGCCATCGGGCAGGAAAAGCCGAATCGGCCCGGTGGTCTGGAAGGCCGCTGCCACGATGGGCCCGTTGAAAGACCACAACCGCCGGATCGAGGAGCAGGCACGTCTGTGGCTGGTGGCGACTACGGATGATCAACTCGTTGCTGTGCAAAGTCGCATGGTTGCGGCTAGAGGGGCCAGGGAAGGGGAAGGGAAGCCCTGAGTGATGTATACGGTGATCAATCTATCGGAGCCGGCGGCGCTCGAAGCAGCATCGGTATTGAAGAAAATGGTGTGAGGGCACAGTTCGTCGTCTCCCTTCCTTTGCCGCGCAATTTTGATCTCGACGAGTTGCGGCAGTTTCTTATGGAGACGGCGAATGTCGCCAGACGCATCTCGAACACCTTTGTTGTCGCGGCAGGACGGGAGCTTGAAAGCGATATCGAAAGAAAGGTCGACGATGGACTGCCAAAGGTCCTTACAGAGGATTGGACGTGCGAGCGGATTGTTGTCCCAAGGCATCTAATTTCGGTGCCTCTCAGATGTTTCGCAACGTTGGTCGAGTCGGATCAAGCCATTCTGCTTAAGCGAACGTCAATGCCATGAATCGATGGGGGACTTCGCTGTCAGTTCATTCAAAAACTGTTTACTTTTTCTTGAAATGAGAAAGCGACTTCCATCGATTGAAGCGTCAGTTCAGAGTCACAACGGGAACAGGACGCGAGCATCTGATCGAAACCAAATGGAATCGGCGCGTCCGTTATCCGAGGATTTGATTGTCTCGTACGAGCGGCTTACCTCCATATGGCTATAGCCCTGGTCGAGCACCAGACTGGCTGCTTGCTGTTTGAACTCCGGGGGAAAACGGACGTCGGTGCTTGCTCGTCAGACACCGCTTCATGGCGATCATTCTCGCCAAAATCAGTGTCCGAATTCATTCGACCACTACACATCTGATAAAGCCATCTACGATTCGGCCCAGCGGGCCGGCCTTATTGTGCGAGGCTCGGCGAATGGTGATGTCGGCACCTGGATCTTCTACGACACCGCTAGCCAGACCCTCACGCTCGACCGCTCTAGGTCCGGCAACATCCGATTCTCGAACGCGTTCAGCAAGCAGCACATTGTCAATATGCCGTTGGAGAACGGGAAGTCGCGCCTTACCGTACGGGTCGACCCGAATTCAGTGGAAGTGTTTACGAGCGACGGCCGTACTGTCATCACCGACCTCATCTTTCCGGCACCCGACGACAATCGCGCTTCGGTCTTCGCCGACAATGGCGAGGCGACGTTCAGCGATATGACGATTACCCGTCTCGCTGATCCACGCAGTGCAAAGCAATAGTGCCATGCGTTGGCTCGAAAGCTGGGCTCCGCCAGAACGCATCGCATCTACAGCAAGGACTTGCCTGGTTCTCCCGGACGTGCCGCGTTGCGAACGCCAAGTGTATCGCTGCCGTCAAGGCATGCAGGATGGTCCGTCACGCCGAACGGCGGGCGACTTTGAACTATGTATGTAGTTCCACGGATGCCGGCTGTAGGTCCAATCCCATCGGGCATCGGCCTGACACAATCGAGCGGTTGACACCTTCAATTGCGTGCTCTTGACTAGACTCGCATTTCGTAAAAATTACGGTGTGCTACCAGTTATTACTCAGGAGAGAAATGATGATGAGTAGCTGTTTTCCGCAGAGCCGGCTGCTCCGCCCCCACCTGCTCGCGAGCGCAGTTTCTGCCGTCGTGATGATTATCGCCACGACACCAGCTCAGGCACAATTCCCAGCCCCGACACCTCACTCCCAACAGGCATTCGATCCCGCCGCCAGCTTTACCTCCCGATGGACAAGGGCGGATGCCCGGCAGATCAAGGCCATGTCCCTTCCCACTACAGTCGGCGGGAACTCGCTACCCCCGGCCCTCACCATGCCGAACATCCGCGCGGACTTCCCTGACACCAATGCCGACTTCTGGGTATGGGACACTTGGCCGCTCGCGGACCTGCACGCAGTGCAACTCAGCTACAAGGGCTGGGACGTGATTTTCTCGCTGACCGCCGATCGCCACGGCGGCTATTCGTTCGATGACCGGCACGTGCATGCGCGCATTGGATTCTTTTATCGCAAGACGGGCATTCCCGCGTCACAGCGGCCCGCGAACGGCGGATGGATCTTCGGCGGCCATCTGTTCCCGGATGGCTCGAGCATCAGGGTTTTCAGCCCCACCGTGCCGATCACGCAAAACGCTGAATGGTCCGGCTCCGCCAGGCTCACCAGCGGCGCCAACGTGAGTCTCTACTACACGGCGCTGGCGTTCAACAAAACGTCCCCGAACGGCCCGGACATCACCCCGCCGGTCGCGATCATTGCGCGCGCGGACGGCCATATCCACGCGGACGCCACGCATGTGTGGTTCGACGGCTTCAATGATCACCAGGCGCTGCTGCAACCCGACGGTGTCCTGTATCAGAATGGTGCGCAAAATAATTTCTACAACTTCCGCGACCCGTACGTGTTCCTCGATCCGGCTCATCCGGGCGACACGTACATGGTGTTCGAGGGCAACACCGCCGGCCCGCGTGGGGCGCCCACGTGCACTGCCGACGACCTTGGCTATGTATCCGGCGACCCGTTCGCCGAGACTGTCGCAGCTGTGAATGCTTCCAGTGCGGTACTGCAGAAAGCGAACGTCGGCCTCGCGATCGCGACGAATCCTCAGCTCACTGCATGGAAGTTTCTTCCACCGATTCTTTCCGCGAACTGCGTGGACGACCAGACCGAGCGGCCGCAGATCTATCTGAGCAACGGCAAATACTATCTGTTCACGATCACTCACCGCTCGACCTATGCGACTGGCGTCGACGGGCCGGATGGCGTGATGGGTTTCGTCGGCAACGGGATCCGCAGCGATTTCCTGCCGATGAACAAGGGCAGCGGCCTGGTGCTCGGCAACCCGACCGACCTCACTCAACCGGTCGGCTTTCCGTTTGCGCTGGATCCAAACCAGAATCCACGCACATTCCAATCGTATTCGCACTATGTGATGCCGGGCGGCCTGGTCGAATCCTTTATCGACGCAATCGGCCCGCGGCGCGGCGGGTCGCTCGCGCCGACCGTGAAGATCAACATTGGCCTCACGACGTCGGCGGTTGATCTGACCTATGGCACTGGCGGTCTGGGCGGCTACGGTGATATCTCTGCCAACCAGCCGGCTCTTGGCCGGGGCGGTGCGAACAATGGAAAGGGAGGCGGCAACGCGCCGTAAGCTGCGCCTGGTTGTTACTGGGTAAGTTTCGCGGAGAGCGGCATACCCGTATGCTACCCGTCTCGATCCGGGTGCGGCCACGAGGCCGCACCTTACTTGCTTTGCGACTGCAAATGCCGGTGCGCATCGCGCGAAAAGTCCGGGTGTGCCGGCCATCTGCAATACGAGCATTCCTGCATAATCAATCCGGCGGTCATTTTCCAACGCCGGGCAGTTAGGTTCCAACGGCGCGAGTGGGTCGACTCCGGTCCGCTGATGATCTGCGAGCGCGAGCACGGATTAGGGGTGGGCTTGCCCAATCGCGCTCGCATGGGCGCGACCACCACGGCTGCGATCACTCCCGAAAGGACGGATCAAGCCCCTCGACCAATCGCATCAGCGCATAAAGTGCCCTTGCTTCAGGACCCGCGTGCAAGTACTCGAACTGTTGCGCCGCGTGTTCACAAACAGCGGGTGCCGGGAAGGTCCAGTTGTTGATATTGCCTATCGGCGTGTCAAAGTGCGGGCCGAAGGGCAAACAGCCCCGGCGTGAAACACACATGAAACCGGGGCTGTCGGGTACGTCAATGCAGTTGTCGCTTTAGATCGGAAAGTTCCGAATGCATCGTACTTACTGCATTCATGATCTTGGCATCAAGACTGCCGGCCTGTTGGCAAGCACGCTCTGCACGATCACCGATTCGTTCGAGATCGTCGACGCATTGCCGAATACGATCTTCATCGTTGGACGCCATGAGCTTCTTCGCCGATTTGCATTCCTTGTCCAACTCATCCACCCAGTTGATCAGGTCCTTTGGAATCGTCCTGTCGGCGTGACAGGTACGTGATGCCTCGCTCACGGTTTGCTGCAGATGGGTAAAGCGCTTTTGGATTTCACTGGTTTGCAACATGATGAACTCCTCCTTGAACGTCGGTTCCAGATGAGCTCAGGCAGCAGATAACTCCGGCGTCGCCCGTGGTATCGCCAGTCGCTCGCTTCGATCGGCCGGCGGCAACACTGCATTGCATCGAAGCTGCAACTGCAACCGAGCCCGCGGAACGTGTAAGTTCTAGTGTAGGCCACTACCGCAGGGAGTAGTAATCCGGGCAGGCCGCCAGGATGCGACATCGACGGATACTCCGTGCACCGCCGACGGCGCAGGCTGATTGCTCGAGGCAATATCTCCTGTGCGCTCGCGCCCTGTGAGCTGCAAGGAACTGCAAAGGCTCCTTACCCCGAATACGCATGGCCTTGGATGCCGGACTCGTCGTCCCATCGGTAAGCGATCGATAAAAGACAGAAACCGACCAGGAGCCGTCGTTCGATGCGGGTGTAGGTCGACATTCGAGCGTCGGCTTCGCTTGGTTATCGACCAATCGCGCATCGATGATGATTGTTGCATCATCGGCCGTTGCCGACGTTCGAAGGCAGATAACGTTCCACCAGTCTTGCCCAAAAGGCGGAACCGACGACCAGATTCTGGTCGTTGAAATCATAGGTCGCGCTGTGCAGGATGTTCCCGCCATCGGTCGGGCCATTACCGATCCGCAGGAAGGCACCGGGGCGCGCCTGCAACATGTACGCGAAGTCCTCGCTCCCCATCAATGGGGCCATCTGTTCCATGACCCGATCGTCGCCGACCAGTTCTTTCGCGACCTGGATCGCAAGCTCCGTTTCGGCATCGGTGTTCGTCACCATTGGATAGCCCTCCACGTAATCGACGACGGCCGTGAGGCCGTAGCTGTCGGCCTGCGCGTGCACGAGCCCGATGATTCTTTCCTTCAGCATCCGACGGACTTCCGCGTCGAACGATCGAACGCTGATGCTCAATTCGACCTCGCCCGGAATGACATTGGGCGCCGATCCACCGGCTATCCGTCCGATGGTTACAACGGCGGACTGGGTCGGATCGACATTGCGGGACACGATTGTCTGCAAGGCCATCACGATGCTGCCTGCCGCGACGATCGGGTCGTTTGCCAGATGCGGGCGGGCAGCGTGCCCGCCCTTGCCGACGACTTTGATGAAAACGCGGTCGCCCGCGGCCATGAAGTTGCCCTTGCGGAACATGAACGTGCCCGCCGGAGCGCCCGGGTGGTTGTGCATCGCGAACACCGCATCGCAGGGAAACCGCTCGAATAGCCCTTGCTCGACCATTCGCTTGGCACCGCTGTCATAGCCGCGCTCCTCGGCGGGCTGGAAGATCAGGTTCACGGTGCCATCGAATTGCCTGCGCTGCGCCAGGTATCGCGCCGCGCCGAGCAGCATGGCGGTATGCCCGTCGTGACCGCAGGCATGCATCCGTCCCGGAAGCAGGCTCTTGTGGTCGAACGTGTTGAGCTCGTCGATCGGCAGCGCGTCCATGTCGGCCCGGATCCCGATGCTGCGTTCGCTCGCACCCAGCCGCAGCGTGCCGACGACGCCCGTCTCGGCGATTCCCGTCTCGACCGAATAGCCGTATTCCTTCAGACGATTCGCAACGAGTTCCGCGGTCTCCACTTCCTCGAACGCGAGTTCAGGGCAGCAATGCAGCGTATAGCGGAGCTTGCGCATGTCGTCGGCAAGCGGTTCGAGGTCGGAGACGGAACTGAGGTCGGGTAATAGCATGTTCGATCCAGGAAGAAGCGGCGGACTAGAAGGGGCCCAAATGGATGGCGACGCCGGCTGCAATGGCGACGATGCAGATGCCGAACCAGGCGACCAGCAGGGGCGCAACGAAACGCAGCCACTTGACGTAGGAAACACCGGAGGTCGCGAGGACCGCCATCAGCACACCGGAAGTCGGGTTGAAACAGTTGATGAAGCCTTCGCCGAGCAGCACGGCCTGTACCGTCACCTGGCGGGTCAGGTGCAACGTGTCGCCCAGCGGAGCGAAGATCGGGATGAGCACCGCCGATTCGCCCGATCCGGACGAGATTCCGACGTGAATCAACGCGGCGCTCGCGAACATGCTGATCGCGGCCGCCGTTGAATTGAGCGGGGCAAGCCATCCGGCGAGCATGTCGACGATCGGGTCCAGGATCTTCCCGTCGGTGAGGACGATCGAGATGGCTCGCGCCATCCCCACCACGAGCGCACCCTTGACGAGTCCGCTGCAGCCATGCAGAAACGTGTCCGCAATCTCGCCCGGTCGAATGCCGCTCGCAATCCCGCCGGCAATCGCCATGACGAGGAACATCGCGATCATCTCGGTTTCGGCCCAGTGCCGCGTCGACGAACCATAGACGAATACCGACAGGCAGACGAGCACGATGCCGACGACGACGAGTTGCCGGGTGTCGGGGCGTCGCGGAGACGGCGGCGGCATGGCCCTGCCCATCGACGGCGTCGAGGCGGAAACCGCCGCGCCGTTCACTCGACTCGAGCGAAGCCGGGCGACGAGAAAAATGATGGTGGCCACGACGAAAGCGATGTAGATGCACACGCGGAACGTCATGCCTGAAAACATCGGCAGGCCGGCCAGACGCTGGGTCAGTCCGGTCGTCACCGGGTTGAGGATGCCCGTGTTGAAGCCCGCATAGGTACTCAGATAGATCAGGCCAGCCCCCATTTCCTTCGACAGCCCCATCGATTCGGCCAGCAGCAGTCCAAGCGGGACGAACGCCACGACCGAATTC
>Ga0207647_10003514_pt1 | contig 11749 bp, 12 predicted proteins | sample KBSCornC2_FD_184295 | JGI IMG/M metagenome (GOLD analysis project Ga0207647, IMG submission 184295) | Corn rhizosphere microbial communities from Kellogg Biological Station, Michigan, USA - C2 (SPAdes) (version 2) | ecosystem: Host-associated > Plants > Roots > Rhizosphere ...
GCATCCAAAGCGTGGAAGCGGGCTGCGCCAACCTAGGCACTCTCGAGCGCGCGATAGCGCTCCGCCACCTCGCGCCGCGAAAGATTGGGCCCCATCGCCTGCCGCGCAGCGGTCAGCGCGGCCCACTGGCCTTCGTCGGGCAGCGGCGGGATCGTCATGGTCTCGCGCCGGTCGAAGCCGACGAGCGACGCATCCACCAGATCATCTACCCCCATCACCATCTCGGGCGGGAAGGAATCGACATCCTTGCCCGACCGCTCCCAAATCTCGGTGCGGGTCGCGCCCGGTAGAACCGCTTGGACATAGACGCCCTTGTCTTGCAGCTGGTGCGCCAGGCTCAGGCTGAGGTTGAGCAGATGGGCTTTGGAACCTGAATAAAGGCCGTCAAACATCTCGGGCACGAGCGCTAGCACCGACGCGATATTGACGATTGCCCCGCGCCCACGCGCAACGAACGCCTTGGCCGCCGCAGCGGCGAGCAGCGAGGCGGCGGTGATATTGAGCGCGATCAGCCGCTCGATCTGGGCCGGCTCGACCTCCACGACCGTGCCGCTCATCGACATGCCGGCATTGTTCACGAGAATGTCGATCGCCGGGTCGGATGCAAGCCGCGTCTCCACCGTTGCGAGATCGCTGCGATCGGTCAGGTCGGCACGCAGCACTTCGATTGCGACGCCCGTTTCGGCGCGCAACTTCTCGGCAAGCGCATCCATGCGCGCCTTGTCCCGCGCAACGAGGATCAGGTTATGTCCGCGGCGTGCCAGCCGATCCGCATAGACCGCGCCGATGCCCGTGGAGGCGCCCGTGATCAACGCCGTGCCGCTCAATTCCTTGCTCATGTTCCCGTCCTTTCGCGACTCGTCACATGGTAACTTGCATTTTGATAGTCACGTCGCTATCAAAATGCAATGGACAACGAAATACATGGTACGGGCACCTGCCCGATCGGGCGCGGCGCCGCGCGCGTGCCCGATTTGTGGAGCATCATGATCCTGCGCGACGCCGGTTTGGGTCGCACCCGCTTCGACGATTTCCGCAAGAGCCTGGGTATCGCGCCCAATATCCTGACGCGTCGGCTAGGGGCGCTGGTCGAGGACGGGCTGCTAGAGAAACGCCGCTACAGCCAACGCCCGCCGCGCGACGAATATGTGCTTACCGCGCGCGGTCGGGACTACCTGCCCGTCCTGCAGGCGCTGGGCGCATGGGGACGTGCCCATTTCGGCCAAGGCGCGCTCAGCCGGCTGATCGATGCCGATTCCGGACAGGAGATCGAACCGGTGGTGGTCGATCGTGCCACCGGCAAGCCGCTGAGCGAAATCAATCTGCGGGTCGAACTTCCGGAGTAGGGGACCAAGCGGTCCCGCTTCACGGTAGGATCAAGCACCCATCTCCAGCAGCACCCGCCACTCTTCGTCGCGCACGGGCGTGACGGACAGGCGAGACTGGCGAACCATCTCCAGTGCTTTCAGCCGCGGTTCGGCCTTGATCGCCTCCAGCGTCACCGGCTTGGCCAGCGGCCGGACGGGCTTCACCGCGACGCTCGCCCATTTGCCGTCCTCGCCATCGGGCTGCCAGGCGCGTGTGATCTCCATGATACCGACCGCGGCTTTCTCGGTATTGGAATGATAGAACAGCGCCTGATCGCCCGGTTCCATGTCCTTCAGGAAATTGCGCGCCGTATAATTGCGCACGCCATTCCACTCGGTCGCGCCGTCCCGAACCAGATCGCTCCAGCTATAGGCATCGGGTTCGGAGCGCAGAATCCAATATCGCATCATTTCTCCACGGGCGGCGTGATCGCAAGGTTCATCCTGGCGGCTGCGATTGCACGGTCCGGATCGTCCTGCCACGCGCAGACGGCGACATTGGCGATGCGTCCGCCGACGCGAACCACCTCGGCGCAGGCATAGACGTCCGCCGGCTGGCCGGGGCGCATGAAATCGACGGTCACCGTGATCGGCTTGAAGACCGAGCGCGGATCCTCGCCTTCCTCCAGCGTCGCATCGATCGCCGCGATGGCCGCTATTTCGAGCAGACCCGAAATGGCGCCGCCATGCATCATTCCCTGCAGGTTCAGCAGGCCTTCCGAAAATGGCATCACCAGCAGGGGAGAGCCGTTGCGCTCGCCGGCGATGCGGATACCCAGGAAATCCGCATAGGGGAGGAGCGTCACCGAACTCACTTGCCGTCCCCCAGCAGCATATAGGTGCCGGTGAGATGCGCGATCGGGTGCGCGATATCACCGTCATGCGCGACGCCGCGCACGAAGGCGATGCGGCGGGTCAGCCGATAGCATTCGACCCGGCCGGTGACGGTCTGTCCGGGCCGCGACGGCCGCAGATAATCGAGTCGCAGGTCGAGCGTGGCCTGCGGCAGGAAGGCACCGCGCCGCGTCCAGACCGCAAATCCGCCGGCCGTATCCATCAGCGACATGATCGGCCCAGACGCCAGAATGCCGGTGCCGGCATCGGACACCAGCCGCCGATCATAATCGATCGCGAATTCGCACCAGTCGGGCCCCTGCGCCACAAAGCGCAGGCCGAGCGCAACAATATGCCCCGCCTTGGCGGCGGCAAGTATCTCGGCGGGGTCGAAGCCGGAAGCCATATGATTCGCATATGTGGGAGCGCCGCCTCCCCCACAAGCGCGGGTGGTTGAGATCGGTAAATTTCGTCGCAATCGGACTCGTCAGCTCAGGCGGTCGAGCGCCTCATCGCTCAAGCCACCGGGAATGATCATGACAGGGCAGCTCATCTTGCCGGCATCCGCGCCCGCGAAATGCTCGACCAATGGGCCGGGCCGGCCCTCCGCTGCCGCGCCCAGCACGAGCGCGGCGATCTCGGGGCGCTGCTTGAGCAGGTCGCGTACCACCGCCACCGGCTCCCCCTGGCGCACGATGATCTCGGGCTGGAGTCCCGTCTCCTTGATCAACGCACCGGCGGCCTCTGCCACCATGCCTTCTACCCGCAGGCGTTCCTCTTCCTCCATCGCGGCCTGGACGCCGGACCATTGGACGAATTCGGCCGCAGGGACGAGCGCGAGTATCGCGATTCCCCCTCCGGTCTTGGCGGCGCGACGTGCGGCAAAGCGCAACGCGGTGCGCGCCTCGGGCTTGTCGTCGATCACGGCCAGATAGGTGCGCATCTTGATCCAAGATGTCGCGCGTTCTGTTCAAGCTGGCAAGCGAGCCTTGACCCGCCGCACCTGCTGTCCGAAAGGGACGCCCGCTTGTCCCCTGCCGACAGAGGCCCGTTCGCCCATGCCGATCGAAATCAAGATGCCCGCTTTGTCCCCCACCATGGAGGAGGGCACGCTGGCCAAATGGCTCGTTAAGGAAGGGGATACGGTCAAATCCGGCGATATCCTCGCCGAGATCGAGACTGACAAGGCGACGATGGAATTCGAAACCATCGACGAAGGCACCGTCCAGAAATTGCTCGTGGCCGAGGGCACCGATGGCGTGAAGGTCGGCGCGCCGATTCTGGTGCTTGCCGGCGAGGACGAGGATGCCTCCGCTCCCGCACCCAAGGCCGATACGCCCGCGCCCAAGGCGGCGCCGGCCGAGCCGCAGAAGGAGCCCGAGGTCGCGGCCAAGGTCGAAACGCCCGCCGCGTCCAAGACCGCGCCTGCGCCGGCCGCATCGGGCGATCGGGTCAAGGCGAGCCCGCTCGCGCGCCGTATCGCCGAACAGCAGGGAATCGATCTTGCGGCCATCGCCGGCTCCGGCCCGAACGGCCGTGTGGTCAAGGCGGATCTTGAAGGCGTGCAGCCCGGTCAGGCCAAGCCCGCGGCCGCGCCGCAAGCGGCCGCGCCTGCCGCCGCCCCGGCCGCCGCGCACGCTCCGGCGCCCGCGCCCGAAGGCGTGCCTGCGGAGACGACCAAGCTCTCCAACATGCGCAAGACGATTGCGCGTCGCCTGAGCGAATCGAAGCAGCAGGTTCCGCACATCTATTTGACGGTGGACATCAACCTCGACGCGCTGCTCAAGCTCCGCACCGAGCTCAATAAGGGGTTGGAGAGCCGGGGCGTGAAGCTGTCGGTCAACGACATGCTGATCAAGGCTCAGGCCGCCGCGCTGATGGAAGTGCCGTCCTGCAACGTCCAGTTTGCGGGCGACAGCCTGATCCAGTTCAAGCGTGCCGATATTTCGGTAGCGGTGTCGATCCCCGGCGGGCTGATCACGCCGGTCGTCACCAGCGCCGACACCAAGTCGCTCTCCGCCATCGCGACCGAGATCAAGGATCTCGCCGCCCGTGCGCGCGACGGCAAGCTGCAGCCGCACGAATATGCCGGCGGCACGGCATCGCTCAGCAACATGGGCATGTATGGGATCAAGCAGTTCGAGGCGATCATCAACCCGCCCCAGGGCATGATCCTCGCGATCGGCGCGGGCGAGAAGCGTCCCTATGTCGTCAATGACAGCCTGCAGATCGCGACCGTAATGAGCGCCACCGGCAGCTTCGACCATCGCGCGATCGACGGCGCGGACGGCGCGGCGTTCATGGCGGCGTTCAAGCGCCTGGTCGAAAACCCGCTGGGCATGCTCGCTTGAGCAGCGGCGATCCGGCGTTACCGACTGGAGAGCCCGCCGTCCGCGTGGTCGCCATGCCGGCGGACACCAATCCGTACGGGGACATCTTTGGTGGCTGGCTGATGTCGATCATGGACTCGGCCGCCGGCACCGTCGCCGCGCGCTATTCGCGGGGACGTGCGGTCACCATCGCGGTCGACGGCATGACCTTCCATCGCCCGGTCAAGGTCGGCGATGTGGTTTCGGTTTATGCCGATGTGGTCTCAACCGGCCGCAGCTCGATGAAGATCGAGGTCTCCGCCTGGCGCCGAATCCGCGCCGGCGAAGAAATGGACCGCGTCACCCACGCCACCTTCACCTTCGTCGCGATCGGCGATGACGGGCGCCCGAGGGTTATCGAAGCTTAATCGCGCATTATATCGGCGCGAAATTTCCCCCGACATTCTGAACAAAAGAGGTTCCAGTGGCTGACACCTACGATCTCGCAATCCTTGGTTCGGGCCCCGGCGGCTATGTCGCCGCGATCCGCGCGGCGCAGCTGGGCATGAAGGTCGCGATCATCGAGCGTGAGCGGCTGGGCGGCATCTGCCTCAACTGGGGCTGTATTCCGACCAAGGCGCTGCTGCGCACCTCGGAAGTCTATCACTACCTGACGCATGCCTCGTCTTATGGTCTATCGGCCGAGAAGACGGGCTTCGATCTCCCCAAGGTCGTCGATCGCAGCCGCAAGGTTGCGAACCAGCTCAATGCCGGCGTCAAGGGCCTGATGAAGAAGAACAAGGTCACGGTAGTGGAAGGCGTGGGTGCCTTGACCGCCAAGGACAAGATCCAGGTCAAGAATGGCGACCAGACCACCGACGTCCAGGCGAAGAACATCATCCTCGCGACGGGTGCGCGCGCCCGCGATCTGCCCTTCGCGAAGGCCGATGGCGATCGCATCTGGACCTATCGCCACGCGATGACGCCTGCCGAAATGCCGACCAACCTGCTGGTGATCGGATCGGGCGCGATCGGTTGCGAATTCGCCAGCTTCTATTCGGACATGGGCGCCAAGGTGACGATCGTCGAGATGCTCGACCGCATCCTGCCGGTGGAGGATGCTGAGGTGTCGGCCTTCGTCCAGAAGCAGTTCGAAAAGCAGGGCATGACCGTGCTGCCCGGCCATGGCGTCGAAAAGATCGACGTGAAGCCCGGCCGCTCCGTCACCGCCACGATCAAGAAGCCCGACGGCAAGACCGAGACGCAGGATTATAGCCACGTCATCGTGGCTGTCGGCATCGTCCCCAACACCGAGAATATCGGCCTCGAAGCGCTCGGCATCAAAACCGATCGCGGCCATGTCGTCGCCGACGCGATGTGCCGTACCAACGTGCCGGGCATCTATGCCATCGGCGATATCACCGGCGCACCCTGGCTGGCGCACAAGGCGAGTCATGAGGGCATCATCGCGGTCGAGGCGATTGCCGGCCTGCATCCGCACGCGATGGACGTGCGCAAGATCCCTGGCTGCACTTACTCGCGCCCGCAGGTGGCCTCGGTCGGCCTGACCGAAGCCAAGGCCAAGGAGGCCGGCTATGAGGTCAAGGTCGGCAAATTCCCCTTCATCGGCAACGGCAAGGCGATCGCGCTGGGCGAGGCGGAAGGCTTCGTGAAGACGGTGTTCGACGCTAAGACCGGCGAACTGCTCGGCGCGCACATGGCGGGCCCGGAAGTGACCGAGCTGATCGAAGGCTACACCGTCGCCAAGCAGCTCGAGACGACCGAGGCGGATTTGATGGAAACCATCTTCCCGCACCCGACGCTCAGCGAAGCGATGCACGAAAGCGTGCTCGCGGCCTATGGGCGGGTCATCCACATCTGAACCCTGGCCGGGGCAGAGCTAAGGGAAATCCCGGATAGGCAGGACCTCGGCAAAGACCGTAGCGCAAACCTGTACCGCTGATGCATCAATGCGGCCGGACTGCGGCAGCTCGACGTGCATTCACGGCAAGGGATTGCGCGCATGGCGACGGGGGCAGGGATAGAGTCGGCGCCGGGAAAGCCGAACTTCGCCTTTCTAAGCGGCGGGTTCCGCCCCTTCTTCCTGCTTGGTTCCGTCTGGGCAATCGTCGTGCTCGCGCTGTTCGGGGAGGCGATCGTCGGCAGGTTCGCCTTGCCGGCGGCGGTGGACCCTATCGCCTGGCATCGGCACGAGATGCTGTTCGGCTATCTCGGTGCGGTTGTTGGGGGGTTCCTGCTCACGGCGGTGCCGAACTGGACTGGGTGCAAGCCGATCACCGGCATTCCGCTGCTTGCCTTGGTGCTGCTCTGGGCGGCGGCGCGGCTGGCTATTCTATATTCCAGCCGCATCGGTATTCCGGCGGCTGCGCTGCTGGATAGCGGATTCCTGCTCGTCATGGCCTCGATAGCCGGGGTCGAGCTCTATGCCGCGCGCAACCGCAATGTCCCGGTCGTGCTGCTGACCGTCGCGCTCGCAGCCGCAGCCGCGCTCGACCTCGCCGAGGCCGGCGGCACATTCGCGCCCAGAGGCACGGGCTATCGCCTCGCGATCGGCGTAATCCTCACGATGGTCATGCTGATCGGCGGACGGCTGATTCCCACCTTCACCCGCAATTGGCTGATCAAGCGCGGCGTCGAACCGAGCCTGCCCCTGCCGATGCAGCGGTTCGATCTCTTGGCCTTGGCCGCGGCGGTCGCCGGACTGCTCGCCTGGGCGGTCGCACCGGAGGCTCGTGCAACCGGATTCGCTTTGGCTGGAGCAGGGTTGTTGCAACTGATCCGCCTCGCGCGCTGGCAGGGATGGCGCACCGGTGCCGAGCCGCTCGTCACGATTCTGCATATCGCCTATCTTTGGGTGCCGGTCGGTCTGCTCCTGTTGGGTCTTGCCAACATCAGCGCGCTGGTGCCCGCATCTAGCGGGTTGCATGCGCTGACGGTGGGCGCGTTCGCCGGCATGACACTGGCGGTCATGACGCGCGCGAGCCTCGGCCATACCGGCCGCGAGCTCCACGCGGACTTCCCTACGGTCGCCATCTATTTTCTGATCACGGTGGCGGCGCTGATCCGCGTGGCGGCGCCGATGCTGCCCATCGATTATATGCGCAGCATTCATATTGCGGCGATCGCGTGGATGGGCGCCTTCGCGCTCTTCTTGCTCAACTATGGCCCGATGCTCGCGCGGCCGCGCGCCGACGGCAAGGTTTGACGCGCCGTGGGACAGTCCGCCCGCCCGCCGCCGGTGCCTGTTCGACCTGGGATGAAATCGAGCATGTCGTGGCGCGGGGGCGTCAGGGGGTAATGATGAATAACAAGCGTTTATGGCTCGCGCTGGCGGCGGTTTTCCTGCTGTCCTTCACCGTCTTGGGTTTGATCGGGCGCGGCATCTTCATGTCCGCACCGCCCGTGCCGGAGCGTGTGGGGACCGCGGATGGGCGAACCATCTATACCAAGGCCGATATCCAGGAAGGCCGCGAGATCTGGCAGTCGCTTGGCGGCATGGAACTCGGCTCGGTCTGGGGACATGGCGGCTACGTCGCACCAGATTGGTCCGCCGACTGGCTGCACCGGGAGGCGGAAGCCACTCTCGGCAGCTTCGCGCGCGAAAAGGGCGCTCAGGACATCGCCGGGATCGACGCGGACACGCGGGCGGCGCTGCGCGAGAAGCTACGCCGTGAAATGCGCACGAACAGCTTCGATCCCGCGACGGGCACGCTCTTGATCGGCCAGGAGCGGGCGGCGGCCATCGCCGCCAATGCCCAGCATTATAGCGCGCTGTTCGGCGGCGACCTTCGCGCGGCGGATCTTCGGCGCGAATATGCCATGGCGGAGACGAATCCGCTGTCGCCGTCCGATACGCGCAAGCTTGGTGCCTTCTTCTTTTGGACCGCGTGGGCCGCGGTAACCAATCGACCGAACGACACTGTGAGCTACACCAATAACTGGCCGCACGACCCGCTCGTCGGCAACACGCCATCGGCCGCGATCGGCATGTGGTCGATCGCCAGCATGATCGCGCTCATTGCGGGCATCGGCTGGCTCTGCTGGTATTATGCGCGGTCGGGTGGGGACGAGCATGTCGAAGCGCCACAACGCGATCCGTTCCTGGTGCTCCAGATCACGCCGTCCATGCGTGCGACCACCAAATATTTCGTGACGGTGATCGGCCTTTTCCTGGCGCAGGTCCTGCTGGGTGCGGTCACCGCGCATTACGCGGTCGAAGGCCAGGACTTCTATGGGCTCAAGATATCCGAGATCGCGCCTTATGCGCTGACGCGGACCTGGCACACGCAGCTCGGCATTTTTTGGATCGCCACCGCGTGGCTGGCCACGGGGTTGTTCGTCGCGCCGATGCTGTCGGGCCACGAGCCACGCTTCCAGCGGTTGGGCGTGAACATCTTGTGGCTTGCGCTGCTGATCGTGGTTATCGGTTCGTTCGCCGGGGAATGGCTCGGCATCCAGCAAAAGCTCGGCCATGGCGCGACCAATTTCTGGTTCGGCCATATGGGCTATGAATATGTCGACCTGGGGCGGTTCTGGGCGATCCTGTTGTTCGCGGGTCTGATGATCTGGCTGACCCTGGTCGGGCGCGCATTGTGGCCGGCTTTGCGTAACCCCAGCGAGGTGCGCGGCCTGATCGGCATGGTGTTCCTCTCCACGATCGCGATAGGTCTCTTTTACGGCGCGGCGCTCACTTGGGGCCGCCATAGCTCGCTATCGATGATCGAATATTTCCGCTGGTGGGTGGTGCATCTCTGGGTCGAAGGCTTCTTCGAAGTGTTCGCGACCGCGGTGATCGCGCTGATCTTCGCGGGGCTAGGTTTGGTGCGGGCTCGGGCGGCCAATACCGCGGTGGTGTTCGCAACCTCCATATTCCTGCTCGGTGGGATCATCGGTACGCTGCACCACCTCTATTTCTCGGGTACGACCACCGCGGTGGTGGCCTGGGGCGCGATGTTCTCCGCGCTGGAAGTCGTGCCGCTGGCGTTGCTCGGGATCGAGGCGCTTCACAATTACCGCATGACCAGGGCGGCGCCTTGGGTGGCGACCTACCGCTGGCCGATCCTGTTCTTCGTAGCGGTGAGCTTCTGGAATCTGGTTGGCGCCGGACTGCTTGGCTTCACGATCAATCCGCCTCTGTCGCTTTACTACATCCAGGGGCTCAACCTCACGCCCAGTCATGGCCATGCAGCCTTGTTCGGCGTCTACGGGATGCTGGGTATCGGCCTGATGCTATTCTGCCTCAGGATCGCGCAGCGCGAGACTGCGGCCTGGTCGGACTCCCTGCTTAGACCCACGTTCTGGCTGCTCAATGGCGGGCTGGCCATGATGGTGTTCCTGAGCCTGGTCCCCGCCGGCATCTACCAGGCCTATCAGAGCATCACCAAAGGCTTCTGGTACGCCCGCTCGCCCGATGTCGTGCATAGCGCGATCATGGAGCGGCTGGTCTGGATGCGCGTGCCCGGCGACATCGTATTCGGCCTGGGCGCGATCGTGCTGGCGCTGTTCATGGTGCGGTTGCTTATCGGCCCGCGCGCACCGCGCATGAGCGCCCAGGCGGTGCCCGCCGAATGAGGGCAAGGCCGGGCGGAATGACCCGCCCGGCCTATCCCATTGTTTCACGACACATCCGTAAGATTACGCACTGACGCGGAGCTCACCCGAAAATAGATGCACCGGCGATAAATCTTCACGGCAGGAAATATCGCAATGTCCAACATCCCGATCGTCGATCTCAACGTTCACCATCACCCCGGCGATCTCAGCGATCGTATCGCGCTCGGTTTCACCAAGGTGTTGCGCTTCTGCGCCGACACTTTCTTCGCCAAGCGGTACGGCCATCGCGCGATCGTGCTGGAAACCGTGGCGGCGGTACCGGGCATGGTCGGCGCGACGATCAACCATCTGAAGTGCCTGCGCCGCATGTGCGATGACCGGGGTTGGATCCGCACCCTCATGGAGGAAGCGGAGAATGAGCGCATGCACCTCATGACCTTCATCGAGGTCGCCAAGCCGACGCTGTTCGAACGGATGGTGATCCTTGGTGTGCAGTGGGTCTTCTACCTCGCTTTTTTCGCCCTCTATCTGGTGAGCGCCAAAACCGCGCATCGCGTGGTCGGCTATTTCGAAGAGGAAGCGGTGATCAGCTACACGCTTTATCTCCGCGAGCTGGACGAGGGCCGCAGCGCCAATCTGCCGGCGCCCGCCATCGCCAAACATTATTGGAAGCTTGCCGACAGCGCGACGCTGCGTGACGTGGTGCTGGTGGTTCGCGCCGACGAGGCCCATCATCGCGACGTCAACCACGGCTTTGCGAGCGAGCTGGGCGGCGCGGAGCCCTCGGCGGTGGTCGCCCCCTATCCGGAGCACGCGGATGATATCCGCATGGCGGCCTGACCTTGCGTTCGCGTTCGCCACTATGAACCCTGCGAAACGCCCGCTCCCGATCTTTCCGATCAGGGGCGGGCGCTTCGCAATCCGATGGAGAGCTTCACCCGGGCAGCGGTTGCCGGGAGGCCTCCAGGATCAGCGCACTTATTTCATGGGGGTGCGAAAGCAGCGATAGGTGACTCGATTTGAGCTCGATCGTCTTGGCGCCCATCCGCTTGGCCATGAAACGCTGGAGGTCGGGGTTGATGGTCCGATCCTCGGTCGAGACGGCATAGAAACTGGGCTTGGAGCGCCAGGCCGCATGCGTTGTCTTGCCGGTAAGCAGCGCACGCTGGAAAGGCTCCTGCACCGCATAAAGCGCGCGCGCCTTTGCGGGCGGTAGATCGCCTGCGAAATCGCGCAGGAAGGCGGCCTCGCTCAGCCGCCCCTCGTCACCGTCGAAGACGATTCCAGCCGAAGCAGGAGGCGTCGGATAGGTTTTGGCAAGCGCGGTATAATCCTCGCCCGCATCGGGTGCGCGCGCAGCGACATAAACGACCGCGGAGACTTTGGGATCGACCCCGGCTTCGGTGACGATCATCCCGGCGAAGGAATGACCGGCCAGCACCGTCGGACCATCCTGCCGCGCCAAGACGCGTTGGGCGGCGGCAACCGCCTCCTCCAGCGTGGTCAGCGGATTTTGGACCGATGTGACGTTCAGGCCCGCCGCCTGAAGCCGCGGGATCACTTCCGACCAGCAGGAGCCGTCGGCAAACAGCCCATGGACGAGAACGACATTTCGCGCGCCTTTGCCGGGTTGGGCCGCGGCAGGCCCGGCAAGGGAAGAAGCCA
>Ga0207647_10003517_pt1 | contig 11744 bp, 9 predicted proteins | sample KBSCornC2_FD_184295 | JGI IMG/M metagenome (GOLD analysis project Ga0207647, IMG submission 184295) | Corn rhizosphere microbial communities from Kellogg Biological Station, Michigan, USA - C2 (SPAdes) (version 2) | ecosystem: Host-associated > Plants > Roots > Rhizosphere ...
GGTGCACGATCTCGCCGACTTCGCCGCGCGGGACCTCGGCGCCGGCGTCGTCGACGACGCGGGTCTCGACGTTGAGGGCGGCGCGGCCGGCCGAGCCGGGCTTGCGCTCCTGGTCGTCGGGGCCCAGGACGGTGGCCACCGGGGACATCTCGGTCTGGCCGTAGAAGTTGTAGAGGCGCAGGCCGGGCAGGCGGCGGCGGAGTTCGGCGAGGACCTCGACGGGCATCGCGGCGGCGCCGTAGTAACCCTTGCGCAGGGTGCTGAGGTCGCGGCGGTCGAAGTCGGGGTGGCGCAGCAGGGCGATCCAGACGGTCGGCGGGCAGAAGAGCTTGGTGACGCCCTCCTCCTCGACGGTGCGCAGGATCGTGGCGGGGTCGGCGCCGGGCAGCACGATGCTGGTGGCGCCGAGCTGGATGTCGGGGGTGAGGAAGCAGTGGAGCTGCGCGCAGTGGTAGAGCGGGAGGGCGTGGACCTCGATGTCGTCGGCGGACATGTCTCCGGTGATGATGGCGCTGGTGTACTGCGCCGTCAGGTTGCGGGTGGACATGACGGCGCCTTTGGGGCGGGACTCCGTGCCGGAGGTGTACATGATCTGGACGGGGTCGTCGTCGGTGATGGGAGCTTCGGAGGCTTCGGGTTCGTCGAGCTCGCGGGGCTGGTCGGGCGCAGCTTCTTGATAGAAGGACTCGAAGGCGAGCCAGCCTTCGGGGGCGTCGTGGCCGATGGCGGCTTTGAGGACCGGCACGACGTCGGCGGCCTGGCAGGCGCGGTCAGCGGTGCCGGCAAGGGCGTCCTCGGCGATGACCGCGACGGCGCCGGAGTGCGTGAGGACGTAAGCGATCTCGTCGGGGCCGAGCATGAAGTTCACCGGGACGGAGATCGCCCCGAGACGGGCCAGCGCGAAGTAGGCGACAACGAAGCCGTGGGAGTTGTGCGCCAGCAGCAGGACCCGGTCGCCGCGCCTGACGCCGCGGGCGGCGAGGGCGTTCGCGGCGCGGGTGACGGTCGTGTCGAGCTCGGCGAAGGTCTGCCGTACGTCGCCGAAGACGAGCGCGAGCTTGCCCGGGTCGCGCGCGGCGGTACGGCGCAGCAGGTCGGCGAGCGTGCTGCGGCGGGCAGCGGACTGGTCGGAGGTGGGATGCCACGCGCTCTGGGCCGTCATCGGTCCAGGGAAGCGGAGGGGGTGCGGTGCGTCAAGAGGTGATGGTCTTGCCGGAGGTACCGGGGCGCGCCACGCCCTCGACCTCGGTGCAGATGCCGAACACCCGTGCGTGGCCGGTCCATCCGTTGACGCGGCCCCGGTTGTTGCTGATCTGGACGCGGGCGTTGGCGTGGTCGACGGCGGAGACGAGGTGCAGGTAGGTGGCGCCGGCGACGCGCACCAGGACGATGTCGCCGACCTCGAGCTTCGCCGGGTCGACGGGAGCGACCGTCACGAGCTGGCGGCTGCGGATCAGGGGGACCATCGACGAGCCGGTCGGGCGGAAGCGGACCTCGGTGCCGGCGGCGACGCGGGCGGCGAAGGCGTCGAGCATTCCCATGGGGCGAGGATGGCAGGGGGTGGGGGTCGGGGCATGCGATTTTTCGGGTGCGCTGCCGATCTGCCGCACCAGGCGCCGCCAGCCCGGCCTCAGCCCTCCGCCGCCACCTCGCTCGCCGCCACCTCGGTCGCCGCCCCCTCGCTCGCCGCCACCTCGCTCGCCGGCCACGTGCGCAGTCCGCGCACCAGCCCCAGGAACGCGCGCTCGGATGGTGACAGCAGGCGGTCGCGGCGGTAGGCGACCACCACGGGCCGGGGGCGCAGGGGCGGGTCCACCTCCAGGACCACCAGGCGGCCGTCGCGGACCTCGGCGTCGATGGCGTGCTCGGAGATCAGTGAGATGCCCAGGCCCGCGGCGACCGACTGCTTGACGGTCTCCGGGCCCCACATGTCGGCCTTGGCCATGTCGTCCAGGTCCCAGCCGATCAGGGCCGCCTCCTGCAGGTCGCGGGTCTGGGAGCCGGGTTCGCGCAGCAGGAAGCGTTCGGCGGCCAGTCGAGCGGGGGCCAGGGGCGCGGGTTCGGCGGTCAGGGCGTGGCCGGGGGCGGCGACCAGCAGCAGGCGTTCGTCGAGCACCGTCTCGGTCTTCAGCTGCGGGGCGCCCGGCTGGCCGGCGACGATCGCCAGGCCCAGTTCGCCGTCCAGGAGCCGCTTCACGATCTGGCCGTTGTTGCCCACCACGATGTCGCACTCGATGGCGCTGTGCCGGTCACGGAAGCGCGCGAGCAGGCGCGGCAGCAGATAGGTGCCGACCGTGGTCGTGCCGCCGACCTCCAGGCGCCCCGTCTGCACGCCGGAGACCTCGCGGATGGCCGCGACCGCCTCCTCGGTGAGCAGGAACACGCGCCTGGCGTACTCCACCAGCACCTCGCCCTCGGCGGTGGGCCGGATGCGGGGGCCGGAACGGTCGATCAGCGTGGTCTGCAGCGACTGTTCGAGGTTGCGGACGTGGTTGGAGACCGAGGGCTGGCTCATGTAGAGCTTCTGCGCGGCGGCCGAGAAGCCGCCGGTCTCCACCACGGTCAGGAAGATGGACAAGCGGTGCAAGTTCAGCTGCGTCACGGTCGGCCCACTTCCCACGCCTCGTGCTCCGTGCCCGTCAGCCTAGTCGTCATGCGCCTCAGGCCAGGCGGACGATCACGGCACGCGCGATGGCCGTTCGGGCATGGCGGCCATAGCCGAAACGAACCCCAGCGGATCGGCCAGCAGCGGCTCGAACGCCTTCTCCGCGGCCCCGATCAGCGTCGAGTCCGCGCCGAGCCCCGGGGTCACCAGGCGCACGCCTTCGCGCACCACGCCCAGGCTCCCGGAGAGCAGGTTCGCGCGGATCTGGCCGCCGACGGCCGGGAACACGTCGCCGAACAGGCCGCCGAAGATCACCATGCTGGGGTTGAAGACGGTCACGATGTTGGCCACGCCGAGGGCGATCCAGCTGCCGATGTGCTCCAGGGCGCGGACCGACTTCTCATCGCCGGCCTCGGCCTCGGCGACCAGTTCGGCGACGGTGGCGCGGCGTCCGTCGGCGTGGCCGGCGGCGGCGAGGATCGCGGGTTCGCCGATCTCGGTCTCCCAGCAGCCCCGGGCGCCGCAGCGGCACAGCCGCCCGGAGGGGTTGACCACCATGTGGCCGACTTCGCCGGCGTAGCCGTCGTGTCCTGACATGGCCTCGCCCCCGGCGATCACCCCGGCGCCGACGCCGATCTCGCCGATGATGTAGACCAGGTCGTCGCAGCCCACCGCGACGCCGCGGGTGCGCTCGGCCAGGGCGCCGAGGTCCGCGTCGTTGCCGACGGCCACCGGGGCGGCGATGCCGAAGGTCTCCACGAGGCGGCGGTGCAGGATGTCGCCGAGGGGCGCGTCTCCCCAGTCGTCCCAGTTCATGTTGGGCACGAAGCGGAGCATGCCGTCGGAGGAGCGGACGGCGGCCGGGACCGCCGCTCCGACGCCGGCGCAGAACGCGCCCGGCGGGATCTCGTCGGAGGACAGCAGCTCGCGCGTGAAGCGTTCGAGGTGGCCCATGACGTCTTCGATGTCGTAGTCGCCGCGCGGGCGGTACAGCTCGCGCCGGTCGAGCACCTGTCCGCCCAGGCCCACCCGGGCCGCGACGATGAAGTCGACCCCGATCTGGTAGGCGAGCGCGTACACGTGCGCCGCCCTGGGCACCACCACCAGCGAGGGCCGGCCGGCGCCCAGGTTCTGCCCGGGCAGCTCCTCGGTGACCAGCCCGGCCGAGGACAGGTCGGCGGTCAGGGCGCCGATCGTCGAGCGGTTGAGGTTCATGCTGGCGGTGAGCACGGCCCGCGAGGTCGGCCCGTGCTGGTGGACGTAGCGCAAGAGGGTCGACAGGTTGTGCCGGCGCAGCTCCTCCTGGGTCACACCGTAGGTGAACCCCTTGCGGGCCCTCATGCTTGTCTCCTCGCTGCGCGTATCCGACAGCGCGCCGGGGGGCGTTTCGGCCGGTCTCGGGACATTATGGGCCCCAGACCGGCCGATTCACCGCCTCAGCGCGCGTCGCCCCGTCCGACCCGGCGCGAGGTCGCGTCGAACCCGGCCGCGAGGAGCAGCACCAGCCCGGTCACGATCCACTGCCAGGCCTGGCTGTTGGCTCCCTTGATCAGGTCGCCCATGCCGTTCTGGATGACCGCGACCACCAGGCCGCCCCACACGGCGTCCATGATGCGGCCGCGCCCGCCGAACAGGCTGGTGCCGCCGATGACGGCCGCGCCGACGGCCAGCAGCAGGGTGTTGCCGGCGCCGAAGTTCGAGGCCACCGACTCCAGCTGGGAGGCCTGCACGACACCGGCCACCGCGGCCAGCGTGGAGCACAGCACGAACACCGAGATGCGGATCCGGTCCACCCGGATGCCGGCCCGGCGCGAGGCCTCGTCGTTGCCGCCGACGGCGTAGACGTGGCGCCCGTAACGGGTCCGGCTGAGCAGGAAGGTCAGGCCGACCGTGAGGACGATCAGCAGCAGCACGACCCAGGGGATGCCCTCGATCTTCAGGTTGTTGAAGAACGCGTTCTGCTGGATCGCGCGGTTCTCGCCGAGCAGGTAGACGAACACCGCGCCGAGGATCAGCATCAGCACCGTCTTGGCGACGGTGACCAGGGTCGGCTCGGACTCCAGGCCGGCCGCCCGCTTGCTCACCGCGATGCGCAGCTTCACCAGGGCGTAGCCGCCGGCCACCACGGCCAGCATGACCCAGCCCAGCCACAGCGGCATCAGGTTGTTGTTGTAGCCCTCGAGGGTGATGATCGGCTTGGCCGCCTGGTCCGGCAGCGAGACCGAGCCGGCCTTGCCGACCTGCATCAGCACGATGCCCTGGAAGGACAGGAACGCGGCCAGGGTGACGACGAACGAGGGGATGCGCGCCTTGGCCCGCAGCCAGCCGATGACGTAGCCGAGCACGGCCCCGGTCACGATCGCGGCCACCACGGACCAGTACCAGGCCACGTTGTGGCGCACGATCATGACCGCCATCAGTGCCGCGCACACGCCGGAGGCGGTGCCCGCGCTCAGGTCGATCTCGCCCAGCAGCAGCACGAACACCAGGCCCATGGCCAGCACGATGATCGGCGCGGCCTGGGTGACCAGGTTGGCGATGTTGTACAGCGACAGGAAGCCGTTCTGCACGATCGCGAAGAAGATGACCAGGACGATCAGGCCGATCACCGCCGGCGCCGAGCCCAGCTCGCCGCCGCGGGCCCGCTCCAGGCGGTTGCGGCCGTAGGCCAGCAGCGTGCCGGCCGCGCCGGTGCCGGCGGCCTGCTCGCCGGGGGCGGCGGTCCCGGTGCCGGTCGGGTTTTCAGTGACAGGGCTGCTCATATCGCTGCTCCCAGGACGGCCGTCGTGCGGCGGCGGCCGCGACGGTGCTGGTGCTGACAGGGGGCGGGGTTCGGCCGCCGGGGACCGCGGGCGCTCACGAGGAGGCCTCGTCGGCGCCGGACTCGCCGGGCGCGGCGTCGGCGTCGGTCTTGTTGGCCTCGGCGGCGTTGAGCGCGTCCAGCACGCCGGTCCCGCCGGCGGCGTTGACGCCCTCGGCCGCGTGGCCGTTGCCGTTGGTGCCGTTCGTGCCGGGCTGCAGGCCCAGGTCGCCGGAGCGGCCGGCCGTGATCAGCTCGACGATCTGGGTCTGGGTCACGTCGGAGCGCTTGACCTGCGCGGCCATCCGGCCGAGGTAGAGCGCCGCGATCCGGTCGGAGACCTCGAGCACGTCGCGCATGTTGTGCGAGATCAGGATGACGGCGTGGCCGCGGTCGGCCAGACGCCGGACCAGCTCCAGGACCTGCGCGGTCTGGGCCACGCCGAGCGCCGCGGTGGGCTCGTCGAGGATGACGACCTTGGAGTTCCACAGCACCGACTTGGCGATGGCGACCGTCTGGCGCTGACCGCCGGACAGGCTGGAGACCTGCTGGCGCAGGGACTTCACGGTGCGCACCGAAAGGCCGGCCAGCGTCTCGCCGGCCAGGCGCTCCATGGTGTTCTCGTCCAGCGTCTTGAAGCCGGACAGGCGCTCGCGGCCCAGGAACATGTTGCCGACGATGTCCAGGTTCTCGCACAGGGCCAGGTCCTGGTAGACGATCTCGATGCCGAGCGCCGCCGCGTCGCGGGGGTCGTGCACCTTCACGTCGCGGCCCTCGAAGAGGTACTCACCGCTGTCGATGGCGTAGGTGCCACCGATGCACTTCACGAGCGTGGACTTGCCCGCGCCGTTGTCCCCGACCAGCGCGGTGACCTCTCCGGCGTGCGCCTCGAAGTCGACGTCCTGCAGGACGTGCACCGGCCCGAAGGATTTGTTGACACTCCGCAACTGGAGGATCGGCTCGCCCGACCCCGCCGTCCGGGGTGCCGTGGACGTGGTTGTTTCCGTCACCTCACACCTCTCTCAACTCATGACGCCCAGCAGTCGAACGGTCGAGCCAGAGCGGTCGAGCCCGAACGGTCTTGCCTTGGGCGGCCGGTGTCCGGCCCGCCCGGTGGGCTTCGCAGGGGGTTAAAGAGCTCCCGCGCGGAGCACTGCGACCAGCGGCGGCAGCATCGGAGAATGGGAACCCGATGCGGCCGCCGCGGGGATGGACGCTACTTGATGCCGGCCGCCGTGCACTTGGCGGCGAAGTCGCCGGTGCACACGTCGGAGGCCTTCTGGTAGCCGTCGGTGAACGGCAGGGTGATGTTCGTCTTGTCCACGGGGATCGGGGTCGCCAGGTAGGACGGGACGTCACGGTTGCCGGTCGGGTCGTGGACCGTGGACGGCGCGGTCGGCTTCTGGTTGGACAGGATCTGGCTGGCCAGCTTCACCGCCACGTCGGCCTCGCCCTTGACCGGCTTGTAGATCGTGAAGCACTGGTCGCCGTTGAGGATGTTCTGGATGCCGGTCGCGGTCGCGTCCTGACCGGAGACCGCCACCTTGCCGTTGAGGCCCTGCTGCTTCAGGACGGTGATCGCGGCGTTGGCCATCTCGTCGTTGGCCACCATCGCCGCGTTCATGTCCGGAGCGGCCTGCAGCAGCTTCTGGAACACCGACTGCGCGGTGCCGGCCGGGTTGTCCCAGTTGCCGGACTGGTCGCCGGCCAGGGTCCAGCCGGTGGTCCCCTTCAGCACGCCGTCGTAGCCCTGCTTGAACAGCGCCGCGTTGTTGTCGGTGGCGGCGCCGTCCTCCTCGACGTACTTCACGGCGGTCTTGCCCTGGACCTGCGGGCACTTGGTGAGCGCGGTGCCCTGGGCCTTGCCGACCGCCACGTTGTCGAAGGACACGTAGTACTGCGCGGTGCCGCCGAGGGTCAGGCGGTCGTAGTCGATGGTGACGACGCCCTTAGCCTGGGCCTGGGCCTCGATGGCCTTGGCCGAGCCGGAGTCCAGGTTGGTGATCATCAGGACGCCGACGCCCTCGTTGAGCATCGACTGGGCCTGCGAGGTCATCGTCGTGGCCGAGCCGTTGGCGTTCTGGATGTCGCAGGTCAGGCCGTACTGGTCACACTGCGACTTCAGCTCGTTGGGGTCGGAGTTGACCCAGCGCGGCGAGGAGTTGGTGTCCGGCAGCAGGATGCCGACCTTGTTGTTCGTGTAGTGCGGCGTGCCACTGCTGCTGCTGCTCGAGCCCGACGCGGCGCTGGTCGTGGACCCGCCGGTGGTGGAGGAGGAACCGCTGCTCTTAGAGCTGCTGCAACCAGCCGCGCTCAACGCAACCGCGGCGCCGAGTGCGGTGATAGCGAGAATCGCCTTACGCATTGGGAGCTTGCCCCTTTCTGGTCCGCACGTCGCCTACCCCCGGGAGGCGCCGCCGATATGTTGACGCGCAAAACCTATTCGGGTTTCGACCATGATCGCTATGAGCTGGCGGACACGAATCCGCCATGAACACGTCACGAAACGGCAACGCAAGAACCACTCGATGACGCAGCGCACACGCCCGGCGGGGATCGCCCCTCGTCGCGCCGGGAACAGCCGGTTCGCAGGCGGCGCATCGGAGAGCGCTTACCAGCGCACCGCCGCACGGCGGCATTTGTTGCGCACCTCAAAACACTCAACACGCGGATCTGGGTGGCGGCGCGCCGGGCCCCGATACTCGTGCGCGTGACCAAGCCCCCGAAGAGAATGACCCCGAACACCGCACTGGCCGTGGCGGCCACGGCGGTCACCGCGATCGCGGTCGGTGTCGTGGTGGTGGTGACGCCTTCCGGCGGCGGCGACGCGCCCACGGCGGCCTCGACCGGCCTGTCCATCAGCACGGTGGTCGGCGATTCCGGGAACCCTGCGAACTCTGCGACGGACTCCGGCTCGGGTACCGGCGCCGCGACCTCCGCGACCAGCGGGTCTTCGAGCACTGACGGCAGCGCTACGTCGAGCGGCGGGTCGGCGAGCGGTTCGGCCGCACAGTCGCCGGCGTCCTCATCGGCTCCCGCCGGGCACCCGACGACGAAGCCCACCAGCCTTCCGACACCCCCTTCGACCAGCACCGGAGCCCACACCCCGGGCACCGGCCTGGACGACCCGCGCAAGAAGGAGACCGCGATGGAGCTCGTCTCCAGCGCGGAGAACTCCAGCCTCGACTGGCGCGCGCAGTACAAGTACATCGAGGACATCCACGACGGCCGCGGCTACACCGGAGGCATCATCGGCTTCTGCTCCGGCACCGGCGACATGCTGGAGGTGGTGCAGCGGTACACGGCGCTGGAGCCCGGAAACGTGCTGGCGAAGTACCTCAACGCGCTGAAAGCGGACAACGGGAGCGCGACGCACAACGGCCTGGACCCGAACTTCAAGAAGGACTGGGCCACCGCCGCGGCGGACCCGAAGTTCCAGCAGGCCCAGAACGACGAACGCGACGCGGAGTACTTCACACCGGCGGTCTCGCAGGCCAAGGCGGACGGCCTCGGCGCACTCGGGCAGTTCATCTACTACGACGCCATGGTGATGCACGGCCCGGGCTCGGACCCGCTGAGCTTCGGCGGCATCCGCGCCGCGGCGTTGCGCAAGGCGAAGGCTCCGTCACAGGGCGGAGACGAGGGGACGTACCTCAACGCGTTCTTGGACGCACGCATCGTGGCGATGAAGGCGGATCCGAGCCACCAGGACACGAGCCGGGTGGATACCGAGCAGCGGGTTTTTGTGAAAGCGAACAACTTTGATCTAGACACTCCGCTGCATTGGTCTGTATATGGGGATTCTTACACGATCAGCTAGGTTTTCGACCGATTTAGGGTGGGCGGGGCGGCTCTTGCATCCTCAAGGAGTGCGCATCGGAGGCTATTCGCCAATCGTGGTGAAAGCGGTGATTTGGGGCGGCGCGGTGGTGACTGCGCCGCTCTTGCTTGTCGCCGGAGGCGCGTTGCGTCGGTGAGCAGTGGGTGTGGTGGGCTGATTGTGCGGCACGGTGCAACGGTCCCCGACCGTGTCGGGCCGGTAACGTACAGCCATGTTCACTCCGGCGGATCGCGATCGCGTGCTCAGGGACCTGATTCGCCGTGCCGAGGAGGATCCGGAGGTCACCGGGGCGGTGCTGCTCGGGTCGTCGGCCGGTGGGGACGCTGACCGGTGGTCGGATCTCGATGTCGGGTTCGTGGTGGCCGGGTCGGCGAGTGTGGTGGCTGTGGCCGAGCGGTGGACTGCTGCTTTGGCGGCCGGACTCCCGGTACGGCGGACCCGGCTGATCGGGCTGCCGTGGGGCGGACCTGGCACCACATCCTGCACGCGCGCACCTGCATCGAGCGTGGCCGGGCCTGGCAGGCGGAGCACTGGATCTCGCTGGCCCGCACGCACATCATCGAGGTGGCGTGCGCACGGTTCGGCTACCCGACCGCGTACGCCAAGGGCGCGCATTTGTTGCCCGATGAGGTGACCGAGGCTTTGGGGCCGACCCTGGTCCGGTCGCTCGACGCCGCCGAGCTCCGGCGAGCGCTGGCCGCGACCGTCGAGGCGTTCGACGCCGAGCTCAGGCATCACGATCCGGCTCTGGCGGACCGGCTCAGACCGGTACTGACAGAAGCCTGACCCCGCCCGGTCCCCTCATGTCCAGGCCGGCAGCAGCCTCCCGGCGGATCCCCTCATTCCCAGTGCGAAGGCCGCGTCAGCCCCTCGGGAATCCGCGTGCCCTGGTCGCCGCGCGCGGCGTTCAGCTGCGTCTGCGTCACGAATATCGCGCCGGTCAGATCCGCTCCGGCGAGGTTCGCGTCCCGCAGGTCCGCACCGATGAGATCTGCGCGCCGAAGGTCAGCGCGGGAGAGGTCCGCGCCGATCAGGTAGGTGCCGCGCAGGTCGGCTCCTCGTAGGTCCGCTCCGCGGAGGCGGGCGCCGATCAGGTCCGCGCCGCGGCGGTCCCTCTTGCGGCCGCCGCCCGCGCCCGCGCGTGTCAGGGCGCTGACCTCGGAAAGCAGTTCGCTGACGCCTGCCCGGTGCGCTGCGACGTCCAGGGCCAGCAGTTCCTCGACCGACAGCCGGGTCAGTCGCTGCGTCTCCTCGGCCGACCAGCTGATCTCGGTTCGCAGCGCCGATGCCGACGCCAGGGTCTCGGCCTCCGCCAGGTACCACAGCATCTCGTGGAGTTGGCGCATCACCGGGAGTGCCGCGAACATCTGCGGCGCGGTGTGCGGTGCGACACGCCAGGAGATGCCGCCGAAGGTCTCCTGCGACAGCTTCTGGCCCGCGCCGAAGCAGTCGTAGACCGTGCAGCCCTGGAAGCCGCGGCCGCGCAGTCCGGTGTGGATCGAGCAGCGGTCGTCGGCGGCGAGGTTGGGGCACGGCGTCCCGGCGGACTTGTCGAGCGCGAAGTCCTGGGACGCCGTGAACGCCAGCCCCACGCAGCACAGCGCGAAGCAGTTCGTGCAGTCGGCCGCGAGATCGGAGCGATCGGCGATACCGGCGCGATCGGAGCGATCAGCGCGGCCGACTCCTTCTACATGTTGCATCAGCAGTCGTACTTACAGCTGCCGCATCACGTCGTTGGCGATGAGCTCCAGGTGGTCCAGGTCCTGCAGGTCCAGGATCTGCAGGTACAGCCGCTGCGCGCCGATCCCCGCATAGCGCCCGATCTTCTCCACGACCTCCGCCGGCGTGCCGGCCAGACCGTTCTCGCGCAGCTCGCCCGGCTCGCGGCCGATGGCGGCGGCGCGCTTGGCGAACTCGGCCTCGTCGCGGCCGACGCAGGCGACCAGGGCGGCCGAGTACGTCATCGACTCCGGGGAGCGGCCGTTGGCCGTGACGGCCTCGCGGACCGTGGTGAACAGCTGGTCGCTGTCCTCGAAGGAGCGGAAGGAGGTGTTGAACTCGCCGGCGTAGCGGGCGGCCAGGCGGGGGGTGCGCTTGGGGCCGCCGCCTCCGATGATGATCGACGGGTGCGGCTTGGTGACCGGCTTGGGCAGGGCCGGGGACTCCTCCAGCGCGTAGTGCTCGCCCTTGTGGCTGTAGGTCGCGCCGTCGGGGGTGTTCCACAGGCCGGTGATGATCTCCAGCTGCTCTTCCAGCAGGCCGAAGCGCTTGTCCGGGAAGGGGATGCCGTACGCGGTGTGCTCGTCGGCGAACCAGCCGGTGCCCAGGCCCAGCTCGACGCGGCCGGGGCCGGCCATGGCGTCGACCTGCGCGACCGCGATGGCCAGGGGACCGGGCAGCCGGAAGGTGGCCGGGCTGACCAGGGTGCCCAGCTTGATGCGGCTGGTCTCGCGCGCCAGGCCGGCCAGGGTGATCCAGGCGTCGGTGGGGCCGGGCAG
>Ga0207647_10003520_pt1 | contig 11740 bp, 7 predicted proteins | sample KBSCornC2_FD_184295 | JGI IMG/M metagenome (GOLD analysis project Ga0207647, IMG submission 184295) | Corn rhizosphere microbial communities from Kellogg Biological Station, Michigan, USA - C2 (SPAdes) (version 2) | ecosystem: Host-associated > Plants > Roots > Rhizosphere ...
GGGCGGGCGACCCTTACGCGTGCCCGTACCGCCACAAGGCAGCGTTCCCTTCAATGACAAGCTCGCCGACGCCAATTCGGGCACCTTCTATTCGGCGATGAGCAACGTTGATTTCGAGATAGGCGACGGCAATCCCGCAGCGACCGCGATCCGCTTCCATGCGGCGCAGCACGCTTATCTCAGCCACATGGATTTCAACATCGGCTCAGGCCTTGCCGGCATCTATCAGGTCGGCAACGAGGCCGAGGACCTGCATTTCCACGGCGGCCGTTACGGCATTCTCGCAGAAAAGACCTCGCCCGCCTGGCAGTTCACGTTGATCGATTCGACCTTCGACGGCCAGCGCGACGCCGCGATCCGCGAGCATGAGGCCGGCCTGACCCTGGTCAATACGACGATCCGCAATGCGCCGGTGGGGATCGACATCGACGAAGGCTATGGCGACTGGCTGTGGGGCAAGGACGTCCGGTTCGAGAATGTCGCCAAGGCGGCGGTCGTCATAAGCAACGAGAATAACGCCTACACTCAAATCGGCTTTGACAATGCGCTGGTTCGCGACGTGCCGGTGTTCGTCCGCTTTCGCGACAGCGGGAAGACGCTGACGGGCTCCGGTCCGAGCTATCGGGTGAGTGCTTTCAATTACGGTATGGTGGTGCCGGGACTCGGCCAAACCGGCCATTATGCGACCAATATGCGGTCGGCTCCGCTACGCTCGCTGCCCAAGCCGCGGCCTCGTGCCGTGCGGCTGCTGCCGTCGGTCACGCAATGGTATAATGTCCGAGAGGCAGGCGCGAAGGGCGACAATCGGACCGACGACACCGCCGCGATCCAGCGCGCGATCGATACGCACCGCGTCGTCTACCTGCCGGTCGGCCATTACGTCGTCACCGATACGATCAAGCTGCGGCCGGATTCGGTTCTTATCGGGCTCCACCCCAGCCTGACGCAGATCGTGTTGCCCGACGGCACCCCCGCTTATGCCGGCATTGGAGCGCCCAAGGCGTTGATCGAGAGTGCCAAGGGTGGCGACGCGATCGTGTCGGGCCTCGGTTTGTTTACGGGCGGCATCAACCCGCGCGCGACCGCGCTCCTCTGGAAGGCCGGAGCGGACTCGCTGGTGCAGGACGTGAAGGCGCAGGGTGGGCATGGCACCATTCTTGCCGACGGCAGCCGCTTCGATCCCTATAATGCCAACCACTCGGGCGACGCCGATCCGGCCAAGCGTTGGGATGCGCAATATCCCAGCTTCTGGGTGACGGACGGTGGCGGCGGGACCTTTACCGGGCTCTGGTCTCCGAACACCTATGCGACATCGGGCTTCAAGGTTTCGGACACGAGCACGCCGGGTTTTGTCTACGAGCTCTCGAACGAACACCATCTGCGTTCGGAAATCGTGCTGGATAATGTCCGCAACTGGGAATTCCTGGCGCCGCAGACCGAAGAGGAAGCGGGTGAAAGCCAGGACACGGTGAGCCTGGATGTTCGCAATTCCCGCAACATCCTGTTCGCCAATTATCACGCCTATCGCGTGACGCGCTCGATCAAACCGGCCGCAGCCGCGGTCAGGCTGATCAATTCATCCGACATCCGTTTCCGCAACGTGCATGTGAATGCGGAAAGCGGGTTCGCCTTCTGTGACACCGAAGGCTGCGGCACCTATCTGCGTGCCAGCAAATATCCTTATGAGAATGCGATCCGCGACGTGACGCGCAAGCTCGACGTGCGCGAGCGCGAGTTTGCGGTACTGGACGTCCCCGGCACGCCGCCGCCGTCGCCTTATGCAGGCCCCGCGGTCGAGGTGCTGGAACGGGGTTTCTATTCGATCGCGGGCGCTACGGTCGACGCCAAGGGGAAACTCTATTTCGTCGATCGCAAATTCCAGACGATCTATGGCTGGTCGAAGCAGGAGGGGCTTACGATCGTGCGCGACGATGCGCACGATCCGGTCAATCTTGCGATCGATAAATCGGGGAATTTGATGGTGCTGTCGTCGGAAGGCCCGGAGGCGACCGTCTACAGCTTCAAGCCCGGCACCGGCGCGGATGAAATCCGCATCATCAAGCCGACGCCGGTAAAGGAAAGGCGCGACGCGCTGGTCGCCTTGCCCGGCAATCTCTGGAACAACGGCGAGTTCCGCGACCAGCTCGATCTCAAGACCTATCGCTTTACCACCCTGGCCGAGATGTTCGCCCGCGAGATCGGGCGGCCCAAGGCGCGTGAATATGTCTCGCCGGACGGCAGTCTCGTGCTGCCGGCTTTCCGCGTGGTGCAGCAGGGGCCTCCCAACTTCCAGGGCTGGCGCTTCTCGGACACGCTCGACACTTATGGCTTCGTCACGGCTAGGCCGGGTGAGCGTGTCTTCCTGAGCAACGGATCAGAGGACAAGACCTATAGCGGCCGGGTCGGGCCAGGTGGCAGCGTGACCGATCTAAAGCCCTTCGCCAATCGCGGCGGGGAAAGCGTTGCGGTAGGTCCCGACGGGCGCGTCTATGTCGCGAACGGGCAGGTCTTCATCTACGCGCCCGACGGGGCTGAGCTGGGCTGGATCGATGTGCCCGAGCGTCCGCTCCAATTGATCTTTGGCGGCGCCGACGGACGCACGTTGTTCATCCTGGCGCACCATGCGCTGTTTGCTGTGACGATCTGACGCGGCCTAGGTGCCGCTTATTCTCAGGCAGCGACGGCCTGGACCGTACCGTTTTGCTCGGCGAGGAAGGCGGCCTGCGCGATGATCGCGACCTGCGTGCGGTTACGCACATTCAGCTTGCGCATCAACGCGGTCATATGCGCCTTCACGGTCGCCTCGGCGATGCCGAGGTCGAACGCGATCTGCTTGTTGAGCAATCCCGAATGGACGCCCTGCAGGACCTTCATTTGGGTGGGAGTGAGTTCTGCGAACGCTGGAGGGACCTGCTGACCCGCCGGGCGGAACGCCGATGCCTCGATTCTGGAAATGATACCCATAACATCCCCTCGTCGGTTCCCGGGCCACTTCGCCCATGGGCCTGACGACGATGCCTACAGGCGACCCGCCGCGGCCCGTCCCTGTTCTGGCTATCCTCGGACGAGTCGCCGGAATCAGTTGGACAGGTTTTACGCTAGTTAACGCTACCAGCGGCGTCAACCCCGCGTTTTCGGATATTTAAGGGGCTTTGTCTCGCAAAGCTGTTGGACAACCGTCAATGCATTGATAGGGTCCGGTCAAATAGAAGGGGCGTTCGAGGATGCCGGCACATGACGTTGGGGCCATGGCTGTGGTCGCCACAGAGATTCGGCTGACTGGCAGCGGATCGGTATTCTTGAATCATGTGGGCGATTCCGGCTTCGGGCTCGTCAAGAGCTGTCTGGGGACCAGCGACGCGGACAGGTTTCGAACATGGCCCGTGCTCGAAACCGTCATTTCAGTGATCGGGCTGGTCGCTGTGCTAGCCTTGGGCTATGTCCTGTGACCGGGAAGGGACGCCAGTACTTGGCCACGAATGCGACGGCGAATGAAGGCAGGCTAGCGGATCGCGCTTATGCCGGCATCGTCGAGATCATCAACCGCGACCAGCTTCAGGTTGGCGACCGCCTGCCCTCCGAAGCGCGCCTGGCCGAGATGTTCGGCATGTCGCGCACGATCGTGCGCGAAGCACTGGTCCGGCTTGCGTCGGACGGGATTACCGAGGCGCGACGCGGCGCAGGTTCCTATGTGAAAAGCCGCCCGTCCGAACGGTGGGGCGAGCATATGAGCATGTCGCACCTGTCGGCCACGCTTGGCACCTACGAAGTCCGCTTCGTCCTCGAATCCGAAGCGGCGCGGCTGGCAGCGCTGCGTCGTTCGCCTGAACAGATGGCCGAAATCAATCAGGCACTGGCCGATCTGCGCGCGCATCTGCTGTCATCGGAGGAGCCGGCGCACGATCAGGATTGGGTACTCCATCGTGCGATCGTGAAGGCAACGGCTAATCCTGCCTTCCTGGCATCGTTCGATCATCTGCACGACGAGGTCGATCCGATCCTGCGCGCCGGCGTGGATATCTCGCGCTCACGCCCGCCCGAGGCCATCCAGGCGATGATGCGCGAGCATGAGCTGATCGTGGAGGCGATCCGCGCCCAGGATGCCGACGGGGCTGCGCTCGCGATGCGCTGGCACCTCACCCAGGGCCGCAAGCGGCTGATGCCTTAGCGTCTCCTCACGCGATCCGCCGTTCGGCCGGCCGACGCAAGGTTGCGAGCCATTCCAGGGTCCGATCTGCCAGGTCTGGCGGTGGCAACGTGCTTTCCAGCCTAAGCGACCGTTCTTCGGCATCCGGCTTCTCGAGCGTGGCGAGTTGGCTGTCGATCAGGCTGGCCGGCATATAATGCCCGAGCCGGCTATCGAGCCGGCGGATCAACTCCTCCCGTCCGACCTCCAGCAGCACAAAAGCGGTCGCCGCGCCGATGGCGGTACGCAGGCGGTCACGATAAATATGCTTGAGCGCGGAACAGGCTGCCACGGCGGCCCCTTCGCGTTTGACCGCATCGCCGATTGCCGCGCCCAGTTGATCGAGCCAGGGCCAGCGATCGGCGTCGGTCAGCGGCTCGCCGCCACGCATCTTCGCCACGTTGGCGGGGGAATGAAAGCTGTCGCCTTCCAGGAAAGGGCAGCCGAGCCGCTCAGCCAGGAGAGAGGCCAGCGTCGACTTTCCGCTGCCGCTTACACCCATCACGACGATCGCTTGGGCGGATAGTCGCTCGCCTTGCCGCCGCATCAATCATCCTCTCGAACGGGCACCATCTTGCGGGAAGGCCGCACGCAGCCTCGCAGAGTGATCGCCATATCCGGCGGAGGGGCGGCGCTGGCTATTACGACCATGGTCGCGGTCGTTTGGCCCGTCGACTGCGCTTAAGCAGCAGCCTCACCGGAAACGTTTCCAGCGCGCGTCTCGCGCGGGAAGCGCGGTCGTTCAACGATAAAAGGGAGGTGTATGATGCGGTACCAGGGTCTGGGGCTTTTGACGTCGATCCGGTCGCGCGCGCTGCTTTCGGTGAGCGTGATTGCCGTGGCCGGTCTGGCCGCGCCCGCCTTCGCGCAGACGGCACCGGAGGCCGCCCCGACGACGCTGCCCAGCAGCGCAGACGCCCAGGCGACGCCGGCGCCTGCGAGTGCGGCTCCTGAAAATGCGGACGTTGTGATCACTGGCTCCCGCATCACCTCCAGCGGCTTCAATGCGCCGACGCCGACCCAGGTGCTGGGCGCGGCCGATCTCGCACGCAATGCCGAGCCGAACGTCTTCACCACTATCACCCAGTTGCCTTCGCTCCAGGGCTCGACCGGGGCGACGACCGGCACGTTCAGCACCTCCAGCGGCCAGCAGGGCCTGAGCTCCTTTTCGCTGCGCGGCCTGGGCACGATTCGTACGCTGACCCTGCTCGACGGGCAGCGCGTGGTTCCGGCCAATGTCACCGGCGTTCCCGACATCAGCCTGTTTCCGCAGCTTCTGATCGAGCGCGTCGACGTCGTCACCGGCGGCGCCTCCGCTTCTTATGGCTCGGATGCCGTCGGCGGCGTGGTCAACTTCATCACCAACAAGAAGTTCGAAGGCTTCAAGGCCAACGTCTCGGGCGGCATCACCACCTATGGCGATGACAAGCAATATCTGCTCCAGGCGGCAGCGGGCAAATCGTTCCTGGACGACCGGCTGCATGTCCAGATCAGCGGCGAATTTGACCACGAGCAGGGTGTGCCAGCCGGCGGCTTCGGCGAAGACGCGCCCGGCAGCCGCGATTGGTACACGACGGCAACCCTCGTCAATCGCGGCATCACCAACGATGGCTCGCCGCAATATCTCTACAAGGAGCATGCGCAGGCCTATCAATACACCAAATACGGCCTGATCAGCTCGGGCCCGCTGCAGGGCACCGCCTTCGACAAGAACGGAAATCCCTTCCAGTTCCAATATGGCTCGAACGGCGTTCCGTCGAAGCAGCCGAATGGCGCGGTGATCGGCTGTTATTCGTCGGGCGGCTTCTGCGTAGGCGGCGATCTGTCGGGCAATGTCGGCGTCGGCACCTCGCTTCAGTCGAAGCTGGAACGCCTGAACGGCTATACGCGGATCGGCTTCGACATTGATCCCAACAACGAGATTTATGCGACCCTGAACGTTGCGCGGGTAAAGACGAGCAATCAGCCCAACCCGGGCGCGGCCACCACGGGCCTGACGCTCCAGTGCAGCAATCCCTATCTGCCTGCTTCGGTCGTGGCTGCATGCGCGGCGAACAACATCACGAGCTTCGGCTTCGGCACCAGCAATGCCCTGCTGCCGAGGAACATCAGCGTTCATCCGACGCGCACGCAATATCGCGGCGTGATCGGCGCCGACGGCCGGCTCAACGTGCTCGGCACCGATTGGCACTATGATGCCTATTATGAGCATGGCGAAAACGTCACGAACATCCACGTTCGCGACATCATGCTGAATGCGCGCTATCGCCAGGCGATCCAGGCGACCGTGGACAATGGCCAGATCGTCTGTTCCGACCCGATTGCGCGCGCCAACGGCTGCATTCCGATCAATGTTTTCGGCGGGGAGACGCCGAGCGACGCCGCGCTTGCCTATATCACGCCGGCGAACGGACCGTTCCAGCATACGCGCCAGAAGCAGGACGTCGCCAGCCTCGGCATCAGCGGCGAGCCCTTCTCGCTGTGGGCTGGGCCGGTCTCAGTTGCGTTCGGTGGCGAATATCGGCGTGAATTCTACCACGTTGTGGCCGATCCTTATGGCAACGGCGTCACGGCTGAGAGCCCGAACAGTGCCGATTATCCGGCGGACCCGATCCTGAGCACGGCCGGCAATAACTGGTACGCCGGCAATTACCACAATGGCCGCGGCCAATATCATGTGACCGAAGCCTTCCTCGAGGTGAACGTCCCGTTCCTGAATTCGGACACCTTGGGTAAGGCCAACCTCAACGCGGCGGGCCGCTGGACCGACTACAGCACCTCGGGCACGGTCTATACGTGGAAGGTCGGCGGCACCTGGGACACCCCGATCGACGGCATCCGGCTGCGCGCGGTTACGTCGCGTGACGTGCGTGCTCCCAACCTCTCGGAGCTGTTCGCCGCTCCCGTGACGACGACGCTCCCGAACTTCACCAACCCGTTCACCAACAGCGCGCTGCTGGTTATCCAGAACGTTGTGGGTAACCCGAACCTGAAGCCAGAAGTAGCGCGCAATACGGAAGTCGGCGTTGTCCTGTCCCGCCCGAAATGGCTGCCCGGCCTGAGCCTGTCGGTCGATTATTATCACATCAAGGTAAATGGCGTCATTTCGAGCCTGTCGGCGCAGCAGCAGGTCCAATTCTGCTTCCAGGGCCTCCAGCAATATTGCAACACGTTCAACTTCGCTCCCGCGAGCGGGACGCCCTTCGTCAACGTCCAGGTGTTCAATCTGGCTTCGATTAAGACGAGCGGCTTCGATATCGAGGGAAGCTATCGGTTCAGCCTCGATCCGGTCGGGCTGCCAGGTAACTTCACCCTGCGTGCCCTGGCGACCAACGTGCGCCATTTCATCACTGATCCGGGCATCCCCGGCGCGGTGGCGATCGACAGTGCCGGCCAAAATAGCGGCGCCACGCCCAAGTGGAAGTTGCTCGCTATCGAGGCGTGGGACACGGACAAGTTCAGCCTGAACTTGCAACAGCGCTGGTTCAGCGATGGCCGTTTCGGCTCGACCACCACGGATTATGTGGAATGCAGCCCGGGCAGCTGCCCGGTTTCGACGGCGAGCCACCCGACCATCGACTATAATCATATGAAGGGCGCGCTCTATTTCGATCTTGGCGGGTCATACAATCTGACCAAGAAGCTGACCGCCTATTTCAAGATCAACAATCTGTTCGATCACGATCCGACGCCGTCGCCGCAGACCAATACCGGTCTGGATGCCAACCCTGCGCTCTACGACCTGCTGGGCCGCATGTATCGCGTGGGCGTGCGCTACAACTTCTGAGGAACCCTCCCCGACCCCCTTTTCGTTGGGGAACTCGCCTGGCGCCTCCCGGTCTTACCGGGGGGCGCTTTTTTGCGTGCGATCTGACCGGCAGGCCCAGCGAGCGAGGAAGGTTATTTCCTGAGCAGGCTGGCGATATGACGAACGGCCAGCACATAACCGTGCGGGCCAAGACCGGTGATCATGCCCGTGGCCGCCGCGGTCATGAGGGAATTGGCGCGCCATGCCTCCTCACGGCGATGGATGTTGGAGATGTGCACTTCCACGATAGGGCAGTCGCACATCTTGAGCGCGTCGAGCACCGGATAGCCGGCATAAGAGAAAGCCGCCGGATTGATTACGATGCCGGCTGCGGCCTTGCGCGCTTCATGGAGCCAGCCGATCATCTCATGCTCGGCATTGGTCTGGTGGAAGCGCAGGGCGATTCCGGCTGCATCCGCCTCGGTGCGGCACATCGCCTCAATGTCGGCGAGCGTGGTGGTGCCGTAAATCTCCGGCTCGCGCTCGCCCAGCAGCTCAAGATTAGGGCCGTTCAGCACGAACAGGACCGGCTTGGACATCGTATCTCCCCTCGACGACATTTCCTTGCTGTCTTTGGCTGCAGGACGCAAGGAGGATGCAGTTGCGGAAGAGTTGACGCTGTGTTCGTTGCAGTGCAGCAGCGACTCCATGAGCACTATCCCGCCTGTCGCGCAAAATCCCGATGTCCGCTTCCTCGGACGGCTGCTGGGTGACGTGATCCGCGCTTATGGCGGCGAGGCCCTGTTCCGGCGGATCGAATATATCCGCTCAGCCTCGGTCGATCGCGCCCGCGGGCTGGGCGGCGACATAGATCCAGGGCTGGATGCGCTCAGCCTGGACGAAATGCTCGCCTTCACGCGCGGCTTCATGCTCTTCTCGATGCTCGCCAACCTCGCCGAGGACCGGCAGGGGGTGGCGGCTGAGCCCGGCGCCGATCTCGCCGCCGCGGTGGAAAAATTGCGCCGGCAGGGGGTCGGAGACGAGGCGATTGGCGGGCTGCTCGACCACGGCTTGATCGTGCCGGTGCTGACGGCGCATCCGACCGAGGTGCGGCGCAAGTCGATGATTGACCATCGCAACCGCATCGCTGATCTGATGCATCTGCGTGACCTGGGGCAGGAGGAGACCCCGGAGGGCGATTTAGTCGAGCAGGCGATCTATCGCCAGATTGCGCTTCTTTGGCAGACGCGGCCGCTGCGGCGCGAGCGGCTTTATGTCGCGGACGAGGTAGAAACCGCGCTTTCCTATTTGCGCGACATCTTCCTGCCGGTGATGCCCGCGCTCTACGCCCGTTGGGAGCGGGTCCTCGGCAAGCGGCCGAAAAGCTTTCTGCGCGCGGGATCCTGGATCGGCGGCGATCGCGACGGCAACCCGAACGTCACCGCCGAATCGCTGGCGTTGGCGACTCGGCGCAATGCCGAGACCGTGCTGGCCTATTATCTGGCCCTGCTGCACGGAATCGGAGGCGAGCTTTCGATCTCGACCGAGTTGATGCCGACCTCTCCCGAGGTCGAAGCTCTCGCGGCCGCGGCCCACGACGATTCCCCTGCGCGGGCGGACGAGCCCTATCGCCGCGCGATAACCGGCATCTATGCGCGCGTGGCAGCCAATTATACGGGCGTAACCGGCCATCCGCCGGCACGCCCGGCATCGGTCAAGGCGGAACCTTACCCCGATGCCTTGGCATTCAAATCCGACCTGCGCACGCTTGCGAAGGCGCTCGCCAAAGAAGGCAGCGGTGCCTTGTCTTCGGGCGGAGCGCTGGGCCGCCTGATCCGCGCGGTCGAAACGTTCGGCTTCCACCTTGCGACGCTCGACCTGCGCCAGAATGCCGACGTGCATGAGCGCGTGGTTGCCGAACTGCTCAAGGCTGCAGGCGCTACACCCGATTATCTGGAGTTGGATGAGGCTCAACGCGTCGCGCTGCTTCGCGGCGAACTTGCGACCATGCGCCCGCTCGCCAGCTCTTTCGCGGATTATGCGGCCGAAACCATGTCGGAGCTCGCAATCGTGCGCGCCGCGGCGGAGGCACATCGACTCTACGGCTGTCAGTCGATCACGACCTACATCATCTCCAAGGCAGCGACGGTGTCGGACATGCTGGAGGTGATGGTGCTGCTCAAGGAAGCGGGCATCTACCGGCCAGGCGTTAAGCCCGAATGCGACATCATGGTCGTTCCGCTGTTCGAGACGATCGAGGATCTGGAGCGCGGGCCGGAGGTGATGCGGGACTTTTTCGCCCTGCCGGAGATTGCGAGCCTCACCACCGCGCGCGGCTACCAGGAGGTGATGGTCGGCTATTCGGATTCCAACAAGGATGGTGGCTATCTGACCTCGGTATGGTCGCTTCACCAGGCGAGCCGTGCGCTCAAGCCCGTGTTCGATCAGGCGGGCGCGGCGATGCAATTGTTCCATGGCCGCGGTGGCGCGGTGGGGCGCGGCGGCGGATCGGCTTTCGCCGCGATCCGCGCGCAGCCAGCCGGCACGGTCCACGGCCGCATTCGCATCACCGAACAAGGCGAGGTGATCGCCGCCAAATATGGCACGCGCGACGCCGCCCAGATCAACCTGGAGGCAATGACGGCCGCGACTCTGCTCGCCAGCCTGGAGCAGAGCGAAATCCCCGAACGGGACCGCGAGCGTTTCGCCGAGGCGATGTCAGAACTGTCGGCGAACGCCTTCCGCAGCTATCGCAGCCTGGTTTACGAGACGGAGGGCTTTCGCACCTTCTTCCGGCAGTTCACGCCGATTGCCGAGATCGCCACGCTCAAGATCGGGTCGCGACCTGCGAGCCGTACGAAGAGCGACCGGATCGAGGATCTGCGCGCCATCCCCTGGGTCTTCTCCTGGGCTCAGTCGCGCGTGATGCTGCCGGGCTGGTACGGGGTCGGTCAGGCGCTGGAAGCCTTTGCCGACAAGGCATTGCTGCGCGATATGGCGAACGGCTGGCCCTTCTTCCAGGCGACGCTGGCCAATCTGGAGATGGTGCTCGCCAAGTCCGACATGGGTTTGGCGGAGCGTTATCTTCCGCTGGTAGAGGACCATATGGCGGGCCGGACGATCTTTGACCGGATCCGCACCGACTGGCAGCAGACGTGCGATGGCCTGCTCGACGTGACCGGCCAGCAGCGCCTGCTGGAGAAGACGCCGCAACTGGATGCGTCGGTCCGCCTGCGTCTGCCTTATATCGAGCCGCTCAACCTGCTTCAGATTGAGCTTATCCGGCGTTGGCGCGGCGGCGAGCAGGACGATCGCGTGCGGGAGGGCATCCAGCTGTCGATCAACGCCATCGCGACGGCGCTCCGCAACAGCGGCTGAGATCATTGTCGCAGCGCAATCTTTAGAGCATTCTTTACCAGTTGCACTTCAGATAGCCTGACTGAGCGAAAGGCTGTTCGGGGGTGGGGAAGATAGCGGCGCGGTTGCGATTTCCACTGTTGGGGGCAGCAGCTGGAGCCTTTTTCTTTGCCGCCGCTTGGGGTGATCATGCCGTGGCCGCGTTGCAGACGAGCGGCCTCGAAGCCTTTTGGCCCAGCAACGCCATCGTGCTCGCCATCCTTATTCTCGGTGGGCGAGACAGACGCGATGTAGCGGCGATCATAGCCGGCGAGGTAAGCGGCAGCATCCTGTTCCACCTGCTGCGCGGCGATCCGGCCCCCTTGATGGCCCTGATAACCATCGCCAACGTGAGCGACAGCCTCGTGGCCTTCCTGCTTCTTCGGCTCATGGGCGTGCGCGGCGGGTTG
>Ga0207647_10003523_pt1 | contig 11738 bp, 8 predicted proteins | sample KBSCornC2_FD_184295 | JGI IMG/M metagenome (GOLD analysis project Ga0207647, IMG submission 184295) | Corn rhizosphere microbial communities from Kellogg Biological Station, Michigan, USA - C2 (SPAdes) (version 2) | ecosystem: Host-associated > Plants > Roots > Rhizosphere ...
TCGGTGTGCCAGTCGGCCGCGCAGCGATACCAGTGGTTCAGGCGGATCTCGCCGCAGAAGTGCAGCATCAGCGTCTCGAGCGGCGGCGCCGGATCGAACTGGAAGCGCACCGCGTGCAGCTCTTCCTCGGTCGGCACCATTTCCGGCCGGAACCGGCGCAGGTATTCCATCAGCACGAGCGAATGCTTCTGCTCCTCGAAGAACCACACGCTCATGAACGCGGAAAAGTCGCTGTCGTGCTGGTTGTCGCGCAGGAACATTTCCGTTGCGGGCAGCGCCGACCATTCGGTGATCGCGTTCATCTTGATCGTCTTCGCCTGCTCGTCGGTGAGCAGCGAAGCGTCGAACTTGTCCCACGGAATGTCCTTCTCCATGTCCCAGCGGACAGCTTCGAGCGACCTGTAAAGTTCCGGATAAAGCATGGTGTTCATGATGGTCCCACCCCTGTTCTGCGCAATGCGACTTCTCTAAACGTGACTGTTGCCGCGTACGCGCGCGAGCGCGCTTTTCGCAGCCAAGACTCTAATTTTACGCGGGAATCCAGCCGCCGGACGCAGATTCCGCATCCGGCTGCCAGGCGGCCGCGCCGCCGCCTCGACGCACGCCGCAGCCCCGCTCCGCTCGAACGGAGCCGACCGCGCGTGCCTCATGTGGGGGCCGGCGCAAGCCGGCTCGTTGACGAGCCGGCCCCGGCGTCACACGGCTCCCGGACGGGTTCTCCGTACGGCTGCCGGACGGCAGGCTGCTCGATATGGTGTATACGGCGGCGGCCATGATAGCACGCACCCATGACGGTTCCGAGACGCCGGGCCGGTCGCGCGCCGCCCACGGCGGTGCGGCGATCGGTCGCGGGCGGGCGTCGCGAAAACGCAACCGATCTGTAAGGCGCATCTGCCTCAGCGCCATTTCCGGGACCTGACTCGCATCAGACCCGTATTTCGCCCGTCGCGATACCGCCTTCCGGCGGCGTGCCGGTGGGCGGCGCGCTGCAGCCGTCGGCGCCCGCGATCCAGCTCGCCAGCGTGTCGCGCTGCGCGCGCCCGTCGCGGTAGCCGAGCTCGATCAGCTCGCGCGTGAACGCCTCCTCGAACAGCAGGTAGCTCGCGAACGACGCGCCGGCCGGCTGGCTGCCGCCGATCGCGCCGAGCAGCCCGCGCATCGTCGCCGGCATCTGCTTCAGGTGTTTCGCGGCGATCAGCTCGATGGGCTCGGACGGCGCGATCGCGAGCACGTCGACGTGCCGCCAGCCGCTGTCCACCTCGACCTGCTGCGGCAGGTGCTCGATCATCCGGTTGATGTGCTCGATGCGCTCGATGTCCGCGCCGATCGAGTCGAGAAACACGCTCGCGAGCACCTGCTGGCCGATCTGCGCGAGCGTCGGATAGCCGCGCACCCGTCCCGAACCGTTCGCGGCGGGAATCTCGGGCCGCGGATCGGCCGCGCCGATCACGACGATCCGGTTCGCGCCGAAGTGGATCGCCGGCGACAGCGGCGCGACCTGCCGGATCGACCCGTCGCCGAAGTATTCGACCTGTCCGTCGAGCACGAGCGGCACGGCCGGGAACACGAACGGAATGGCCGACGACGCGAGCAGGTGCGACGCCGACAGGTCGACGAGCCGCGCGGTGCGCTGCGCGCGCCGCCATGCCTGGATCGGCTCGGCGGCCTGATAGAACGTCAGGTGCCGCCCGCTCGAATAGCTGAGCGCCGTGATCGACAGCGCATGCAGCAGCCGGCTCTCGAGCATCTGCTCGATCCGGTGGAAACTCAGCTCGCGCTGCAGCAGGTGCGCGAGCGGCGCGTTGTCGAGCAGCCCGCGCGGCGAACGGCGTGCCGCCCAGCCGAAGCTCATCGCCGCGAGCCAGCGTGCACCCGCCGCCGCGATGCCGAGCCAGTCGGTGCGATACACGTAGTCCGCGCGCAGCGGCTCCCAGAATTCGAGCAGCCGCCGCACGCCGTGCGAAAAATCGTCCGCGTGGCTCGCGATCGACGTTGCATTGATCGCGCCGGCCGACGAGCCGCATACGACCGAAAACGGCACCGTATGCCGCTGCGGATCAGCCTCGCGCGCGATCTCGGCCAGCGCCTTCAGCACGCCGACCTGGTAGGCGGCGCGGGCGCCGCCCCCCATCAGAACGAGCGCGAGCCGCATGATCGACCTGCCATCCGGTTCGCGTCAGGTCGAGCGCTTCGGCGGACGCGTTTCGGGCGACGAAGCGGCCGCCGCGCGCGCCGCGGCCGAACCGGACGGCTTCGCGCGCTTCGCGGCCGGCTTGCGCGGCGCGGCGGCAGCGGCCGGTGCGGGCGGTTCTGCCGGCGTCGTCGGCGCAGGCTGCGCGGCCTGCGCGGGCGACGCATCGTCCGGCTGATCGCCCTGCACGCCCGGCTGCGTCATCGCAAGGCTCGCGAGCTGGTTGAACTGCGCCTGCAGCAGGTTCCACCAGCCGGCCGGGTCGAACGCCTGCTGCGCGGCGTCGCCTGCGGGCGGCGCGTCGGCAGCGCCAGCACCCGGCGCTTGCTGCGCATCGGCGCGCGGCGCGGACGCCGCTTGCGCGGCCGCGACCGCGGCTTCCTCGGCCGCCGACATCGAGCTCTGCGCGAATGCGCCGAACGCGCGCAGCGTCGCGAGCGTCGCGCGCTGCACCTCGAGCGCCTGGATCGCGGACTGCAGCATCCCGAGATTGAGCTTGAGCCATTGCTCGACCGCGCGCAGATCGGTGATCCGCTTGTCGAGCTCCTCGACGCTCGTGAGCGGCGCCATCATGTCGGACATGCTCGACAGCGACGGCGGCAACCCCGAGGCGGCGCCCGGAAACGACGCCATCCCGCCGAACGGCGACATCCGCATCATGTCCCACATCCGGTCGAGCATGTCGGCAGGCTTGAAACCGGCAAAGCCGGCGAAAGGATTGGAGCCGGAGGCTTCGTTCGTCATTACGGGCATCCTGGTTGACTGGGTGAGCGAAGCGGCCGGCACGGATCGCGCGGCCGCCCTGGTTCGATGATAGCGCGCGTCAGAACGGTGCGTCGCCGGGGAAATCCGGCGGGCGCCGCTCGCGCAGCGAGCGGATGCCTTCCTGCACGTCGGGCCCGGAGAAGCCCATGAATTCGAGCGCGAGCGACGTATCGAACGTCGGCCCGGCGCTGCGCAGCCAGTTGTTCAGCGCGTACTTGGTCCAGCGGATCGCCGACTGCGACCCGTGCGCGAGCCGCTCCGCGACTTCGTACGCCTTCGGCAGCAGGTCGGCCGACTCGACCGCGAGCGACACGAGGCCGATCCGCTCGGCCTCCTCGCCGCTCACCGGCTCGCACAGCAGCAGGTAGTACTTCGCCTTCGCCATCCCGCACAACAGCGGCCACACGATCGCCGCATGATCGCCGGCCGCGACGCCGAGCCGCGTATGACCGTCGATGATGCGCGCATCCTTCGCGGCGATCGAGATGTCGGCGAGCAGCCCGGCGACGAGCCCCGCGCCGACGGCCGGGCCGTGCATCGCGGAGACGATCGGCTTGCTGCAGTTGATCACGTTGTAGACGAGGTCGCGCGCCTCGCGCCACACGCGTGCGCGCACGTCGAAGTCGTTCGCCATCGCCTCGACGAGCGCGAGATCGCCGCCCGCCGAAAAGCCCTTGCCCTCGCCGCGGATCACCGCGACGCGCGTATCGGGATCGCGGTCGACGTCGCGCCAGATGTCGGCGAGTTCGCGATGCATGCGTTCGTTCGCGGTCGCGAGGCCGCTGCGGTTAGCGCCCTCGCCGCTCATCACGATATCGAGCACGCCATGCTCGCGGCGCGTCACCTTCAATGCTTCGTAACCGCCGTATGCGGCAAGATCGGCCATGCGCAGCTCCCGGTGCTTGAGGCGTTTGAAACGCCTGAATCGAGTGTAGCCAAGCCCGCGCGGGCAAACATCGGGCGAAACCCGGCGCGCGGGCCGGAGCCAGGCTTCGCGCGTGCGTCAGGCCGCGCCGTCGGGCGGTGCGACCGACTGCTCGATCGCGCCGAAGATCGACTTGCCGGCCGCGTCGAACATCTCGATGCGCACGGTGTCGCCATAGCGCATGAATTCGGTCTGCGGCGCGCCGTGCTCGATCGTCTCGAGGCAGCGCTTCTCGGCGATGCAGCAGTAGCCGCGCTTCGCGTCCTTGTTCGACACGGTGCCCGAGCCGACGATCGAGCCGGCACGCAGGTTGCGCGTCTTCGCCGCATGCGCGATCAGCTGGCCGAAGTGGAACACCATGTCGGTGCCCGCGTCGGGCTGGCCGACCTTCTTGCCGTTCCAGTGAACGATCATCGGCCGATGCACGCGGCCTTCGCGCCATTCGTCGCCGAGCTCGTCGAGCGTCACCGCGACCGGTGCGAACGCGGTGGCCGGCTTGCTCTGGAAGAAGCCGAAGCCCTTCGCGAGCTCGGCCGGAATCAGGTTGCGCAACGACACGTCGTTCACGAGCGTGACGAGCCGCACGGCCTTCAGCGCGTCGTCGGGCGATGCGCTCATCGGCACGTCGCCGGTGATCACCGCGACTTCGGCCTCGAAGTCGATGCCCCACTCCTCGGACGCGCACACGATGTCGTCGCGCGCGCCGAGGAAGTCGTCGCTGCCGCCCTGGTACATCAGCGGATCGGTCCAGAACTCCGGCGGCATCTCGGCGCCGCGCGCGCGGCGTACGAGCTCGACGTGATTCACGTACGCGGAACCGTCGGCCCACTGGAACGCGCGCGGCAGCGGCGCCATGCAGTTCGCCGGATCGAACGCGAACGCGTTGCGTGCGCGGCCGTGGTTCAGCGCGTCGGACAGGTCGCGCAGTTGCGGCGCGTAGAACGCCCAGTCGTCGAGGACGCGCTGCAGCGTCGGTGCGATCGCATCGGCGATCGCCGCGGTGTGCAGGTCGCGCGACACGACGATCAGCTGGCCGTCGCGCGTGCCGTCCTTCAGCGATGCAAGTTTCATGGGGTGTCTGCCGTTGTAGTGACGATGGAGGGAATCTATTTTACGATGGTGAATCCGCGCGGCGCGCCACGATCGTGCGTGCCGCTTTCGTCCCGACCCTTGCCGCCTTGCCGCGCCCCCGTTGCCCATGCCCGCCAACCCGCTTCCCGACGACGATCTCGCTGATTCCGACACCGACGACACCGGCTCCGGCGAGCATGGCGAAGGCGGCGAGAAGGTCCGCTCCGGCATCCAGTCGATCGAGGTCGGCTTCCGCCTGCTCGAGGTGCTGACGAGCGAGCCGCGCGCGATGATGCTGCGCGACCTCGCGCAGCGCGCGGGCATGAGCCCTGCGAAGGCGCACCGCTATCTGGTGAGCTTCTCGCGGCTCGGCGTCGTGTCGCAGGATCCCGTGTCGGGCCGCTATGAACTCGGCGGCTTCGCGCTGCAGATGGGCCTCGCGCGGCTCGCGCGCGTGGACGGCGTGAAGCTCGCGCGGATCGCGCTGACCGAGTTGCGCGATCGCGTCGACCAGACGGTCGGCATCGCGGTGTGGGGCAATCAGGGCCCGACGATCGTGCACTGGATGGAATCGAGCCACCCCGCGAAGGCGTCGCTGAAGCTCGGCGACGTGATGCCGCTGCTCGGCTCCGCGACGGGCCTGCTGTTCGCCGCGTACCTGCCGCGCAGCAAGACCGCGGCGATGCTCGAACGCGAGCTCGCCGACACGCGCCGCTCGCCGCATCACGGCGGCCCGCGCACGCTCGAGGAAGTCGACGCGGTGCTCGCCGACGTGCGCGCGCATCAGGCCGCGCGCGTCGAAGGGATGCTGCTGCCGACGATCCACGCGTTCTGCATGCCGGTGTTCGATGCGGTCGGCGAACTGGCGCTCGCGATCGTCGCGCTCGGTCAGGAAGGCACGTTCGACATCGCGTGGGGCGGCGAGATCGACACCGCGCTGCGCGCGTGCGCGCAGAAACTGTCTTACGAACTCGGCTATAGTCCGGACGCGCGCGACGCCTGACACGCGACGCGCGCGACACCCGGGCGAATGCGCGCGATGCAGTGCGAACGCGCGGCGCGGCCGGCGGTCCGATGGGTGTGACGTGCGATCGTGACGTGCCGTTGCGATGTACGTCATGCACGATCCGCCACGACTGCCCCAACCTTGCTCCGTTTTCGCCGATGCCGCCTGCCGACACCCGTTCTCGTCACGTCCTGCCCCGCCACTGGCTGCGCGCGGGCATCGCGATCGTCGTCGTGCTGGTGCTGCATGCGCTCGCCGCGTTGTGGCTGACGCGCAACCGCGAATCGTTCACGCCGCCCGCGCCCGCCGAGATCCCGGTGCAGATCGAATTGCTGAAGCCGCGGCCGATCGAGCGCCAGCCCGCGCCGAAGCCGGTCGAACCTCCAGCCGAACATCATGCCGCGCCTGCGCCGGCGAAACCGGCTCCCCCCGCACCGAAGCCCGCGCCATCGCCCGAGCCCGTGCTGACGTCGACGCAGACAGCCGAGCACGGCGAGCCGCCGCCGGCCGCCGCCTCCGCCGCGAGCGGCACGGCAGGCGCATCGGGCGCGAATGCGGCGCCGGCCGACGGCGCCAGCAGCGCCAGCAGTGCCGCGACGCCGGGCCCCGCGACGAGCGGCGTGAAGTTCGTGGCGCCGTCGTCCGGCGATCTGCAATACGATACGTTCTACAACGGGATGCAGAACATGATCGGCACGATCCACTGGCGCACCGACGGACACACCTACGACCTGTCGGTGTCGATGCCCGTGCCGTTCGTCGGTCCGTTCACGTACCGCAGCGAAGGCCGCATCGACGCGTTCGGTGTGGCCCCCGATCGATATGTCGAAAAACGCGGCAAGCGCCCCGAGGACATCGCGATCTTCAACCGCGAGATTCGTCAGGTCGTCTTCACGCGCACGCCGAACAATGCGCCGCTGCCCGACGGCGTGCAGGACCGCTTCAGCATGCTGATGCAGTTGTCGGGGCTCGTGCGCGGCAATCCGTCCGCGTACAAGCCGGGCGTCACGCAGCAGTTCTTCGTGATCGACAACAACAGCGGCGAGACCTGGCCGATCACGGTGATCGGCGACGAGGACGTGCAGACGCAAACCGGCATCGTGCGCGCGCGCCACTTCATGCGGCTGCCGCGCCGCGCAGGCGACACGCGCCGCATCGACATGTGGCTCGCGCCGTCGCTCGACTGGTTGCCCGCAAGGCTCGTACAATCGGAACCGAACGGTGCGCAGATCGAATTGCTTTGGCATGGCCGGCTCGCGCCGCCGGACGCACCGGCCGACGGGGTGACGCCACGCGCAACAAATGCGCCCGACAGCGCGCCCGCCAGTACCCCGGCCGCCGTGGCACCCGCCGCGGAGCCGGCACAACCGCCACAATCCGCGCCGCCGGCAGACGTGCAACCATCGGCGCCCACGGGTTCACCGCCTGCGTCGACGCCGCCCGCGCCGTGATGACCAACAGATCGGCAATTTCGACCGATTAAAGTTGTTGGCCGAAATGGCCGATGACACTCTTTAACAACTATTTCAGTGCACCGGATCACAATAAGAAACGTTTGATAGACATCGGCTTCTAACCAATACACCCCACGCAAACGGGAGAACGGGGTGTGCAGCGCAAGCCCCTTGAAACCGGCACGGCCTGCCCCACCTACGGAGCAACAAGGCCAGATGCCACTGCGAAGAGGAGTGCCGCCATGCAAATGATCTACAACAGCCCCAATTACTGCGTCGTCGAATTTGCGCCGCAGGCCGGTCACCATCTGATGAATGCCGGCGGATACGAAATCGTCGACAAGAACGCGCAGCGCGAAATTTTCATCGACGGCGAACTTGCCGAGCGTTTCCGCGCACACGTGAAACAGCTGATCGAGGACGAGCCGTCGCTCGACGAAGTGGACGAATTCCTCGGACAGTTCGACAGCCTGATGATGATGCCCGTCGTCCTGCACTGACGACATCCGGTCCGGCGCATCGCCGGGCCCATCGCCGCGCACTGCGCGGCGTCGCGAGCACTCTGATCCACGCCCCCGTCCGGTTCGCCGGCGGGGGTTTTCGTTTGATGGGGCCGTGTGCGGCCGGGCGTGCCTTCGTTGCGCGAACAACGCTCGCCCGCACGCTTCGCGCCGGCCCCGCTGCCCACGCCGCGCGAGCCCGGGCGGCGCCCCTGCGCACCGGCTACAATGACGGTTTTCCCGTCTTCGCCGGTCTTCCGCCATGTCTGCGACCCCTCTCGCTGCTTCCGTCCCGCTCGACGCGCCCTACACGCGCGGCGCCGAACTGCCCGCGCTGCTGAAATCGCGCATCCTGATCCTCGACGGCGCGATGGGCACGATGATCCAGCGCTACAAGCTCGACGAAGCCGCGTATCGCGGCGAGCGCTTCAAGGATTTCCCGCGCGACATCAAGGGCAACAACGAGCTGCTGTCGCTCACGCAGCCGCAGATCATCCGCGAGATCCACGACCAGTACTTCGCGGCCGGCGCGGACATCGTCGAAACCAATACGTTCGGCGCGACGACGGTCGCGCAGGCTGACTACGGGATGGAAGACCTCGTCGTCGAGATGAACGTCGAATCGGCGCGGCTCGCGCGCGAATCGGCGGTGCGCTACGCGACGCCCGACAAACCGCGCTTCGTCGCGGGCGCGATCGGGCCGACGCCGAAGACGGCGAGCATCTCGCCGGACGTCAACGACCCGGGCGCGCGCAACGTCACGTTCGACGAGCTGCGCAGCGCGTATTACCAGCAGGCGAAGGCGCTGCTCGACGGCGGCGTCGACCTGTTCCTCGTCGAGACGATCTTCGACACGCTGAACGCGAAGGCCGCGCTGTTCGCGCTCGACGAATTGTTCGAAGACACCGGCGAGCGCCTGCCGATCATGATCTCGGGCACCGTGACCGACGCGTCGGGCCGCATCCTGTCGGGCCAGACGGTCGAGGCGTTCTGGAATTCGCTGCGCCACGCGAAGCCGCTCACGTTCGGCCTGAACTGCGCGCTCGGCGCGGCGCTGATGCGCCCGTACATCGCCGAGCTCGCGAAGCTGTGCGACACCTACGTGTCGTGCTACCCGAACGCGGGCCTGCCGAACCCGATGAGCGACACCGGTTTCGACGAGACGCCGGACGTCACGTCGGGCCTGCTGAAGGAATTCGCGCAAGCCGGGCTCGTGAATCTCGCGGGCGGCTGCTGCGGCACGACGCCCGAGCACATCGCCGAGATCGCGAAGGCGCTCGCCGACGTGAAACCGCGCCGCTGGCCGAGCCACTACAGCGACGCCGCCTGACCGACCGCCCCAACGCCCGCCCTACCTCACACGAATTCGCACCGCCATGACCGATCACATGATGCGCCTTGCCGGCCTCGAGCCGTTCAACGTCACGTCCGGGACGCTCTTCATCAACGTCGGCGAACGCACCAACGTCACCGGCTCGAAGGCGTTCGCGCGGATGATCCTGAACGGCCAGTTCGACGAGGCGCTCGCCGTCGCGCGCCAGCAGGTCGAGAATGGCGCGCAGGTGATCGACATCAACATGGACGAGGCGATGCTCGATTCGAAGGCGGCGATGGTGCGCTTCCTGAACCTGATCGCCTCCGAGCCGGACATCGCGCGCGTGCCGATCATGATCGACTCGTCGAAGTGGGAAGTGATCGAGGCCGGCCTCAAGTGCGTGCAGGGCAAGGCGATCGTGAACTCGATCTCGCTGAAGGAAGGCGAGGAAGCGTTCCGCCATCACGCGAACCTGATCCGCCGCTACGGCGCGGCCGCGGTCGTGATGGCGTTCGACGAGACGGGCCAGGCCGATACCTACGCGCGCAAGACCGAGATCTGCAAGCGCTCGTACGACTTCCTCGTGAACGAAGTCGGCTTCCCGCCGGAAGACATCATCTTCGACCCGAACATCTTCGCGGTCGCGACCGGCATCGAGGAGCACAACAACTACGCGGTCGACTTCATCGAGGCGACCCGCTGGATCAAGCAGAACCTGCCGTACGCGAAGGTGAGCGGCGGCGTGTCGAACGTGTCGTTCTCGTTCCGCGGCAACGACCCGGTGCGCGAGGCGATCCACACCGTGTTCCTGTACCACGCGATCCAGGCGGGGATGGACATGGGCATCGTGAACGCGGGCCAGCTCGGCGTGTACGCCGATCTCGACGCGGAACTGCGCGAGCGGGTCGAGGACGTGATCCTGAACCGCCGTGACGATTCCACCGACCGGCTCCTCGAAATCGCCGACAAGTTCAAGGCGGGCGGCGCGAAGAAGGAAGAGAACCTCGAGTGGCGCAATCAGCCGGTCGAGAAGCGGCTTTCGCATGCGCTCGTGCATGGCATCACGAACTTCATCGTCGAGGATACGGAAGAGGTGCGCGCGAAGATCGCCGCGGCCGGCGGCCGCCCGATCAACGTGATCGAAGGCCCGCTGATGGACGGGATGAACATCGTCGGCGACCTGTTCGGCCAGGGCAAGATGTTCCTGCCGCAGGTCGTGAAGTCGGCGCGCGTGATGAAGCAGGCCGTCGCGCACCTGATCCCGTTCATCGAGGAAGAAAAACGGCTGCTCGCGGAAGCGGGCGGCGACGTGCGCGCGAAGGGCAAGATCGTCATCGCGACCGTGAAGGGCGACGTGCACGACATCGGCAAGAACATCGTGTCGGTCGTGCTCCAGTGCAACAACTTCGAAGTCGTCAACATGGGCGTGATGGTCCCGTGCAACGAGATCCTCGCGAAGGCGAAGGTCGAGGGCGCGGACATCATCGGGCTGTCGGGCCTCATCACGCCGAGCCTCGAGGAAATGGCGTACGTCGCGTCCGAAATGCAGCGCGACGATTACTTCCGCGTGAAGAAGATTCCGCTGCTGATCGGCGGCGCGACGACCTCGCGCGTGCACACGGCCGTGAAGATCGCGCCGCATTACGAAGGCCCGGTCGTCTACGTGCCCGACGCATCGCGCTCGGTGTCGGTCGCATCGAGCCTGCTGTCGGACGAAGGCGCGACGAAGTATCTCGACGAATTGAAGTCGGATTACGAACGGATCCGCGAACAGCACGCGAACCGCAAGGCCCAGCCGATGGTCACGCTCGCCGAGGCGCGCGCGAACAAGGCCAAGCTCGACTGGGCGGGCTATCGGCCCGTGAAGCCGAAGTTCATCGGCCGCCGCGTGTTCAAGAACTACGACCTGAACGAGCTCGCGAACTACATCGACTGGGGCCCGTTCTTCCAGACCTGGGATCTCGCGGGCCCGTACCCGGCGATCCTGAACGACGAGATCGTCGGCGAATCGGCGCGGCGCGTGTTCTCCGACGCGAAGTCGATGCTCGCGCGCCTGATCCAGGGCCGCTGGCTCACCGCGAACGGCGTGATCTCGCTGCTGCCGGCGAACACGGTCAACGACGACGACATCGAGATCTACACCGACGATTCGCGCTCCGAAGTGCTGCTCACGTGGCGCAACCTGCGCCAGCAGAGCGTGCGGCCGGTGGTCGACGGCGTGATGCGCCCGAACCGCTCGCTCGCCGACTTCATCGCGCCGAAGGAATCGGGCGTCGCCGACTACATCGGGATGTTCGCGGTCACGGCCGGCCTCGGCGTCGACGTGAAGGAAAAGCAGTTCGAGGCCGACCACGACGACTACAGCGCGATCATGCTGAAGGCACTCGCCGACCGCTTCGCGGAAGCGTTCGCCGAGGCGATGCACGCGCGCGTGCGCCGCGAGCTGTGGGGCTATGCGAGCGGCGAGACGCTCGACAACGAGGCGCTGATCGCCGAAAAGTACGCGGGCAT
>Ga0207647_10003524_pt1 | contig 11738 bp, 5 predicted proteins | sample KBSCornC2_FD_184295 | JGI IMG/M metagenome (GOLD analysis project Ga0207647, IMG submission 184295) | Corn rhizosphere microbial communities from Kellogg Biological Station, Michigan, USA - C2 (SPAdes) (version 2) | ecosystem: Host-associated > Plants > Roots > Rhizosphere ...
CCGGGAAGCTCTTACACATTTTCTATTGCAGAAAGAATTGGTCTGGAAAAAAGGTTGATTCAAAAAGCAAGGGGATTGGTGGACGAAGAACATTTTCGATTAGATAAATTATTGAATCGGACCGAACAGGACTTGCATAAGGTGCAGCAGAAAGAAAAGGACCTCCATCATTTGCTGAAAGAAAACGAACGGCTGAAAAAAGAAATGGAGCAGGTGATGAACCGGGAAAAGCATCAGCAGCAGGTTGAAATATTAAAACAACAAAACAAATTATCGGAAGAACGCATTGCTTACTTAAAAGATATGGAGCGAAAGCTGCGGCAAATTGTGATTGAGTGGAAAAAAGCAGAAGACAAAAACAAAGTAGTAAAACAAATTGCGGCCTTGCTTTTTAAAAAAAATGAGCAAAAAGTTGCCAGCAAAAAACAAAAGCAACTCGATTCAAAATACGAAGAGATTAAAGGCGAAATTAAAATTGGTGATAAAGTCAAGATGAAAAAAAATCTTCAAGTTGGAGACGTCTTGGAGCTAAGAGGCAAAAAGGCTGTTGTGAAAATCGGCTTGCTTCCCATGCAAATTGATTTGAATGATCTTTCGCTTGTGAAAGAAAAAGAAGTAAAAAATGAATAACCAACAATTAACGAGCAGCGGCAGCCGGTTTCCCCTCAAAGCATTTTAATTGGACTAATTTGCGGCGTCGTTAATCGTGGAAGATGAAATTGAAATGGAGATTGTTTTTTCTTGGTCTCTTAGCTGCCAACTTTGCGTTTTCACAGAACAGCCGGAATAGTTTTTTTAATTATTCATCTTTTGGTGCACAATATTATTACGGAACAAGTATTGGCCACACCTTTGACCGCATTAGGGATTCTCGTCCGTACTCGGGAGAATTATTCTACCAACGACAAATCAATGTTAGTCCTTTCTGGAATCACACAAAGCGGTTACCACAATGGGGGCTCGGCTTGTCGGCAACACATTCCGGCAGCAGTTATGTTGGAACAATCGTTTGCTTATATCCATTTATAAAACTTCCATTATATACTGTTGGGCTGCTGCAAGGCAATTTGCGATTTGGCTTTGGTCCTGCGTGGGTTGAAAAACCTTATGATAAGCTAACCAATCCCGAAAATCTTTTATTAAGCCAGCGAATAAGCTCGCATGCAAACATTTCTTTTCAAAATGAAGTGCGGCTTTCGTCCCGCAATTTTATTAACGTAACGGGAATGTTTTATCATGTATCAAACGCAAAAACAAGTTTGCCCAATCTTGGAATTAATATTCCTTCAATCAGTTTGGGCTACCGTTATGTATTTAACGGTGAAACAAAAAAGCCTTCTTTTGTAAAAGATTCACTCAATACAAAGCTTTTCAAAAAAATATTTTTAACAACCGGAGTGAAGCAAATGCAGGTGCCTGACAGTTCTTACTACTTAGTTGAAATATTAAGTGGAGAAATTGGAAAACAACTTTCATACAGCAGCACCGTTTCTGTTGGCATGTACATCACTCATGACGAATCGGTAAAAACCGATCCGCTTGTGACACATTTAGGTGCGGTAAAAAACTCGCAGGTTGCTGTGTATGGTTCGTACGAATACAATTTAGGCAGGTTATCCATTCCTGTTCAATTTGGCGTTTTTGTTTATAATAGCAACTCCAAACTTTTAGAGTCCATTGGTTTTCGCTATAAAATCTCACAACACTGGCTTTGTGAGCTCATGTTGAAATCGCATCTTCACCGCGCCGATCTTATGCACTTAGGCGTGGGTTATACGTTTTAAATCCGCACTTATTTTGAAAGGACACTCAATTGAACTTACAAGGATTTTATTCCTGTTTTTTGAAAAATGAGTACTTTCATAAAACCTTTAACCAGAATAGTATTTTGAAAACACTTTCAGCAGAAACGACTTACCCTTTTCTGAAGGCAAAAGGAGAGATGGCTCAACTGATGCGCGACTATGATTGGTCTCAAACTTCAGTTGGCGCTCCCGAACACTGGCCTTTAAGTTTACGTACCGCTCTTGGCATCCTTCTTCACTCAAAATTTCCAATGTTTCTTTTTTGGGGAGATGATTTAATATGTTTTTATAATGATGCATTCCGTCCATCCCTTGGCAATGAGGGCAAACATCCATGGGCTTTAGGAAAAAAAGGCCAGGAAGTTTGGGCTGAAATCTGGCCAACAATTAAACCATGGATCGATCATGTTCTTACCACAAGAGAAGCGATCTGGATGGAAGACCAACTGGTTCCATTTTATCGCAACGGAAGAATTGAAGATATCTATTGGACATTCAGCTATAGTTTTTTGCCTGATGAAAATGGAAACGCCGGTGGATTGTTTGTTACCTGCGCAGAGACAACAGAAAAAGTTTCAACAATTTCTCAATTGAAGGAAAGTAACGAACAACTTCATTTTGCCATTGAAGCAACCGAATTAGGCACCTGGGATTTGGATCCTGTAACACATGTGTTTCGTGCCAATTCAAGGTTGAAGGAATGGTTTGGCTTTGGGGCCAATGAAGAAATTGTTTTATCAAAAGCAATTGAATGCATTGCCGAAGCAGACAGGCAAAAGGTAGTAGATGCAATTGAAAATGCATTGCATTACGAATCGGGTGGCCACTATGATATCGATTACACTGTAATTAACCGCCTCACAAAAAACGAAAGACGTGTTAGAGCAAAAGGAAAGGCTTGTTTCAATGAAAATAAAGTCGCATATCGTTTTAACGGGACGCTCCAGGATGTTACCACTCAATATTTAGCTGACGAAAAAATCCGTGAAGAAGAAAAAAGGTTCAGGAATACGGTTCAGCAGGTGCCTGTTGGAATTACAATTTTGAAAGGTGCTGATTTCGTAGCAGAAATGGCAAACGAAGCTTACCTGCAGCTGATTGATAAAAATGAATCTGAGTTTATCGGCAGGCCATTGTTTGAATCATTGCCCGAAGTTCGTGGTGCAGTTGAAGGTCCATTAAGCCAGGTACTGGCAACAGGGATTGCTTTTTATGGAACGGAGTTTCCGGCAATCATTAACCGGTTTGGAAGAAAGGAGACAGCTTATTTCAACTTCGTGTACAAACCATTGAAAGAAGAGGATGGAAGTGTTTCGGGAGTAATTGTAGTTGCCAATGAAGTAACAAGCCTGGTAGAAGCCAAATATAGGTTGGCAGAAAGCGAAAAGCAGTTTCGAAATCTTATCATGCAATCTCCAATTGCGATGGCAATTTTCGGAAAGGAAAACATGATTATAGAAATGGCGAATAAAGAGATGATTGAACATATGTGGCGAAAAAAAGAAAAAGATGTTTTAGGTAAACCATTGCTCGAAGTTTTCCCGGAATTAGAAACACAAAAGTTCCCCGGTATTTTAAAACAGGTATATCAAACCGCCAAGCCATATCGTGAAAAGGAAGCTGTTGCTTATATAAACGGGGAAGATGGCTTACGTCGTTTTTATCTCGATTACGAATATTCGCCCTTAGTGGGTTCAGACAACGCTGTTAACGGAATAATGGTTACTGTTAGCGATGTGACAGAGAAAGTGGAGGCCCGCAAAAAGATTGAAGAAGCTGAAGAAAGAGCAAGGATGACAGCAGAATCTGGAGAACTGGGAACCTATGAAGTTAATCTGTTAACCAATGAATGGATAACAACTCCGCGGCTCGCAGCAATATTCGGTGTTGATTACCCTGCTCCACGCAGCCTGCTTATTGATGCCATTCACCCCGATGATAAAGAACTGAGACAGGAAGCCTATGAAAAAGCCTATCACACGGGTTTGCTTGAATACGAGTCGAGAGTAATTTATAAAGACGGTTCTACGCATTGGATTCGTTTGAAAGGAAGGATCTATTTCGATGATAATGGAAAACCTGTTCGACAGATGGGTATTGCGCAGGACATCACAGAGCAAAAATTATTTGAAGAAGAATTGGCACGACAGGTAAAAGAAAGGACAATTGAATTGGAAAGCAAAAACAAAGAGCTTGAACGTTCCAATGCCAACCTCGAGGAATTTGCACATGCTGCCTCTCACGATTTGAAGGAGCCTGTTCGCAAAATTCATTTTTTTACAGACAGATTAAAAACACAACTTGAAAACCGTTTGGATAAAGACGAGTTGCAAACCTTCGATCGCATTGAAGTCTCTACTCAGAGAATGAGCACATTGATAGACGATTTGCTTGCCTACTCTCATGTTAGTCAAAAATTATTGGAGAAGGAAGAAATTAATCTTAATGATAAATTACGCAAAGTCCTTGACGATCTTGAGTTGGATATTCAGCAAAAACATGCCCTTATCCATGTAGGGGAGTTGCCTGTTATTAAAGGATATAGAAGACAGATTCAGCAACTCTTCCAAAACCTTTTAAGCAACGGGCTAAAATACAGTAAGCCAAATACGCCTCCGGAGATTACAATTACAAGTACAATTGTTGAAGGAAAAGATGTCCCGGTTTTTTTGAATGAAGATGAAGTTCAAAAAAACTATTACTGCATAGAAGTAAAAGACAAAGGAATCGGCTTTGAACAGCAAGAAGCGGAAAGAATATTTTTGATGTTCCAGCGGTTACACGGGCGTTCCGAATACCCGGGAACAGGAATAGGACTTTCCATTGCAAAAAAAGTGGTAGAAAATCACGGAGGAAAAATTGTTGCACGTGGCGAACCCGAAGTGGGAGCAACCTTCAGCATTTATTTTCCTGTTGAATAATTTCCAGAATTAGAATTTATTTTTTTACAGAGTTTTTTTAACGCAAACGTTGATTCCATTTTCGGGTGACGACAACTTTGCGTTCGTTCGTTTTTATGAAAGCCGAACATAATTGGATAAGCTATCAATTGCTGATGAGGATAAGCGTTTTTTAATAGTTCAGCATAATAAAATGACTTCTAATCATAAGATCGTCCATTCATTCCATTAATTCAACTATTCCCCGAAACGGGCACCTGCCCTAATTTTGGTAGCACTGGTTTATATTTTTTGAACGCAGGATACGTTTCAAATGGCCAGAAGTAAATGAATTAAAATGATGTACTGCAAAAAAGAGAAAGCGTTCTTTATCCTTAGTTTCATCCTTTGCCTGACTGTATTCGTTAGTGCACAAACAACTGTTCCAACAGTATCAGCACTTGTAGATCTTGATCACCCCGATTGGAAATACAATATTGGTCAAAATGCTTTGTTCACTGTGGGTATAGAAAAAGATGGAAACACATTAAAAGATGTTACTGCACATATAGAAATCGGCCCCGAACAAATGCAAGCCACAATTGTTAAGGATACCCTGTTGAAAAAAGGAAAATTGACTATTAACGGCGGAACACTTTCACAGCCGGGTTTTTTGCGTTGCATTATTACTGCGAATGTTGACGGTAAAAAATACCGGGCACTCGCCACTGCCGCTTTTTCCACAGACAGTATTGCTGCTACAGCTCAAATGCCTCAGAACTTTCTTAAATTTTGGAAAGATGCCATAACTGCAACAAGAAAACTTCCAATGGACAGCCGAACGAATTTAATCAGGGAAAGAAGCACTGGCGACGTTAATGTTTACGAAGTTTCATTTCAAAGTTATCGCGGCGGTTCAAAGGTCTATGGCATTTTATGTGCACCAAAAAAAGAAGGCAATTATCCGGCAGTGCTCGAATTACCAGGAGCAGGTGTTCGTCCCTACAAGGGCGATACTGCTTTAGCCGAAAAAGGCGTCATCACGCTGCAGATCGGCATTCATGGAATACCGGTTACCCTGCCCACTGAAGTTTATTACAATCTTGCATTCGGCGCACTGCATGAGTATTATTTTTCCAATCTCAACGACAAAGACCGTTATTATTATAAACGTGTTTATGCCAGTTGTGTTCGTGCTGTCGATTTTCTTTTGAGTTTGCCACAAGTAGACAGTTCCCGTGTTGCTGTGTACGGTGGTAGCCAGGGTGGTGCACTGGCAATCGTTACTGCGGCTTTACATGAACGCGTGAAATATGTTGCGGCATTGTATCCCGCAATGAGCGATCTTACAGGATATTTTTATCACCGTGCAGGAGGGTGGCCGCATATGTTCAGTCCTTCTATGGGCGGCCGATTTGAAAAACCTGCAATGATAGAAACAGCAAGCTATTATGATGTCGTCAACTTTGCCCGCATCTTGCATGTGCCGGGATGGTACTCGTGGGGCTATAACGATGAAGTATGTCCGCCAACTACCGCGTATGCTGTGTACAATAATATAACAGCGCCAAAGGAATTGTTTATTACGAAAGAAAGCGGCCACTGGTTGTCCACTCAACAGGCAGAAGAAAGTACAAACTGGCTTTTAAAAGTGTTAAAGGTGAAGTAATAAAGGGTTTTGCTGTTGAACTAATGCCGCTTTATATTTTTGCGAACTGCAATCTTTATATTTTCGGCCTATGTTACAGAAATCACCGGCATCACCTAGAAAAAAAGATGGCTTCAAAGGCCAAAAGGCTATTGTGTTGCCAGGAAAAATTGTAAAGAGTTGCGAGGCTGTACCACTGGTAAAAAATCTATTCATAACAGATATCGGCTTTTATCCCAAAGCACAATTTCATTACAGAGAAAGGTCGGTTGGCATTTCCCAGCACATTCTCATTTATTGTGTGCATGGAAAAGGCTGGCTGCAACTGGAAGGCAAAGGAGAATATGAAATTCAGTCCGGTGAATATTTAATCGTCCCTGCGGAAGCGGTTCATCAATATGGTTCCGATGAAGCTGATCCCTGGTCAATTTACTGGTTGCACTTTAAAGGTCTTGCTTCTAATGATTATACTTCGCTTTTAACGAAAGGGAAAACACAATTTGTAAAGGCTGTAAATTTTTCTGAAGAAAGGATTCGCTTGTTTGATTCGATGTATGCTATGCTGGAAAATGGTTACAGTGCTGATAATCTTGGATACATCAATATGTGTCTTTGGTATTTTCTTTCCTCTTTTTGTTATGATGATGTTTTTCATATTCCGTATAACAGGTCAGAAAAAGATGCGATTGACCTGTCTATTGATTTTATGCAGCAAAATATTGAGAATACGCTTTCCTTGAAAGAGCTCGCCGCAGAAGCGCATATTTCACCATCGCACTATGCTGCATTATTTAAAAAGAAGACCGGTTATCCGCCATTGGAATATTTCAATCACATAAAAGTTCAGAAGGCTTGCCAGTACCTGCATTTTACCAATTTGCAGATCAAAGAGATTGCTTATAAACTGGGTATTACTGATCCCTATTATTTCTCTCGCTTTTTCAGCAACATCATGGGGATGTCGCCGCTTGAATACCGTAACAGGAAGCATTAGAATCTGAAAAAACAGAAATAATATAGTCCATTATTAACGATGAATGTTCCATTAACGATACCTGCATTTGCTGCTAAGTTTGAGATTGCAACTGATTGTTACCCTGTATAGATGCACCGTTCTTATAAAAGCCAATTCTTACAATAAAATTTGTTGAAGTGAAAAAATACCTGCTAATTTTTTTGATTTGTTTTTTGACCCAAATAACCTGGTCGCAAAAACCCTCAAACCTTTCCTATGTTGATCCCACAATTGGAGGCGTAGGAATTTTATTGGAACCAACACGTCCGACGGTTCATCTTCCCAATAGTCTTATTCGTGTATTCCCGGTAAGAAAAGATCAACTTGATGATCAGATCAGTTATTTTCCGCTGACCATATCTTCTCATCGCCAGCAAAATTTATTCGGCATAATGCCGTTCAGCGGAGTTATAGACACCAAAAGTGAAAGACAACGCTTCACCTATGATGCGGAAATTACAAAGCCTTATTACTATAGCGTTCGATTAGAACAATCGAATGACAGCATTGAGTTTACGCCATCGCAACGTGCCGGTTATTTTAAATTCTATTTTTCTTCGAAGGAAAATCATTACCTGCGATTGAATATTGTAAATGATGGGAAGCTTGAATTAACAGGCAATTCTATTTCAGCAGAAGAGGATTTCAATGGCATGAAAGCTTTCCTGTATGCTGTTGTGAATAAACAAATACAAAATGTACAATACAGCGACGATAAAAAAACTGCTTTTGTAAATTTTGGAAGCGATCAACAAGTAGTTCAATTCAGGTATGCCGTTTCTTTTATTAGTACAGAGCAGGCAAAAGCAAATCTTATGAAAGAAATTCCTGCTTTTGATTTTGCAAAAACAAAACAGGCAGCTTTCAAAGCGTGGGATAAGGTTTTGTCGCAAATAAATGTTTCAGGCGGTACGATGGCTCAAAAGAAAGTTTTCTATACTTCCCTTTACCGTTGTTACGAACGCATGATCGACATCAACGAGTACGGAAAATATTTCAGTGCATATGATGGTAAAGTGCATTTATCAAACGAACCTTTCTATGTTGACAATTGGCTTTGGGATACTTATATTGCCCTTGAGCCCTTACAAACTATTTTAAATCCGAAAACAGAAGAAGCAAAAATCAGGTCCTACGTAACAATGTATGAGCAAAGCGGATGGATGCCATCGTTTGCTTTGTCATTCGGTGATAATCCATGCATGACTGGTAATCACGCAGCAGCATGGATGGCAGATGCATGGTTCAAAGGCTTGCACAATTTTGATTTGAAAAAAGCCTATGAAGGATTGAAAAAAAATTCCTTGTCAGCCACATTGCTTCCATGGCGCAATGGTCCCCCAACTTCATTAGATAGTTTTTACAATATGCATGGATACATGCCAGCCTTGCATCCCGGCGAAAAGGAATGGGTCAAAGAGGTTCATTCATTCGAAAAAAGGCAGGCCGTTTCTGTTACGCTTGAAAATAGTTTGGATGACTGGTGCATTGCACAATTAGCCGGTGTTCTAAATGATAATAAAGACCATCAATTGTTTTTACAAAGAGCTGCCAATTACAAAAATGTTTTCCGCACAGACAAAGGTTTTATGTGGCCTAAGGATTCTGCAGGCAATTGGATTGAGCCCTTCGATCCCAAGTTTTCTGGTGGACAGGGTGGACGAGATTACACAACAGAAAACAATGTTTACACTTACAACTGGCACGTAAAACATGATTTGCAAGGATTGTTTGAATTAATGGGCGGCAATAAAGCTGCAGAAGGAAAACTTGATAATCTTTTTGAAGAAGGTATTGGAAGAAGTAAGTATGACTATTGGCATACCTTTCCTGACGCAACAGGATTGGTTGGCCAATTTGTAATGGGTAACGAACCAAGTTTTCATATCCCTTATCTCTATAATTACCTCGGTTCACCATGGAAAACACAAAAGCGGATCCGGATGCTTTTAGATACGTGGTTCACCGATAATTTATTTGGCATTCCCGGAGATGAAGATGGAGGAGGAATGACGGCATTTGTTGTTTTTTCTATGATGGGGTTTTTCCCTGTTACGCCCGGTGTCCCGGTTTACAATATTGGCAGCCCGGTGTTCAATAAAATTGAGCTGCAATTACCCAACGGAAAAAAATTCATCATTGCAGCTCAAAACAATTCGGATGAAAACAAATACATTCAAAGTGCGCTGCTAAACGGCAAGCCTTTAAACAAACCCTGGTTTACACATACCGATTTAATAAACGGCGGAGAATTGAAATTCATCATGGATAGCAAGCCCAATAAATTGTGGGGCAGTGATCAGAAAAATATTCCACCATCCTTTCTCAGTTTTCAAAACAGAAATTAGAATCTTTCTTTATTCAGAAGCGTTAAGAATTAAGATCATTTTTTCCATCCGGCCCTCACAGCAAATAAAAAAAATGCTGCGCAGCACTGCAGGAATTTAAAAACCCGTGCACAGCAACAAGGATTTAAATCAGATTATTGTCCATCATTAAAGTTATTTAAGACATTCTTTTTCCATTCCTGCATAAATAGATTTGCTGAAACTATTTGATTGCTTTACCCAGTTATTTAAAACGATTCCTTAATTCGACGATTAGCTGTTATATGACTAAAACTTCAAGACATTCTTTTTGAATTTTAAGTACTGGCCGTTGATCTGACAAAACTTGCTTAAATGACGAAGACTTCGCAAACCATTTCTGTTAATGCTCCTGGCATTACAAATCTTCTCACAAAATTCAAGCTTATGTTTATTAAAAAGATTGCGTTTCTGCTGTGTGCTTTGTTGCTTATTTCCGGCTGCATTTATGCACAGCAAATTACCGTTCATGGCAAGGTGCTCGAAAGCGGAACACTATCTCCGCTTGTTGGTGCCACGATCACGCTAAAGGGAAAACCCGGCGGAACGGTTACCGGTGCCGGTGGCGTATTCAGTATTAAAGCTTCCGTCGGCGATCACCTTGTAGCGGAGCATATCGGTTACACCACAACGCAGGTAACCGTAACCGGTGCAGATAATGTAACGATCACATTGACCGTCAGTTCCCAAACACTTAACGATGTTGTAGTCGTTGGTTATGGTACACAAAAGAAGAAAGATCTGACTGGTGCCATTACTTCGGTGAAGCTTGAAAATTCGCCGCTTGCCATTTTGCCCAATGTAAACCTGCTGGATGCATTGAAAGGTTCAATGCCCGGTTTTAACGTGGGGGCAGTCACAAACGCAGGTGGTAATCCGAGTTTTAATATCAGGGGACAGAATTCCATCACTGCAGGCAAGGAGCCGCTTGTTATATTAGACGGCGTCGTTTTCATCGGCAGTTTTAATGAAATTAATCCTGCAGACATTGCCAGCGTAGATATTTTAAAGGATGCAAGTGCCGCTGCTATCTACGGTTCATTAGCGGCTAACGGTGTCATTCAAATCACCACCAAAAGAGGCAAAAGCGAAAAGCCGACTATAAATTTTTCCGCCACTGCAGGTGTTCAAACCTATACCAACAGGCCCGACATGTTGAGCCCTGAAGGATATATACAATTGAGAAAAGATCGCTTCGCTGCTGATAACCCATCCAGCGTTTTTAATATCAACACCAATCTTCCTCCTTATGAACTGGATGCTTACAACAATGGACTAACAGTAGACTGGTTTGATGAGATTACAAGAGTTGCTCCATTTGAAAATTTCAACTTAAGCGTATCGGGAGCCAGCAGCCGCTTCAACTATTATATTTCCGGCGGGTACATGAATCAAAAAGGAATCGTGGTTGGAGACCAGTTTCACAGGTACACAGGTCTTGCTAAAATCGAAGCAAGGATTACTGATTGGCTGAGAACGGGAGTTACATTAGACTTCATTGACAAGAATGCCGACGGAGTTGCTGCTGATTTCAACACAGGTACCATAATGAGTCCTTACGGTTACAGGTATGTGCATGACAGGGGTTCCAGCGTTCCAGGATTTGAAAATTTTCCAACGCAGATTGAACGCTATCCGCAAGGGCAAACTACAGTATCAAATCCTTTGTGGAATACACAACAGGATAACCTGGACCGAAATCAAAACTACCGCAGCATTTCTTTTGCAAGGGTAGATGTGCCCTGGGTGAAGGGGCTTTCTTACACATTCAATTATTCCTTGAACAGATGGGAAGGTCACTCTGCAAACTTTCAACATGAAAACATGTTCATCAACACCATGCTGTTAAATGAACTCTCATCGCCAACACCACACCTTGTAGAGGCTAATGGTAATATGTCAAACAATACTAGAACAGACTGGTATTTGAACCACCTTGTGAACTATAAAAAGTATATCGGGGATCATTCATTTGATTTAACACTTCTTGAAGAGGAGCAAAGCAGGAGGACTACCGGCATGTCT
>Ga0207647_10003525_pt1 | contig 11737 bp, 5 predicted proteins | sample KBSCornC2_FD_184295 | JGI IMG/M metagenome (GOLD analysis project Ga0207647, IMG submission 184295) | Corn rhizosphere microbial communities from Kellogg Biological Station, Michigan, USA - C2 (SPAdes) (version 2) | ecosystem: Host-associated > Plants > Roots > Rhizosphere ...
GCGGATCCACCTGAGGTCGTGCGTGCGTTGCTCTTCCAGCGGCACGCCGGGGGCGATGCCGGCGTGGACGAACAGGTAATCGCCGATCGCGATCGTGTCCTCGAAGCTCTCGTTGGGATTTCCGGGGGGAATATGCTGGCGGATTGCCTCGTAATGCTTACGCGCCGCCACCCTGGAAACCGAGCGCGTCAGATGCAACCGAACTGCGAGGCTTTCGGCGCTGTCACAGCCCTCCCGTACTACACCGCTCAACGTAGCCAGGACGGTGGGCACTGGGGTCTCGTTGGCCGCAGCCCGCAAGCGGGCAGCCAGTAGTCGGCCGGGCAGCCCGGCGAGAAAAGCTAAATCGGGCACCAGCCGCGACGCGAAATTTCGCGCGTTCTTGCACTGTTTCAGATTGGTGGTGCGGCCTAGGAATTCCTTCTCAAGCTCACAGAGGGGCACACCAGACATCCAGATCGGCCACAGCTTGCGCAGCCAGGATAACGCGTACGCACCGCGAGAGCTGTCCTCGGTGAGATTCTTGTAGGGGGTTCCGAACAATTCCTCGAGGCTTTCGGGCCGGATCAGGCTGAGCAGGAGACTGGGATTTGAGTCTAGCCAGTCGAGCAGAGCGGCCACCACATCCAATGCCATGCCGGCGAAAGCGCCAGCATCAAGTCGCCCCACGATCTGCTGAAGCGTAGCGACCGGCACGCCAGTGGCGCTGGCGACTTGCTCGATCCATCGATCGGACTCAGGAAGGTCCAGTGCGGCACGGGCAGCCAACGCCGAGGCTATCCGGCTGCTGAGCCAGTCAGCGTCGCCCGAGGCAAGCGCCCGATAAGCGCTAAAGCTACGACTGAGTAGGGCAGCAGCCGGGTCAACTTCCGCGCCGGTCGCCGCCAGCGGAAGTTTACTCAAAAGGTAGGCAGAAGAGCTGGCTTCGGTTGCACCGGCATGAATTCGGTCGAGCACCACCTTGAGCGGATCATCAATGACCAAGCATTGATCGGCCTGTTCGAAGATCGCCTGCAAGTCCATCCAGTGGCCGCTGATCTGATTGTTCTGATTGTCGAAATCGATAACCTTGCTCGGCACAAGCAGCACGAACCCTTGCGCACCCTCTCCGGCACGGCCGGCTCGTCCGGCCGCATTAAGCAGCTCGTGCGCCTCGAGTTTCTGCATCTTGTCAGCTTGCGGATCAAAGCGACTGTCGCCTGAGATAATTACCACTTCGCTCGGTAAGTTCATGCCTTGAGCGAGCGTCGAGGTTGCGAACAACACTTTGATCCCATCCGGCCGCCGAAACATGCTCTCGTGCAGCTCGCGTTCCTCGCGCAGCAGCAACGCATGATGGCTCGCCGTTCCCATCCTTAGCGTGCCATCGGCGGCGAGCTTCATATAGCAGTATCCGGCTCCTCCCATCTCCTCTTCGGCGAGCGTGCGCCACTTCTGCTCATCTTCGGTCAGCGCGATGGGGCTGCCTGAGACGCGCGCCGGATATGCTTTGACGCAACTTTCGCAAAAGACCGTTGTTTGCACGAACACCAAGGTCTTCATGCCCGCGCTCGCGGCCGCGGCGGCGATCGCGCCGCTCGTCTCGTTTCCGTTAGGGGTCAGATACCAATTACCGTCCCAAGCACGACCGGTCGAAAGTGGCCGCCCTTCGACGAGAAGCTGGAGCAATGCATAGTCGCTGCGGTCTGTGGTGGACCAAGTTTGAAGAAGGCTGAAGAGGCCAAAGGGTTGCGCGAGCAGCGCGTTTTTCACGCTGACTGGAGGTTGATCGTGATCGGGAAAATCGGTGCGCGCCTGTGCAAGCGCAGCCTTGAGCGCGGTGATCTGCTCGGCTGGGTAGACCACGCATCCTCGAACTTGGCGGGTGGGCTTCCAGCTCAAATCGAGAGTCAGGTATTGTCGTCCGGTCAGATGGGCGACCCAGCCCGCGATTTCCTGCGTGTTTTTCATCATCGCCGAGAGCAGAAGCAGATCGGCCGCGGGCGCGATGCCGGTCAAATTGAGAATGGCGAGCATCGCGTCGAGTCCGCGACGGCTTCGGTCGTCCTCGCGGGGATGGAGAAGATGGCACTCGTCGAACACGATGAGCCCAAGCCCTGCAAAAGCCTCGGGATCGACGGAAATGAGCATGAGGCATCGCTCGGGCGTCATAACCGTAACTTCGCCCAGCACGACGACGTCGCCGATGCCAACATCCTCATCCACATCAGCTAGAATGCTGTAGTCTTGAAATGTGCTTTTGAGTGCCCGCTGGGTTTGGCCAACGAGAGCGTGTGTTGGCGCGAGAAAAATTACCCGCTCGCCGCGCAGCAGTGCGGTCGCGATCTTGAGCTCCGCAAGCGTCGACTTGCCCCCTCCTGTCGGAAAGCTGACCGCCGAGGAAACCCCTTGCTCAAGGTAGCCCTTGGAGATCGCCTCCCGATGATTGCGCCACAGATAGGGCCGCTGGCGTGCCATGCGGCGCAGAGTCTGCCACCAGCCGTTTTCGTCGACGCCGCCTGGAGTTGGAATTCGCGCAAGCGCTGTCGCAAGCAGATCGCCTTCCAGGCCGAGTAGTAAACTGGCGAGGTGCAGTGGTCCGGGGTAGAGGCTGAGCACCGCCTCCCCATTCACGCCGGCACCCTCGATCGTTTCGCTTGCCAGTGCCTTGGCTTGCGTGAAGAGTGTGCTCGCAGGCACCAACCCACCTTCGCCCGGCGCAAGATCAAGGCGCAGGCGAAGCTGGCGCGCGAGATTGGTAACGCCTCGCAGCAGCAACAATCGAAGCGCATCAAGGGCACGAACCCCAAGATCCTCCCCTTCGGGATCAATCTCTGGTTCGCCAGCGCCGATGACTTCGCCAAGCCGCCCTTGAGCTAGCCCCCGGATCGCGAGCAGCAGTGCGCGTTCGATTGGGCTTGCGTCAGCCGCGGGAACGATGCGCTTGGCAGCTTCAGCGGCATCGGCATGCGCTTCGGCCAAAAGGAACAGCAGTGTCGCGCAGATGTCCGGACTGACCACCGCCGTATCGACCTGGCTGTTCCCCACCCCGCGACGCGACGCCAGCGAAAGTGCTTGATGCGCCGACGCAGCAACGAACGCGGCTGAAGCGCGATTCTCGCGGTCGGGAAGAAGCGCGGCATAAGCCTCGTGTGCCGCGGCGATACGGCGTAGTTCAGCGATCACAGCATCCAGCGCCGGATCGTCTCCATCTGCCGGTTTGCCGCGAAGGCGAATGCGTGCTGAAACTATATCGGCAAATGCCTCGGTCAGACGCTTAGGCAAATTGTCTAGGTCTAGGCCGTCCAATGCCGGTGCCGCGCGGATTAGTGCGGCGGTCGTCGGATCAAACATTGGCTATGGCTTTGATCTTCGCGATCACCCGTGCGGCAAAACTTGCCATCCAATCTCGCATGGCGGGAAAGTATATGCTGTCAGCTCGGCGACGGACCGCCGCACCGGGTGCGGAGTCGTCAAAGCCCTTGAACAGTTTGGCGCGTGCATCGGCATCATTGTGGGTTTCGCCGATAGTGACACTTACACGGTATCGCCGGGCATTTTGCCACAGCGTATTGGCGATCGCACTATCGAGGTCGAACTCCGAATCTGAGGCCGCCCGCGCATCAAGCATCCCGCTTACTTCCTGGCTGAGTTCATTGAGCCGCTCGCCTCTCTCAAGCGCGACAATGCCGGGCCACACATCATCGCGGATAGTGTCGCGGGCATTCTCAGTAGCCTTGTCTTCGAAAACGACGACCGCAGTTATTTCAGTGCCCGCCTCGTTCAATTCGATCTGCATGCCATCAAAGCCTTTATCGGCCTTTCGGATGTGCGGCATCCGAGTCAGCGAGGCCGAGGGCTGCTGATTGGCTGCAATCCACGATATCGCCTGGAATAACCAACCATCGCGGTGCCAAGGATCGTCGCCTTGGGCGAGGGTCAACTGCTTGATGGCTGCATTCGCCTGCTCGGCATTGGCGGCAGGCCCTGGCACACCGGCACCCGCGAGGATCTTGGCGACGTGTCTATACTGCCCGAGCACAATGCGAGCGACGTGTTCGGCAAGCACATCCTCATCGTCGACCGTCCATGCCCAGCCGTGGCAAAGGTCGCCATGATCCATTGGAATGAGCGTAAGTGTCATGAGGCACTATAACGGTGATTGAATCGCCTGCACGAATTAGCGCGGCGAGCGCAAACACTGGAGAGGTGCAAAGACAAAGGCTCGGCAGCCACGAACGCTATACTCCCGACCGGCCCGAGCGGGAGTACGCTGATGCGGTTTCTGCCACGGTGTCAAGCTCAGCGAAAACCCAGCCGCCCACGCAACAGGTCGCTTCAATTCGGCTCAGACCGTCCCGCCGAGTCTCACTAGAGCGCAGAGAAAGTGTGGGTTAGAACGTGGCAGAAAAACGAGCAACCGTCCTAAAGTTGCTGCAGGACCAACAGCTTAGCGCTTGACTATGGTGACCTCTACGGATGTCCGACATTCGTCCCGGCGTCTCGCGCGGCAGTCTGACGTTCGCAAGAGAAGTACCGGGACACCCTTGCGATCTTACGGCGTGCTGGTTTCTAAGAGCGTTCGCAGCAAAGCGCGGACATGGCGGACGACGACTTCCAACTCTGGCTCGGCCGGATCGGCAAGGACCGGCCGTTTCGCTATGAGCTTCGCAAAGCACTCAATCAAAGTGGCGGACGAATCCGAAGCTCTCGTACTCGGGCGCGGCGGTTTGACGGGAGCCGCATCGGACGCGGCTCGGCAACGGGCCGGATCCTCGGCACATTGAACCGTCACTCCGGGCCACGCAGCCGGCGCGTGGTGGTCAAGGCGCGGTTCGTGCGACTTGGCGGGAAGCGCACTGATGCCGCTGCCGCGCACCTTCGGTATCTCCAGCGAGACGGAACTACGCGCGAAGGCGAGCGGGGCACGCTCTACTCCGCCGAGCTCGATCAAGCAGACGGCAAGACGTTCCTCGAACGCGGGGACAGTGATCGCCATCAGTTCAGGTTCATCGTCGCAGCGGAGGATGGCGCAGAATATTCCGACCTAAAGCCGATGATCCGCCGGCTCATGGCGCAGGCCGAGAAGGACCTTGGAACGAAGCTCGACTGGGTGGCGGTGGACCATTTCAACACTGGTCATCCGCACACCCACATCCTGCTCCGCGGAAAGGATGATCGCGGCCAGAACCTAGTCATTGCACGAGAGTATATCGCCAAGGGACTGCGGGCCCGCGCAACCGACATCGTCAATCTGGACTTGGGTCCCCGAACCGACCTGGAGATCATGCGCGCCAATCTCCGGGAGATTGGCCAGGAGCGCTTCACCGGTATCGACCGGCGGCTATTACGGGCGATCGAGGGCGACGGACTTGCACAGGCCCATCATCGCGACGGTGTGGAGCAAAGCCTTCGCGCGGGCCGCCTCGCAACGCTCGGCCGCATGGGCCTCGCGGTTGAGGTGGGAAACGGAAGGTGGCGGCTCTCCGATGACCTCGAACAGACGCTTCGCGCAATGGGCAAGCGCGGCGACATCATCGCCACCATCCACCATGAGATGAAAGACCGCAGACTTGGTGTCTCACCGAACGACTACGCGATCTTTGATCCTGGCGAGGCCGAGTTTCGACCGATCGTCGGATGCGTTGCGGCGCGGGGTCTGTCCGATGAGCAGATCGACCGCGAGTATCTGATCGTCGAAACAATCGAGGGGCGGGCGCAATACGTCGAGATCGGATCAAGTGCCGTGGATCATGCCCGCGAAGGTGCGATCGTACGCATCAGCCCGACGCCGGTCGCCGTTCGCGAGGCGGATCGGACCATCGCGGAAATCGCGGCGCAACATGGCGGGCGCTACAGCGAGGACCTGCACTATCTGCATGACCCGACCGCCAGCGAGCGGTTTGTCGAAGCGCATGTCCGCAGGCTGGAAGCCCTTCGCCGAGGGTCGGGCGCTGTCGAACGCGAGCCCGATGGCACCTGGAAGATCGCGCCGGATCATCTTGAACGGGCGCTTCAGTATGAACGCAAACGCGCAGAACGTGAGCCGGTCCGCATCGAGCCGCTTGCCGCCATGGCCCTGGAGCAGATGCCGGCGCATGATGGAATTACCTGGTTGGATGAGGACGAGAGCCTGACCAGGGCAGGCGGTGCGCCCGGTACTTTTGGAGCCAAAGTGGCCGATGCCATGCGCAGGCGCCAGCAATGGCTCGTGGAGCAAGGGCTCTCTGACAAACCAGGAATGCTCAAGATCCTTCGTCGGCGCGAGCTGATGCGTGTTGCGGGACAGTTATCGCGCGAGCTGGGGGTGGGCTTCGCGGAAGCGGAGCCAGGCATTCCGATCGAAGGTGTCTACCGACGTTCCGTACTGGTCGGGACCGCGCGCATGGCACTGATCGAGAATTCGCACGAGTTCACGCTCGTGCCGTGGCGGCCGGTGCTCGAGCGCCAGCTCGGCAAAGAGGTCGCAGGAATAATGCGCGGCGCGGAGATCTCGTGGCGGTTTGGCCGTCAGCGGTCCGGTCCGGAGATCTGAGCGAAGTTCGCTCTAGAGCACCGAGCTGCGTCCGAGCGCACCTGTACCGCTGGTGGTACCTACTTACTCTTGCGCGGATGAGAGCTTCCAAAACGCGCTATCAGCTGTTCCTACCGGACGATCTGTCTGAGCGCCTCGAAACGCTGGCGGCCGAGCCGGGATCATCCAAATCCGCGATCCTCACTGCAGCTTTGCGGGCATGGCTCGACCGACGGGCGAAGAATGAACTCGAAGACATGTTCAGCGCCCGGCTCGATCGAGCGAGCAGGGCCGACGAGCGGATCGAGCGCAAGCTCGACTTCGTCGTGGAAGCTCTCGGGACATTCGTGCAGCATCAGCTGACCCTGTCCGCGCACCAACCGCCGTTCGAGCACGAGACAGGCCAGCTTGGCCTCAAGCGCTATCGCGCATTCATCGACATGGTCGGACGCCGGTTGGCCCGCCCCGATCAGTCACCGACCGCCATCGTGATGAAGAGCAACGAGGACACGGATGGCTGAGGACCTCTCGCGAAATGAAGAACTGACGCCGCTCGCCGTGCGCGTGCGTGAAGCTTGCCGGCTCACCGGCATCGGCCGCTCGAAGCTTTATGAGCTGATGGCCGCTGGAGAGATCCGGATCATCAAGGTTGGTTCGATCACGCTCATACCCTTCGCGGGCCTCCGACAATTTCTTGAGCAGCGAAGCGGCTGAGCAATGTCTGCAATGGGTCGAAAGCGGAACATTCCCTCGCGACCTGACGGGCAAGCGATCAGCGCCAGATGCGCTTCGCGATATGCCCGCCGAAGATAGACAAGGTGAGCGCTGCTATCCCGAGGAACAGCCACATCAAGTCGAATGGTAGATAGGCCGCCTCTCGGGCTTCCTCCGGCTTATCCGGCAAATAGAATAGCTTCGAAGTTCTGCCCAGTTTGTAGATGCCATTTCCTTGCACCGAGGTCAGGTGATAGCGGCGGCCGTTCACTGAGTATGACAACACGCCCATGTCATTACGGTCTCCGGTGACACCCGTATGGCCGTCGAATACACCGACTGTTTCAACGCCCTCGCGTCGGAAGCGGTAATCGTCAGGAAGTTCCGAAAACGCCGCGGCGAGAGCGCCCGCGCCCCAGACCGCCATGAACAATTGGAAGAAGATGAGCCTGTACCTGCGTCGCGGCTTACCCGGCGCAGTGACTGCCCTCTCTTCGCCGACAGGTTGGCGGCCGACACTGTCTATGAAGCGGCGTTCATCGTCTAGCTTCAGCTCAATCGGCGCTGGATCGCCCGAGTGAAATGAAACCTGCAGTGCCCGACCCCAGAAGTGCTGCACAGGTTCGACACTGGCAATCGTTGCGATTGGTGCGCGTACGTCTAACCCATAAATTTCGGGCAGGAACATCAGGGTGAAAGGGAATCGGGGGGTAACAACAAGTTGACCATCCGCAACGTAGATCAGCAAACAGTTGCGAGCGCCGCCGACGCGAGTGAGTACATTCCGGAGCGACCGGCCGGAACACCAGTCCTCACAAAATACCGCATCAATCGGCTTCTGCGGGATGATCGGCTTCCCGTGCGCGCGACGAAACCAGATAGACGCCGCGATCCAACCGCCGATCCAGACAAGTGGCAGCAGTATTTCAGTTAAGCCCAACTATTCCCCCAAACGCGAAACAGGGAAACGATATGACCGCTTTCGGCAACGGCCAAGAGCCGTCATGAGCTCCGCTGCCCCGATGCTTGCACTGGGCCGAAACTTGCTGTTAGCCGATGCTCTTTCCAGGTCCGAGTCAGACCCATCACCGCGGCTGGACAAGCTAAATCAGTCCGTCATAATCCAGCGTTGTCCGGTGATTTCCAGCTCCCGACGTGGGTAAGAATGTTGGGAAGCGGCCAGGTGATTCGAGAAAGCGTAGGAAGATCAAGGTCCTACGCAGAGGGTGATAATCCCTCCGTCCTCACCTAATCCGGTCGTTTGGAGCTGGTCAGCGAGCCCCCACCAACAGGCACTAGATCATTGGCATGCATCCATTCGATCGCTTTGCGTAATCTGCCGCGCGAGAAGCGCGACTTCTTTGGATGCCAACGGGTCAGAAACTCATCAATAACAGCCGCCTCGGTGAACGGTTCTTGGCGAATGAGGAGATCGTTCCAGCACGCGTGCAGGGTGGCGACTATCTCCGCTTGATCCGTGGTCAAACTCCGGCAAGCGTCAATAATGTGGACTATCGCGTCGACATCCTTGCCGAGCTGATTGCGGGCGAATCCGTCAATTGCTCCCAGCTTGCCCAGACCTTCGTATCGCACCATCCTTCCGCGCTGCTTCGCTCGGAAAACCTCATGACGGGCTGCTAGAGCTTCGACTCCCACCCGCTCGTTATAGAGTGCGCGCTGATCAAGCGGGCCTGCCGCCTCCCGGGCGTACTCAGTCTGAAGCCGCAGTCCGACTTGCCTGTCGGCGAGATAAAAGACTTTGGCGAGCTTTGTCCGACCAAAGTTCGGGTCATCATGCAACTCCTTCACGACAAGGCCGGCCAGAGCTAAACGGCGCGCCAGAACCTGTTGGAAGCTGGTGCCGGTTGGCATCTTTAGCTTTTCCGCCGCGCTCACGCGGCCAAAGTAGTTAAGCCCCGCCTCAGCCGTGAGGACATCATGAAATTCGGCCTTCGCGGCTTTCAGCCTCGTCTGAACAAGTTGAAGTCGGCTTAGAAGGCTTTCCACGCGTTCAGCGCGCGCATAGTCACGGATTTGGATCAATCCACAATTGCGAGACAGACCGCGCTCATCGACGAAGTAGGACGGTGCATATGAAATTGGCACCTCATGTCGGCGGCCTAGGAAACGGTCCCAAGCCATGAAGACATCATTTACGCTCTCTATCACCGCGCGGCCGGCGGGGGACGTATGAAGGCTAATTTGAGGACTGATCGTCTTTGACCAGAAAGACTCCCGGTTCAACGGCGACAGCGGATTACCAATAAAGAGCTCCCGACCGCCGGGAGCCGGATTGTTGGCCGGGAAATAGGTCTCCACACATTCGTTTTCGGCAAAAACGATCGCCGACGCGCAAGCGAAAACACGGCGCTCCAAGTGTGGAGGCACCGTCGGCGCCCACAGGTCCTCGGCATCTGCCCACATGGGGTATGGAAACTGAACAAATGTGCGGGCCAGAGCGTACCAGACGAACAACTTTCTCGCGGACTCAAGGTCTTCAGCACAGTAACCCCAATGGGTCGGAGGGCCTGAAAAGCAGCGGTTCCGTTTTGCGTCCATGAATTGGCTGTTGAGCCGAAACCACGGCTTCCCAGGAGTCGACCGCTTCACGCGGCAGGGCGTGAGGTCGTCCATGAAACCGACATAAGGGCCGTCAGCCTCTCCGTAGGTCTTCTTGTTGTTGCGCCTGGGATCGCCGAGGGGCAGACCGCCCACAATCGCCTGCCCTAGCTCTGCGCGCCTTCGGTCCCGCTTGAAATCGGTCATCGGAATACCGGACCAGCTTCGCATCCCGGAGTGGGTCCGCCCCAACTCCACAACGGCGGCGCGTTGATCTTTCATAATGCGACGGCACGCATCGACCGCTCGCGCCGGTTCTGACCAGGGAATGCTCGCGAGCTCCTGGTGCTTGAGCCAAGTCAGGTCCCTGATTTGAATTGGGCGGCGAGCGTCGAGCCCAGCGGCAAACCCCTTGTGTCGCCAGATCGTGAAAGCGACGGGCCACGAGCCTTTGACGTCAAAGAATTGGGCCCCGTTTACGAGAACCGCTGCCACATCTTCGAAGCTGCCCGCCATCTCACTGCGGATTTTTCGGAAGATCGCCCGATCAGTCAGCCAGGCCGACTTCGTGAAGAGGAGCAGAAGCGAATCTCCAGGGAGCCCGCTCGAGCGAGCCGCGTCGCATATAAGTTTCATCTGGGCCAGGAAGCAGCAATAGCGTTCGCTCGACGCGTCACTGCCGGTCAGTTCCAAGATAGTGGGATGGATGCTGTACGATATTGCTCCCGCTGCCTGGTCGTCGTCGCTACGGTAGGGCGGATTGCAGAGGATCGCGAGCGGCTTGTCGGGCGTGTGTCCTTTGTCGGCAAGTGCCGACCGCAGTTCGTCGAGGTAGGCTTCCGCGCTTCGGTCCAGGAAGTTCAGGCCGCGGTTTTCCGAAACCCGAGGCACGACAGTAAAGCGGCCATTATGCCAAACGTCGCCCTTCATTCGCTGTTCGACCGCAAACAGCAATTCCGGTTCGATTTCGCTGACGACTTTGTGCCGTAGCTCAAGAGGCGACCGCCAGTTCGTGACCAAATTGCCGCTGCCGCAAGCCGGGTCGATGACCAGGTAATTTTCGCCCAAATTGGGCACTTCCTGCTTCGCCAGCCACATCGCGAACTTCGACAAGCTCAAGTCCGTGAAAAAGATGCCATGCTGCCGTCGGAATTCCGGATCTACGGCGTCGAGCGCCTCATCATATCTGGCGAAGAATTCGTCATAATCTGCATCGGCGTCGAGTGAGACGAAACGAGCTTCGACGAACTCCTTGAAGCTCAGCCGTGTCCCGGGGTTCAAGCTTGAGATTGTTTCGCCGCCTAGCGCTGCCTGATCAGGAACACGATTGCTGATCTGGACCGTGGAGGTCTCATTCCACGCATAGATCATGCTGAAAAAGGCTCGCACGGCTTTCACGGGTGCGCCCTGTTCAAAATAGGGAACCATTTCTCGCAGGACCGTCGTGAAGTTTCGTACAGTGATTTTCTGGCGAACTCGCTTGCCGGTCCGAAGGACCTCTTCAAAGGCGTGGATGCGTTCGGCTATCAGCTGCGGCTGGCTCTCGAAGAGGGGTGTGAAAAGGTCTGCGCCGTTCCACGTCGCAAGCTGAAGGATTTCAGCCCGCCTGTTGGCATTCCGCTTTGCCAGTGCGCGTCCGATTGTGTTGGGTGCTCCGGGTTCAGCCGCCGCGCCCCGCCGAATGTCTTCGGGAATTTCATCCACGCGCCAGATCGCCAGGAAGTTCTTCGCGACCACGACGATCTGCGCGAAGTCGAGTTCTTCATTTCGATAGGCGAGACCCTGCAGCAGTCCGCTCAGCCAGTCGTTCGTCCGGCCTTTCAATTCGAGCACGAACAAGCCGGCAACGTACCCGTCGGCACGTTTCGCATCCGCTTGACGTTGGAACGCATCGCCGAAGGCCCGCCGGAAATAAGCAAGGGCCAAGTCCTCGTTGGCCCGCTCAAATGGATGTGAAAGGTAGCGGAGCAA
>Ga0207647_10003530_pt1 | contig 11732 bp, 9 predicted proteins | sample KBSCornC2_FD_184295 | JGI IMG/M metagenome (GOLD analysis project Ga0207647, IMG submission 184295) | Corn rhizosphere microbial communities from Kellogg Biological Station, Michigan, USA - C2 (SPAdes) (version 2) | ecosystem: Host-associated > Plants > Roots > Rhizosphere ...
CCGCCGTAACCGAGCAGGCCGGTCATCCCGACGGCGTTTGCGTTGTCGTGTTCCAGGAACTGCTTCCCCTTGAGGGTGTAGCCGACCGGTGCGTTGAGTTTTCCGGCCAGCGCTGTCACCTCGGCGTGCGCGTCGGCACAACCCTGGCCGCCGAAGATCGCCACCGTTCCCGCTTCGTTGATGATCTCGGCCATGGCCGCGAGATCCTCCGCACCGGCTGGGGCGTGTGCGGGGCGGGGCAGCCGGATCTCGTAGCGCTCCTTCGGTGCGTGCGCCGCCGCGATGTCGCCGGGCAGGGAGATCACGGCGGGGCCGCCCCGGGTCACGGCGGCCGTCACCGCGGAGGTGACGAGGGTGCGGAGTTGGTCGGGATTGACGAGCCGGCCCACGTACACCGCCGCGGGCGCCAAGAACCGGTAGGGGTTCACCTCCTCGATGGTGTCGCTGTCCATCAGACCGGTTTCCGTGTCGCCGGCCAGGACGATGACGGGCACCTGTTCCTTCAGGGCGTCCATCATCCCGTTGACGAGGTGAGCCACCCCTGGGCCGGCCGTCCCGCACACGGCGACCGGCTTCCCGGTCAGTTTCGCCTCGGCGACCGCGGCGAAGACACCGAACTCCTCGTTGCGCACGTGCACGAAGTCGACCCGGCCGTTGCGGCGCATCGCGTCGACTACCGGGTTCAGCGCGTCGCCCACGATCCCATAACAACGTCGCACGCCAGCGCTGACCAGCATTTCCCACAGGCTGTCGGCCACGGTATTGGACATAGTGCGTATCCTCCGCTCTCAGCGGGTCTCGTCGGATTCGGTCAGCACGGGATCTCCGGTCGCGGCGTCGAGGACTCCGGCACGCGGGCTCAGTGCCCAGTCGAGGGCGAAGTCGGCCACGGCCTCCCAACCGGGCTCTCCGCAGGTGAAGTGATCGCGGCCCTCGAAGACGGTGTGGGCGGTGATCGCCGTCGAGTGCTTCACGTTCTTCTCGTAGTTCCGCGCTTGGACGGCGGGGGGCAGGATGTGGTCGCTCCCGCCGGAGACGAACAGCAGCGGCGCCCTTTCGTCGTCGGCGAAGTCGAAGGTCGTGGCCGCGCGCGGGGTGACGGCCGCGAGGCCGCCCTGGAACAGGATGCGAGCCGGGGTCGGAACCGCGTAGCGGTCGTAGGCCTGCTGGGAGGAGTCCTCATCCAGGGTGTTGGTGAAGGCGTAGTGGAACTGCTTTGGAGTCAGGGGGACGGCCCGGTGCACGTTCGCCGGGTCCTTCAAGACCGGCAGGACCGAGCGCAGTTCCGAGAGCGGCATCGTGTTCACGCCCTTGACCGCGGCGCCGTCGATCGATACCCCGGCCGCACCGAGCCCGGCGCCCACCAGCAGTTGGGCGAAGGTCCCGCCGAACGAGTGCCCCATGATGATCGGCGGTGTGTCGAGTTTCTCGACGATCCCGGTGAGATGATCCATCACCTCCCGTATTCCGACGCCGGCGATAGCCGAAGCGTTCTGGCGAAGCGCCGCCACCCCGGCCTCTCCCGGTTCGATCCCGGGGTATCCGGGCGTGAGCACGGTGAAGCCGCGCTCCTCGTACCGCGCTGCCCAGTGCTCCCAGGCGAGCGGTGTCATCCACAGGCCGTGGATCAGGACGATCGTGTCCGGTGCAGAAGCCATGTCGGCATCCTTCGGTCGCTACGGAGGCCGGCACGGCGAACTCTCGGCCGGCTCTGTTCTTGCGCCGTCAGCGTGACACCGCTCGTACTGTGCACGGGGCCAAGGATTCGGCCCTCTGTTGTGCTCGGTGACAACCGCCGCTACAGCATGTCCGGCGGCGGGAGCAGGAAGTTCCATGCGCTCAGCACACCGCTGATGAACGCCACGAGCGAGGCAGGTACCAGCGCATAAAACCCGGCGGACGTGCCGGACGCCACGACGGCTCCGCCGGCCACGAACAGCATCATGACGACGATGCCGGTGTCACGACGGTCGAACAGGCCGGTCAGCCGCTTGTCGGCGGCGGGACCGCGCTTGCGTCGCCCGATCGCCAGCAGGCTCAGGCCTCCGCTCAGCCCGACCGTGACGAGTTCGGCGCCCAAGACCAAGTCGGTCTGGCCGGGTGCCAGCAGAACCGTTGCCATGATGAGCGGCGCGAGGAACAGCACGAGTGTCTGTGCCGCGATCGCGCGCAGCCCCGGGTGCCTGGCGATCCGGTCGGCGTTGAGGGACACCGCGACGAACAACAGCCCGGTGAGGGCGCCGCTGGCACCTCCGGTCATCACGGCGAAGCTTTCCCAGCCAACAGAACCGGCCATTTCTTCTACTCCCGCGGACGGCAACTGGAACAGGTCATTGGGGACCTCATTGGAGGCAGGCTTGTGACCCTCCCGGGCAGTGCCCAGGATGGGAGTGCCTCGGACGGGAGCGCGCTGTGCGTCCGGTGTGTGACGAACTCCAGCACCGGCTCCCCTGACGGATACGCGCTCTGCCCCAGCCATTCAAGGCTTCTCTGTCCTGTGCGGGGGCACGAAGACGCACCGGGATTTTGGGAGATCGCCCTACGCCGGCGTCGATAACTTCGCCGCATGAACAAGAGCCCCGTCGCCCGCCTGGGCGCTTCCTGGATCTGGCACCTGCTCTACGGGCTGGCCTCGATACTCACCGGCGTCATCGCTGTGGCGTGGCCCGGTCCGACCCTCGTTGTCCTCGCGGTGGTCTTCGGCGCCCAACTGATCGCCACCGGCGTGTTCCGGTTGGTGGGCTCGGCGAGCCTGGAGGAGACCGGCACCGCCCGCACCCTCACGGCGATCCTCGGCGTGGTGAGCCTGCTGCTCGGGGTGTACGCGATCCGGCACATTCTGATCACCGTGCTCGCACTGGGGCTGCTGCTCGGCATCGACTGGGTCGTGGACGGTTTCACCGCCGTGTTCGCGGCCGTCGATCATCCCGGCCTGCCCGGTCGAGGATGGAACGTGTTCATCGGGCTGCTTGGTGCCTTTGCCGGTCTGACCCTGCTGAGCTGGCCGGGATTGTCGCTGCTGACACTGTCCCTCTTGGCCGGCCTGTGGATGATCATGCTCGGTGCCATGCAGCTGGGACTGGCGCGCCGGATCCGTGGCGGCGCTCGACCGGTCTAGGTCCCCTCCCGGATTCAGGAAGATGGCCTCCTGGCTCGGGAAACTAGTCGAAGGCGTCAGGCCGCTGCGAGGCCGATTTCACGTCCGCGCCGACGGTCTCCCAGGTGACCGCGAGCAGCACCAGGGTGCGGTCCCGCTGGTCCTTGAGCGACAGGCCGGTCAGCTTCTCGATCCTGCCCACCCGGTACAGCAGTGTGTTGCGGTGCACCGGCAGCGCGGCCGCGGCAGCCGTGTTGTCGAAGCCGTTGACGGCCAGACACCGCAAAGTGTCCGCCAGATCCACGGCGTCGGCCTGCTCCAGCGGACCGAAGACGCGCCGGACGATCCGGTCGGAGGCTTCCGGCGCGTCGGCCAGCAGCAGTTCGGGCAGGTAGTCATCGGCGCGCACCCGGCCTCGGCGTCGGGACAGGGCTGCGATCGCGAGTAGTGCGCGCAGTCCGTCAGTCGCCGCGCTGAGGCGATCGCGGGCAATCGGTGGGTTCTCGGCGAGGATCAGCCGCGGATCCTCGAGAAAAGCCGCCCAGCCGAACCGGTCTGGCGTCAGACCGGTTACCCGTACTCCCTCGGTGAACGCCAGTGCCCCCGCCGCGCGCATCCGCGACGCGAGGTCGACATGCCCAGCGACCGTGGCTCCGGCCAGCTCGGCGCTGAAGGGCCGGTACGGTTCCGTCAACTCGAACCCGAGCCGGGCGGCCCGGTCCCGGTCCTCGATCGTGACCGGCAGGCGGGCGCACAACCTGTCGAACAGAGCACGGGCCCGCCGGTCACCGGCCGTGGACGGTGCGTCCTGCTGATCGGCGTAGGCCCGGACGAACACCTCTACCACCAGGTCGAGGTAGTCCTCCAGACAGCCCCAGACCGTGTCCGCCTCCGCGATGAGCACCGCCCGGTCCTGGTCGACCGCCAGATCGAGCAGCGCCTCCCAAAACAGTCGCGCACCCCGGCGGTAGACCAGGATGCTGTCCTCGATCGGCTGGCCCGCGGCGGCGCGGGCGCGCAAGAACTCGTGCAGCTCAGACCGCAGATAGCCGTCCGGCGGAATCCCGTTGAGTATCCAGCGCAACACGAGGTCGACGTTCCACCGCACCACGGCGGTCCGGTCCACGGGCCACTCGAACCTCGTGTACGCCGGCAGCCGACCGAACCCGACCTCCATTCGGCGCACCACGACGCCGACGTCGAACTGCTCCAGAACGCGCCGCAATTCGCCGCCTACTCGGCCTGTGCCAGATGGAGGAGCCGCAGTCACGGGGTTGATCTTTCCACATACGTGTGCTTGTCCAGGCTCACTTGAGGGCGGTGGCGATTGCGTGGCGCGGTCTCGCGACGGAGGTGGTTGAACGGCTGTTGTGGACGGCGCCTACCCATCAGGTGGTGTAGTAGAGGCCGACTAAGCGGATGCGTCTGCCCTGTTTCCGCAGGTCGGCTGCGTGCCAGTCTGCCGCGTTCCCCTCCGGGGGCACTGTTGTTCGAAAGCCGCAGCTTCTATGAGCTGTGGCTTTCTGTTTTCCGCTATAGAGCGCTGTACCGGATGGTGGTGATGCTGTCACCGATAGAGACGCAAGAAGGGGTCTGCGATTAAACCCTCCACGTCAGGTACCAGACTGGCAGCGGACATCCGCCCACGACAGCACGAGAACCCACGAACCCTGCCATACCAGCCTGCTGACAAGCTGGTTCATGGTGACGAAGGGTCACTGGGCCGGCATCGACCCGATGAGCCCGTCGGCCGATGCCGACCGGTGACCTCGGCCGACCCGGCCGCCGCTTCCAGCCGCCAGACCTGGGCCACCGCAAACCGTTGCAGACGGCGCCTCGATACCGCCCGCCTTCGGACCCGAGGCCGTCATCCGCGGTCTCGGAGCTCAATTCGCACTTCTTGATGTCGGCGTCGTCGGCGAGCAGGTAGGCGAGGCGATTCTGCGAACAAGCTCGTGCTCTTCACCCATGGCCGAGTCCGCGACATTTTCGTCGATCGCGCTGGCGACTGGTCACAGCCCGTCGTGGTCCGGCTTTGTTCCTTCCTGAGCGCGGCCTCTGAAGCGGCCGCGCGACGCTCGTCCAGCCAGCTGCGGCTGCACCGCGGCTGGCTCGACTCGCGTGGCGGTCCCGGGCACGGCGAAGGCCGGCGTCCGAAGTGGACGCCGGCCCCCCACCGGCGCGATGACCGGGCAGGCGGATAGGTGTTCTCGCCCGATTCGGCAATACTCGCATCCCCGCCAGATCGGCGGGAGTCAAGAGACTGCCGTGGGTTATTGCAGTCGGCCCGTGTACTGGACGGCGAAGTAGGAGTCAGTGAGCGTACCCGTGTTGGAGAAGCAGTAGATACGGATGTTGCGTCCGCCTGTGGTCGTGGACCAGGAGCCGACCTGGCATCGGTTGGTCCCCGATCCGTATGCGGTCACCTCGGCGTGGCCGCCGTCGAGCCCCTGGTCCTGGTAGGGCAGGAAGACGTCGTAGGTTCCTGCCGCGGGCCGGGAGATGGTGATCGTGCCCGAACCGGAGATGGTGGTGCTGCGCTGGTATGCCGGCGCCGGCGTGTAGCCGGCCGCCGAGGGCTGGTCGGCCCAGGCGTAAGCGTCCGCGGTGAGGTTGTCACCGAGGATGTTCATCCCGTTGACGTAGGCGATCGAGAAGTACTCGTCCGAGGCCGAGCCCGCGCTGTTGTAGCACTGCACACCCACCCGCTCGCTCGAGCCGCTGGGACCCCAGCTGGTGACTTTGCACTGCCCGCTGGTCGTCGATCCGTACGCGGTGACCTTGACACCGCCGCCGGCGGCGGGGCCGAAGCTGTCGGGGAAATCGACCGTGTAGAACCCGCTGCCGGGAGTGTGGGCGATCGTGGCCAGGCCGCCGCCGCGGCTGTTGTACTGGTAGGCCGAGCTGGGTGTGTACGAGGTCGCGGTGGGGTTGTTGGCCCATGCGAAGGCGAGGGTGTTGGCGGATCCGCCTCCGGCGGTGAAGGAAGTGGTGAAGTACGAGTCCTGCGCCGCGCCGGAGAACGAGAAGCAGTACACCGCGACCTGTTCCTCGGTCCCGCTCGGCACCCAGGAGCCGACCTTGCAATGGGATGCCGTGGAGCCGTATGCACTCACCTGCGTGTTGCCGCCGGGGGAGGCGAGGTCGGCGAAGTGCACGAGGTAGGTGCCCACACCAGTGCGGCAGATCGAGTTGACCGAGCCGCGGCTGTTGTACGAGTAGTAGGACGCGGGCTGGTAGCAGCCGGCCTGGCTGGTTCGGTCGTTCCAGACGTAGCCGGAGGTGAAGGGGTCCTGCCCGACCACGGCGTGTGAGATCTCGCAGCCGCCGGTGCCGTTGTTGAAACTGTTGGACCAGGTCGACTGCATCGCGAACGAGCCCGTGGTGAAGCCGACGTCGGCCGCCGCGCCTTGGCCCGAGCTGATCCAGGCGCACTTGTCGCCGTTCTCGTCGCCCGGACCCGTCCAGCCGCCGCGCGGATTCTGGTCGGTGATCGTCTCGGCGTACTCGTGCCCTTCGACGATCGTGACGCCGTCCAGGCTGCCGGCGCTGCCCGAATTGACGAAGTTCGTGCCGCAGCTGCCGCCGGCATCCGGCACGTACGGCAGGTTGGTGAACGCGATGTCGCCCACCGAGGATGCCGCGCCGACGTCCCTGTTCCAGTCGTGCCAGGCGCAGAAGTCGGAGAGGAAACCGTCGGGGTGCGTGCCGGTCGGCGAGACCACGACGTACTGCGCGTTGCGGTTGAGGATGGCGTTCGTGTTGCCGAAATGGCCGGCGGCGGTGACCGCCTCCTGGCCGAGCTGCAGGGCGGTCGCAGTGTTGGGGGCGGCCGCCGAGTTGTCGTACCAGACGCCGCCGAGGGCCCCGCCGGTGGGATAACCGACGTGCAGCGAGTTGAGCGGGCACGTCTGCGTGCCCACGGCGACACCCTCGCAGTACTGGGTCATCACGCCTGACCACAGCTCCCCACCGCTGCCGATGCCCTTGAACATCTGCTGTAGCCGGGGCGCCATGCCGGCCCAGTCGCCACTGAACGTGGTGTTGCCGTTGGCGTCGGTGCCGGCGGTGCCCCACTGAGTTCCCCAGAAGATCAGGTAGACCCGTTCCTTGCCGGTGGTCACTCCGATGCCGTCGACGCCGCCGTTGTAGCTGATGTTGTTCGCGGAGTCGAAGGGAACCACCTTGCCGTTCCCCGCAGTCCACTGCTTCATCCTGGCGGAGGCCTCCTGGGAGGGCACAGCACCATGCCTGTATGGATGCTGATACGCCGGGGAATAGGGGTCGACCGGCTTCGCCGACGCCGCCTGGGAGGGGTTGGCGACCAGTCCGGCCGCGAGGAGCGCAAGCGCCGAGGCCGCGATCAGGCCGATTCGGGCCCGGCGGGGCAAGGCCGTGGTCGTGCGCCCGTCGGTTCGCGAGCCCTGCGCAGTGCGGCCGGCTAGAACCGACAGCTTCAAGCCGCGGTCATGCCAGATGGATCGTGCTCTGGACAACGTGCTTCCTTTCGTGGAGGCGGGAATCGCCGGATGGATGGAGGCATGGATGGTGGTGAGGGAGGGGGGTGAGGGGAGCACAGGCCGGGGGGAGCGGGCGGCGGTCAGAGCGCCCAGGTCGAGCAGCTGACGGTGAACAGCGCCGTGTCGACGTAGCCGCCCACCGCCGGCCCGGTGCCGATGAGCACGTCGCCGACGACCTGCAGGTTGTTCAGCGTCGCCGTGGCTCCGCCCCAGCTCTGGAACGTGAGGGTCACGACCGCGGCGCCGAGGGGATCCAGCCCGAGCCGCAGGCCGAGGACGTCGGTCTGCGCGATGTCGAACGGCTGCGCCCCGGCATGCCGGTCGCTGAACAGCTGGCTTCCCGTCCCGAAGATGCTGTTCGGGTCCGCGGAGTACAGGACCGGCGTGCCGTAGCCGACCGGCGCCGTCCCCGCGCCGCTGTCGCCCGGCACACCCTGGTTGCTCACGACGGTGCAGGTCGCGACGTGCTTGCCCGGGTCCAGGTTCTCCCAATAGAGCAGGTCTCCGATGAACTTCTCCGGCGTCTTCATCTTCACGCCGATAGCAGAGCTCGCCGACGCGGTTCCCAGGTTCGTCAGGCCCGTCGCCGCCACCACCGCCGTGGCCGCGCCGGCGATCCACCGTCGCGCGCCGATCGATGCACGATTTGCCATACAACCCTCCCTGATGAGTGGTCTTGTGGCTTACAGTGTCGTCAGCGCGATCAGGGAAATATCAGGGCGCCGTCAGGGGGGCGGGGAGCATGGATTTCGGGACGGTCGACGCTGCCTTCAAACGAGGCAGGATCCACGAGGCGCTGAGCGCCTACAGGGCCGCGGCAGACGGTTCGGTGACAATCCCTGCGGGTCTGGCCTGGCGCTACGGCGCCGCCCTGTATCTGTGGGGAGACCCGTCCGCGGCAGTGGAAGTGTTGCGCCGCGCGGAAACCGAGGACGACACGGGCACGACGGAAGCCGTCGACACCGCGCTGGTGCTGGCCTGGACCGCATCAGCGTCCTGGCTCGCCGGCGACCAGGCGTCCTGCGACGACTTCGCGACGCGGGCCCACGGGGCCGCGAGCGCGTGCGGCGACAGCAGGGCGGTCGCCGCCGCCGAGGTGGCCATGGCCCTGCGCGCGAACCTGACCGGCGAGCCCGCCTCCATCCGCGCGCACTACGCCCGCGCGTTGGCGGCCGCCGAAGAGGTCGGCGACGTCGTCCAGGCCACAAGGGTGCGGGTCAACCTCGCCGCGGGACTCGAACGCGAAGCACGGTATGCCGACGCGCTGGAACAGCTCGAGCCGGCGGTGGAGCTGGCCGCCCGCGCCGGGCACGTGCTCATGCACGCCCTGGCGCTGATCAACAGAGCTGCGATGCGGCACCGCATGGGACGTCTGGACGAGGCCGTCGCCGACTTCCGCACCGCGGCGGACCTGTATCAGCGGTGCGACTGCCGCAAGCTGGCGTACGCGCTCAACGGCCTCGGCGACGTCCACAGACTGCGCGGTGCGAAAGGGCTGGCGCGCGCGGCCTACGAGGAGGCGGTCCGGGTCGCAGAGGACGACCGCAACCGGCAGGCGCTCGTGCCGGGCCTGGTCGGCCTGGTCCGCGTGATCGCCGACGAGCACCCCGACGAGGCGGCCGCGGCGGCGGGCCGCGCGGTCGAGGCCGCCGTGGGGCCGCACCTGGCTCTGGCCCGGTCGGCCGTCGCCACGGTCGCCCTGGCCCGCGGGGAGCACGCCGAGGCATTGGCCGGGGCGCGATCGGCCGCGGACACGGCGCGGTTGCACCGGGACCACACGGCGCTCGCCGAGTCGCTGGAGATCCAGGGCCGCGCGACGCCGGACGCGGCCGAGGCCCTCCGTCTGCTGGCCGAGGCCAAGTCGATCTGGGAGCGGTCCGGCGCCGAGGTCGAGTGTGACCGGTTGCGCGTCGTCCTGGCCCGGATGCCGGGTGCCGGCGCCGCTGACCGGGCCGCGGCCGGACCGGCCGCCCGGCGACTCCTCGCGGCGGGCGTGAGCCAGCCGGAGCCGCCGGCGATCGCCGTGCAGGTGCGGGTGCTCGGCCGCTTCCAGGTGCTCGTGGGCGCCGCGGAGGTCCCCGCGTCGGCCTGGCAGTCGCGGAAGGCCCGGGACCTGCTGCGCATCCTTGTCTCGCGGCGAGGGATACCGGTTCCGCGGGAGGAGATGGCGGAGATCCTGTGGGAACCTGAGGGCGCTGATGATGCCCGGACCGGACACCGGCTGGCCGTTGCGTTGTCGGTGGCGCGCGGCGTGCTCGATCCCCAAAGATGGCTGCCGGCAGAGCACTTCATCACCGGGGACGCGGCCAGCCTGGCCCTGCGCCTAGACCGGGTCGTGGTCGACGTCGAGGCGTTCCTGACCGACGCGCCGCTCGCGCTGCGCCGCGGGACGCGGACGGAAATGGCCGAGGTCGAGCAGCGCTACACCGGTGAGGCGTTCGCGGACGATCCCTACGCCGATTGGGCCCGGCCGCTCAGAGACGAGGCCCGCGCGACGCACACGCAGCTTCTGCACGCCCTGGCGGCGAACGCGGAGGAGCCCCACGCCGCGATCCGGTATCTCAACCGGGCGCTGATCAACGACCCCTATGACGAGCGGGCTCATCGGCGCATCGTGGAGATCCTTCAGGCGCAGGGCCAGCACGGCGAGGCGCACCGGGCCCGGACCCGGTTCGAGGATGCGATGGCCGAGATCGGGGTCCGGTAGCAGCCCGTCCTGGTGTGTGTTCGATGAAAGCCGACCCGCCGCGCAGAGCACGAAGGGGGCGCCCGACCGTAGCCGGAACGCCTTAGAACCGTCCGCGTCAGCCACATGCCAGCACGAACCAGGACTTGATCGCCGAAGGCGGCGTTGTCGCGGGGAGTCCCACCATTCAAGGACTCTGGCGGGAATCTTGAACGCTCGTGATCCTTTCCCTTGGCGCCACCAGGTGGGGCGGGGCAGGTCGTGGGCGTCGCGATACTGCTGAAAGGCTGTGGGTGGGCGGGGTGGCCGGGCCGAGGAACTTGCGTTCGCGAGTAGCGCCTTGTGTAGCCGCTACAGTCCGGCTTCCCGCGCTAGATATGTGTGCATCAACGTGGAATCCACAAACCCGCGCCCCCGCAAGCCAACGTCCTCGAGCTGCTTGCGGAAATCATGGAACGGACCGAAAGGCTCTGCGAGGAACTGACGGACGTCGAGCAAGGACTCGCACGCTTCCAACACGCTTACGCGGCGCTGCTAAACAGTGTTTACCGGCACTTCCTCGACGCCGCGCCGTCCGAATCCGAGTAGACGTTTGAGAATGTGAGCCGACGGGCTGGACCGGGCTTCCGCCGCTGGGCCGCGAGGTCGACGGCCACGACTGGTACATCAAGCGGATCGCGGCGGTTGCCGGAGACCCGGTGCCGGAGGTCGTCATCCGGTCGCGCGGCCTGGCCGCGGACGCGGTCGTCGCGCCGGGCGTGCTGGTACTGGGGGACCACGTGCGGAGCGAGGACTCCAAGCACTGGGGCTGTGTTCCGGTGCACCGGGTGCTCGGCGTGGTGCTGCGCAAGCTTTGATGTGGGCGGACAGAAGGGGGGCGGCGGTCAGGCTGGAGACACGCCTGGGTCGGGGTCCTGCGGCATGAGAGCTGGCAAAGGTTTTTCCCGTGCATTTAGCGGATCTTGCCGGACACGGCCGGGTGCCCGCCATAGTGTCAAACCCTTGTGAAAGAACCCCTCCGGCTAGGGTTGTTTTGCCTGGTGGGAGGGGTTCTTTAGGGTGCCCCCAAAAACGCACCTGACACACGTGGTAGACGGCGACATGCCAGTCCGGCACCGTCGGCACCGCCGCTTCGCTGCAGATCCACGCCTCGGACTCGGCATCGGGCCAGATTCTGTCGTACTCCGCGACCGGCCTGCCCGCCGGCCTGTCGATCAACTCCTCGACCGGCCTGATCTCCGGCACCCCGTCCACCGCGGCCTCGTCCAACGTCACCGTCACGGTCAAGGACACCACCGGCGCGTCCGGCTCCACCTCCTTCACCTGGAGCGTCGGCACGAGCAGCGGCGGCGGCACGGTGACCGTCACCAACCCGGGCAGCCAGATCTGGATCACCGGCTACCCCTTCTCCGGCCTGCAGATCAAGGCC
>Ga0207647_10003535_pt1 | contig 11720 bp, 10 predicted proteins | sample KBSCornC2_FD_184295 | JGI IMG/M metagenome (GOLD analysis project Ga0207647, IMG submission 184295) | Corn rhizosphere microbial communities from Kellogg Biological Station, Michigan, USA - C2 (SPAdes) (version 2) | ecosystem: Host-associated > Plants > Roots > Rhizosphere ...
ATTTAGCCGCACCCCCTGTGGGTCAGGTTTCAGTCGGCGTTGACACCTCGATGTCACTGTCGCGTCGCTCTCGCAGAGCGGGCGCAGATTTTCGCGACGACTGAGCGACGGTACAGCGAATCTTGTCCGGCCGCTGTTGCTTCAGGTTGTCAACTACAAGCAAGTTGCACTGATCGCTTCCACCAATATCGTTGTCGATGAGCAATGTCACATGATTTTCATCTGCTTCAACTCATCGGAGAAGGGCAATTTGGCTCGCGGGAAGATCACGCAACCTCCGGTTCAGGCAGATAGGTGCCGAGTATCGAACGCTCACAGCGCCTGGGCCTGAACTGAAGGACTTCCTGCCGATCGTCCTGCGCACCATCGCTTTTCGTTCGACATGCCACTGGAGACTTGAGTGCAGCGTGCGCTCTGTGCCGTTGGCCTGAGGGAGGAAGCGTTCTTGGAGATGGTTGACGAAGACGTTCTGCATCGACGGTGTCTAGACTGGAAGGTCAAGACGATTCCGCACGGGCACAAGCACAAGGCTTGTTACGTGTCCTCCGGATGGAACGGCGCGTCGGTTGGTCTCTGCGAGCCGCCAGCAAAACGCAATAAGGACCACTGGAGAAACTGCGCTGCTGACGCAATGATTGAGTGGGGATATACTTACATACACGTTATGCCGGACGTGCGAATGCGCGCGCCTGGCTCACTCGTCAGTCTGTGAGCGAAGAGAACCCACCGCATCGACAAGAATGCACCCTGCGTCATCGATATGTTTTTCCATCAACGCACAGGCACTCCGATCGTCTTTCGCTTTTATCGCTTCCAGAATCTCCAGATGCTCGTTTTCTGATTTGACGTCCCACTCAATCAGCGTCGATGTCGCATACATGTAGCGAAGTCGCGCCTCATGCAGGGCGTCAATATGTGAAAGCAGCCGAGGCATTTGGCAGGGTCGATAAATACTTGCATGGAATTCCCGGTTGGCGGCCTCCCACGTGCTGATGTCACGGGCCGTGTTCCCTTTGTGCATCGCGTTTTCTGCACACGTGATGTCATCTTGAGTCAGGTTGGGTATCGCGTACCGGAGCGCCAGAACCTCAAGTGCGGTACGCATCCGGGTAATCTCAATGATGGATGCCTGATCGAGCAGTGGGACATACACGCCTTTACGCTCGCGCGAAACCAGCAGGCCGCGAGCTTCGAGACGCCTGAATGCCTCCCGGACCGGAACGTGACTGGCATTGAACTCATCTGCGATTGCGTCCTGCCGAACTCGCGCTCCCGGCCTAAGATCGCCCCGGATAAATCTGTTCGGCCAGCGCCGCCGCAATGCGTGCAGGAAGTGAATCCGAGCTGTCTACATCCACGTTTGCTTTCCCTATGCCGAAGGTGCCCAGATATCGCCGCAGGCAACCGAAACCGCTTCATTCAGCGTGCCGTTTTGTACCAGGCATTTTACCGCTTCGACATCGTCATGCACCCACCGATCGTTACCCATCATCGCAGGAACGACCGATCTGACTTTCTCCAGCGCCGTGGATGCGCCAAGGCCGAGCGGCAGGTGTGAGAGCGCTTGGCGACTAATATCGAGCGCCTGAGATGCAATCAGAATTTCGGCGCAGACAACCGCCTGCGCATTTTCGACAACCGTCCGCGTGCGCCGCGCAGCGAAACAGGAATTACTGATGTGGTCTTCCTGGTTACCTTTGGCAGGCAGACTCGTCACACTGGCTGGACTACATAGCCCTATGTTCTCGAGCACGAGTCCGGTACCCATACTCTGGATAACGGCGAAACCCGTGTTGATGCCCGGCTCGGTAGCGATCATGTTTCTCGGCAATCCGTAGTTGCAGGCCGGATCGATCAGCTGATTATTACGGCGATCACAGATTGCGCTCAGGTCGGTCGTCACCAACGCGAGAAGGTCCATCGCTTGCGCGACGTATTGTCCGTGAAAATGCCCGCACGAGACGATGTCGTAGCCTGCATCGGAAGCGAATATCAACGGATTGTCCGTTGCGCTATTCATCTCGGTGACGAGTATGCCGTCAATGTAATCGAGTGCATCAAGAACGGGCCCGTAGACCTGTGGCGCGCAGCGGAACGAATAGACGTCCTGTATCCGCGGTTGGACCGTGTCGCCCGGCGCGGCAAGAGCATCGATCGGAATGGCACGTGCCTCGGTGCTGCATCGCATGGAACCATTGAGCAGCGTGCGAACGGCCGCAGCGACGCGGCGCTGCCCCGGATGTGGACGCGCTAGCATCACACGGTCTTCAAAGCAGGCCCGCTCCGCCCGCATTGCCTCCAACGACAACACCAGTGAGATCGTTGCGCTAGTCAGCAGGCGACGCGCGTCGAAAGCGGCGATGACCGCGTACGCCAACGACGCCGTCGAGCCATTGATCAATGCTGTCGCATCCTTTGCTTCCACATCGAAGGTCACTGAAAGGCCCGATCGCTCAAATGCGGAGCGCGCGCTTGTTACGGCGCCCTGGAACGTCACTTTCGATTGTTCCAACCCAAGCAATGCACCGCTCATGATGGCCAACGGTGCAAGGTCCCCGCTGGCACCGACGCTTCCTTTTGCCGGGATGACGGGCGTAATGCCCTCGTTGAGCATCGCGACAAGCCGCTCGACCACTGCGACGCGTATGCCGGAGTGATTGCGAGCAAAGGTGTTCACCCGGATCGCCATCATCGCGCGCACGACCTCAAGCGGCATGTTTTCGCCGGTGCTCGCGGAGTGCGAGTGAATAAGATTGCGCTGAAACCGCGCGATGTCCGAAGCGCTGATACGTTGATTCTTCAAGGCTCCTACCCCGGTGTTGAACGCATACATCAGGGGAGCGTCGTCGACCAGCCAGTTTTCCTCAATGAATCGTCGAGTCGACAACAGATTCGCCCGAGCCGCGTCAGACAGACGAACGCGAGCGCCGTGACGCGCGATCGCGATGATCTGGTCGATCGTCAGATCGGAACCTGTGAGTGCGATTTCGTTTTTTGCCATGAGGGCCTCGAGTGGTTTTTATCTATATCTATAGAATGTGCTCGACTAGCAATCTTTTCGACGATCGCAACTCAATCGCACTAATAGTCAGTCGTCGGGCACACCACTGTTTAGGCCGATAAGCCTGTCGACGAGAGTCGCAATGAGTGTGGGGCTTCCGGGCGTGGGCCTGCGCTTGTGCTAGCGCTTCCCGGTTTCCTCCTGGAAAGTGCGGTCGTAGAAGTCCCGGATCGCCTGATAGGCGAGCAAGCGATTTTTCTCGAGCAAAACGAGGTGCGTGGCTTCGCCTATTTCAGCCCATTGACGGTAAGGCGCGTTCCTGAGTTCAAGGAAAAGCGACTGCGCGAGGTCAATAGGCACATCGATATCCCACTCGCCATGGACAAGCAACACGGGCACACGAATCTCGGCCGGCTCATAGTATTTTCGTCCCGCACGCCAGTAGTCACGGATATCCTGGATCGGGCCGTTACTGGCCCGCAACTGGTGCGGCGCGCGCTCCCGGCTCCAGGGATCCTCGGCCAGCGTGAAATCGGCCCACTGCTCGAACCAACCTTCCGGGACCAGGCTCGCGCGTCCGTGTTCCGGTGCGGTGCTGAGCCAGCGGGCCTTGCTTTCGCGCACCGGAACCAGGCGCCACGCGTCGAGCCTCCCGCCAGTGTCGATAGGAATCGGCCGATCGCTCAGCCACTGCGGCGCCAATAGGACCAGTTTATGGACCTTGTCGTTATTGCGGCTGGTATAGGCACCCGCCACTGTGCCGCCCCATGACATGCCAAATACCGATACTTTGTCCAGCTGGCGACGCTTGAGGACGTAATCGACCACGGTGCCGAGATCGGCCACCCCGATGTCGGTGCCGACGACCGGAGGGCTCAGATCCGCGGCCTGCTCCATCTCCGCCGGGCGTGTTGAATGGCCGTAGCCACGCACGTCGAGCGCATAGACGTCATATCCCGCCGCGGCAAGAAAGTCGATGAACGACATTCCGTTGAACGGAACGTCATACAGGCTTCCCGACGAAAAGGTGGCACCGTGAACCATGACGATGGTGCGTTCCGCCGTGAAGGTCTCGAGCGCGGCGGGGCGCTTGTTGCGAACGTAGAGGTCAATGCCGGGGGTACCGGTCGCTACGCGCAATTCCTCGAAGACAAGTTGCTTTCCTTTAACCACGATGTTCTGCCTCATGATGGGTAGCTCCTGGGTCTGGCTCATTATTCATAGCGCCAGGAGAAACGGTCGCCCTGGCTGGTGACGTAACCGGCCGATGTCTCGGCGAAGTGCGGGGTGAACAGCAGCAGATTGCGTTCGGCGCCCTGCTCCAGCACCCAGCGGCGCGACGCGCGGGCCTCGTCCTGCCATTCGCAGAACACCGAATTCCAGTCGGGGCGCACCACCTGCAACGGGTGATGCATGACGTCTCCGGTAAAGAGCGCCGCCTGCCCCTTCGAATGCAGTTCAATCGACATGTGGCCAATACTGTGTCCCTTGGTCGGGCGGAACACGAAGTTATCGAGGTACTCGCCCCCGTCGTTGCTGATGCGTTCGGCCTGCCCGGAGGCAATGATCGGCGCGACGCTGTCCTCGAATACGCCAAGGCTGGGCACGTTCACTTCGTTGTGGCTGTCGGGGCTGCCGTAATAGTCCTCCTCCGCCCTCGCGAACACGTGCCGCGCATTCGGGAAGGTCGGCACCCAACGGCCATCGACGAGCCGTGTATTCCAGCCGACATGGTCGACGTGAAGGTGCGTATGCAACACATAGTCGACTTCCTCAGGGCGCACGCCAACCGCGGCGAGCCGCTGCAGATACGGCGTGTTCAGATGATGGAAGATCTGATTCTGCGGCCGTTCCTTGTCGTTGCCGGAGCCGGTATCGATCAGGATGGTGTGATGCGGCGCGCGCACCAGCCACGTGTGAATGCTCTGGATCAGGTTTCCGGTCGTCGCGTCCATGTTGCTGGGCGTAAGCCAGTGAAGATTGGGCTCGAGTTGTTCAGGTTCCCACGCCGGGTAAAGAAAGGACGGCGGCGCGACGTTCAGGCGCATTTCTTCGATCTTGGTGACGGTCACATCACCGATCCGGTAGGTTTTGTTCGGATGAACCATGCTGGGTCTCGCTTGGCTGAAAGGACGTCCGTAGTCTATGATTCGAGCAACGAACGAACAAATCGATTCAAATCATGAGCTCCATCGATCACTTCAATTTATGGTCTTTCGACCTGAATCTGCTGGTCGCCTTCGATGCGCTGATGCGCGAGCGCAGCGTCACCAAGGCAGCTACGCGGTTGAAGATCCAGCAGTCGGCCATGAGCCACAACCTTGGTACGCTGCGTATGCTGTTCGATGACCAACTCTTCGTTCGTGTGGGGCACACAATGAAGCCGACGCCCCGATCTGAAGCGCTCGCGGCGGCAATCGGCACGGTTCTCGAGCAGGCTCAGGATGCGATCACTGCCCGCGAAAGGTTTCGTCCCGAAACCGAGGAGCGGACTTTTTCGATCGGCTTTTCGAGCGAGCTCGAGGTGCTCCTGATGCCGTGCTTGACCGCCCACGTACAAAGGTGTGCTCCAGGAATCCGGCTACTCGGTCGCCCGGCGCAACCGGGCGACGTGCACAGGATGCTGGATGACGGCGTGATCAATCTGGCGATTGGATGTTTTGGCGACGGCGCTGAACGGCATCGAAGGAAACTGCTGTTCGAACAGTCCTTGATGTGCTGCTTCAACCCCCGCCTGCTCAATCTGTCGATGCCCGTCAGCCGAAGTGCGTACCTGGCTCAGAAACACGCCCTTGTCTCGCAAAACGCGAGTATTCGCGGATGCCTGGACGACGCCCTGCGCGCCGCCGGCGTTGAACTTGACGTGGCCATGGCTGCGCCCGAATTCCTGACCATTCTCGGCGCGGTCATGCAAACGCCTGTCATCGCTACGTTGCCGTCGAGGATCATCAAACGGTACGCCGCGCTGTTGGGGCTGGTGGCAAGCCCCGTCCCGTTCGACTTTAGAGTCACACCAATTTCGATGGTCTGGGCTGCCTATTCAGATCGAGACCCGGCTTCCGAGTGGCTACGGCAGCAGGTTGAACCAATCCTGGCGCAGATCGAGGAAGCCAGCCCGTCATTCGAAATCGCCACCGACAAGATTAGTTAAACCAAGGGGTCCTCCGGCGCGGTGCGGCCCGTTGTTCATACGGGCTCGTCAATGCGCGCGCTGAAGGGGGCGCCGAGTGGAGCGATGCGCAAACCGGGTCGCAAGTCCTTCCAGGGAAGATCGCGCGGATCGGCGCGCATGGCTCCCGGCGCTTTTGCGACGAGTGTCGCGCAAGCAATGGCGTCGAAGTCGGCACGAAAGTGCACCGAACTTTTGTTGACAAGAATGCGCATGTTCTCGGGTTCGATACCCGCCACCCGATAGAGATTGCGATCCATCATCTGAGGTGGACGTTCGCTGCTGACAATGACGAAAATCTCGTGGATTTTCAGCAATGCAGTCAGCCCCAACTGAACCTGCATGCCATTCAGCATTGGGCCATCGAACACACATTTCCCGTCCGACAGTTCGACGACTTCGAAAACACCACGAAAGCGCGCACCATTAGGCAAGCCGGATTCACCACCCAGTTCAATTTCCAGCGAGCGGCCGATGCCGGTCTGCTGTGCTGCGATAGCGGCCTCGGCATCATGAACAACGCCGAATGCAGCACTACTGGCGCCCTGGGCGATGAGTGCCCGAAGCATTCCGGTGGTGTTGGATTCGCCCCCGGCGCCCGGATTGTCCTGCGTGTCGGCAATCACGACCGGTCTGTTCTTGCCGTCGGACAGCTGCATGGCTTGCGTCACGGCGTCCTCCGGCGTGAGGAAATCGACGGCCCAGTCCGCCTCTGAAAGCGCTATCCCGTCGAAAATTTGGCCGACGGCGGCTTCCACAGGATTCCTATGTGTCCCGTACGCCCACACCATCGGCCCGCATTCGGGGAAGTCGGCGGCAGGAAAGCCGAGTGTGAACGACATTGAGGCAAGACCGGCCTTCTCACGTTGCTCGACCTTCTCAAAGGCCGACTTTGCCGGGTCGACGAGGGTGCACATTGCGTTCAGGGGAATAAGAAAGGGCAACCGGCGCCAGGCGCAGTGCCAACGCTCTCCACCCAGAAGCGCCCGCAAAAGGCGAGCAGCTCGCGCGCCCGTTGCAGCCATGTCGACGTGGGGATAGGTTCGGTACGCGACAAGCGCGTCGGCGCAAGCAAGCATGCGCTCGGTGACATTCGCGTGCAAATCGAGCGACGCGACGATAGGAACGCGAGGTCCGATCACGCTTCGCAAGCGGGCCAGCAGTTCGCCTTCGCCATCGTTGGTCTGTTCGGCGACCATGGCGCCGTGCAGATCGAGGTAAACAGCATCCGGCACATGCATTCCAGCCGCCTCGACGATTTCGCCGGCAATCTTCTCATACGTGTCATGCATAACGTGTGCCGAGGGACCTGCGCCTGCCCAAAGTACCGGGACAAGCGTATGACCGTCCGGTTCGATCTCGCTAATGAAGCCCCCGATCGGAAGGTTGACGTTTCGGAAACCAAGCACTTGCTGGCCGCGCCTCAACGCGGGGAACGTTTCACCATTCACGAAGTTCTGGTAGAGCGCCTTTCGCTCGACGAATGTATTGGTTTCGTGCTGGAAACCCGCGATCAATATTTTCATTCCGCTTTGTCTGGTAGGTTTGACGGGTAATTGCCATGCCGCGAGGCATAGACCGATGCAATAGCGCAGGCTTCAATGCTCGATCCAGACCCGAGCGCGCGGCAACAGCAAAATGCGGCCTTCGACGCTGCCTGACGGGCAGCACGCTGACACAGACCGGTACCTCGCCCCCGGATGCACGCTCTGACATACTGCTAACATTTCAACAGCCCGGAAGGTCGCACGGCTGTCGGGTTCATCGCGACTCGCCTCAGACGAGATCATTCCGACAGATCAGGAGAACCGAATGGCCATTGGTGAAATCAACCAGCGCCGTCTGCGCTACTTCCACGAAATTCTGGCGCGCGGCTCGATCCGCGCGGCGGCGGATGCGCTCAACACCGCGTCCTCAGTGCTGACACGACAGATGAAGCTGCTCGAGGACGAAATCGGCACGCCGTTGTTCGAACGCGGCAATCGCGGCGTCGCGCCGACCGAGGCAGCGCACGCGCTGCTCGCGTACTGGCGCGGCTGCCAGTCCGAACGCGCGGTGTTTGAAAATACGCTGCAAAATTTGAACGGCCTTCGGATCGGCAGCGTGCGCCTGGCCATCAGCGAAGGCTTCGTCGACCCGCTCATGGATCATGTGCTGACACCGTTTATCAACGCGCATCCGCAATTGAACATTAGTGCGAAAACGCTTGCGGTCAACGACGTCATCAGCGAAGTTGCGAACGATGAGGTGGACATCGGCCTCGCGTACAACCCGCAGCCCGCGGCGCGTGTGACGCAGCATGCGATCGCCGCGAACCCGGTCTGCGTGCTGATGTCGGGCGCGCACACGCTCGCGTCGCGGAACACACCGCTGACAATCGCCGAACTCGCGCCGTTTCCACTCGCGCTGATGTCGTCGGCTTTCGGGCTGGGCCAGATCGTGCGCACGGTCGCCGACCTTGAGCGCGTGCGGCTGACGCCGGCGCTCGTGTCGAACTCGGTCGCGATGCTTAAGCGATTCGTGCGCAGCGGCAACGGCGTCACCTTCCTGACGTACGCGGCGACGCGCATTGATAGCGCGGATCCGGCCTTCTGCGTCGCGCCGCTCGCGCATCCCCTGTTCGGTGCGGCACAGTCGTGCGTGCTGGTCCGCGAGGGCCGTCGATTGCCGAATGCCGCGCAACGCGTGCTCGATCTGATCGTCGAGCAAATGCCGCTATTCGGCTCCGAAGTGCATGTGAGCAGTGCGCTTGTGCGATGCTGACCGAGCGATGCCGAAAAGGCAGCGCAACGGCGATGCGATTGCTGTTGTGCCCCACGTTTTGACCGGGAAACATTGTCCACACCTCCCATCCCCCGACGGTGTATGACAACATGCAAAACGACGCCACGTGGTCGTTGACGACCTCCACGAATAACCTGTTTGCGCGGATCAACTGGCGGCTCCTGCCTTTCTTGACGCTGTGCTATGTGTTTGCGTATCTCGACCGGATCAATATCGGTTTCGCTAAGTTGCAGATGCAGGCCGACGTCGGCCTGAGCGACGCCGCGTACGGTCTCGGCGCCGGCGTCTTCTTTCTCAGCTACATGCTTTTCGAGATTCCGAGCAACATCCTGCTCCCGAAAATCGGCGCGCGGCGCACGCTGAGCCGCATCATGATCCTCTGGGGACTGACCTCGGCGAGCATGATGTTCGTCACGAGCGCGAACGCGTTCTACGTGATCCGCTTCCTGCTCGGCGTGTTCGAAGCTGGCTTCGCGCCCGGGCTGATTTTCTACCTGACCTACTGGTACCCCCAGAACCGGATGGCACGCGCAATCACCGTGATCATGCTGTGCGGGCCGATCGGCGGGATCTTCGGCGCGCCGCTGTCGACCGGCACGATGATGCTGCTGGACACGGTCGGCGGCCTGCACGGCTGGCAATGGATGTTCATTGCCGAGGGACTGCCGAGCGTCTTGCTCGGCGTGTTCGGCCTATTCTGGATCACCGATCGCCCGGCCGAAGCGAAATGGCTCAGCGACACCGACAAGCGTCTGCTCGCCGCCGAGCTGAAGCACGACACAGCAGGCAACGAACCTCGTCACCATTCGTTCCGCCAAGTGGTCTCCGATCCACGCGTGCTGCTTCTCGGCGTCTCGTACTTCTGCATCATCTGCGGGCATTACACCGTGAGCTTCTGGCTGCCGACCATCCTTAAGAGCGCTGGCGTCACCAGCACAATGACGATCGGCATCCTCGCGGCGATTCCCTACATCGCGGCGATCTTTGCGATGGTCTGGTGGGGACGCCGCTCGGACCGTCTTGGCGAGCGCCGCTGGCACACGGTGTCGATGCTCACGCTAGCCGCCGTCGCGTTGCTGATCGCCGCGCTGAACGATACCAGCCTGCTGATCACCATCATCAGCCTCACGGTGGCGACCGCCGGGCTGTGGGCCGCGTACACGGTATTCTGGGCGATGCCGTCCGACTATATGAAGGGCGACACGGCAGCCGGCGGCGTCGCGCTTGTCAACACGATCGGACTGTTCGGAGGCTTCGTGAGTCCGACCTTAATCGGCTATTTCAAGACACTGACGGGTACGATGCAGGCCGGCCTGCTCGGCATGGTCGGAATTCTCGTGATCGGTAGTCTGCTGCTGTCGTTCAACCGCCTGCCTTCGCCGGCAGGCACACAGGATCTCGCCGCCGCGGAGTTCGAGTCGTCATGAATGCAGCGGTTCTCCTACGTGCCCGACTGAGACAGCGGATGAGCAGACCGCGCACGCTTGCTGCTCCCGGCACCTTCGATCCGCTATCGGCGTTGCAGGTTCAACGCGCAGGCTTCGAGGTCGCCTACGTCGGTAGCTATGCGCTATCGACCAGCGTCGGGCAACCAGACGTCGGCTGGCTCGATCTGACGACGCTGTGCGCGAGGCTCGCCGAGTTCTGCGACGTACTGAGCATTCCCCTGATCGCGGATGCCGAAGGCGGCTTCTTCAACGCGACAGGTATCGGCAAGACGATCCGCGCTCTCGAGCGAACCGGCGTTAGTGCGATCCATATCGAGGATCACGTCAGCGGCAAACACACCAATATGCCAAAAGCAGTGCTCTCGACGAGGGAAATGGTACAGAAGATCCGCGCGGCGCTCGATGCGCGCGAAGATCCGAACTTCCAGATCATCGCGCGCACTGATATCGCCGACGTCACCGGCAATCCACTGGATGCGCTAGAACGAATGCTCGCGTATCTTGACGCAGGGGCCGACGCGGTCATGCCGGGCGCGATTGATGTCGCCCAACTGGCGACAATCCGCGCGCGGATTCTGGGCAAGGTCGTGCTGGTCAACACGGCCGGCGCGAGCGTCGCCGACGAGCAGGCGGCCGGAGTCGACGTCGCGATCTATCACTGCCTATGCCTGCAAGCGGCACAACATGCCATTGAGCAAACCCTGCGGACGTTCACGGAACAACGCGATATTCGTGCACTTGATGGATCGCTCGCGTCCAGCGCCGCGCTCGACGCACTTACCGGTTACGAAGACTTCAATCGGCGCGCCGCTGAATATTGCTTGATCGATCCATGAACCAACATCCGGGCGCTCGTCTCTCGAAGTGTCCTGACACCGAAACTGCGACGCCTCTTCAGCGGAACGTGTCGAACGCGGAGCGCGTAAGCCGATCGAGGAAGACCATCAGTTCATCGCCCGCGACCGTCGCTTCGTCGGCCGCACCCTTCGCGATCGCGCGCAGCACGGCCGCGTGGCGAGCGGCGCCCTCCGCAAAAGCCTCGCTCTGCTGTACGTGCACGAACCAGAAGCGCCGTGATTGAGCATGGATGACCTGCATGGTCGTCGTGAGCATCGAGTTGTGCGTTGCGGTGACTTCCAGTTCGTGGATCGCGCGATTCACCCGGAAATATTCATTCACATTGCGCTGCCTGGCCGCCCGGACGATGTGGTCGGCGAGCGATTTCATCTCCGTGCGCTGCTCGCTTGTGGCGCGCGCGCATGCTGCTGCCACGACAAGAGGCTCCAAGGCGCGACGCACTTCCAGCAGTTCCAGTTGC
>Ga0207647_10003536_pt1 | contig 11719 bp, 8 predicted proteins | sample KBSCornC2_FD_184295 | JGI IMG/M metagenome (GOLD analysis project Ga0207647, IMG submission 184295) | Corn rhizosphere microbial communities from Kellogg Biological Station, Michigan, USA - C2 (SPAdes) (version 2) | ecosystem: Host-associated > Plants > Roots > Rhizosphere ...
CCCTTCGCGCTCGATCCGCGCCTGCGCGGCGGCGCCCATGCGGGTCATGATCTTCATGTTGGCGACCACGTACGGGCTGTCGGTGATCTCCACCCCGCAACGCGACAGCGGCGAGTCGATCGGGCCCATGCAATACGGGATCACGTACATCGTGCGGCCTTCCATGCAGCCGTCGAACAGCGCGTCGATCTTGGCGTGCGCCTCGGCCGGGTCCATCCAGTGGTTGTTCGGGCCGGCGTCCTCGCGCTTGGGGTGGCAGACCAGGGTCAGCTGCTCGACGCGGGCCACGTCCTTCGGATCGGAGCGGTGCAGGTAGCACCCCGGATGGGTGGTCTGGTTCAGTTCGATCAGGGTGCCGTCGGCCAGCATCTGCTGCACCAGCGACTGATATTCGTCCTGCGACCCGTCACACCAGTGAATCCGCGCCGGGCGGGTCAGTGCCGCCACCTGGTCGACCCATTGGGTAAGCGCTTCCAGCTTGCTGGTCATCATGTCCCTCGAAAGGCTTGTTGAAAAACGGAAGCGGCACGGTAGTTTGCGTGCACTGGTATTGCAAGGATGGGCGCAGCAACGGCAGCGCCGGAGGGCGCCGCGTGGCCGTTTGCGCAGGGCTACACCGGGGTGAGCGTGGCGATCATGTGTTCGACGTAGGCGTCGAACTCCTCGTGACTCAGGCGCGGCAGGCCCAGGGTGAAGTTCAGTTGCAGGAAGCCGACGTAGGCGGCATAGGTCAGGCGGGCCCGGTTGAGCGCCTCGACCGGCTCCAGCCCGGCTTCGCGGTAGATATTGGTGAGGAACTCCATGCGTCGCTGCGAGACGCGCGCCATGACCGGCACCACCTGAGGGTGGTCCAGTGCTTTCAGCAGGGCGGCGTAGACGCGGTGGGGCGCCAGTTCGTGCGCCACGCGACGGAACAGTTCCGGCAGGCGCGCGCGCGGATCGGGCATGGACTCGATCTGCGAAATGACTTCGCGCTCGCCGTATTGTTCCCAGCGTTCCAGCGCGGCCTGGAGCAGCGCCTCGCGCGTACGGAAATGCCAATAGAAGCTGCCCTTGGTCACACCGAGCTGGCGGGCCAGGGCTTCGACGGCGAGGGCGTTGACGCCCTGATCGGCGATCAGCTTGAGGGCCGCGTCTTCCCAATCTTCGGCGGAAAGACGGGTGCGTTCAGGTTTGGCGCTAGCATTCATGCCCGTATGTTAACGCAGTCCGCGACCTGCACGGAGCCGGCGCCGTAAGTCGTTGAATCGGTGGACGGCTGCCGCGGCGCATATTGACGTGGCGGTTTGCCGCAATCCATACTCATGCGTATGGTATCGACATCACCCACTGAAAAGACGGTAACGCGGGCGGCCTCGGTCGACGGCGTGGAGCTGGCCGTCGAGGTCCGCCATCCCGCGGGCGCTCCGACGCTGTTGTTCGCCCACGGCTTTGGCCAGACCCGCGGCGCCTGGCGTGGCGCGTCTTCGGCGTTGGCGGCGCAGGGGTATCGCTGCGTCAGCTTCGACGCCCGTGGCCACGGCGAAAGCGACTGGTTGCCGGGCGGCGAATACCACATGGAGCAATTCATCGGCGACCTGCGCGTGCTGGCGCATGCCGAGCTGCACAAGCCGATCCTGGTCGGCGCTTCCATGGGCGGCTTGCTGGGCCTGATGCTGGCGGGCGAAATCGATCCCGGCGCCTTCCGCGCGCTGGTGCTGGTGGATATCACCCCACGCTGGGAGACGGCCGGCGTCGAGCGCATCCTCGCCTTCATGCAGGCCCACCCGGATGGCTTCGCCAGTTATGCCGAGGTCGCCGAAGAAATTGCCAAGTACCTGCCTCATCGCGGCGAGCGCAAGAGCGAGGACCAGCTCCGTCCGCTGCTGCGCGAAGGCGCCGATGGCCGCCTTCGCTGGCATTGGGACCCGGCGTTGCTGGGCGGCGATCTGGTGCGCGAGAGCGAGCGTTACCAGCCGCGCCTGATGGCGGCCGCAGCCAAGGTAGCCGTCCCCGTGCTGTTGCTCTCGGGTGGTCGCAGCGACGTGGTTTCGCGCGACACGGTCGACGAATTCCTGAAGCTGGTGCCGCATGCCGAGCACGTGGAACTGCCGCGTGCAACGCACATGGTGGCCGGCGACGCCAACGATGCCTTCACCCGCGAAATCGCACGGTTCGTGGGCAAGCTTTCCAGTCCCGACCGCAGCGATGCGGTGACTGCATGATTTCCATGAACCACCAAGTCGTCATCCGTAACGAGGTGTTGTGATGTCCGTGATCCTGACTCTGCTGGCGGCGCTGATTGCCACCGGCGCCTGTGCCTACCATCGCAGCAGCCTGCGCACATGGGCGATCGTGACGGTGGTGACCACCGTCGTGGTCGGCCTGCTGACGGGCGCGCCGTGGACGACCTTCATCCTGCTGGTGATCGAGCTCGGCATCGCCGTGCCGCTGCTGATGAAGAGCTTCCGCCGCAAGCAGATCACCGCACCGCTGCTGAAGATGTTCGCCAAGGTGACCCCGAAGCTGTCGGAAACCGAGCAGACCGCGCTGGAAGCCGGCACCGTTGGCTTCGAAGGCGAACTGTTCTCCGGCAAGCCCGACTGGCACGAGTTGCTCAAGCAGCCCAAACCCGAGCTGAGCGTGGAAGAGCAGGCCTTCATGGACGGCCCGGTCGAAGAGCTGTGCGGCATGATCGACGACTGGCAGATCACGCACGAGTTGGCCGACTTGCCGCCGGAGGTCTGGGCCTTCATCAAGAAGCACAAGTTCTTCGGCATGATCATCCCGAAGCAGTACGGCGGCCTCGGTTTCTCGGCGCTGGCGCATTCGGCGGTGCTGCAGAAGCTGGCGACGATGTCGGCCACGGTGGCTTCCACCGTCGCGGTACCCAATTCGCTGGGTCCGGCGGAACTGCTGCTGCATTACGGCAGCGACGAGCAGAAGAACCATTACCTGCCGCGCCTGGCGGTGGGCGAAGAGATCCCGTGTTTCGCGCTCACCGGCCCCTATGCCGGCTCCGACGCGACCTCGATCACCGACTTCGGCATCGTGTGCAAGCAGATGGTGGATGGCGTCGAGACGTTGGGCATGAAGCTCACCTTCGACAAGCGCTACATCACGCTGGCGCCGATCGCCACGGTGGTGGGCCTGGCTTTCCGCCTGTATGACCCGGAGAAGCTGCTGGGCGACAAGGAAGACCTTGGCATCACGCTCGCGCTGCTGCCGCGTTCGACGCCTGGCCTGGAAATCGGCCGCCGTCATTTCCCGCTCAACGTGCCGTTCCAGAACGGCCCACTGCACGGCAAGGACGTATTCGTGCCGCTGTCGGTGCTGATCGGCGGTCCGCACATGGCCGGCCACGGCTGGCGCATGCTGGTGGAGTGCCTGTCGGTGGGCCGCGCCATCTCGCTGCCGTCCAATGCCACCGGCGGCGTGCGCGCCGCGGTGGCCGCGACCGGTGCGTATGCGCGCATGCGCAAGCAGTTCGGTCTTTCCATCGCCCGCTTCGAGGGCGTGGAAGAAGCGCTCGCCCGCATCGGCGGCCTGACTTACGCGACGGCGGCGCTGTCGCGCGCCACGGCGGCGGCGGTGGATCGCGGCGAGAAGCCGGCGGTGCCCTCGGCCATCGCCAAGTACCACGCCACCGAGTGGGGTCGCGTGATTGCCGGCGACGCGCTGGACGTGCATGGCGGCAAGGGCGTGCAGCTGGGCCCGAAGAACTATGCGGGCCGCGCGTGGCAGGGCGTGCCGATCGCCATCACGGTGGAAGGCGCGAACATCATGACGCGCAGCCTGATGATCTTCGGGCAGGGTGCCATTCGCTGCCATCCCTACGTGCTGAAGGAAATGCAGGCGCTGTCGATCGCCGACTACGGCGACCGCCTGCGCACGTTCGACCGCGCGCTGTTCGGCCACATCGGTTTCGGCATCTCCAACGCGGTGCGCGCGTTCACGCTGGGGATCACCGGTTCGCGCATCGGCGACACCGCCGGCGATGCGTACACGCGCCGCTACTACCGCAAGCTCAATCGGTACTCCGCGGCGCTGGCGCTGTGTGCCGATACCTTCATGGGCGTGCTCGGCGGCAAGCTGAAGTTCAAGGAGAAGCTGTCGGCCCGTCTGGGCGATGTGCTGAGCTATCTGTACATCGCCAGCGCGATGCTCAAGCGTTATGAGGACACCGGTCGACCGGAAGCGGATCGTCCGCTGCTGGCCTGGGCGTTCCACGAGTGCATGTGGCGCACGCAGATGGCGCTCGACGGCGCCATCCGCAACTTCCCGGTGAAGCCGGTGTCGTGGTTGCTGCGCGCGCTGGTGTTCCCGTTCGGCCGCCGCGAAGTGCCGCCGTCCGATCGCCTGGGTCGTCGCGTGGCCGCCATCATCACGGCACCGGGCGAAGCGCGCGACCGCCTTACCGAATGGGTGTACCTCGCGCCGACCGCGAACAACACCATCGGTCGCATGAACGCGCTGCTGCCGGATGTGATCGCGGCCGAGCCGGTGGAGCGCAAGTTCGGCAAGGCGCAGAAGAGCGGCCAGTTCAAGTCGCACGACTACAACGGCCAGCTCGCCGAGGCGCTGCAGGCTGGCGTGATCACGGCGGCCGAGCACGACCTGCTCAAGCGCGTGCGTGACGGCGTGGCGGAGTTCATCGCGGTGGACGATTTCGATCCGGCGGAACTGCGCAGCGCCGTGAGCCGCGCCGACCGCAACAAGAAGCTGGCCGACGCGGCCTGAATCCCATCGTCGTATGACCAGGGCGGAGCGAGAGCTCCGCCCGCGCGGGAGGTTTGCCATGAGTCAGGCGCTGTCGCTGTATCGCCGGCTGGTGTCGCTGCCGGGCGGCCGTTGGCTATATGGACGTCTCATCTGCCTCAAGGCGCCTTACTTCGCCACCATCGCACCACGCTTCGTGGCGCTGGAGCCCGGGCGTTGCGCGGTGGACATCCGCGACCGGCGTCGCGTGCACAACCACATCGGCACGGTGCATGCCATCGCGCTGTGCAATGCGGCGGAACTCACTGCCGGCATGATGACCGACGCCACCATTCCCTCTCGCATGCGTTGGATTCCCAAGGGCATGACGGTGGAATACCTGGCCAAGGCGAAGGGGACGCTGCGCGCCGAGGCTACGCCCGAGGCCGATGCAGTCGAGGCGGCGAGCGGTTATGCGTGGCCGGTGAACGTCAGCGTGCGCGACGCAGCCGGCGAAGAGGTGTTCCGCGCCCGCATCGACATGTGGGTGTCGCCGCGCAAGGATGCCTGACTAGGAAGCCAGCACGCAGCGGTTCTTGCCGGCGTCCTTGGCCTGGTAGAGCGCGCGGTCCGCACACTGGATCAGTTCTTCATCGCCTTGATTCTCGCCTTGCCATAGCGTCACGCCGATGCTGGCGCTGACCTTCGCCACGAACGCGCCGTGGCGGCCTTCGAGCGGATAGGGCCTGGCGAGGATCGTGCATAGCTCCTGGCAGCGCCTGAGCAGCGAGGAGACGTCGTCGACGTCCTCCAGGATCACCGCGAACTCGTCACCGCCAAGGCGCGCCACCGTATCGTTCGCACGCACTTCGCTCGTGAGGCGTTTGGCAATGGCCTGCAGCAGGGCATCGCCGGCAGGATGGCCGTGGTTGTCGTTCACGCCCTTGAAGCCATCGATGTCGAGCAGGGCAAGGCCGAACTGGGTCAGGTGGCGCGGTGCGCGCTGCATCGCCGTCGTCAGCCGGTCGTGGAACAGCGTGCGGTTGGGCAGGCCGGTGAGCGTGTCGTGGGTGGCCTGGTGGAGGATGTGTTCCTCGATGCGCAAGCGCTCGCCGATCTCCCAGTTGAGCTGGTCGTTGCGCTCTTCCAGCTCTTCCAGTGTCGCCTTCAGCGCCGCACGCGCCCGATACAGTTCGAGGAACACGCGCACCTTGGACTGCAGGATCATGTCGTTGATCGGCTTGGCGATGTAATCCACCGCGCCGAAGTGGTAGCCGCGCACGCGATTGATGTCATCGGCGTAGGCCGCCGTGACGAAGATGATCGGCGTGTCGCGCAGCCGCTCGTCTTCGCCGATCAGGAACGCCACCTCGAAGCCATCCATCTCGGGCATGTTCACGTCGAGCAGGATCAGCGCGAATTCGTGATCCAGGCACAGCGCGAGCGCTTCGTTGCCGCTGGCGGCCTCGAACAGCTGCGCGCCGCTGTCGGCCAGCAGGTGCCGCATGGCGACGAGGTTGGCCGGGGTGTCGTCGACGACGAGGATCTTGGGGGCAGGCAGGTTCATGGCAGGCAAAGTCGATTGAGCAGCGGTGCAATGGCCGCCAGGGGAACGCAGTAGTCGGCGCCGGCGATCTCCAGCGCCGCCGTGGGCATGGCGGTTGCCTCGGCGTCGGCTGGGTCCTGCACGATGGCAAGGCCACCGTTGCGGCGGACCCATGCGAGTCCTTCGGCGCCATCGCTGTTGGCGCCGGTAAGCACCACGCCGATCAGGGCCTCGCGGTACGCCTCGGCCGCCGATTCGAACAACACGTCGATCGAAGGACGGGCGTAACTCACGCGCTCATCGACCGACAGCGCGAAGCGACGGCTGGTTTCCACCAGCAGGTGATAGCCGCTGGGCGCGACCTGTATGACGCCAGCTTCCAGCGACGCGCGTTCGCTCGCCTCGATCACGGGCAAGGTGGCGTGCTGCGCAAGAAGTTCACACATCAGCTCCACCGTGGAAGAACCGGTGTGGCAGCATACGACGATGGCTTGCTCCAGATTGGGCAGCAGGGCCGAAAAAAGCGTTTCCAGCGCGGTCAAGCCACCCGCCGAACAGCCGATGACGATGGCCTGCGGCGCGGCCATGTCAGCCCGTACCCAGGGTGCGCGAACCGAGGCGATAGATGCGCAGGGCCGCATCGACGGGCGCGAAATCGGCCGCGGATGGCGCGAAGTCCAGGCTCTCGCGCGTACCCAGGCACAGGAAGCCGCCCCGCACGAGGCTGTCGCGGAACAGCGCGAGGGTGCGATCCTGCAGCGGGTCGGAGAAATAGATCAGCACGTTCCGGCACAGCACCAGGTGGGCTTCGCAGAACACCTCGTCGGTGACCAGGTTGTGGTTGGCGAAGATCACGTGCCGGCGCAGCCGCTGGTCGAGCTTGATCAGTTCATAGCGGGCGCTGTAGTAGTCGGCCAGCGACTGGCTGCCGCCGGCGGCCAGGTAATTGCGCGACCACAGCTGCGCCTCCTTCGCCGGATAGATGCCTTCCTGCGCATGGCGCAGCGCGTTCTCGTTGAAGTCGGTCGCGTAAATCTGGGTGCGCTCGTACAGGCCGGCCTCTTCCAGCAGGATGGCCAGCGAATACACCTCCTGCCCCTTCGCACAGCCGGCCTGCCAGATGTTGATCTGCGGATAGGAGGCGAGCACGGGAAACACTTGTTCGCGCAGGGCTCGGAACACGTCGGGATCGCGAAACATCTCCGATACCGGCACTGACAATCCCTCCAGCACCGAAGCCAGGAAAGCCGGCTCGTGCAGCAGGCGCGCCGTAAGGTCGCTCACCGTGTCGGCCTGTTGTGACTGCACCAACTGCAGGATGCGTCGCTTGAGGGATGCGGGTGCGTACTGGCTGAAGTCGTAGCCGTGCCGCAGCTTGAGCGCGCGCACGAACAACTCGACCTCGATGTCCTGGAGATCGGCATTCGCGAGCGGCGCGGGGAGGCCGGTTTCCTTCATCGGTGCAACCACACGTGCATCATCGAGGAGAGTTTGTCGATATCGATCGGCTTGGACAGGTAGTCGTTGGCGCCGGCCTCGAGGCATTTCTCGCGATCGCCGCGCATGGCCTTGGCGGTCAGCGCGATGATCGGCAGCCGCGTGAACTTCGGCTGCGCGCGGATTTCCCGGATGGTGTCGTAGCCATCCATCACCGGCATCATCACGTCCATCAGCACCAGCTCGACGTCGCCGTGGTCGGCCAGCGCCTTGAGCGCCTTCTGCCCGTCCTGCGCCATGGTCACGTGCATGCCCCAGCCGCGCAGCACCTTGGACAGGGCGAACAGGTTGCGCATGTCGTCGTCCACCAGCAACACCTTGCGGTCGCGCAGCTGGCTGGCGTCCGTCATGGGTTGCGCCGTGGCCGATGCCGCGGTGCGGCGTTGCTGTCCGCCCTGGATGCTGTGCAGAAACAGGCTCACTTCATCCATCAGCCGTTCCGGCGAGCGAGCGCCCTTGATCACGATGCTGTCGGTGTACTGGCGCAGCTTGAGGCTTTCCTCGCGACTGAGTTCGCGCCCGGAATAGATGACCACCGGCGGAATCCGGCCGCTGGCCGACAGCTGCTCCAGGAACTCGATGCCCGACATGCCGGGCAGGCCCAGATCCAGCACGATGCAATCGTATGGCGTGTCGCCGAGCTGCTTGAGCGCGTCTTCGGCGCTGCCGACCTCGTCGATGGTGATCTCGTCCTGACGCAACAGCGTGCGCAGCGCGGTGCGCGAATCGGCATCGTCATCGACGATCAGCAGGTGCCGCGTGCGGCCTTCGGCAAAATGCAGCAGGCGTTCGAATGCGCTGCCAATCGCCTCGCGGCTCACCGGCTTGGTGAGAAAGCCCACGGCGCCGAGATCGCGGCCGCGCCCGGCTTCGTCGACCGCCGAGATGAAGTGCACGGGCACATGGCGCGTCGCGTGATTCTCTTTCAGGCGTTCGATCACCGTCCAGCCGTCCATGCCCGGCAGCATCACATCGAGCAGGATGCCGGTGGGCACATGCCGGGCGGCCAACTGCAGGCCCGATTCGCCATCCATCGCAACGAGCACCCGATAACCCTTGCGGCGCACCATGTCGGCGAGGATGCGGGCGAATACCGGATCGTCTTCGACGACGAGGATGACGGTGTCACCGGCGGCGATGCTGCCGCGGTCGTCTTCGACCGCGTCAGGCAGCAGGGCCGAGGTGGTGGCGGGACGCGGGCCGGCGGCGGGTGCCGGCGCGGGTGTCAACATCGGCGCGACATCGCTCGTGGACGGGCCCTTGAGCGGCAGCAGGATGGTGAAGGTGCTGCCGCGGCCGATATCGCTCTCCAGCACGATGTCGCCACCGAGCAGCTCGGCGATGCGCTTGGAAATGGTCAGGCCCAGGCCGGTGCCGCCGTACTGGCGGCTGGTGCTGGCGTCCACCTGCTCGAAGGCGTGGAAGATCTTCTGCACCTTGTCCTGCGGAATGCCGATGCCGCTGTCGCTCACCGCGATGGCGATCAGGTCCTTGCCCAGCAGCGCCTCGGGCAGTGGCATGGCCGGTGCGGGACGGGCGATGCGTACGCTCACCGCGCCCTGGTGGGTGAACTTGAACGCATTGCCGATGAGGTTGTTCGCGACCTGCTCCAGCTTGGGGGCGTCGGTGCACAGGACGGGCGGCAGCGAAGGATCGATGTCGACGTTGAATTGGAGCTGCTTGTCCTGCGCCACATGGTTGAAGGTGCGGCGCAAGGCGCGTTCGAGGTCCGCCAGCGGGAAATCGTCGAGCACGACCTCCATCTTGCCGGCTTCCACCTTGGACAGATCCAGGATGTCATTGATGAGCCGCAGCAGGTTGCTGCCCGAGTCGTGGATGATGCGTGCCGATTCCACCTGTTCGGTGTCCAGATTGCCTTCGCGATTGTCGGCGAGGCTGCGCGAAAGGATCAGCAGGCTGTTGAGCGGCGTGCGCAGCTCGTGCGACATGTTGGCGAGGAATTCGGACTTGTACTGGCTGGCGCGCGCGAGCTCCTCGGCCTTTTCCTGCGTCTCGCGCTGCAGCGCCTCGAGGACCTGCTTCTGGTTGTTGAGTGTCTCGGTCTTCTGGCGCAGTTCCTCGTTGGAGGCCTGCAGCTCTTCGGCTTGCACCCGCAGTTCTTCCTCCGAGGCCAGCAGGCGCTGCGACTGTTCCTGCAGCTCGTGCGTCTTGGCGTTGAGCTCTGCATTGGAGGAACGCAATTCGTGCTGCTGGTGGCGCAGGGTTTCTTCGGACGCGCGCAGCTCGTCGGCCTGTTCGCGCGTGCGATGCAGCAGCTCCTGCGTGCGCACGGCGCGGCCGAGGTTCTCCAGCGACAGCGCGGCGATCGGCAGCAGTTCGTCGAGCAGGCGCTGCTGTGGATCGGTGAAGCGATGGAAACTCGCCAGTTCCAGCACGCCGAGCAGCTTGCCGCGCAGCGTCAACGGCATCACCGTGATGATGCGCGGTGAGGCCTCGCCGGTGCCCGAATGGATGCGAATGTAGTCGTCGGGCACGTCCTGCAGCGTGATCGGTTCCTGTTGCGTGGCGCATTGGCCCACCAGCCCTTCGCCCAGGGCATAGTCGGTACTCAGCTGGCGCTGCTGCCGGTAGCCGTAACGGCCCTGCAGGCGCAGCCGCTGCTGTTCCTCGTCGAAGCGGTAGAACACGCCGGCGCCGCACTCGAGCAGAAGGCCCAGCGTGTCGGTGAGCTGCTGGGCGAACTCCGGCTCGCTCTCGGCTTTTTGCAGATCGCCGGCGATCTCCGAAACCTGCGTCTTCACCCAGGTCTGCGCGGCGGTATCGATTGCCATCTGCTTGAATACCTGCAGGCCGCGGGCGATCTCGCCGATCTCGTCGCGGCGCTCCAGCTGCCGGATCTCCACGGAATGGTCGTGGTTTGCCAGGCGCGTCATCAGATCCGTCATCCGGCGGATCGGCCGGGTGATGAGGCGGAAAGTCATGGCGACCACCGAACCACCCAGCAGGATGGACAGCAGCAGGGTGACCCAGATGGTGACACGCACTTCGGTCAGGTCGCGGCGTTGCGCGGCCTGGCGCTGATCGAGCAGGGAGGCTTCCAGGTCGTCCATCGTGTCGAGGGCGCCGAGGATGTCGTTGACGGTGACTGTGCGCCCGGTGAGGTACTGGCTCTGCACGGCCGCGCGTTCGGTCGCGGCCTGAACGGGGTCGCTGGCGCGGATGGCCTGCATCGGTTCGATGCCTTTGTGCTGAGCTTCCTTCTGCCACTGATCCACCATCGACTCGACGTGGTCGACGCGCGTCTGCTGGAGCGGGTTGTCGTTGGTCAGCTTGCGCAGGTCGGCCAGATCCTTGGCGATGCCGGCGCTCGCTTTCCGGTAGTCATCGAGTTCGCCGCCCAGACGAGGGTCGAGCAGGTAGCCCCGCACGGCAGTCTGGCTCGCCTGCAGATGTTCGAACACGTCGTCGATCTTGGTGCGCACGTCATACGTGTGCCGGGACCAGTTCGCACTGATCTCCTGCCGGCCGAGCGACAGCAGTGCGACGATGCCGCAGATGACGAACAGCAGCACCAGCGTGCTGATCGCGATGAGGATCTTCAGCTGCATCGGCTGGTGGGCCAGCCAGGAATAGCGACTTTTCGGGGCGGCCATGCGTCTTCACGGTTTGGTTGGCCAGGCGGCGCTGCCCGGCCGGGGCGGTTGCTCTCAGGGTATCCGCAGTTTTGTGAAGGCGGTAGCCGAGCTCACGCCGCCTTGGGGCCTTGCCGGCGCCAGGCCGGCGCAAGAACCGGAAGGCCGTAGGCGAGATAGTGGAGGTGCTTCGCAGAGAAGCCCTCCCTGCGCAGCTCGTCGCGCGTGCACGTACCCGGCAGACTGAGCTTCGTGTCGAGCGCATAGAACTCGAAGACGTAGTGATGGAACGGGCCGACGCCGGCACCAGGTCCGAAGTACGCGCCCGGCGCGTTGTTGCGGCGCGCGAGTCCGGGGCCGTTAATCGTGCCGTCGGGCAGGTCGCCCGGGCCAAGTCCTTCAGGCA
>Ga0207647_10003538_pt1 | contig 11715 bp, 7 predicted proteins | sample KBSCornC2_FD_184295 | JGI IMG/M metagenome (GOLD analysis project Ga0207647, IMG submission 184295) | Corn rhizosphere microbial communities from Kellogg Biological Station, Michigan, USA - C2 (SPAdes) (version 2) | ecosystem: Host-associated > Plants > Roots > Rhizosphere ...
TATTCGCCCAACGCACCCGGCAGAGGCTTGTAACCGGGGTAGCCGGTATAGGCGCTGGCAGTCCACTCCCACACATCCCCGAAGATCTGGGTGAGGCCTGGTGTGATCGACGCGGAAGAAGGATGAAGCAGACCGCTCTCGAAAAGATTGCCGGAGACGGGAAGCTGGGCGGCGGCGCGCTCCCACTCGAACTCCGTTGCCAGACGCTTGCCTGCCCAGCGGGCGAAGGCATCGGCTTCGAAGAAGCTGACATGACAGACGGGTGTCTCTGAGAGATCCTCCAGGGACTGCCAGCCACGCATCGTAAAGATCTGCCATCGGCCGGTCTCATCGCGTCGCCAGTAGAGCGGAGCTCGCCAGCCTTCACGCTCGACGGTATCCCAGCCTTCGCTGAGCCAGAGCTCAGGCCGCTGATAGCCCGCGTCTTCCATGAAGGCGAGATACTCGGCACAGGTTGTCAGGCGCGAGGCCAGCCGATAGGGCTCGAGGAAGACACGGTGGCGCGGTGTCTCGTTGTCGAAGCTGAACTCGCTGCCCTTATCTCCGATCTCTGCAAGGCCGCCTTCATACCCGATCCACGCTATGGGGGGCGCGGGAATCTCGGCAACCGGCAGTGAGCCTGCGACAAAGGCCGGGTGCAGTGGATTGGTGAAGAAGGCGTGCTTAATGTCGGTTGCGATGAGTTCGAGATGCTGCTGCTCGTGATGCAGGCCGAGAAGAACGCGGTTGAGCGCGGCTTCGGGAGCGCCGGCTGCGAGCAGGCGATCCATCGCTTCGTTGACATGACGGCGGAAGGCGAGGATCTCGTCAAGGCCGGGACGGGAGAAGGAGGCACGGAGCTTCTTTTCCGGCATCTCGCCGAGCGACTTGTAATAACTATTGAAGAGCCAGAGGAAGCGATCGTCGAAGGGACGGTATCCCGGCACGAACTCGCGCAGGATAAACGTCTCAAAGAACCAGCTGGTATGAGCCAGGTGCCATTTGGTGGGGCTCGCCTCCGGGCAGGACTGCACCATCATGTCTTCGGCAGTCAGGCTACGACAGAGTTCCTCCGTTGCGCTCCGAGTTTCACGGAAGCGCATACGCATGAGGCCCGCATTGGTCTGCTGTCCTGCGGCATCTTCAATCGGCATTCGTTGTTCCTCGCGTATGGGATGAGATGCCGCAGAGTTCGGGGTTGTTGCTCTTTTTCGTTTGCGGATTCAATGCAAGTTAAGGAAGAAAGTGGGACGACTTTTTAACTCGGGACCTAGTTTGCCACGATCTTTGTTACACCATGCTGAAGAGTTTTGCCAGACCGTAGGCTGCAGCCGCCGCCAGGCCGCCGACAAGAACCGTCTGTCCGGCGCTGCGCAGCCAATGTGTCCCCAGCAGTTTGCCTTTGACCGCACCGAAGACAGCGAGAGCCAACAGAGTAATGACCACCGAGAGCTGCAGCGCTTCGGTGGCGTGCGAGAGCACGATATACGGCATCAGGGGAACAAGGCCGCCTGCGATATACGAAAAGGCGATGGTTGCGGCGCTGACGGTAGCCCGGCGAGGATCGGGTTCGTCGAGGCCGAGCTCGAAACGCATCATGAAATCGATCCACGCTTTGGGGTCGCGCTTCAGCGCCAGTAGTACGGGCTCGCTCTCCTGTCGGGTGACGCCATACTGCTGGAAGATCTCGTAGATCTCCTCCTCCTCGTCGCGGGTGTGGGTGACGATCTCGCTTTGCTCGCGCTTGAGCTCGGAGGTATAGTGTTCCGCGTCGCCGCGAGCAGCGAGGTAGCCACCCAACCCCATGGCCAGGGAGCCGGCCGCGATCTCGGCCAGGCCGGCGAGCACCACAAGATGGGTGTTGGAGACAGCTCCGCTGAGACCGGCCGCCAGGGCGAAAGGGACGGTGAGCCCGTCGGAAAGTCCAATGACGACGTCGCGGACGGTATCCCCGGACAGAAAGTGCCGCTCATCGTGCGCAGCGGAATTCATCCTCTGGAGTGTACCTCCATGACAAAATTTCCTCTTGCAAAACGCGTCTTTCGGCTAGAGAAGCCGTCTCTTGCATTAGACATTCCCGTAAGAGGTATGACCACCATGACACGTCTGGCAATCCGATTCGTATCCCTGCTTGGAGTTCTCGCCGTCCCTGCCGCTCCGGTAACGGCTCAGATGATGGGGGGCGGCCCGATGGGCCCCGGAGGCGGACAGGCGGTTCGAGGCACGGTTACCTCAGCCACTGCAGACAGCATTGCCATCAAAGGCGACGATGGAGCCAGCTATAAGGTCGTAGTCACGGTGAATACCCGGATCATGCAGCAGCGCGAGCCGGTCAAGGCCGCAGACATCAAGCCCGGCGAATACATTGTCGCGATGGGACAGGCGGACGAGGCCACCAAAGAAGTCCACGCCGTCATGGTGGCGGTGATGTCCGCCGAGCAGGCGGAGCAGATGAAGGCGCGCGCCGCCGAGCTGCAGGCGAGCCTGGGCAAGACCTGGATCATGGGAAAGATCACGGCGATGGATGAGACCAAACTCACCATCGAACGGCCGGACAAGGTATCGCAGGTGATTGAGGTGGATGAGAACACCTCGATGCATCGCGGAGGCCGGGGGGCCATGATGGGCATGGGGCCCGGAGGCGGTATGAGCGGTGGCATGGGTATGCGCCGCAACCAGGATGGACAGAACCAACAGGGACCGCCGCCGTCAGAGGGAGAGGCCATTACCCTGGCCGACATTAAGGTAGGCGACAACATCCGGGCGGAGGGAGCGTTGAAGGGGAACACCTTCGTTCCTAAGACTCTGAATGTGCTGCCGCAGCGTGGCCAGCGTGGACCACGGCCCGAGCAGAACCAGCCGCCACAGCAGTAACATCATTGGCCCTTAAGCTTTTCGTGACTGCCGGCTGCTAACCGCGGGCCGACGAAGTGTACCTAAAAGCCGCATTTGACGTTTTGGAGATCGATATCGTGCAAACGGCATACATTGCCATGGTGTCTCTGGCGCTGCTTTCCCCGGTGATCGCCCAGGAAACTCCCCCTGCGGCGTCCGCGCCCCAGACTACGCCCCAAAGCGTTCCGCAGACCTCGACACAAGGCGCAACCCAAGACGCCCCCGGCGCTCCCGCGGCAACGGCGGAAGTACAAGGCGGCACCATTCGCGGCACGGTGAAGACCGGCAACACGCCTCTTCCGGGTGTTGCCATTACGGCAACCAATACTCTGACCGGCAAGAAGTACACGACCAGCACGGACATTACCGGCGCTTTCCAGATGGCGATTCCGAAGAACGGCCGTTACGTGGTCAAGGCGGAGTTGGCGGCTTTTGCCCTGGATACCAAAGAGGTGCTGTTCAACGCAACCTCTCCACGAGAAGCGACCGCAGGCTTCGGCCTGCAGCTCGCCAGCCGTGCGGCCGCCGCTGAGCAGCAGCAGACAACCGCTGCCTCGCGCATCCAGAACGGCATGCAGTCGCTTGCGATGGCCGGGTTGGGCGATGCGAATACTTCCGATGCCTCAACCGGAACGGCCAATACCGGCGTAAGCATGCCCACGATGAGCGGTATGGGAGATAACTCCGCTACCGAATCCGTGGCTGTAACCGGGCAGATGGGTCAGACGAACGGTCTGGCGAACTTCAACGAGGAAGAGATTCGCAACCGCATTGAAGATGCGATGGCGCAGGCCCGCCTGCAGGGCGGTGGACAGGGCGACCAGATCAATGCCGTGGTGAACATGATCGGCGGCATGTTGATGGGCGGAGGGCCGGGTGGCGGTCCAGGTGGTGGCGGAGGACCTGGCGGCGGCGGTGGAAGCTTCGGCGGACCCGGTGGTGGCGGCTTCATGATCGCCGGCGGCGGCATGGGGCGTGGCGGTTTCCGCAACTTCAACCCGACACAGTTCCATGGAGCGCTGTACTTCCGTGGAGGCAACGGAGCGTTGGACGCCACCAGCTACTCGCTGACCGGCAATCCTAATAAGCCGGACTACTCCAACAGCACCTTCGGTCTTTCACTTACCGGCTCACCGTATATCCCCGGTCTGTTCAAGCCGAGCACCAAGCAGTTTTTCTTCCTGAATGCACAGGGCACGCTCAGCACGACACCGACGAATCTCTACGGTACGGTTCCGACATTAGCTCAGCGCGCCGGTGATTTCTCGCAGTACCGTCCTGCCAGATCGACGGCGATCGTGCCGATCTACGATCCGCGGACCGGATCGCAGTTCAACTGCAACGGCCAGGCAAATGTGGTCTGCGCAAACCGCATCACGTCGCAGGCTGCCGCACTACTGAACTACTATCCCGCGCCAAACATGTCGACGACGAACTCGCAGGGATATAACTACCAGACGATCGCGACCTCGCAGAGTAATCAGTGGAATATTAATACACGCTTCATTCGTAACTTCGGACAGGCGAGCGGCCCCTTTGGTGGACGCTTCGGCAGTGGCGGTGGTGGCGGAGCACGTCAGAGTGGCAATGCGAGTAATCGCCGGCAACAACAGCAGGGATTGCGGCAGAACATCAATATCGGCTTCAACTATTCGAACTCTGACTCGGCAACGCCGAATATCTTCTCTGCCCTGAATACCTCGGGAACCTCAACAGGGTACGGCTTTACCCTTGGCTACAGCATCGGCAAAGGACGGTTGAACAACAACGCTACGCTGAACTGGAACCGCAGCAACTCGATCACGACCAACCTGTACACGAACCAGTCGAACCCGGCATTGGCTGCCGGCATCCTGGTGGGAACGGCAGCGACGCAGGCGAATCCCTTCTACTACGGCCTGCCATCGCTTTCGATCACCAACTTCACCGGCTTTTCGAGCAGCTCCCCCTCGGACCGCGTTGGCCAGACCCTGTCGTTCTCGGACTTCGTAGGATGGAACCACGGCAAGCACAACTTCCGCTTAGGCTTTGACCTGCGGCGCGTGCATAGTGATTCGATCGGCGGCAACAACACGGTCGGTGCATTTACCTTCTCTGGATATGCGACACAGGCGCCTGGAAGCACCAACGGCTCGGGCGCTGGCTTTGCGGACTTCCTGCTCGGTTTGCCGCAACAGTCACGCATCCAGGCGGGCCTGTACAAGAACTATCTACGTGAGTGGGTCTATGACTGGTACGTGCAGGATGATTACCGCGTCGCCTCGGGCCTGACGCTGAATTATGGTCTGCGCTATGAATACTTCTCTCCGTACGTGGAGAAGTACAACCACCTGGTAAACCTTGACCACAACGCCGACTTCACCGCAGTGTCAGTCGTTCAGCCCGGCGCCAGCGGGCCATATACCGGCAGCTTCCCGCGGTCGCTGGTGAATCCGTATCGCGGAATGTTTGCTCCGCGTGTGGGCCTTGCGTGGCGCCCGAAGTTCATCAAGCAGACCGTGGTTCGTACCGGATACGGCATGAACTACAACACGACACAGTACGGCAGCTTTTCCAACTCGCTGTCGAACCAGCAGCCGTTCGCTGTCACCCAGACCAATATCGCCAACCAGCAGGGATGCGGCGTGCTGCAACTGGCGAGCGCCTTCAACTGCTCGACGGCGGCGGTGCAGAACAACTTCGCCGTCAACCGCGACTACCGGCTGGCGCGGGTGAACATCTGGAATCTGGATATTCAGCACACCTTCGGCCTGGGCATCGTGATGAATGTCGGCTACAACGGGACTTCGGCAGGCGACCTGGATATGCGCCGAGCGCCGAACCGCACAGCAACTGGCCTGACGACCACGGGAGCGCAGGCGTTTACCTATGAAGACTCCTCGGGTTACTCGCGCTTCAATGCCCTGAGTGTGAACCTTCGCAAGCGCATGCAGAAGGGCATCAGCATGGGAGCGACCTATCAGTACGGCCACTCCATCGACAACGCCAGTTCGATCGGCGGAAGCTCGGCGACGGTCGCGCAGAACGATCAGAGACTTGATCTCGAAGAGGGCAACTCCAGCTTCGACGTGCGGCATAAGGTAACGGGCAATTATGTCTTCGAGCTTCCCTTCGGGCCGAACCGCGCCTTCCTTGCAAACGGCGGAGCATGGTCACACATCCTGAATAACTGGAACATTTCGGGCAACTTCACCTTTGCTACGGGCGGTTACTTCACACCGCAGTACGTGGGAACCACCGCGCAGACGGCGACGGGCGGCAACTACACACTGCGCCCCGATCGAGACTTCTCGCAGTCGATTGCCGGTCAGGGAAGCGTAGGACGCTGGTTCAATACGGCGGCATTCTTCGCCGAGTCGAACCCGACACACTTCGGCAACTCTTCGCGCAATTCGATCCGCGGTCCCGGGACGGTTTCCAACGATATGGCGTTGGCACGTAACTTCAGCTTCGGCGATACGCGCGGGCTGGAGACGCGGTTCTCGGCGACGAACATCTTCAACACCGTGCAGTACTCCGGCATTAACAGCACGGTGAACTCACCCACCTTCGGCCAGGTAACCAGCGTGGCAGCAATGCGGCGCATCACCTTCCTGGCGCGGTACCGGTTCTAGACAAGAGTCGCGGATGAAGACAGAGACGATGAAGAGATACTCCGGATCGATGAAGCTTACAGCGGCCCTTACCCTTCCCATGCTGTTGGGTGCGACCACGGTTGCGCAGACCGCAAGCCAGGTTCCGAATCAGCAGCCTGGCCAGGCGCCGGTCTTTACCATTTCAGTGCGATCAGAGATCGTACTGACAAATGTCGTAGCTCGCGACAAGCAAGGCAATGTGGTGAAGGACCTGAAGTCCAGCGACTTCACGATCTTCGAGAACGGTAAGCCGCAGAAGATCTCGACCTTCGACTTTCAGAATGTCGACTTGGCCGCCGCGCTGAAGGAGCAGACAACGGTGGCCGGAACCACGAGCATCGCCAAGATGCTGGAACGCTCGATCGGTGAGGACAAACAGGCGCTGCGCGATCACCGGCTGATTGTGATCTTCTTCGACCTTTCGTCAATGCAGCAGTCTGACATCGACCGCGGCGTGGACTCGGCGAAGGAGTACATCAACAAGAAGATGGCTCCGGCGGACCTGGTTGCCGTGGTCTCAATGGATACTTCCCTGAAGCTTGTGCAGGACTTCACCGCCGATCGGCAGTCATTGCTGCGTGCCGTGGGCAGCTTCAACGGCACCGAAGGACAAGGCTTTGCAAATGGCGGCAACGGCGATTCTGAAGGCACGGCAGACGATGCTTCTTCCTTTGTCGCGGACGACTCTGAGTACAACTCCCTGAATACCGACCGGTCGCTCTATGCCATTCTGCAGGTTGCGAAGTCGCTCGAACGTGTGGATCAGCGCAAGTCATTGCTTTACTTCTCCGGCGGTCTGACGCGCAACGGTATCGAGAACCAAGCCTCGCTGCGGGCGGCTACGAATGCTGCGACTAAGGCCAATATGAGCATCTATTCAGTGGACACGCGCGGCTTGCAGGCGCTGCCTCCGGTGGGCGACGCGTCCACAGGATCGACACGCGGGACATCGGCTTATAACGGAGCAGCGATGCAGTCGCGTCTGGACTCAAACTTCAGCTCGCAGGAGACTCTGGCTTCCCTCTCCTCGGATACGGGGGGCAAGTCCTTCTTCGATTCAAATGACTTCGGGCCAGCCTTCCAGGCGATCCAGCACGATACCGAGGCATATTACATCATCGGCTTCCGCTCCACGGATCAACGGCGCGACGGCAGCTTCCGCAAGCTGCAGGTCAAGATAAATCGTCCGGACATCAAGCTGGACTATCGGCCGGGCTACTATGCGCCTGCCGACTTCCAGCACCAGAAGAATGAAGACCGAGAGCTGGCACTGAATGAGCAGCTTCGCTCGGACTCTCCGGCGGTAGATGTCGCTGTCTACTTGCAGGCGCTGTACTTCCGCCAGAACGATAACCACTTCTTTGTGCCGGTATCGCTGATAGTACCTGGCTCGCAGATTCCCTTCACCCAGGTGAAGGATCAGTCGAAGGCGACGATCGACATCATCGGCAACGTGAAGAACGCGCAGCAGATCGTGGTCGGCTCGGCTCGTGAAACGGTGAAGCTGCAACTTGATGCCAACCAGCAGGTACAACGGAAGAACATCCAGTACTCGACTGGTTTCTCTCTGGCGCCCGGACGGTATCACCTGAAGTTTGTCGTGCGCGAGAACCAGAGCGGCAACATGGGATCGTTCGAGACCGACATCAACGTTCCGGACATGAAGAAGGTTCCGCTGAAGCTTTCGTCGGTACTGGTGGCGAACCAGCGGACACCGAATAACAACCCCAGGAATCAGAGCCTGCTGGTGCGCGATGGGCAGCAGTACGTACCGAATATTCCGCACGTCTTCCGTCAGGATCAGCACCTCTACTTCCTGTACGAGGTCTATGATCCCGCCAAGCCTGCGAGCAATGCTGCTGCGGCCACACCTCCACCGACGCCTGCGGGAATGCAGCGCAGACCCGATCCCGCAGCGCACGTGCTGACGTCGATTGAGTTCCTGAATGCGGCGGGAAGCAAGGTCTTTGAGACACCTCTCATCGAAGCGAATGCGGTGAATATTCCGGACCGCAATGCCGTCGGCTTCCAGTTCGATGTGCCTCTGGCGCAGCTTGCGCCGGGAAGCTACATCTGCCAGGTGAATGTGATTGATGATGCGGGTGGGACGTTTACGTTTCCGCGGATGGCGATGATGATTACGGCTCCGCTGGCGGCGCCGGCTGTTCCGGCTGCGACGCCGACCGCTGCGGCTAAGCCAGGGGAGTAATTGGTTCTAGAGCAATTCTGCTCATACTCCAGCTTTGGCTAGAGCATTTTTCCTGTAGATGCCAATATTTCAGAAGGACTCCTCAACGCGGTCCTTGCGATACATTTCAAAGTAGAGCTATGTTGAGGACCCTTCGCCTGATAAGCGCATTGATTACTGTGATGTCGTTCATGAAACCCGCCTTAGCGCAGGAGAAGAATGCATCTCTTGGGGGACGGGTTACCGATGCGGACGGGAATCCCCTGCCAGCCGAGATTCGCGTATATCAGGAAAAAGCTGAAGAAGGATTTTCCAATTTCGGAATTGCGTGCAGTGTCATCACAAGTCCCGATGGTGTCTTCACCTGCCCGGAGCTAACACCCAACCGATATATCGTTCAGGCCCTTCCTGTTCCATCAAGGCATCCCGAATTGAGCGTTGAATCTAAATCGGATTGGGCTATACCACCCTCTGTCTTTTTCCCCAAAAGTGCCACCGTCGAGTCGGCTGAGTTTGTAACGCTTAGCGCCGAGCAATCAGAGTGGCTTGGCATCATTGTTCCCTCCGTCCACCTTACCTCGATTGCGGGAATACTCGTGGACAGACCGGCGACCGCCCTGTTTGATCTTCAATCTGCATCAGATCGATTGCAGATCGCGACTCCCGCTGTTTTCAATTACGACCCGACGACAGGGAGGTTTCAAGCCGAGAATATCGCCGTCGGGCATTACATCCTGATGGCCAAATGGACTTTGGCGAATAGGCAACGGCAGGTTGCTCTACCACTCGATGTCGGTCAAACCGCCGTGACGAACCTTAACCTCAATGGAACTTCGACGGTTGAAATCTCCGGTCAGGTCGAAGGAGCTGATACAGACGTGCATTTACGCCTACAGAACATCGAGGGCAATTGGCCAGATTCTGTTGCGTCTTCTCATAAGAGCAGGTTTCAATTTCAGCCTGTGCCCACCGGAAAGTATGCGATGCTCGTGGATTCGCCGCGAGCTCTCTATGTAGATCACAGCACTGTCGATGGGAAAGAAACATCGGGGGCATCCATCCTATTGGCGGCTGAAGGCAAGACCACTATTGTTGTAAGTCTGGCAACCCCAAGTCAAAATATTGCAGGTTCAGTGGAATCATGTGGGCAATCTAGAAAATGCCGTGTGATTGCCCTTGAAGAGGCATCCAATCGAATCGCGACCGCTGTCACAGATGCTAACGGCAAATTCGCAATTGATGGCTTGACGGCGGGCGATTACCGACTGTGGGCTTGGACCGAGATAGCCGCAATACCCTATCGAAATCCTCGTGTGCTTCAGAAGTTCGCAAGGGACAGCACAGAAATACACATTGAAAACAATGGCATTAAGGAACCTGTGCACCTGCGCCTGATTACAAGCCAATAACATCATTTCCGCGGGCAAGACCTTCAGAGTCAAAGGACATCTTTGTTATATGCTATATTCCAAAACGAAAGGTTATCGATCAAGAGAGGATCTGCAAGTGAAGGCCATTTCACCAGCAGATGTTCCGGAATAACCTTCGTGACACCTGTCTTGCGCTTCTCCATGTCCATGTTGTATTTCGCTCCCCTGGACGAATGATCATGGTTAAATCACACCAGCCTTGCATTGTGCTGAGATTCATTGGCGGTGGTAATAGTAAGTTGACCCAAGCTAACAAGACACGCTCCGTGACTTGCTCCTTCAGACATGCAGGATGGATAGGGATGTCACCCCCGAATTCCCTATTTCCATAAACATTCGTTCCCATCTTCATCTTTGAGCATCCGATTCGCTTTGAACTCGGGTCTTCGACCATGAGGGCTTTTATCTGCCCGAAAGGAACGCATGCGTATTTCGAATCGCCTTCTGTCAGCAATCTTCTTCTTTGCCTTAGTAGCTCTTGCAGGTGGAACCGCCAACGCTCAGTATTTTCCGACCTTTGGAACTTCTTATGGAAGTTATGTTCCTGGTGTAAGCGGAGTTCCGCAGGGTGTTGCCGTCACCACGGCGCCGGGATCGACACAACAGACACAACTTCTCGCGGCCTTCAACATGGGGTATCTCGCAATGGGAGTATCCCAGGATGGAATCAACTGGGGCTCGGGCGGAATCATCCAGTCCAGCGTGCATTGCGACGCTACGGCACATGCGAACCACTGCAGCCCCGCAATCACAACTTTCCAGGGAACTCCCTACGCAGCTTTCTGGGACACCAGTAACAACCTGGAGGTCTGGCAGGGACAACTCATCGGAGGCGGCAACAATGCTTTCACCTGGAACCAGGTCTATAACCAAAACCCTGGTTATGGCGGAATGAGCTCGTCGCCTCAGATGGTTGTCTATCAAAATAAGCTGTTCATCATTTATGCCGTCAATTCCCTGGTCGCCAACAACGGCCAGACTATTCACAACGCATTACAGGAGACGATCTTCGACGGCTCAGGCTGGAGCACAACCAATAGCGGCCTTGGCTATCAGACCTTCGCTGCCCCCACGCAGGTGGGATTGTCAGTGATGAACAACACCTTGTACATGGTCACGCAGCAAAACAACTCACAGCGCCACCTCTATTACTGGTGGAGCAACGATGGCTACAACTGGAGCGGCGCCCAGAATTCCTCGCTCTACGTGGATAGCGGTCTATCGATGGTGACCTACAACAACAATCTTGTATTCGCTACGAAACAGAACAACTCACAGGATCACCTCTTCCTGTTCTCTTCGCCGAATGGCTCAACCTGGTATGCGCAACAACAGAATCCTTTGGTTCACGAGGAGACCACTCCATCGATGACTCTATGGAATGGAGGCATTCAATTGCTCTACCTGGATCAGTCCGGAAACGGCCTGTTTTATAGCGCCTTTGCTCCGTACTAAAAACTACGCGGGTTGCTTCCAGCTTATGGGAGCAACCCGCAGTCAGTTCATCGTATGTGGCTGAGGCAGGTGGTGCCGGTCGGCCAAACCTCTGGATGGGCGAGGCTGCGATTCAACACTACTGCAGGCGATC
>Ga0207647_10003539_pt1 | contig 11714 bp, 8 predicted proteins | sample KBSCornC2_FD_184295 | JGI IMG/M metagenome (GOLD analysis project Ga0207647, IMG submission 184295) | Corn rhizosphere microbial communities from Kellogg Biological Station, Michigan, USA - C2 (SPAdes) (version 2) | ecosystem: Host-associated > Plants > Roots > Rhizosphere ...
CGCGAACTCGCCCTCCTCGTCGGCCGCGTTCTTCACGTCGTCCCCGATCCGCGGGCACACGACGTACGCCTGGTGGCCCTTCGCGACCTCCTCGCGGACCCGCGCCCAGGCCCGCTGGAGCCAGTCGGGCCGCTCCTTGGCCGGGACCACGGACGACTGGATCGGCGACCGGCCGGCCGGGAGCTGGGTGAGGGTGGAGACCGCGAGGTCGCCGAACACGGTCATCGCGACCGTCCGCGGGATCGGCGTCGCGGTCATCACCAGCACGTGCGGGGTGTTGTCGCCGGACTTCGCGCTCAGCGCGGCCCGCTGCTCGACGCCGAACCGGTGCTGCTCGTCGACCACGACGAGCCCGAGGTCGGCGAACTGGACCTTGTCCTCCAGCAGCGCGTGCGTGCCGACGACGATCCCGGCCGCGCCGCCGGCCGCGTCGAGCATCGCCGTACGGCGGCCCGCGGCGTTCAGCGAGCCGGTCAGGAGGCCGACCTTGGTGGCGTTCTCCGCGCCGCCGAGCATGCCCTGCTCGGCCAGGTCGCCGAGCATCTTGGTGAGCGTCTTGTGGTGCTGGACGGCGAGCACCTCGGTCGGCGCGAGCAGGACGGCCTGGCCGCCGTTGTCGACCACGGACAGCATCGCCCGCAGCGCGACGACGGTCTTGCCGGAGCCGACCTCGCCCTGCAGCAGGCGGTGCATCGGGTGCGGCCGGGCGAGGTCGGCGAAGATCTCCTCCCCCACCTCGGCCTGGCCCTCGGTCAGCGCGAACGGCAGCCGCTGGTCGAACTCGTCCAGCAAGCGGCCCGTCACGCGCGGCCGCGGTACGGCGTTCAGCGCGTCGGTCACCGCGCGGCGCTGGGCGAGGATCGTCTGCATCACCAGCGCTTCCTCGAACCGGAACCGCCGCTGCGCGTCGTCGATGTCCTTCTCGGCGTCCGGCAGATGCACCTTCTGCAGGGCCTCGCGGAGCCCCATCAGCTGCTCGCTGCGCAGGATCAGGTCCGGGATCGGGTCCTCGACGCGGTCGTCGAGGCTGTCCAGGACGATCTTGACCGACCGCTCGATCGTTGCGGTCGGCAACTTCGCGGTCGCCGGGTAGAGCGGGCGGAACGGCCGGGCCCGGCGCTCGATCTCGGCCTCGGTGAGGTCTTCCTCGTCGAGCACCTCGGTGCCCGGGTTCTTCAGCTGCATGGTGGTGCGGAACATCGTCACCTCGCCCCAGAACAGGGCGGCGGTGCCCGGCTTCAGCTTCTCCAGCAGCCAGGGCTGGTTGAAGAACGCCAGCTCGATGTCGTTGCGGCCGTCGGTGACCACGACCTTGGTGATCGTCCGCTTCTTGCGGAACTTGTAGGCATCCTCGGCCTTGATCTCGAGCTTGGTGTCCAGCGTCCGGGCGGTGACCTTCTTGACCCGGCCGTTGACGGTGGCCTGGTCGCCGACCTCCAGCTCGTCGAACGGGGTCAGCTCGCCCTTCTTCAGGTACCGCCTCGGGTAATGCCGCAGCAGTTCGCCGACGGTCTCGATCTCGAGCACCTCCGCGAACGTCTTCGCCGTCTTCGCCCCGAGGAAGTCCCGGAGCTTGCGGTCCATATCGCCACTCATTCCAACACCACTCATTCGACCCCGATCAGGAGCGGATACCTGTCCTGTCCTCCGTCGTACACCATGACGTCGACATCTTTGCGGTGCCGGCGGACGTGGCGCTCCACGGCGTCGGCCAGTGCCGGGTCGGCGTCCCGGCCGGTGACGACGGTGAGCAGTTCGCCGCCGCCGCCGAGCAGCCGGTCGACGACGCCGAGCGCGGCCGCCTCGAGGTCGTCGGTGATCAGCGCGAAGTCGCCGTCGACGACGCCGAGCGCGTCGCCGATCCGGCACCGGCCGGCCATCGTCCAGGCGTCCTTGACCGCGATCGTGACGGCGCCGTGCCGAGTCTGCCCGGCGGCGGCCGACAGGTGTACGACGTCGTCGTCGAAGCTGCGCTCGGGGTCGTGGACGGCGATCGCGGCGAGGCCCTGGACCTGCGCGCGGGTCGGGATCACGGCGACCCGGAGGCCGTCCTGGCGGGCGGCGGTGGCGGCGGCTTCGGCGACCGCGATCGAGTCCTGGTCGTTGGGCAGGATCACGATCTCGGGCGCCTGCGACTGCTCGATCGCCTGCAGCAGCTCGCCGGTGGAGCAGCGCCGGCCGGGGCCGCCGCGGATGATCCGGGCGCCGGCCTCGGCGAACAGGCCGGCCAGTCCGTCGCCGGCGACGACCGCGATCACCGCCCGGCCGGGAGCCGGCTCGTGGTGGTGGGTCTGGTCCTCGAAGTGGGTGACGCGGATCCGGTGCGGGCGGCCGATGTCGATGCCGTGCTCGATCGCGGCGCCGACGTCGTCGGTGTGCACGTGGACGTTCCAGAGCCCGTCGCCGCCGACCACGACGACCGAGTCGCCGAGCGCGGCCAGGCTCTGCCGGAAGTCGCCGATCTTGTCGTCGGCCGCGTCGAGCAGGTACATCACCTCGTACGCCGGCCCGTCCTGGCTCTCGGCGCTGTCGCCCTGCGGCTCGACCCGGGCGGGGACGTCGACCCGCACGTGCCGGCCGGTGAGCACCGATTCCATCGCGCCCAGGATCACCACGAGACCTGCTCCCCCGGCGTCGACGACGCCCGCGCGCCGCAGTACGTCGAGCTGCTCGGTCGTCCTGCTCAGCGCCTGGCGGGCGGAGGCGACCGCGGCGAGGCAGACGTCGGCGAGGGTCTTGCCGTCGTTGGCGGCGGTCATCGCGCCGGTGGCGGCGGCGCGGGCGACGGTGAGCATGGTTCCTTCGACAGGCTGCGCGACGGCCCCGTACGCGGCGTCGGCGGCGTACGTGAGCGCGTCGGCGAACGCGGCGGCCTCGCTCATCCGGGGGTCGGCCAGGACGCCGCTCTCGCGGTCGTGCGGCAGGTTCTCGTCGAGGCGGAGGCCGCAGGCGCGGATCAGCTGGGAGGTGATCACGCCGGAGTTGCCGCGGGCGCCGAGGAGCGCGCCGCGGCCGAAGGCCTGGATCGCCTCGGTGAAGCTCAGCTCGCCCTTGGGCAGCGCGTCGCAGGCGGCTTCCCAGGTCAGGTAGAGGTTGGTGCCGGTGTCGCCGTCCGGCACCGGGTACACGTTCAGCTCGTCGATCCCGGTCCGCGCCAGCGCCAGATCGGCCAGCGCGGTCCGGGCCCAGGCTCGCAGCACCTCAACGGTCAGTTCCTCCACGCCCGGAAGGCTAACGCGTAGGGTTCCCGGGTGAGCGGTGGCAGGAGTGTGTTGTTCTCGGCGGCGGCCGACAGTTACGAGTTGGCCGTGCGCGAGATCCGGGGCGAGTTCGGGCGCGACGTACGGATCCAGCGGGTCGGCGCGGAGCTCGGGCGGGTCGACGGGCCGTCGGTGCGCGACCTGGCCGCGGCCTGCGACGAGGGGCGGATCATGTTCGTCCGGCATCTGACCGAGGAGATCGCGAGCTTCGAGGAGCTGCCGCCGTCGTACGAGCTCGCCGAGGTGATCCTGGGTGAGCTTCCGCAGTACCCCGAGGCGCTCGCCGTCCAGGCCTGGACCGACGACGCCGGGACCGGCGGGTCGTACTACCACCGCATCGAGGAGGCCCTGACCGGTCGCGGCGTGGCCGTCACGCGCTCCGGGCAGGAGTACGTCGTCTCGTGCTTCGTCGGCCGGAAGGCGATCCTGCTCGGGCTGAACCGGCGCGCGGACAGCCTGTCGGACTGGCCGGGTGGGCGGATGCGGCTGGCCCGCGGCGACGAGCGGGTGTCGCGGTCGGAGTTCAAGCTGGAGGAGGCGATCGCGACCTTCGGGCTGGAGCTGCCCGCGCACGGGAAGGCCGTCGACCTCGGCGCCGCACCGGGCGGCTGGACGCGGATCCTGCGGCAGCACGGGCAGGAGGTGTGGTCGGTCGACCCGGGGGCGCTCGATCCGCGGCTGCGCGGCGACCGCCGGATCCACCACGAGGCGACGACGGCGGGCCGGTTCTTCGCCGCGAACCGGGTGCGCTTCGACGTGGTCGTCAACGACATGCGGATGGACCAGGTGACGAGCGCCCGGATGATGCTGGACGCGGCCGGGCACCTGCGCCGCAACGGTCTGGCGATCGTGACTCTCAAAGGCGGCGGCAAGAACCCGCTGGACGGCGCCCGCCGCGGCATCGAGGTCCTCCGCGACCGGTACGACGTACTCCACGCCCGCCAACTCCACCACAACCGCAACGAAATCACCGTCATCGCCCACCACCGCTGACCTGCCCACGCAGTCCCCACCAGCCCCCACCAGCCCAGCCCAGCCCAGCCCGGCGAGGGGCGGCCCGCCAGGCGGCCAATTCAGGGGTTAACTACTCACCCAGCCCCTTCACCCCCTGCACACCGAGGGCGAACGGCCTCCCGCAGGGGTTAACCACTCAAATGCCCCGCCGTGCCTGGATGCGCCGCGCGGGGCCGCGCGGAGACGTGAAGAGCCCGGAGACGCCGGTCGGCCCGCCGTCGGCTCCCACGCGAGCGGATATCCGCTCCTCTGGTGGGTTCTCCGCTCGCATACGACCGGAGAACCCGCAACCCGAGGGGATATCCCTCCGTGTGTACTGCGGCGGGAGCGGGCAGGCTCAAGCGCCCGGGAACGCGAATAGGCGCCCGGGCTGTTGCCCGGGCGCCTGTCCGAAAGGCCCTACACGGAGTGAAAGCTGAGATCAGCCGACGACGCGCTGGACCTTGCCGGCCTTGATGCAGGACGTGCAAACCTTCATGCGGGTCGGGGTGCCCTTGATGAGCGCCTTGACCGGCTGAATGTTGGGGTTGAACCGCCGCGGCGTGCGAGCCTTGACCCGGCGGATCATCGCGCCCTTACCCAGGCGGGCAACGCTGTTGCCGAACGTCGGCTGCTTGCCGCAGACATCGCACTTCTTAGACATGATTCTCCGTGTTCAGGGTCGTTACTCCGACAGATCATGTTACATGGGTGTCAGCCACCCACCAATTCGGCCGTCAGGCAGTGAGGTAGGCCACTTCGTCCTCGGTGAGCGTGACCAACAGCCCCGGCGTTGAGGTCCGGGTCTCGCTCACGTGCCGCGGCCCGATCAGCGGGAACACCGGGTACGGCTGGTGCAACAACCAGGCCAGCGCGATCGCCGTCGGCTCGACGCCCTTGGCCGCCGCGAGCTCCCGCGCCCGGTCCAGCCTACGGAAGTTCTCGTCGGAGTAGAAACAGCGCACCAGTTCGGCGTCCGAGGTGTCCTCCGGCTTGGCCCGCCCGGTGAAGAACCCGCGCGCCTGGCTCGACCACGGGAACAGCGCGACCTGCCGCTCCCGCAGCCACTTCTGCGACGCGTCGTCGCTGACGTGCCGGCAGCCCGCCCACGGTACGTCGTACGCCCGCGCGAGGCTGAGGTGGTTGCTCAGCAGTGTGAACGGCTGCTTGCCGTTCGCCTCGGCGTACGCGTTGGCCTCGTCGAAGCGCTCGGTGGACCAGTTGGAGCCGCCGAACGCCTTGATCCGGCCGGCCTTGAAGTGCTCGTCGAGGACGTCGACGAACTCCGAGACTCCGATGTCCTCGTTGTCGCGGTGCATGAAGTACAGGTCGACGTGGTCGGTCTGCAGCCGCTCGAGGCTCTCGTGCAGCTGCCGGGTGATCGACTCGGGGTCGCAGTACGGCGTGTGCGCGCCCTTGCCGATCACCACGACGTCGTCGCGGTTGCCGCGCGACGTCATCCACTGCCCGAGCAGCTTCTCACCGCGCCCGCCGCCGTAGATGTACGCCGTGTCGAAGGTGGTCCCGCCGCGCTCGACGAAGTCGTCGAAGATCACCGCGGCGTGCGGCAGCGTCTGCTGGTTGTCGACGCCCATGACGAGCCGGGAGACCTGCTTGTCGACGCCCGGCACCGTGCCGTACGTCATCGGGGCGTCGGCGCGCCGGCTGAGCGGCCGGCCGGTCGCGGTCGGGATGATCGCGTCGTCCCGCTCGCTCGCGTACTGCTGCCCGATCGCGGCCCGCCACTGGTCCTGGACGGTGAGGTTGCCGAGCGTGTCCGCCCAGCTCATCTCCGGCGCTTCTTGCGCGCCGGAGGCGATCGCCGCCTGCACCGCCTCGGCCTCGGCCGTGTAGATCAGGGCCGGCTCCGCGGACAGCTCCCGCGGCTCCTCCCCCACCTTGTGCAGGACGACCTTGTTCGGCTTGCCGTCGCCGCCGAACCACGGGTCGTCGACCTGGAGGTAGCCCTTGCTGCCGTAGATCCGGACCTGGTTCCGGTCGGCGAGCCGGACGCCGGTGCTGACCTGTGCGGTGACGCCGCCGTCGAAGAACAGCGTCGCCACGGTCCATTCGTCGGCGCCGGTCTCGCCGACATGGCCCACCGCGTTCACGGCGGCCGGTTCGGCGTACGGCTGCCCGATCGCGGCGCCGGCGATCAGCCGGGCCATCGACACCGGGTACCCGCCGACGTCGAGGATGCCGCCGCCGGCCAGGTCGTCGGCGAAGATCCGGCTCTCCGGCCGGTACCCGGCGGCGAACGCGAACGTGGCCTGGATCTGGTGGACGGCGCCGATCTCGCCGTCGCGGACCAGTTGGGTGATCAGCTTGGTCTGCGGCAGGCACCGGTACATGTACGCCTCCATCAGGAAGACGTCGTTGCGTACGGCGGCCTCGATCATCGCCTCGGCCCACGCCCGGTTGATGGCGAGCGGCTTCTCGCACAGCACGTGCTTGCCGGCCTCGGCCGCCTTGATCGCCCACTCGACGTGCATCGGGTGCGGGGTGGCGATGTACACCGCCTCGACGGCCTCGTCGGCGAGCAGGTCGTCGTACGAGCCGTGCCGGTTGGCGATGTCCCACTTGTCGGCGAACGAGTTCGCCGACTCCAGCGACCGGCTGCCGACGGCGACGACCTCGTTGGTCGCCGACGTCGGCACCTGACTGGCGAACCGGGACGCGATGTTGCCGGTGCCGATGATGCCCCAGCGGAGCTTGTGGTCAGTCAAAGGAGATCCCGTTGTTGGTTGTGGTTTCGGGTCAGAACTTCATGGCGCCTGCTGCGAGGTCCGCGATGAACGAGCGGGCACCGATCAGGAAGACGCCGATCAGGGGGATGACGCTCATCAGCGCACCGGCCATCACCATCGAGTAGTCGGTGCCGTAGATGCCGTTGAGCTGGTCGAGGGCGACCTGGAGGGTGAGGCGGTTCGGGTCCGTCATCACGATCAGCGGCCAGAGGTAATCGTTCCAGACGTTGATGAAGGTGAAGATCCCGAGGAAGGCCAGACCGGGCCGGAGCACCGGCAGGCCGACGGTCAGGTACTGCCGGAAGAACCCGGCGCCGTCGACCTTGGCGGCCGAGATGAGCTCGTCGGGGATGGCGCCCTTGGCGTACTGGCGCATCCAGAAGATCCCGAACGCGTTCGCCGCGCCCGGAATGATGAGGGCCTTCAGTGACCCGATCCAGCCGAACTCGGCGAGCGTCACGAACTGCGGCACCAGCGCCAGCTGGGACGGGATCATGAAGGTCGCGAGCAGGATCCCGAACAGCAGGTTCCGGCCGGGGAACTGGTACTTCGCGAACGCGAACGCGGCGAGCGAGTCGAAGAACAGCACCAGCACGGTGACGCCGAGCGACGCGACCAGCGTGAGCAGCATCGAGCCGAAGAAGTCGATGTTGTCGAGCACCTTGCCCATGTTCTCGAACAGGTGCGAGCCGATCACGAGTTTCGGCGGGTAGCTGAAGATGTCCGGGGTGGTGTTGGAGGCCATCACCACCATCCAGTAGAACGGGAACAGGGAGACGAGCACGCCGAGCATCAGCACGACGTGACCGACGGCAGTGCGCACGCGTTCAACGGACATCTGCGGCCTCCCTCTTGGCATTCTGGGCTGCGATCCTGCGTTCCACCCGCCGAGCGGCGCGTCGGGTCAGGCGTTCGTCGTCGGTGCCGCCGATCAGCCGCCAGTTGATGATGCTGAACAGCACGATCAGGATGAACAGCGCCCAGCCGATCGCGGCGCCGTACCCGAACTGGTTCTTGATGAACGCGCTCTGGTACAGGTACGACACGATGGTGAGACCGGCGTCGCCGGGTCCGCCGATGTTGTTGGTGTCGCCGAACAGCACCCGGGACTCGGTGAAGATCTGCAGACCGCCGATCGTCGAGGTGACCGCGGTGAACAGGATGACCGGCCGCATCATCGGCACGGTGATCCGCCAGAACGTCTGCCGCGGACTGGCGCCGTCGACCTTGGCGGCCTCGTACACGTCGGCCGAGATCGCCTGCAGGCCGGCCAGGTAGATGATCGCGTTGTAGCCGACCCAGCGCCAGGTGACGATCGTCGCGATCGCGATCTTGATGCCCCACGGCGAGGTCAGCCATTCGACCTGGCCGACTCCGATCGACTGCAGGAACGCGTTCAGCAGGCCGAAGTTGTTGCTGAAGATCGAGCCGAACACCAGGGTGATCGCGACCACCGAGGTGACGTTGGGGATGAAGTACGCGATCCGGTAGAAGGTGCGCAGCCGGGTCGCGTTGTGCAGCGCGTTGGCGATCACCAGCGCGAGCAGCAGCATCGGCACGGTGGACAGCACCCAGATGATCAGGGTGTTCCCGATCGTCTGCCAGAACGTGGCGTCGCTGAGCAGGTAGCGGTACTGCTCGAGGCCGACCCAGGTCATCGGCCCGATGCCGTCCCAGGAGTGGAACGAGATCCAGATCGAGAACAGCACTGGGAACGCGCCGAAGACCGCGAACAGGATGAAGAACGGCGAGACGGCGAGGTACTGCGGCAGTGCCTGCCGGTACTTGTTCGGCGGCTTCTCCGCGGGGATGGCCGTCGCGGTGACGGCAACTGGGGCCGTCTTGCTGGTCACGGCCATGTCAGATCGCCCCCGCCCGGGTGAGTTCCCGCTCGACCTGGTGCTGGGCGTCCGCCCAGGCGACGTCCGGGTCCTTGCCGGAGGCCTCCACGTTCACCAGTTCCTTGCCGATCGGCGTACCGACGATGCTGTCGTACGGCGAGAAGAAGGCGCCCGGGTACTTCTTCGCGGACTCGGCGAACACGTCGACGATCTTCTGGCCGCCGAAGAACGGGTCGGGCGCCGCCAGCTTGGGGTCGGTGTAGCTGGCCGGCGTCGACGGGAAGAGCACCGGGTCGAGGAACGCCTGGGCCTGGTTCTTCGCCGACTCCAGCCAGCTGATGAACGCGAACGCGGCCTCGGGGTTCTTGCAGTACTTCGTGATCGCCAGGAAGGACCCGCCGCGGTTGCCGGCGCCACCAGGAGCCGCCGTCACCCGCCAGAGTCCCTTGGTCTTCGGCGCCGCGTTCTTCGGCCCGAGCTGGGCCCACCAGACGGCCGCGTTGTACGCGACGAGCTTGCCGTTGGTGACGACCGCGTTCTTGTCGGTCGAGTTCTGCGCGTTCGCCGAGAGGCCTTCCTTGACGACCCGGACGGCCAGATCGAACGCCTGCCGCACGTGGTCCTGGTCGCCGATGTACTGCCCGTCCTCGGTCATGTAGCGCTTGGGCTGCTGCGCCATCCGGTAGTCGAAGATCCCACTGATGTTGTCGGTGATGGCCGAGCCCGGCACGGCCTGCTTGAGCTTCTTGCCGAGCGCGATGTAAGCGTCCCAGTCGGGCGCGAGCTCCGCGACCGCGGCCGGATCGATGTCGACACCGGCCTTGGTGAGGATGTCGCTGCGGTAGAACAGCGCGGTCGGCCCGGTGTCCATCGGGTACGCCATCATCTTGTTCTGCGGCGTGATCCCGAGCTTCCACTTCCAGGGCAGGAAGTCCTTCTCGAGGTCCTTCGCGCCGAGCTCGAACAGGTCGTGGAACTGGTCGGCGTTCGGGAAGTAGGTCGCGACGTCGTCGTTGATCGCGACGATGTCCGGGACGAGGGACTTGCCGGCCAGCGCGGTCAGCACCTTGGTCTTGTAGTTGGAGCCGATCCGGGTCATCGCCAGCTTCATGGCGTCGAACCCGGGGATCGCCTGCTCTGCCTGGCCGATCAGGTCGTCGTTGACGGATCCGACCCACGTCCACATGCTGAGCTCGTGCGATCCGCCCAGTGAGCTGCGGGATCCGCAGCCGGTGAGACTCGCGGCGGCTGCGGCTGCTGCTGCTGATGTGCCGACCGCGAGGAAGTGCCTTCTGCTCAGGGTCATAGCCTCACCTGGCGCTTTCTGTTGGTTTTCGCCGGAAGGTGTCCACATATGTTTACGTAGCCAGTAGGTAAGCGCATACCGACTGAACCGGTCAAGGTCCGGTGACAAGATGACGGCATGAGCTCACCCGCCGTCTCCGCCGTCCTCTTCGATGCCGATGGGGTCGTCCAGCGCCCGTCCCGGGACTGGTGGTCGCGCCTGACCGCGCTCGTGCCCGCCGACGGCGAGGCGTTCGTCGCGGACCTGATGCGGGCCGAGAAGCCGGCGCTCGTCGGCAAGGGCGATTTCCGCGACGCGGTGGCCGACGTCCTGCGGCGCTGGGACTCGCCGGCATCGCTCGCCGACGCCCTCGAGCCGTGGAGCTGGTTCGACGCCGAGCCCGCGGTGATCGCGCTGATCCAGTCGCTGCGCACGATCGGCATCGGGTGCCACCTCGCGACCAACCAGCAGGCGTACCGGCGGGCGATCATGCAGGACGAACGCGGGTACGGCGCGTGGTTCGACCAGACGTTCTACTCGTGCGACCTCGGGCTGGCCAAGCCGGATCCGGCGTACTTCCGGGCGATCCTCGGCGCCCTGCGGGTGCCGGCGCCGGCCGTGCTGTTCATCGACGACAACGAAGACAACGTGGCCGGTGCGCTGAGCGTCGGGCTGCGTGCGGAGTACTACGACCTGTCCGCCGGCGTACCGGCTCTGGAGGACCTTCTTCGGCGGTATGGCCTGCCGATTCCGGTCTGAGGTCTTGTGACGGCGCGGGGGCTGTGGCATCGTCGCCCCCTGTTGACAACGTAGGACAGTCCACCAGCCGCTCCCTGGAGGCACCTCATGTCCGATCGCCGACTCTCGCGCCGCCACGCCCTCGGTCTCACCGCCGGGCTCGGGCTCGCCGCCACCGTCTCGCCGTCCCTCGCCTTCGGCGCCGCACCCGCTCCGTCGGCGTACCCCAAGGGGCAACGGCCGCAATTGCTGAACGTCTTCGACGAGTCCTCGCTGAGCCTGCCCGAGCGGACCCTGGCGACAACGCTGCAGGGCCTGCTGGCCCGGCGCGGCGGCGAATCGCTCTACCTCAACCTGCCCGGGCTCGGGTACCAGCACTGGCTCGACGACCTCGTGGCACGGTACGGCGTCCGGGCGCGCACCGGTGACCTGTGGAAGACCGTCAGCCGGTCCGGCGTCCGCGGCTACGTTCTGTTTCGTGCCGGGACCCCGTCGGTCAACGTCGCGACCACGCTCGCCGGCGTGACGGGTGCCGTGGCGATCGAGGAAAGCCTGGAGGCACTCGCGATCCGCAACGGATTGCGCAAGGTCCTGGACGTGCGGGACAAGGACGACCGCTGGGTGTTCGAGACGTACTGGCCCCGGCTGCGGCACGACGTCGTGGTCGAGCAGCGCGCGGACATCCCGGAGCGGCTCCGCGACTACGTCACGATGGCGGGGGCGCTCGCCTTCTTCGACGGCAACTCGGAGTTCCGCGCCGACGTGGTCGGAGCACTGGACGACGACGGCACGGTCATCGGCTGGGGCGACGCCTCGGCCGGCGAGGACGCCTTCATCGGCGTCAACTCCG
>Ga0207647_10003542_pt1 | contig 11710 bp, 9 predicted proteins | sample KBSCornC2_FD_184295 | JGI IMG/M metagenome (GOLD analysis project Ga0207647, IMG submission 184295) | Corn rhizosphere microbial communities from Kellogg Biological Station, Michigan, USA - C2 (SPAdes) (version 2) | ecosystem: Host-associated > Plants > Roots > Rhizosphere ...
GTGCTGTTGTGCGAGGCACACCACCGCGTCTTTCAGGGTCTGGCGCGCGTCCCCGAGATTCGCGCCGAGGCCGAGATAAGCAACCGTCATGGCATAACTTCCTGCAACTATCGTTCGACGGCTTCAGCGAACGCGAGGTCAGTTTTCGTGCGAACCGTCATGGCCCGCTTCGTTGGCTGTGCGTTCGGCTGGCGTGCCGCCCTCCATTCCGTCGCCCGCATTGCGGTTCCTGGCGCCACTGCTGCGCCGCCGTCGTTTTCGGGGACTCCGGTCCTTCCCGCCTTGCGTGAGCAAGGCCTCACGCGCCGCGACGTCTCCTTCGATGAACTCCGTCCACCACGCACCGACCGACTCGTCGAGTTCACCCGATTCGCAGCGCAACAGGAGGAAATCATACCCCGCTCTAAATCTTTGGTGTTCCAGCAGCTTCAGCGCGCTCCTTCCCGAGCGTTTTTCGAGGCGCAACTGCAGGCCCCAGATTTCGCGCATGTCCGCCGAAAAGCGCTTATGGATCGCAAGTTTCCCGGTTTGCATATCGAGGACTTCGTCCATCGCGCGATGCAGCGCGGGCACCGGATATTCACCGTTCGCTTCAAATTTCTGCCAGCGCTGCTGCACGTCGTGCCACAGCAGCGTGGCGAACAGGAAGCCGGGCGACACCGGTTTGCCGGCGCGCACTCGAGCATCCGTGTTGGTGAGTGCAAGCGTGATGAATTTTTCGCCGGTGGGTTGCTCCAGCACCACATCGAGCAACGGCAGCAGGCCATGATGCAGGCCTTCCTGGCGCAGACGCTTCAGGCAGGCGAGCGCGTGGCCCGACAGCATCAGCTTGAGCATCTCGTCGAAAAGACGCGCGGCGGGCACGTTGTTGATCAGATCCGCCATCTCGGCGATCGGCGCGCGCGTCGTGTCCTCGATCTCGAAGTCCAGCTTCGCGGCAAAACGCACCACGCGCAGCATGCGCACCGGATCCTCGCGATAACGCGTGGCCGGATCGCCAATCATGCGCAAGAGGCGCGCGCGCATGTCGGCCATGCCGTTGTGATAATCCAGCACGGTTTGCGTGGCCGGATCGTAGTACATCGCGTTGATCGTGAAATCGCGGCGCGTGGCGTCTTCGTGCTGCTCGCCCCAGACGTTGTCGCGCAGCACGCGCCCGCTCGCGTCCACGGCGTGCGTGCGGCGGTCGAGTTCGTCGCGCTTCAGGCGGCGCTGCGGCGGCGCGTCGGCCGCCGGCGGATCGACCAGCGCGCGGAACGTCGAGGTTTCGATGATTTCCTGACCGAACTGCACGTGCACGATCTGAAACCGCCGGCCGATGATGCGTGCGCGGCGAAACAGCTTCTGCACCTGTTCGGGCGTGGCGTCAGTGGCGACGTCGAAGTCTTTCGGCTTGATGCCGAGCAGCAGATCGCGCACCGCGCCGCCGACGATGAACGCGCGGTGCCCCGCCTGCTGCAGCCCTTCGGTCACGCGAATCGCGTTTCTCGAGATCAGCGCCTGATCGATGCCGTGCACGTCGTGCGGAATGATGACCGGTACATCGGGATCGGGCACGGTTTTGACCGCCGCGCCGCCGCGGGCGGGTTTGCGGCGTGTCTTGCCGGCGCCTGAAGCGCCTGCTGCATGGCGTGCCGGTGCGCTGCCGGTTTCGTCTGCTTCGGCTTCGGCGGACGGGGTGTCCTCAGCGGGCGCCGAGTCCTGGCCGAATAGCTTGCGGATAAATTTTTTGATCACGTGGATTGAAAGAGTTCGAGGATGCGCCAGCCTTTGGCCTGCGCATGGGCGCGCAATGTGTCGTCGGGATTGGTCGCGATCGGATCGGTGACCTTTTCGAGCAGCGGAATGTCGTTGTGCGAGTCGCTATAGAAATAGCTGCGCTCGAAGTCGCTCCACGTCTTGCCGAGCGAGGCGAGCCACGCCTCGGTGCGCGCGATCTTGCCTTCCTTGTAGCTCGGCATGCCGGTGGGGCGGCCGGTGTACGGCGAATGCGGCTGGCCGTCGACGGTTTCCACTTCGCAGGCGATCAGCGTGTCGACGCCGAACGCTTGCGCGATCGGACGGGTGATGAATTCGTTGGTGGCCGTGACCACGCAGCAGAGGTCGCCCGCTTCCTGATGTTGCTTCACCAGTTCCAGCGCGACCGGCTGGATCGCCGGTGTGATGACTTCGTGCATGTACTGCGCGTGAAAGTCGGCGAGCTGCGCGCGCGTGTACTTGGCGAGCGGCGTGAGCATGGCGATCAGGTAAGCGTGAATGTCGAGCTGGCCGGCTTTGTAGTCGGCGTAAAAGCGGTCGTTTTCACGGGCGAAATTGTCGGCGTCGACCATGCCGTGTTTCACCATGAAGCGGCCCCATTCGTGGTCGCTGTCGGTGGGAATGAGGGTGTGGTCGAGATCGAAGAGTGCGAGATTAGCCATGAGGGCCTATTTTACTTGAAGCGGCGGGTGACGCAGACGAAGCGGACGCCGCGCGCCGTTCGTCGGCGTCCGGCTTGGCGAGCATGGTGCGCAAAAGCGGCAGCGTGACGGCGCGTTTCTGTTCGAGCGAGAAGCGGTCGAGCGCGTCGAGCAGCGCCATCAGGCTCGGCATGTCGCGGCGAAAATGCGTGAGCAGGTAGGCGGGCACGTCGTCGGCGAGCATGATGCCGCGCTCGCGCGCCGCGTGCTTCAGCACGGCGGCCTTGTCCTCGTCCGGCAGCGGCGCCAGATGGAACACGAGGCCCCAGCCGAGCCGCGTGCGCAAATCCTCGCGCACCGTCATGCCGATCGGCGGCGCGTTGCCCGCGGCGACCAGCGCGCTCGTGGGATGCGCGCGCACTTCGTTGAAGAGATTGAACACGGCGATCTGCTGCGCGGCCGACAAAGCGTCGCAATCGTCGATCGCATACAGCGCGACGCGCGGGTCGAACGTGAAGGCGGCGAGACTGCTCTGGGGACCCGCATAGCGCGCATGGCCCGGCGGCGCGTCGTGCACCAGCGCCTGCAAAAGATGGGTGCGGCCACTGCCGGCTTCGCCCCAGATATAGAAGGTGCGATCGGCCACCGGCCCGGCCGCGAGCGCATTGTCGAGCTCGCGCAGCCGCGTGACCAGCTCGGCGTTGGCGCCGGCGAAGAAATTATCGAATGTCGATGGCGGCGGGGTGCCGAGATCGAGCGTCAGTTGACGAAGCACAGTAGGTTGATGCCGAAAATGAGGCTTGGGCCGCGAATGGCCCGAACCTCGGGCCCTAAACAGTCGATGACAAGTCAATGACCCGTCAGTTGTTGTAAAGCGTGCTCGTCAGATAGCTTTGCCGCAACTCGCGCATCGCCACCGAGAGAATTGCGCTGACCGGCAGCGCCAGCAATACGCCGAAAAAGCCGAACAGCTGGCCGAACGCAAGCAGCGCGAAGATGACCGCGAGCGGGTGCAGGCCAATGCGTTCGCCGACGAGGCGCGGCGTGAGAAAGAAGCTCTCCACGATCTGGCCGACGCCGTAAATCAGCGCGACCGCGCCGAAGCCATACCAGTCGCCGAATTGCAGGAGCGCCGCGAGCAGCGCCAGCGCGAGACCGGTGGCGAAGCCGATGTACGGGATGAACACCGCGAGACCCGTGAAAATGCCGACCGGCAACGCGATCTCGAAGCGGGCGATGGTCAGCGCGACCGCGTAGTACACGGCGAGCACGCCCATGACGAGCAACTGGCCGCGCAGGTATTGCGACAGCATCTGGTCCATGTCGCGCGCGAGTTGCAGCGTCTTGTCGAGCCAGCGGCGCGGCACGACGGCCTGCATGCGCGCGAGCATGCGATTCCAGTCGTACAGCAGATAGAACAGCACGAGCGGCACCATCACGACGTTGCCGACCACCGTCATCATGACGTTGCCGCTGGTGCGCACGGAGGTCCACACGTAAAGCGCGACGGTTTGCGCGCTGCCTTCCAGTTGCCCCATCACGAGATCGCGGATGCTGGCGAAATCGAGCGAATCGGCAAGGCCCAGCAGCGCGAGTTTCGGTTGCAGCCACGCGTTGATATGCGTGAACAGCACCGGAACCTGCTGCCTGAGTTGCGGCGCTTCTTTCTGGACGACGGCCAGCACCAGCAGCACGAGCATGGTCATGAGGAGCGTGAACAGCAGCATCATCAGCAACGCGGCGACGGCGCGCGGCACACGCCGGCGCACCATCCACGCGACGCCAGGCTGAAGAATGTACGCGAGAATCGCGCCGAGCAGAAACGGTGTGAGGACCGGGCTCAGGAGCCACAGCAAAATGCCGACGCCCAGTGCGATGGCCAGCCAGATGAAGGCGCGGCGCTGAACGGGCGTCAGGATCGAGGAGTTCTGTTGCAAAGTTTGTTTCCCAAGTGTCGTCGGAACGCGTGAAATCCAGCCAACCGGCCGGCATCGGGTAAAATCGCATTTTACCGACCTTCTCGCTCTTCCCCATGAATCAACCGAAATCCGCCCCTGACGCCCAAGGTTTGTCGTATCGCGACGCCGGCGTGGACATCGACGCGGGCGACGCCCTTGTCGACGCGATCAAGCCATTTGCCAAAAAGACGATGCGCGACGGCGTGCTGGGCGGCATCGGCGGGTTCGGCGCGCTGTTCGAAGTGCCGAAGCGCTACAAGGAGCCGGTGCTGGTGTCGGGCACCGACGGTGTCGGCACGAAGCTGCGCCTCGCGTTTCAACTGAACAAACACGACACCGTCGGCCAGGACCTGGTGGCGATGAGCGTGAACGACATTCTCGTGCAAGGCGCCGAGCCGCTGTTCTTCCTCGACTACTTCGCGTGCGGCAAGCTGGACGTCGGTACGGCGGCCACGGTCGTGAAGGGTATCGCATATGGTTGCGAACTGGCGGGCTGCGCGCTGATCGGCGGCGAGACGGCGGAAATGCCGGGCATGTATCCGGACGGCGAGTACGATCTGGCTGGCTTCGCGGTCGGCGCGGTCGAAAAGAGCAAGATTATCGACGGCAGCACGATCGCCCCCGGCGACGTCGTGTTGGGGCTGGCTTCGAGCGGGATTCATTCGAACGGTTTTTCGCTGGTGCGCAAGATCATCGAGCGCGCGCAGCCTGATCTGAATGCGGATTTCGACGGCCGCTCACTCGCCGACGCGCTGATGGCGCCCACGCATATCTATGTGAAGCCGTTGCTCGCCGTGATGCAGCAGATCGCCGTGAAGGGTATGGCGCACATTACCGGCGGCGGGCTCGTCGAGAACATTCCGCGCGTCTTGCGTGAAGGCCTGACGGCTGAGCTGGATCATCGCGGCTGGCCGTTGCCGCCGCTGTTCTCGTGGCTGCAAAAGCACGGCGGCGTGGCGGATGCCGAAATGCACCGCGTGTTCAATTGCGGCATCGGGATGGCGGTGGTGGTGTCCGCCGCGGATGCGGACGCGGCGATCGGGCTGTTGTCCGCAGCCGGTGAACAGGTCTGGAAAATCGGCGCGATTCGCGAAAGCGCGCCGGGTGAAGCTCAAACGGTTGTGGTTTAACCCAAGGCTCGTTTGCCTGCGCGGCGTGGAAGTTCCAAGCGCCGCGCGGGGCCGATAGCGATTCAGATCAACGCTTCAATCACATCGAGCACCCGCGCGGTAGCGTGCGGGTCGCAGCAATCGATCACTACCCGCTCAGTCATGCTCCGCAGCCACGTAAGCTGCCGCTTGCACAGTTGCCGCGTAGCGAAGATTCCCTTGTCCCGCATGGTCGGATAATCGACGGCTCCGTCGAGATATTCCCATACCTGCCGATAGCCCACGCAACGCATCGACGGCATCTCCGGCGACAAATCCCCACGCTCGCGCAGCTTCACCACTTCATCGACGAAGCCGCCCGCCAGCATCGCGTCGAAGCGCTTTTCGATGCGCGCGTGCAGCACGCTTCGATCGGAAGGTTCCAGCGCAACCGGCACGAAGCGCCACGCCGAAGCGGCGTTGTCCACCCGAGCCGGCGCGGCCAGCAACGCGGACATCGGCTGGCCGGTCAACATGAACACTTCCAGCGCCCGCTGAATCCGCTGCGAATCGTTCGGCGCAAGACGAGCGGCCGTCACGGGGTCGAGCGCGGCAAGTCGCGCATGCATTGCGGGCCAGCCTTCGCGCGCGGCATCGGCGTCGAGCGAGGCGCGAAGCTCGGCGTCGGCGGGCGGCAGGTCGTTCAGTCCTTGCGTGAGCGCCTTGTAGTACAGCATGGTCCCGCCGACCAGCAACGGCACTCGCCCGCGCGCGCTGATCTCGCCGAGCAGGCGCAACGCATCCGCGCGAAATTCAGCCGCTGAATAAGCGTTGGCCGGATCGACGATGTCGATCAGATGATGCGGCGCCGCCGCGCGCTCTTGCGGCGTCGGTTTTGCCGTGCCGATGTCCATCTCGCGATAGACCAGCGCCGAATCCACACTGATGATTTCCACCGGCCGCCGCGCGGCCAGCGCGAGCGCGGCGGCGGTCTTGCCGGATGCGGTGGGCCCTAGCAGGCAAGCGACCGGCGTGGCAGTGCGTGAAGTCATGGGGAAACCGGCGCGCGGCGAATGAGCGTGATCGAGCGCACCGCTACTGCCCACGCATGAACAACCGATCGAGATCGGAGAGCGTCAACTGATACCACGTCGGACGCCCGTGGTTGCATTGATCGGCGCGCTCGGTCGCTTCCATCTGGCGCAGCAGCGCGTTCATTTCATCGAGCGTCAGGCGCCGGTTCGCCCGCACCGCGTGATGGCAGGCGAGCGTGCCGAGCAGTTCGTGCTGACGCTCGGTCAACACGCGCGAGCCGCCGAACGCGTGCAGGTCGGAGAGGACCGCGCGCGCCAGCGCCTGCAGATCGGCGTCTTTCAAAAGAGCGGGCACGGCGCGGATGGCGAGCGTGGTGGGCGACAGCACCGCGAGGTCGAAGCCGAGCGCGTCGAGCGTGTCGCGCTCTTCCTCGACCGTGCCGATTTCGATCGGATCGGCCTGCATCGTCTGCGGAATCAGCAGCGGTTGGACGGCGATCGTGCGATCGGCCAGCGCGTTCTTGAACTGCTCGTACAGAATGCGCTCGTGCGCGGCGTGCATGTCGACGATCACGAGGCCGTGCGCGTTCTGCGCGAGCACGTAGATGCCGTGGATCTGGCCGAGCGCGAAGCCGAGCGGCTGTTCGTCGGCGACGTTGAAGGCGGCTGACGCATGAGGCGCGGAGGCGTTGTACGGCGCGGTTGTTTCCGTGGCCGAGTCGCGCGCTTCGAAGAGCGTCGCGCCTTCCACTGCGCCGGCGTTTGTGTCTCTGCGGCCGAACAGCGCGTCGTAAAACGCCAGCGGTTGGGCAACGGGCAAGGTGCCTTGCGTCATGCGCGCCTGGCGCATCCATGTGTTGCCCGGCTGTGACGACGAGCCAGATCCGCCACCGAAGCCGCCTGCGCCCGCGCTCGTACCAAAGCTGGCGGCACCCGCTCCACCTAACGGCGTGGCGCCGAACGACGCCGGCCCGCCCATCGACGCTTCCAGATGCGCGGCATGCCCGCCTGCCGTCGTTTCCGGCGACGCGCCCGCATGCCGCGCCAGCGCGCGCTGTACCGCGTGGAACACGAACTGGTGAATCGAGCGCGAATCGCGAAAACGCACTTCGATCTTCGACGGATGCACGTTCACATCGACGGCTTCAGGCGGCAGATCGAGAAACAGCACGTAGGACGGGTAGCGGTCGCCGTGCAGCACGTCTTCATAAGCAGCGCGCACGGCGTGCGTGAGCAGCTTGTCACGCACGAAGCGGCCGTTGACGAAGAAATACTGTTGGTCGGCGCGCCCGCGGCTCGCGGTCGGCAGACCCGCGCAGCCGTAGACGGCAAGCGGTCCGGCGGATTCGTCGAGCGGCAGATGCGCCGTTGCAAATGTCTCGCCGAGAATCTTCGCGACTCGCACGGGTGGTTCGCTGGCGTTCCAGTGTTCGACCGCCTTGCCGTTATGCAGCACCGAAATCGCCACGTCCGGTCGTGCCAGCGCCGCGCGGCGAATCTGTTCGAGACAATGGCCGAGTTCGGTTTGCTCGCTCTTCAAAAACTTGCGGCGCGCGGGCGTGTTGAAGTACAACTCGCGCACTTCGATCGTGGTGCCCTGGGTGCCGGCAGCGGGGCTCAGCACGCCGGTTTGCGCGTCGACGCGCACCGCATGCGGCGCGTCCGCGGTGCGGCTCGTGATGTACATCTGCGCGACCGACGCGATCGAGGCTAGCGCCTCGCCGCGAAACCCCAGCGTGGCGACCGCTTCCAGTTCGGCAAGCGAGCGGATCTTGCTGGTCGCATGGCGCATCAGCGCAAGCGCCAGTTCGTTTTCGGGAATGCCGCAGCCGTCGTCGGTGATCGAAATACGTTTGACGCCGCCTTCGTCGAGCATGATGCGCAAAGTCTGCGCACCCGCGTCGAGCGCATTTTCCAGCAACTCCTTGACCACCGAAGCGGGCCGCTCGACCACTTCGCCGGCCGCGATCTGGCTGATCAACTGGTCGGGCAGCGGCTGAATCGCGCGCAATGGGCGTGGGGCGGGCACCGCAGCGGAAACCGCGGCCGCGGCGGTGGTGCCGGCAGACGTTTCGGAGAATTCGGACATGGCGAAATTATAGCGATTCGGCACCGCCGGCCCCGAGGCGTCCGAGCGGCCGGATTTTTTTAATTGCGGCCGGGCACTTTCGGTATCATGACGCGGTCAATTGCGGGGCAGTGAGCGAGTGCTCGTTGCCTTCGCTCGCAGGCTCGCAGAGCTATTCCCCGCCGCGCTCACATTCGCTCAATAAAGGACGCCTTTGGACACGTTGCTACATTTCGCCAATCTTGTCTTGCACATCGACAAGTTTCTGGGAGACTTCATTCACGTGTACGGCGCCTGGGTCTACGCGGTGCTGTTTCTGATCGTGTTCTGCGAAACGGGGCTGGTCGTCCTGCCGTTTTTGCCGGGCGACTCATTGCTGTTCATCGGCGGTGCTTTCTGCGCGACCGGTGAAATGAACGTTGGCTTGCTGATCGTGCTGCTGCTCGTCGCGGCAATCAGCGGCAACACGGTCAACTATATGATTGGGCGGGCCATTGGACCGCGGGTGTTCAATTCGCACATCCCTTTTCTTGAGCGCTTTCTCGACCGCAGCGCATTGCAGAAGACCCACAATTTCTACGAAAAGCATGGCGGCAAAACCATCGTGCTGGCGCGCTTCATTCCGGTAGTGCGGACCTTCGCGCCCTTCGTTGCGGGCGCGTCCGAAATGACGGTGAGCCGGTTTCAGCTTTTCAACGTTCTCGGCGCGTTGTTGTGGGTGCTGCTGCTGGTGTTGCTCGGTTATTTCTTCGGCAACATTCCGTTCATCCGCCAATATCTGAATGTGATCGTGCTGGTGGGTATCGGCGCGGCAATCGTGCCGGTTCTGCTCGGCGCGCTGTGGAAGATGATGCGCAAGGACGCCTCCAAGCCCGGCACCCGCTGACGCTTCACCGCTGGTGTAGCAGGAACGACAAACGGCGTCGCGAATCTCGCGACGCCGTTTTTTTTCGCTCTCTCGGGCGATTTTGCAAAACAATTGATCGCAAAGGGCGTCGCGTTACATCGGCAGATGCGATTCCGAATACGGCGAAGTGCGGATGACAAGCGAGTCACCGGCTTTCGCCTGGCGCGAGCGGCGCCACAGATAGCGCCAGCCGAAGGCGGCGATCCCCGCAAGCCCATAGGCGCCGGCGCGTTGAAAAAACGCAGCACGCGTGCTGAACTGGCCGTAGCGGTTTTGCGCATCGGCGAATACGAGAAAGGTCAGCGCGGCATCGAACAGCAGTGCGGCCAATGCGAGCCCGACAAACACATGCGGCCCATTGAGCGTCGCGCCCGGTATCAGCCGGTTGCATAGATGACAGACAATCAGCACGGCCGCCAGCAATGCGAGGTTTGAGACAAGATTGAACAGGAAATTGGCCATCTCGACGGAATGAAAGCGCAGGGGGCTGCGGCGTTGCCAGAGCGTCTACTCACGCGGTATCACAGCCTGTTTCGCTGGATCGGCGGCGATCATTGCACGTCTTGATGTCTCAATAAATGTTCACGTTTGTTGTCCGTTGTATCTATCGGTGCTGGTTAAGACGCGTGTAGGAGTGCGGCTCTTGTTGTACGTGCAATGACGACGAACGCCCGGGGATTGTTCGTTTCGACTGTGGGAAATGCAGTCGTGTCATTCCGATTCAGCGCGATTTGCAACGGCTCACGGCCCGTTCGCCCGCTCGCTCGCGCGACGAAAATCGCGCCCGGTCAGGGCTGGCTGGCGCGCTCAGCCGGCACGCCGCACCGGCGACAGGCGGCGCTTTGCCGAGCGCGGGCCGAGACGCCTGAAGCGTTCCTTCTTATGCTCTTCGTCGAAGTGCGCGAGCGACGGCTTCACCAGATCGCTGCGGGACACGATGCCGACGAGCCGCCGCGTGTTTGCATCGTCCACCACGAGCACGCGTTCCAGGTTATGAACCGCAAGCCGCGTTGCCACCAGGCGGCAGGTTTCGCCCGGCACCGCGACGACCGGCGCACGCGCTTTCATCAATTCGAGCAGCGTGGTCGCGGCGCCAGCGCCGTCGCGCTGGGCGCGCGCACGTTCGAGCGTCGCACGCTCGACCACGCCCGCCACCTTGCCCGCATCGATCACCGGATACGCCCGATGCATTTGCGTCGCGCCGAAGTACTTCGCTAGCGCTTCGCCCACCGTCAGTTGGGCGTCGATCGTTTCCACTTCGCGCGTCATCACCTCGTCGATGTAATGACGTTCGAGCGGATCGACGCCGTATTCACGATAAATGTGATAACCGCGGCGCGCGATTTTCTCGGTCATGATCGAGCGTCGCATCACGACCGTCGCGAAGCCGTGCGCGACCAGCGTGGCGGCGAGAAGCGGCAGCAACGCATTGCTGTCGTGAGTCAGCCCGAAGGCGAACACGATGGCGGTAAGCGGCGCGCCCAGCGTCGCACCGAGCGTGGCCGCCATGCAGACGAGCGGCCACAGCGCGGGGTCGCTGCCCGGCAGCAGATGGCTCATCACCACGCCTAGACCGGCGCCCAGCATCAACAGCGGCGCGAGTACGCCGCCCGACGTGCCCGAACCGAGCGCGACGACCCACATGACGGCTTTCACGAGCAACAACGCAAGCGCCGCCTGCAATGCCAGATGCAGATGCAACAGATCGCCGATGACGTCATACCCGACACCGAGCGCGCGCGGCTCGATAAAGCCGCCGATGCCGACCACGAGGCCGCCGAGCGCGGGCCACCACATCCAGTGAATGCCCAGCTTGCCGAACAGGTCCTCGGTCTTGTAGAGCGCCGCGGACAGCCCCGCTGCCAAGGCTCCCGAGAGCAACCCGGCCAGCACGCACGCGAAAAGCGATAGTGCGCCGGGCGGCGTCGTTTCAAGCGGAAACAGCGGCCCCGCGCCGAACAGGGGCGTCCGCGCGAAACCCGCCACCGCGCACGCCAGCGCGACGGGCAAGAAACTGCGCGGCCGCCATTCGAACAGCAGCAACTCGACCGCAAGCAGCACCGCCGCGACCGGCGTGCCGAACACCGCGGTCATGCCGGCCGCGGCGCCCGCGACCAGCAGCGTCTTGCGTTCCGCCGCGCTCACGCGCACGCACTGCGCGATCAGCGAGCCGAGCGCGCCGCCCGTCATGATGATCGGGCCTTCGGCGCCGAACGGGCCGCCGCTGCCGATCACGACGCCCGACGACAGCGGCTT
>Ga0207647_10003543_pt1 | contig 11709 bp, 9 predicted proteins | sample KBSCornC2_FD_184295 | JGI IMG/M metagenome (GOLD analysis project Ga0207647, IMG submission 184295) | Corn rhizosphere microbial communities from Kellogg Biological Station, Michigan, USA - C2 (SPAdes) (version 2) | ecosystem: Host-associated > Plants > Roots > Rhizosphere ...
CCGCGCCAGTCGAAGGTAACTTTTAGAGCGTCCGACAGAAAATCCACGCCAGGATCGAGTTGAAAGGTGCGCGTTTCCAGGTCGCCTGAACCGAAATCCATTGTGACTGCGTAGCTGGTGGTACCTGCTCCGAAGGTTTCAACTGATGCTTCCAAGCCCGAAGCGGCGTGACGGCGAACGGAGTCAGCGCGGGCTTTCTCAATATAGGAGGCAAACAGCCTGGCTGAGCTCTGCTTGCGAAACTCGGCGCGCGCGTTTCTGATCCCCAGGACGCCGAAAGTGGACACGATCGCGATGATGGCGATCGTGATCACCATCTGTATCATGGTGAATCCGTGCTGCTGTTTGACTCTTCTGCTCTTCATCTGTGCGTCTACCTCCGCCAAGGAGTCTTCTGGAAGGCCGGACAACTCGCCCGCTCCGCTATCGGCAACAACTGTTCCGCGTGAAAAGAGCCCGTAAATTGCTTTGTTTTTGCGAGCCCTGAGCCCACGAGGATCGGAGCTTGTTACTTTAAGTAACAGCGTTGGGAAGCGGATTCCATAGGCTTGATAGGTCCTATAGGACCTATACGACCTATTAAGCTCCTTGACACTCAGCGCAGTAAAAATCGATCATTGCGTCAGTGGCCGATATCCTACTTGTCGAAGACAAAGACAGCCTGCGTCGCGTACTGCGACTAACTCTCGAAAATGCCGGATACAGCGTTGCGGAAGCGAACGACGCGCGCGTCGCTCTCAACGAAATCGCAGATGCTCGCCACCGGCTGGTCCTGACTGACCTGCGCATGCCCAACGGCTCGGGATTGGACGTGCTGCGTGCAGCTCGTGCTGCAGACGCGGACGTTCCCGTGATCGTCATGACGGCTTTCGGTTCGATCGACGAGGCTGTGCAGGCGATGAAAGACGGTGCTCACGACTTTCTCCAGAAACCAGTCGATTCCAACCATCTGCTGCTGCTAGTCGAGCGAGCACTCGAACAGGCGCGGCTACGAACTGAGAATGTGCTGCTGCGTGAAGAATGGTCGCGCCGGTACGGGTTCCCGCGAATCATCGGCGAATCCGAAACACTCAAACGTGCCGTCGGCGAAACCCAACGCGTCGCACAAACCGAGACGACCGTCCTGCTGCTGGGTGAATCAGGCACCGGCAAGGAACTCTTCGCGCGCGCGGTCCATCATCTCTCTGCGCGCCGCAATCAGCCATTTGTCGCAATCAACTGCGCCGCTATTCCTGAAACCCTGATCGAGAATGAGCTCTTTGGTCACGAGCGTGGCGCGTTTACGGGCGCCAGCGACCGCCGCCAGGGAAAGTTTGAACTCGCCTCGGGCGGCACTGTTTTTCTCGACGAAATCGGAGAATTGCCGCTCGGCGTTCAGGGGAAACTGCTGCGCGCGATTGAGGAGAAGGTGGTCGATCGGATTGGTGGCCGGGCTCCCGTCGCAGTTGACGTTCGCATAGTGGCGGCAACAAACAAGGATTTGAAAGCAGCGGTTGAGAACAACCAGTTTCGGGGCGACCTGTTCTTTCGTTTGGCCGTATTTCCGATCGAGGTACCGCCATTGCGTGAGCGCGGTGAGGATATCCTGCTGCTGGCGAATCACTTTGCGTCCGAAATCGGACGCGAGCTGCGGGGGCGGGAAGCGCAGTTGAGTGAAGAAGCGGTTACAGCTTTACGCCGGCATCGATGGCCCGGAAACGTTCGTGAGCTCGAGAACGCGATCGAGCGAGCCTGTATCATCTCGGATACCCTCGTGCTGGAACCGAGTGATCTGGGACTCGGTCCGGAAAGCGTGACGCCGTCCGAAACTCTCGAGCAGATCGATCTCTCGGGCACGCTTTCCGATGTGGCGCACCGGGCGCTAAGACTGGTCGAACGTAAAAAGATCGCGCGCGCCCTGGAAGCCAACCTCGGCAACAAGAGCAAGACTGCTGAAGATCTCGGCGTGAGCTACAAGACACTCCTGACAAAAATAAAAGAGTATGGTCTCTGACAGAGTCAGTGGTCAGTGGTCAGTAGTCAGTTTATCGTGTTCCAACGGACCACTGACAACTGACCACTGACAACTGACCACTGACAACTGACCACTGACTACTGACTCTGTGGAATCAATTCCGGATTAGCACTTTCTCCTCCATCAGGAGACGCAAGAAATGTATACGAGGCCAATGATTTTCCCCTTCGACGCAACCGGCCGAATCTATGTTCTGCAAGACGCCCAAGGCCAGGTAGTAGGAACTGGCTCCAGAGAAGTTTGTGAAACCCTGATGCATCTCATCGGTGCTGGTTTGTCACCGGTGATGGATAAAACCCAGCCGATCGCCCACGGCAACGTTCGCGCTGCAATCACGATATAGCCGCCCAGTAAGTGCTCCTTTTATTCTGGAACAGGCCCCGCGTCTGTTCCAGAAATTTTTTTTAAAATTTTCTGGAGACCTCACCGTATTGAAAATATAGATTAGATATCCTGGAAAAACGGATAACTGGTGCAGCGGCGGGCAGGCGGGCGGTCCTGATCCGCGTTTTTCTGTTTTGCCTGATCCGCGTTAATCTGTGATCCGTGCAACCCGTACTCTCCGCTGAACAGATCCGCGAGATCGACCGTCTTACCGTTGAGAACTACCACACGTCTTCCCTGCTCCTGATGGAAGCCGCGAGTGGCGCCTGCATGGCGGCCATCCGCACACGCCTCAACGACGGCCTCGCCAACCGCAAAGCCCTGATTCTTTGTGGAAAAGGTAACAACGGCGGCGACGGCGCGGCTCTCGCCCGAGCTCTCTCGCGGGCCGGGATGCACTGTAGCGTCGTTCTGTTCGGGAAGTTCTCGGAAACCTCAGGCGACGCCCGTACAAACTTTGAATCAGTGGCGCGTCTGGCAAGTTTTGAGGCCGGCTCGCACGAGTCGCCACCGCCGCTCACGTTTATCGAATGTGAAAGCGTCGGCGCGTGGGAACAACTGGCAAAGCCGCGCAGCGCCTACGACGTCATTGTCGATGCTCTCTTCGGAACCGGATTAACTCGGCCGCTCGAAGGCGTGTTTCTCAAAGTCATCGAGCATGTGGCGATGCTGAGAGAGGCGCGCGACAGGGCGGCAGGCGTACGTCCGCTTATTCTTTCAATCGACATCCCCTCGGGTCTGAACGCCGATAAACCGAAACCTATCGGGCCAGCCGTCGCGGCTGATATCACCGTCACGTTCACTGCCCCGAAACTCGCCAACGTCCTTTCCCCGGCCTGCGACTTTGGTGGTGAGTTGATTGTCTCTGACATCGGTTCTCCGACTTCGCTAATCGAAGCCACAAGACCGTGGTTGTTTTTGACGGAGGCTGAAGAAGCCCGCGAGTGGCTCGTCAGCACGCGATATACACGCGAGTCGTACAAGAACACACACGGGCACGTGTTAGTCGCGGCCGGATCGCGTGGTTACTCAGGCGCGGCCGCGCTCACTGGCAACGCCGCTATGCGAGCGGGCGCGGGTTTGGTGACGGTTGCGACTCCCACATCCGCGCAGGTGTCTGTTGCGAGTAGTGCGATACCGGAAGTGATCACGACCGCTCTGGCAGAAACAGATCGCGGGGCCGTTAGTGACGAGGCTGCGGAGCACTTTTTGAAGCTCGCTGAAAAGTCGACGGTGGTCGCGGTTGGGCCAGGACTGACGTCGGATGATGAACGCACGCGTCGCTTTGTGCGCACGATCGTCGAGCGTCGCACACGGCCGGTAGTGATTGATGCTGATGGATTGAATTCCCTCGCGCCCTGGCCTGCAAATCTCAAGGGATCGGATCAACGTCCACTCGTGCTGACACCGCATCCGGGCGAGATGCTCAGACTGATGGGCGCGGAGGATAAATCCGCCCTCGACGATCGGGTCGCGGCGGCGCGTGAGTTTGCGACCGCACATCACGTCATCCTCGTTCTCAAAGGTTCACGTTCACTCGTCGCGACACCGGACGGTCGCGTTTTTATCAACCCGACCGGCAATGCGGGACTCGGCACTGCGGGCGCAGGCGACACGCTGACTGGTCTTATCTCCGGCTTCCTCGCGCAAGCCTACGCGACGCTTGAAGATCGCGCTGACCCAATCGCCGCGACGATTGCGGCACTGTATGTTGGCGGTCTGGCCGGTGATTTTGCCGCCCGAGAGCTCGGCATGCGCACGATGCTCGCCTCCGATATTCGCGAACATTTCAATCACGCAATTCGCTCACTCGACCCGCTGGGCGAATCTGTGTAATCTGTGTATTAAATTGAGGAGATCAAACAATGCCATATCCTGAAATCATGATACAGCCGATGCGGGAAGACTTGACCCGGCTCGGTGTGGAAGAACTTAGAACTGCCGACGCGGTCGATCATACAATAAAAGACAGCAAAGGCACCCTCATGGTCGTGGTGAATTCGATCTGCGGTTGTGCCGCGGGAAAGGCGCGACCCGGTGTAGCGCTGGCGCTGCAACATGCGGTTAAGCCTGACAAGGTGGCCACGGTCTTTGCCGGCGCGGATATCGAAGCGACTGAAAGAGCGCGCAGCTATTTCACTGGTTATGGGCCATCGTCGCCGTCGATCGCAATACTGAAGGATGGCGAGTTGGTTTACATGCTGGAGCGATATCAGATCGAGGGCCGCGACGCGCACCAGATCGCGGGTGAGCTGACGAATGCGTTCGACGAGCATTGTTAGCCACAGATTACACGGATAGAAATCGGATTTCATCTGTGTAATCTGTGGTTACTACCTCCCTAATAGTCGCATCACCTCGGAGTGCAGCAACACCACATCAGGCGACTGCTGGAGCGCCAGAAAATAGTTCTTCTGAAATTCACTCCCTGTCTCAGCGGGCGACAGCAACGCTTTCGCCCGCTCAATCAACGCCGTAGCGTCAGCTTCAGTCGCAGGTATCTCGGCGTGCGGGTCGAGTGTCTCATCGATCTGCACGATCAACTCCGAAAGACGGTGCAACCAGTCGAACCACGGGTCCTTCAACACTAACTGCAAAAACTCGTAACTATTCCCAATCCGCCCGCGTGCTCGCTCGTAATCCCGCCGCTCCAGGTCCAGAAGCGTTTTATGAATCCGCAGCAGGCCTGTCCGCAATACTTTCAATTGTTCGCGTGTCTCATCCGATGCTCGTTCGTTCTCCATAACGGTTCCCCTCTGTTCGCTATGTTATGATCGCGGCGATGCCGGGCGCCATCTCCCTCAACACTTCGATTGAGGATCTTCACAGTTTCAAGATCGCACGATTAGGTCCGGTACTCTCTCGCAAACTGGCAAAAGCACTCGCCACCCAGACCTATAAAAAGAGTTCCGCCGCAGTCACAGTCGAGGATCTGCTCAACTACTTTCCGATGCGTTATGAAGATAGATCGCATCCCGCTTTGATTAAAGATCTCAAAGAGAGTGTCGAAGCATCGCTCGAACTCACTGTGACGCACGCACACGGTTACGCGGTGAGAAACCAGCGTGGTTACGGCAGGCCACAACTCTACATCTTCGAGGTCGCCGGGATCGATGGCCCAATGACCGGCCGCGAGGTGATTGTCTGGTGGTTTGTGTCAGGTCGCCGTGCCTACGACATCGTCAAGTATTACACCGCCAAGCTCGCCCGCGGCACACGCTTCATCACTTTTGGACGTTGGGAATGGGAAGCACGCCGCAACACGTACAAACTGCGTCTCAACAACGCTGCCGACGAACTCGAGATTCTCCTGCCACCCGAAGACACAGAAGCACACGCCGAAGTCGATCCCGAACAAAGCGAGGAGAATCTTCCCGATCCCGCTCTAGCTGCGATTCACGTCGGGCGCAGAGTTCCGGTCTATCGGAAGCTCGGTGAGTTCAACTCAAAGCGCGTTCGAGAAATCGTCCACGCCGTGCTCGCATTACTGAGCGAAAAAGAGATCGAGGAAACACTGCCCGCCGATCTCCGTCACCGGGAAGATCTGATCGGTCGTGCACAGGCTCTACGCGAGATTCATTTTCCACCGCAAGACGTTTTGATGGCGGATTATGAGATATCGCGAAGCCGAGCTCATCTCAGGATGATCTTTGAAGACTTCTTCTGGGTGGCATTCGCGATCGGCTTGAAGCGCGGTCAACGAGTTAAGGAGATCAAGGACGCCACGGTATTAATTAACAAACCGGTCAAGGATCGAATCGCCTCGATAATGCCTTTCAAATTGACTCGCGCACAGCGAAAGGTTACGGCCCAGATTTTCAACGACATGCAATCCACGGCTCCGATGAATCGACTGCTGCAGGGCGACGTCGGTAGCGGTAAGACGATCGTCGCGGTCGTCGCAATGATCGCGGCGATGGAAAACGATCTTCAGACTGCGCTGATGGCTCCGACCGAAATTCTCGCCGAGCAACACGCACGCAGCATCAAGCGGCTGCTGGCCAGGACTCCGTATCGTGTCGAGTTGTTGACGGGTTCCGTTCGAGCCGCCGAAAAACGTCGTCTGCAAACTGCTTTAACTTCCGGCGAGATACACGCCTGTATCGGCACGCAGGCATTGATCCAGGAAGCGGTCGCGTTTGCACGGCTCGGCCTAGTGGTGATCGACGAACAACACCGCTTCGGTGTGATGCAACGGGCGGAACTGCGTTCTCGCGGACTCAATCCGGATGTACTTGTTATGACCGCCACGCCGATTCCCCGTTCGCTTGCCATGACGGTCTATGGTGATCTCGATGTTTCGATTATCGACGAGCTGCCGCCGGGACGGACTCCGATCGAGACCACGGTATTTGGTGAAGACCAGCGCCAGGAAGTGAAGAAATTGATTTCACGCGAGGTCAAAGCGGGCCGGCAGGTTTACGTTGTCTACCCGCTCGTCGCGGAGTCGGAGAAGATGGACCTCAAGGACGCCACGCGCCGCTACGAGTATTTGCGCGACACGGTGTTTCCGAAACTCTCGGTCGGTCTCCTGCATGGAAAAATGAAGCCGGCGGAAAAAGAGAAAGTGATGAGCGCATTTGTCGCCGGTGAAACCAAGATCCTGGTGTCGACGACGGTGATCGAAGTCGGCGTTGACGTTCCCAATGCATCGGTAATGATCGTCGAGCACGCGGAACGCTTCGGACTGTCGCAGCTTCACCAGTTACGCGGCCGCGTTGGTCGGGGCGCCGAGAAGAGTTATTGCATACTGTTGACGAGCGACAAGAAGACCGCGGTTGCTGAAGAACGACTCGGCATCATGGCGCAAACGAGCAACGGGTTCATCATTGCTGAGAAAGATCTCGAGTTGCGTGGACCGGGCGAGTTGCTCGGAACGAAGCAGTCGGGCTTGCCCGAGTTTCGGATTGGAAACATCGTGCGCGATCAGCCGTTGCTGGAGAAAGCGCGTGAAGAGGCTGAGTTTTACCTCGCGAAGCCGAAGTCGGTTGTAACGGCAAGAATGACTGCGCGCACAAAGCAGGATCCGCGGTTCGGACTCGCCGCGGTCGGATAATACGCATGCGGATTATCGCAGGGGAATATAAGGGACGAAATCTGAAGAGCCCGCCATCGATGAACGTGAGGCCGACGTCGGATCGGCTTCGCGAAACGCTCTTCAACGTCATTGCGCCGCGCATCGAAGACGCTCGGTTCCTGGATCTGTGCGCCGGTTCGGGTGCCGTCGGTATCGAGGCGCTGTCGCGCGGGGCGAGTCACGTGACGTTTGTCGATCGATCGCGACGGATGTGTAAGTTGATTGAGGCGAATGTCGTGTTGTGCCGGATTCCGGAGGAGCAGTGGGATATTTATTGTTCCGAGGCCAATGAGTTTTTGAGGCAATCGAAAGATGAGCGCTGGGATATTGTCTTCTTCGATCCGCCTTATAAAGAAGACTATCTCAAAACGCTTCTGTTACTCGGCAACAACGACCTCGTTATTGCGGAACACCATCACAAAACCGAATTACCTGATCTGATCGGAAATCTGCAGCGCACCCGAATCCTCAAACAGGGCGATTCGGCTCTGAGCTTCTTTGAACGCGGATGACGCGGATTGAAAACCGGATTTGTTTGTTGTGGGCCCCGTCACGCGGGGCCTGAGTGGGCCTTATCAACCCTCTATCGTACTCATCGCCGTCACGGCGCGTTTTTCGTAGGCCGCAATGGTGGCGATGTTTTTCTTCTCCACATCAGTCAGCGCATCGTCGTTGAAGGTTGGATCGGCTTTGTACCAGGCGAAGCTGGAGAAGTATTTCTGGAGCCAGGGCTCTTTGAAGACCTTCCCGTGACGCGCGTAAATCTCCTGTCGCATCTGGCTGGCGTCTTCGAGAAATAAGCCTTCCAGCAAAGCACGCGTGATGGGTTTGGTGCCTAACTCCTCGTGAATCTTGTTCTCATACTTGACGATGGTTTCGACATTCAGTTTGTCAGTGCCGGAAAGCTCTTCGTCTTTGAAGTTCTCGTCAGGGTTGTACCACGGCTGAAAGAAGAAGTATTGCTGCAACCATTCCGCGCGGAACATGCGACCGTGACGCGCATAGATCTCATTTCGCAGCAGACGCAGCTCGTGCAGACTCAGACCATTCAACATCCGTTCGGAGATCGCCTTGTTCTCGAAGAACTGCATGTCGCCCGGCAGTATCGCCACGTTGCGTTGCTTCTTCTGCGCGGCGCCTAAGATGTCAAGATTCTTGCGCTCAGTCGGGGAAAGCTTTTTCGCGTCGTACTTCTGATCGGGGAAATACCAGTAGCGCTCGTCGAAATACTGCTGCAGCCATGGATCGTCGTCGAAACGTTTGCCGTGAATAGCTTCGACTTCCGCCCGTAACACTTTCCATTCAGCGCCACTATGCTTGCCGAGCTTTCGGGCGGTAATTTGGCGGTCGCGCCAGTAACGCATGTCGCCCGGTTGGATGGTCTCGTGCTTCGAGGCTTCAGCGATACGGATCACGTCGAGGTTCTGACGCTCCGTGTTGTTGAGCATCGAGTTTTTGAAGTCGGGATTAGGCTTGTACCACGATTGCTCTTCGAGATAGGCCTTGATGTCGTTGTCTTTGAAGACGCGGCCGTGGCGACCAAAGATGATCCCGCGCAACAGCTTCAGATCTTCAATCGTCAGCGGCTGGACTTGCGCCTGTTTGATGGAGGTCTTGCTGAAGTCCAGTTCCTTCAACCCATCCATGCCGTCCTGGGCATGAGCTGTCAGACTCAGAATACTTATCAAGAAAACCAGTAGGACGTGTCGGGTCTTCATAATCATAATCCGTATCCCAATCCGCGTTTATCCGCGTCAACCGAAGATATCTCGCACTTTATCAACCAACCCTTTGTTCTCCAGATCCTTGTTCTCTACCTCAGCCAACTGTTCGAGCAGTTTCCGTTGTTCTCTCGTCAACGTCGTCGGCGTGATCACAGTCACCGATACAAAGAGATCGCCGCGTCCACGTCCACCCAGAACAGGCATTCCTTTGCCCCGGAGTCGAAACACGGTGCCGGTTTGCGTACCCATCGGCACTTTGACCCTCTCCTCGTCATCAAGCGTCTTCACCAGGATGTCGGCGCCCAGCGCGGCCTGCGCGAAGGTGATCGGGACGGCCTCGTACAGGTTGCTACCTTGTCGCTCAAACTGGTCGTGTTCGGCTACGTGGATAACCACATAAAGATCACCCGATATGCCCCCCTGCGTGCCTGCCTCTCCTTCACCTGATACGCGTAAACGAGAGCCGGTTTCGACCCCTGCCGGAATTTTTACTTCCAACTGCTTCTCGCGTTCGACTCGGCCGCTGCCATTACAATCCGGACAGGGGTTCTTGATGACGCGTCCGGCGCCGCGACAGACGTGACAAGTTCTCGCAACCGAGAAAAATCCCTGCTGGTAACGAACCTGACCGGTTCCACTACAGGTCGAACACGTTTCAGGCTGACTTCCTGCCGCAGCTCCGGATCCTTTACACGTTTCGCAAGCCTCCAGACGCGGGATGCGTAGTTGCGCCGTCATTCCGCGGGCAGCTTCTTCCAGTGAGATCTCCAGATCGTAGCGAAGGTCGGCACCACGTTGCGCGGACGTCCGGCGCGAGCCTGCGCGGCCGCCGCCAAACACATCACCAAAACCAAACAAGTCGCCAAGAATGTCTTCGATTCCACCGAAACCGGGTGCGCCCCACGCTCCGCCACCGCCTGCGGCACTGCTCGAAACGCCTGCGTGCCCAAAGCGGTCGTAGCGCTGACGCTGTTCGGTGTTTGAGAGCACGCTGTAAGCCTCGGCGGCTTCCTTGAATTTCTCTTCCGCGGATGCGTCGTTTGGATTTTTATCAGGATGATATTGAACTGCGAGACGCCTGTAGGCGCTCTTAATTTCCTGCTCGGTAGCGGTGCGGCTAACGCTCAGGACCTCGTAATAATCGCGTTTACTCATAATATTAGTTCTTTGTGCTTTGATCTTGGTGCTTTGTTCTTAGGTTTTTAGCAAGCGCAAAGTTCAAAGTACAAAGTACCAAGAACAAAGTACCAGGAACAAACCTCTATACCTCGGTCGTTGTTTCATCGGCTGTGGGGTTCAACATTGCGGATGTGAGTTGCCCTGCGACACGTTCCAACTTACTCAATGTTCTGTTGATTTCTTCAAGCTTTTCACTCTTGACGGCTGTCTCTGCTTCCGCGAAGGTCGCTTCGGCAGTTTCCTGCTCCGGCTCCGTCAGCAAACCACCAAACTTATCAAACGATTTTTTGGTGTTTCTCAATAACGAATCCAATTTATTTCTGGTTACGAGAACCTCTTTCGCGGTGCGATCGGTGTCGGCGAAATCCTCCGCCTCTCTAATTATCCGATCGATTTCGTCCGGCGCGAGTCCGGAGGTCGGCGTGATTCGCATCTGCTGCTCGCTTCCCGTGGTCTTGTCCTGAGCCGAGACAGAAACGATACCATTCGCGTCTACTTCAAATGAAACCTCGATCTGCGGTACTCCGCGCGGATTCGGCGGGATTCCCACCAGCTCAAACTTTCCGAGCGAGCGATTGCCCTGCGCCACCTCGCGTTCACCCTGCAACACGTGAATCTCCACCGACGATTGATTGTCGACGACGGTCGTGAACGTGAGACTGTTGCGCAACGGAATCGTGGAGTTGCGCTCGATGATCTTCGTGAATAGCCCGCCACGCGTCTCCAGACCAAGACTGAGCGGCAACACGTCGAGCAGCACGATGTCTTTCACTTCGCCATTCAACACGCCGCCCTGAATCGCCGCGCCCATTCCTACAACTTCATCCGGGTTGATCTCTGAAGACGGCTTGCGTCCGAAGATCTTCTCAACAGTCCGTTCCACAATCGGAGATCGTGTTTGGCCACCAACGAGGATGACTTTGTGAATGTCCGACGCCTGAAGATTCGCATCTTTCAGCGCCGTTTGACAGGGCTCGATCGTCTGCTCAACCAGATCCGTAACCAGCGTCTCAAACTGTTCGCGCGTCAGCGTCTTGTTGAAGTGTTTCGGACCGGTGGCATCGGCAGCAATGAACGGCAGGTTGATTGCGGTTTCGGCAGCCGCCGACAAATCACACTTGGCGCGTTCGGCAACCTCTTTCAGTCGCTGCAACGCCAGTCGATCCTGCCGGAGATCGATTCCGGTGTCGGCGAGAAACTGGCCCGCCATCCAGCTCATGATGCGCTCGTCGAAGTCTTCGCCGCCGAGAAACGTGTTACCCGAAGTTGAAAGCACTTCGAACACGCCGTCGTTCATTTCGAGGATCGAGATATCGAAAGTGCCGCCGCCG
>Ga0207647_10003544_pt1 | contig 11709 bp, 10 predicted proteins | sample KBSCornC2_FD_184295 | JGI IMG/M metagenome (GOLD analysis project Ga0207647, IMG submission 184295) | Corn rhizosphere microbial communities from Kellogg Biological Station, Michigan, USA - C2 (SPAdes) (version 2) | ecosystem: Host-associated > Plants > Roots > Rhizosphere ...
GCCCTTCCTTCGGAAGGGGGAGGAAGCTTTGCTCCATTCCCGGCCATGTGGCCTACACTTGAGTGGACTGGAGGATAGGGCCATGACCACCGTCTACGATTTCGAAGCGAATCTGCTCGACGGCACGCCGCAGAAACTCGACGCGTATCGCGGCAAGCTGTTGCTTGTCGTCAACGTTGCCTCGAAGTGCGGCTTCACGCCGCAATACGAGGGACTGGAAGCGTTATATCTTGCGAACAAGGACCAGGGTTTTGAGATTCTCGGCTTTCCGTGCAACCAGTTCGGGCACCAGGAGCCGGGCGACGCCGACGCGATCCGCCATTTCTGCAGCACGAAATACGACGTGACGTTTCCGTTGTTCGCGAAGATCGACGTCAACGGCGCGAACACGCACCCGCTCTACAAGTTCCTGAAGCACGCCGCGCCCGGCGTGCTGGGGTCGGAAGCGATCAAGTGGAACTTCACCAAGTTCCTGGTCGACCGCGTCGGCAACGTGGTGCGGCGCTACGCCTCCGCCGATACGCCGGAGAAGATCGGGAAGGATCTTGCGGCGATGTTGTAAACGCGTGCCATGAAAAGCCATCCCCCTCGATCCCCCTTCGCCAGCGAAGGGGGAGGAAAAGCGGGTGACTGCCGTGCGTGATTACCCCCGTCGGTACGAAGGGCGGAGCGAAGCGAACGCGCGTGTAGCGGCGGGGGGGATGGCTTCACGAAGTTCAAGCAGACTTGACGGTCGTGGCTTTCCGCGCCAACAGTTCGCGCAGTTCCTGCTTTTCTGCGTCGTCCAATCCGCTCTCCGACTGCTTGCGGATCAAGCCATCCAGCCGCTGCTGCGTGGTCTGTTCGGCAAGCTTGCGTATCGCATCGGTGAATTCCGCGCGCAGGGCTTCCGGCTCGCCGGGAAATTCGGTCAGCGCGAGTTTCTGCAAGGCCGCGGATTCGCCGCGCCCGGCAAAATGTTCCAGCAGCAGCGCGGTATTGATGCCGGGGCGTTCCTGCAGGAAATCCAGCAATTCCATCAACAGCGAAATGCCGGGTTTGTCCAGCCCGGCGAAGGCGTGGGGAAGCGTGACTTCCTGCGCCAGCGAAGGGTCGGCCAGCAACATCGCGATCGCGCTGCGCACCAGGGTGCGGCGCGGCGTGTCCGATGGCGCGTTCGGCGCGTGCCGTGCCTGGGGCGCGGAACGCGCGGGGGCGCCTTGCACGCCGGTGCGCTTTTCCAGTTCCGCGAACATCAGGTCGCGGAATGCGCCGTCGGGCAACTTCGCGAGCAGCGGTTTCGCGTGTTCGGCCAGGCGCGCGCGGCCGTCCAGCGTCGCCACGTTCACGTCGTGCGACAGATACGCGTAGAAATATTCCGACAGTGGCGTTGCCTCCTTGAGCCGCGCCTCGAAACCGTCCCGGCCTTCCTTGCGCACCAGCGTGTCGGGGTCTTCGCCTTCGGGAAGAAACAGGAAGAATGCCTGGCGCCCGTCGCGCATGCGCGGCAGCACCGATTCCAGCGCACGCCACGCGGCGCTGCGGCCGGCGCGGTCGCCGTCGAAGCAGAAGAACACGTCGGGCGCGGCGCGGAACAACAATTCGGCGTGCTCGTTGGTGGTTGCGGTGCCGAGTGTCGCGACGGCCTGCGTGACGCCGGCCTGGTGCAGCGACACCACGTCCATGTAGCCCTCGACCACGATCAGGCGTTCCAGTTTCGTGTTGGCCTGGCGCACCTGCCACAGCGCGAACAACTCGCGGCCCTTGTGGAACAGCGGCGTCTCGGGCGAGTTGAGGTACTTCGGTCCGTCGCCTTCGAGAATCCTGCCACCGAACGCGATCACCCGGCCGCGCCGGTCGAGGATCGGGAACATCAGCCGTTCGCGGAAGCGGTCGTAGCGCTTGCCGCCGTCGCCGGTCGAAAGCATGCCGGCCTGCTCCAGCATCTTCGTCCGCGTGTCGCTGGTGCCCAACGCGCGCTTGACTGCGTCCCAGCCACCGGGCGCCCAGCCGATGCGGAAGCGTTCGATGATTGCTGCGTCCAGTCCACGTTTCCTGCAATAGGCTTTCGCCGCCGTGTTTTCCGGCAACGCGCGCTGGTAGAACGTCGCGGCCGCATCCAGCAATGCGTACAGATCGGTGTGGTCCTCGCGTGGGCGCACCGGACCGCCTTCGTGCGGTACGGTCAGGCCCACCGATTGCGCCAGCTCCTCGACCGCGTCGGGAAATTCGAGGTGTTCGTACTCCATCAAAAAGCGCACCGCGCTGCCGTGCGCGCCGCAGCCGAAGCAGTGGTAGAACTGCTTGGCGGGGCTGACGTAGAACGACGGCGTGCGCTCGTCGTGGAACGGGCAACACGCCGTCCACTCGCGGCCCGCGCGCTTCAACGGCACGCGCGGCTGCACCACGTCGACGATGTCGACGCGGGCCAGCAGTTCATCGATGAAGCGTTCGGGGATCAGGCCGGGCATGACGCACTAGGATGCCACGGGCCGCGGTTGCGGGCAGCAAAGCGTCCGGAAAGGTGGCGGCCGCACACTTGCGACATGTGTTCCAGCGGTTCCCGTCCGTGATCCGGTTTCGGCTTGCTTCGGCCGGTACACTGCGCCAATCCATGTCCGCACCCGTGCCTATCCGCCCGAGCTTCCTGCGCACGTTCGCCGCGGCGGCGTTGTGCGCCGTGCTGGGCGCCTGCGTGAGCGTGAAGGTTCCGAAACTGCCGACCGGCGATTTGCCCGCACAGTGGCGCAACGCGTCGCCGCAGTTGGGCGCCAAGCCGGACCTGACGGGGTGGTGGAAGCATTTCGGCGATCCGCAGCTGGATGCGCTGGTCGACGCGGCGTTGCACGACAACCTCGACGTGCAACAGGCGGTGCTGAAATTGCATGCGGCGCGCGCGCTGGAAGGTGCTTCGGACGCCACCTTTCGGCCGCACTTGGGCTTCAATACCATCGAGCAACCGAACCCGCAGAACACTGCAAGCTACTTTCAGGCCGGGTTCGATGCGACCTGGGAGTTCGGCCTGTTCGGCCGCGCGGACGCCAACGGGCATATCGCGCAAGCGAACACCGGCGAAGCGCGAGTGGCGTTACAGGCCGCGCGGGTGTCGCTGGTCGCCGAAGTGGTGCGCGAATACCTGCAGCTGCGCGCGGCGCAACGCGGAGAGACGTTGCTTGGCGCGGCCGCGCAGGCGGCCCAAAAGAAGGTTGCGTTGCTGCGCGTGCAGGAGCGCCTGCAGCTGGCATCGAAGCTCGAAGTCGAACAAGGCGTGGCGGCGGCGGCCAAGGCCGAAGCGCAAATGGCGGATCCCCGCGCCGCGATCGTGCAGCATGCGCAGGCGCTGGCATTGCTGCTCGGCAAGAGCGAACCCGATCCCGCATGGCTGGCGCCGAAACCGCTGCCGCAGTTGGCGGCCGGCAACATCGATTCGGTTCCGGCCGATCTGCTGCGCACGCGCCCGGAGATCCGCTACGCCGAAACCCAGGTGTTGAAGGCCGCGGGCGAGCTCGGCATTGCCAAGGCCGACATGTATCCGCGCCTCGCGCTGGGCAGTTCGCTGACCTTTGCGGCACTGGTCAAGGGCCGCACCCGATTGGGTGACGTCAACAACACGTTCGCGATCGGACCGATCATCAACATCCCGCTGTTCGACTGGGGCCAACGCCGCGCGGTGCGCGATGCGCGCGAGGATCAGTTGCAGGCGGCGCTGCTCGCCTACCGGCAGGCGGTGCTGCAGGGCGCGGCGGAAGTCGAAACCGATCTCGCCGCGCTGCACGCGTCGGACGAGCGCGCGCACGGCGCAGATGCCACGGCGGCAGCTTCCGAAAACAGTTTGGTGCTCAGCGAGAAGCTGCAAGGGTTGGGCCAGGCCGACGGCCTGCAACTGGCGGACGCGAAATTCGCGCTCACCGAATCCGAACTCGACCGCGAGCAGGCGCGGCTGGCGCACGGCCTTGCGTATGTCGCGTTGTACAAGGCACTGGGTGGCGCGCCGTTGCCGAAGGACGGCGATGCAACCAACGATCAATCCCCTCTCTCCCCGGGAGAGGGCGCCCGACAGGCAGGTGAGGGTACGTTGCGAAGCATCTCGCCGCATCGCATGTCCGAACCCTCACCTCTGCCCCGGGGGAAGAGGGGCACAGCGCAACAGCAGCCAGACGGTCCATGATTCCGCTCGCGCGCAAAACCCTGATCCACGAATGGCGGCGCTTCCTGCCCGCGATGCTGGCGGTGGCGTTTTCCGGATTGCTGTTGCTGATGCAGGCGGCGCTGGTGTTCGGCATCTTCGGTTCCACCGCGGTGTACATCACCGCCTCCGACGCCGATTTGTGGGTGGGTTATCCCGGCACACAAAGCATCGAGTTGGGCCGGCCGATCGGGCCGGCCGCGCGTACCGCGATGTTGATGGATCCCGGCGTCGCGCGCGTCGAACCCTTTGCCTGGGTGGATGGCGACTGGCGCGGTCCGGCCGGCACCGGTGGCGTGTCGGTCTTCGTGTCGGGCATCAGCACCGAACCCGACGGCATGATCTTTTCCGACGTGCTGACGGCCGCGCAGCGGGCGTCGCTGAAGGAGCCGTTCGCGGTGATCGTCGACCGCGCCGACTTGTCGAAGCTCGGCGTGCCGATCGGCGGGCAGGCATTGATCAACGGCGATCTGGTGCGCATCGTCGGTGTCGCCAACGGCATCCGCGCGCTGGGCGGCGTGAACGTGGTCGCGTCGCTGGATACCGCGCGCGCGCTCGACAACGACACCGGCGGCACGGAAGTCGCGTACTACGTCGCAAGACTGAAACCCGGCGCCGATGCGGACGCGGTCGCGTCGCGCATCGACGCGTCGGCGCACGGTTATGCGGCATGGACCGCGTCGAGTTTCGCACGGCGTGCGGTGTTCTACTGGATGTTCCAGACCGGCGCCGGCCTCGGCGTGATTTTCCTCGCGATCGTGGTGTTCATCGTCGGCGCGATCATCACCAGCCAGACGTTGATGGGTGCGATCGCGGGGTCGGTGCGCGAGTACGCGACGTTGCATGCGCTCGGCGTCAGTCTCGGCTCGCTGCGCCGCGTGGTGCTGGAACAAGCCGCGTGGATCGGCGTGTGCGGCCTGGTCGCGGGCGTGCTGCTGAGCTTCGGGTTGACCGGCCTGGCGAAATGGGAAGACGTGCCGGTGGAATTGAACCTGCCGGCGTGGATTGCCTGCGCGGCGCTCGTGATGGGCATCGCGCTGGTGTCGGGTGCCGCCGCGGTGCGCGCCTTGCGCAGCGCCGATCCGGCGTTGCTGCTCCGATGAGTGCGTTGGTCGCCAGCGATCTTTGCATGGGCTACACCAGCGGCAAGCTGCGCACGGAAGTCCTGCGCGACCTGTCGCTCTCCGTCGATGCGGGACAGCTGACCCTGATCGCGGGGCCGTCGGGCTGTGGCAAGAGCACGCTGCTGTCGATCCTCTCCGGCTTGCAGCGGCCGGATGCCGGCAGCGTGATCGCGCTGGGCGAAGACTTGTTCCGCGGCGACCGCCACGCACGCGACCGCTTCCGGCTTCAGCACACCGGCTTCGTGTTCCAGGGGTTCAACCTGTTCCCCGCCCTCACCGCGCTGGAGCAGGTGATGCTGCCCTTGGGCTACATGGGCGTGGACGATCGCGCGGCGGAAGCGCGCGGACGCGCCGCGCTGGACGAAGTGGGATTGTCCGATCGCATGCACCTGCTGCCCGCGGAGCTTTCCGGTGGCGAGAAGCAGCGCGTCGCGATCGCGCGCGCGCTGGTCAAGCAGCCCGAACTCTTTTTCGCCGACGAACCCACCAGCGCGCTGGATGCCGCCAACGGCCAGGTCGTGATCGATACGCTGCGCCGCATCGCGCACGAACACGACACCACCGTGCTGTGCGTCAGCCACGATCCGCGACTGGTCACCCATGCCGACCGCGTGCTGGCCATGGAAGACGGCAAAATACTGGATGATCGGCGCGTGCCGCATGGCGATATCGCGCCCCGAGAGGAGAACGTTTGATGAAATCCCTTCAATGCGCCGGCGTCGTGCTCGCCTTGATTGCCTTCGCGCTGGGTGGTTGTTCGTCCGGCAGCGACGTGGCGGCGCCCGCGTCCGCTCCGTCGCAATGGCTGGCGGTGGCGCGCGGCAAGGTCGCCGTCGAAGGCGGCATGGTGCTGGTGGCGGCGCGCACCGATGGCGTCGTCGAAGCGGTGGCGGCGAAGCCGGGCGATGCGGTGCAGAAGCACCAGGTTCTGGCGACGCTGGATGCGCACGCGGCGAAAATCGCGGAAGCGACCGCGCAGGCGGGTGTCGCGCAGGCCAGGGCACAGTTGGCCGAATTGCAGGTGTCGTTGAAGCAGGCGGGGCAACGCACGCCGCGCGTCGTCGCCGCCGCCAAGGCCGGCGCCGCGACGGGCGAAGCGGCCGAGCAGGCGCGTGCCGCGCTGGCCGGATTGAAAGCCAGGCAGGCGGCCGCTCAGGCCGAACTGGACGCCGCGCAGCAGAAACTTGCCGCGGCGAAGCTCGATCTCGATTCAACCAGTTTGCGCGCGCCGATGGCGGGCAGCGTGGTCGCGCGGCACGTCGCGGTCGGGCAATCCGTGTCCGCGGCATCGGGCCAGCCGTTGTTCGAATTGCTGCCCGATCGTCCCCACATCGTGCAGGCTCAGCTTGACGCGGATGCGGCCGGCGCGATCCACGCAGGCATGCACGCCGAAGTGGTGCGCGATTCGGGGTCCGGCCCGACGTACGACGCCACCGTGACGTGGGTCGGGCAGGTGTTGCAGCCGGCCGGATTGACGCAGGATCCGCTGGAACGCGCGCTCGCCAACGACGTGGACTGCACGCTGGAACTCGCACCGCCGAAGGCGGGCGAGGCGCCGCTGCGGATCGGGCAGCGCGTGCTGGTCCGCTTTCCCAAGGGTGCCCGTTGAGGAAGTTCTGATCTTGCTCGTCGTCCGGGCGAAGGCCGGGACGCCAGCGCCTTGATCCATCCCCGCGTTGCTGCAAAGACACTGGGTTCCGGCCTTCGCCGGAATGACGAAAGGGCGTGAGGTCGGATTTTCATTAAGCGCCCGGAAAGCCCCGGAAAGCGTCTGGAAAGCCTCCGGCGCTAGAATCGCTGCCAGTTTGCGGCGTGCCGCTTCCCGAGAATTTTCCTCGTGACCCAATGGAACATCCTGTGTGACTTCGACGGCACCATCGCCGTCGAAGACGTCACGGACTCGCTGCTCGATCGTTTTGCCTCGCCCGAATGGCAGGTGCTGGAGCGCGACTGGCGGGCAGGCAAGATCGGTTCGGCCGAATGCATGGCCGGCCAGGTCGCGCTGCTGGATGCCTCGCGTGACGAAATCGATGAACACCTCGCCTCGATGCGCATCGACCCCGCGTTTCCTCAATTCGTGGAATCGGTGTTCGCCGCGGGCTCCACGCTGCGGGTGGTCAGCGATGGCCTCGACTACGCGATCCGCGCGATCCTGCGTCGTTACCGCCTCGATCACTTGCCGGTGCTCGCCAACCGGCTGGTGCCGTCCGGCCAACGGCGGTGGCAACTGGAGACGCCGTTCTCCGATCCGCATTGCAGGATCGGCAGTGGCCATTGCAAATGCGCCAGCGCGGTGCGCGAACACAACCGCCACCACCGCGTGCTGCTGGTGGGCGACGGCGCTTCCGATTTCTGTGCCGCGGGCGAAGCCGACTACGTGTTCGCCAAGCATCGCCTGATCGAGCACTGCCGCCATGCGGCAATTCCGCATACCTCGATCGTCGGTTTTGCCGACGCGATCGGTCTGCTGCCCGCGTTGCTGGCCGGCAAGCTGTACACGCCGCGACGCGTGCTCGCGCCCGTATGAGCGGCGCGGAAAACGACTGCGGTTGACCCCTGATTCGAGACACCATGCCGCGCGCCGGCGACGCTGGCGGCGGAACACCGGAAATCAAATCTGATGAACGCATCGATCAAAACGGCGGCCTCCGCAAGCAGCGCCCGGCTCGCCGACGGACTCGACACCGCGGGCAGCGGGAAGCTGTTCGACAGCGCATGCCGCACCATTCCGGGCGGCGTCAACAGCACTGCGCGCGCGACCTGGTCGGGATGGAACCCGTATCCGCTGTTCGTGCAGGGCGGCACGGGTTCGCACCTCACCGACGTCGATGGCAACGCGTACATCGATTACCTGCTGGGCCTCGGGCCCATGCTGCTCGGGCATCGGCCGCCCCGCGTCACGCAGGCGGTGGTGGATTTCATCCAGCAGCGCGGCACCGTGTTCGCGCTGCCGACCGCCGATGAAGCGAAGCTGGCCGGCAAGATCATTGCGGCGGTGCCCAGCGTCGAACAGGTGCGATTGTGCAACACCGGTACCGAAGCGGTGCTGTACGCGACGCGTCTAGCGCGCGCTTTCACCAGACGGCCCAAGCTGATCCGTTTCGAGGGCATGTACCACGGCTTCTCCGATCAGGTGTACTGGAGCAAGCATCCGGACATCGCCAAGGCCGGTCCCGATGCGCATCCGCTGCCGGTACCGCAGGGTCCCGGCCTGCCGCACGGACTCGACGAAAACCTGATCATCCTGCCGTGGAACGACGCGGATGCCCTGGACGACGCGATCAGGCGCGAAGGTGACCAGATCGCCGCGGTCATCACCGAACCCGTGATGTGCAACACCGGCTGCATCCTGCCGAAACCGGGCTACCTCGAAGCGATGCGCGAACTCACCGCGCGCCACGGCATCGTGCTGCTGTTCGACGAAGTCATCACCGGTTTCCGGCTGGGTCTCGGCGGCGCGCAGGGGCGGCTCGGCATCACGCCGGATTTGTCGGTGTTCGCGAAGGGCCTGGGCGGCGGTTTTCCGGTCGCGGCCTGCGGCGGACGCGCCGACATCATGGCGCTGGTCGCCAATGGCACGGTTTCGATGGCGGGCACGTACGCCGCCAACGGCATCGCCATCGCGGCGGCCAATGCGGCGCTGGACGAACTGGCCACGCCGGGATTGTTCGCGAAGCTCGACGCGATTTCCGACGAGCTGCGCGCCGGTCTCGCCAAGGTTCTCGACGATGCGGGCTTGCCCGCGTACGTCGTGGGTGTCGGTCCGCTGATGCAGGTGTGGTTCGCGCGCGAGGCCATCCACAACTACCGCGACGCCGAACGCCACGCCGACCAGAAGCTGTTCGACCGCTGGTGGCGCGGGATGTTGGCGCGCGGCGTGCTGTTCCATCCCGGCGCTTACGAAAACCTGTTTGTCTCGACCGCGCACACCCGCACCGACATCGCGCAGACATTGGTCGCGGCGAAAGAGGTTGCGGCGGAGCTTGCACGCGGCGTCTGAGTGCCGCCAGCGTCACGATTTGGTGGACGCGACCCCGCTGGCGGGCAAGGGGAGATGCATGAACCTGCCCGCCGCCACCACGCGGCGCCACGCGTTTTGCATCGGCGATGAACGAAGCGGCGCCTCGCGGACGGGCGGCTGCGCGCGGGCGCTGCAAGCCGCGAGGTTGACCGGCAAAAAGCCGCTTGCAATCCGGAACATCGGCGGTCTCATCGTGATCCCCTGATCCGTGAAAGATTCCCACCCGTCTGCAACGTCCGGTGGCGGGCGCTGGTTGACATGCGGTCGCAGCACGCAGGCCGAGGCAGAACCCGTGGCGGCGCCCATGGCGTGCGACAGCGGCGTGGCCGGCCGCTTCCCCGCTTGCACGGGCAAGCACGCGCGAATTGGGCGTCCAGACGTCCGGACGCTTGCTTGCCCTGCCTGATGCCGTCAAGCTGGGGCTTCCCCAGGGAGAAACGGATGGCAGGCAAAGCAGGCCCACCGCGCAAGACCACGCAGGTATCGAAACCGAAGCACGCGAAGAAAGCCGCGGGCAAGCGCGAAACGCAGTCGAAACCCGACCTCGGCGCGGTGCGTGCCGAGATCGACGGGATCGACCGCCAGATCCAGGCACTGATCGCGCGGCGCGCGCACTGGGCGCACGAAGTCGGGCGCGCCAAGGGCAAGCTGGCGGCGGCCGTCGATTACTACCGTCCCGAGCGCGAAGCGCAGGTGTTGCGGCGCGTGCTCGATCGCAACGACGGGCCGCTGGCGGACGAGGTGCTGGTGCGGCTGTTCCGCGAAATCATGTCGGCCTGCCTCGCGCAGCAGGAACCGCTGAAGGTCGGCTACCTCGGCCCCGAAGGCACGTTCTCGCAGCAGGCGGTGTTCAAGCATTTCGGCCATTCGGCGAAGGGCTTCCCGCTGGCCAGCATTGCCGAGGTGTTCGACGAGGTCGCCGAGGGCCGCGCGGATTTCGGCGTGGTGCCGGTCGAGAACTCCGGGCAGGGCACGATCCAGTCGACGCTGGACCTGTTCCTGGGCTCGCCGTTGAAGATCTGTGGCGAAGTCGAATTGCACGTGCACCAGTACCTGCTGTCGCGTAGCGGCCACGCCGAGGATATCGAGCGAGTGTATTCACACGGCCAGTCGCTGGCGCAGTGCCGCGGCTGGCTGCGCCAGAACCTGCCGCGGGTGGAACTGGAAGCCGTGTCCAGCAACGCCGAAGCTGCGCGGCGCGCGCGCAAGGCGGATGACACCGCTGCAATCGCGGGCGAAAGCGCGGCGCACGTGTACGGATTGAAGGTTGTCGCGGGACCGATCCAGGATCGCGCCGACAACACCACCCGCTTCCTCGTGATCGGGCGCGCGCTGTTTCCGCCTTCGGGCAACGACCGCACGTCGCTGCTGGTGTTCGTGCACGACCAGCCCGGCGCGCTTTATCGCGTGCTGGAACCGCTGGCGCGGCACGGCATCAGCATGAACCGGATCGAGTCGCGTCCCGCGCACACCGGCAAATGGCAGTACGCGTTCTTCATCGACGTCGGCGGCCACGTGGACGAGTCGCCGCTGCGCGATGCGTTGTCTGAGCTGGGCGATTTTGCCTCGCAGGTGACCGTGTTGGGTTCGTATCCCGTCGCGGTGACCTGAACCCGCACGCGATCCCGCGGTCACAGTTGCATCGCCCAAGACGAGGTCGCACCATGCGCCGCATTCTTCCGTGGCTGGTCGTGCTGGCCGCATTGGCGCCGTGGTCGATGTCGGCGCACGCCGGCGCCTACGCGGACAAGCTGTCGCAGTGCCTGATCCACGCAACCACGCCGGCCGACCAGAAGGTCGTCGTGCGCTGGGCCTTCGCTACCATGGCGCTGGATCCGGACGTCGCTTCGATGGCCGCGATTTCTCCATCCCAACGTGAAGCGATCAACCAGAAAGCCGGCGCGGTGGTGACGGATCTGCTCGCGGGCGTGTGCAGCCAGCCGGTGCAGCAGGCACTGATGTTCGAGGGCGTCCAGGGCGCGCAGGCCGCGTTCGAGGCGTGGGCACGCTGGGCGATCACGGGCATCGCCGGCGAGCCGCATGTGATGCAGGGCGCGGGCGCGCTTTTGCAATACATCGACATCGGCAAGCTGATGCCTTTGGTGCCGTTGCAGGGGCTGACGCCGGATGGCGGCGGCTCGCGCTGAGGGCCGCCCGATAACGGATTTCCAATCCGTGCACGACTAGGCTGTCGTCCCTTCCCGGCACTGCACGAGGCTCGCCATGCCCCTGCACGAAAGCATCCTCGACACCATTGGTGGCACGCCGATCATCAAGCTGCACCGCCTCGCGCCGCCACACGTCTCGTTGTACGCCAAGGTCGAATCGTTCAACCCCGGCGGCTCGGTCAAGGATCGCCTGGCGATCGCGGTGATCCTCGACGCCGAGCAGAGCGGCGC
>Ga0207647_10003545_pt1 | contig 11708 bp, 10 predicted proteins | sample KBSCornC2_FD_184295 | JGI IMG/M metagenome (GOLD analysis project Ga0207647, IMG submission 184295) | Corn rhizosphere microbial communities from Kellogg Biological Station, Michigan, USA - C2 (SPAdes) (version 2) | ecosystem: Host-associated > Plants > Roots > Rhizosphere ...
TTCGACGGGCAGGTCGAAGCCGCGCGTTTTCAGGCGCGCGGCGGTGTCCGCGAGGTGCGCGCGCAGCAATACCGGGTCCAGCATGGCGATCCTTGGAGAATCCGTAACGGCCAATTATCGCGGCGCGCGTGCGCTCCGGGCAAACCACCTCTCGGCGTGATCTAGCGGCTCATTCCCGCCCCCCTGATCGGCCAGAGAGTCACCCGGCGCGCACAGCTCCGACCGGCAAGGTTGCGACCCTTCGCATTTCAGGCTCGTCCCAAAGCTTCGGATCGCGCAAACAGGCCAGCGCGAAATCGTGGGCATCATCGCCCCAAAACAGATGCCCGTCCCACGCGAGAGTGAGCACTCCGAACACGCCGTCAGTCAGGGCGGCGTTGAAGTTTTCGCGAAGTGTCGCCTTCACAACAGGATTGGCGATGGCAGCCTCGACATCGGGAATGCCCAGGTGCTCGGCTACCGGTGCCAACGCCTGTGCGCTATCGCCGGCATTACCTTGGCCCCAAATCCATTCGAAGATCGCATCCGTAGCCGCAATACCGCTACCGGCAGCGACGCAAAGTCGCAATGCGGCCAGCGGATTGAATGGATGTGCTGGTGGAAACCGCAGCGTCCGCTCTGCCTGACGCGCACGCCAGAAGACGTAGCGGTAGGTGAACTCCCGCTTTTTGGGGATTTCCGCTGGACCCTTCTGGCCATGATGGTCGAGTACGCCGGCAAAAAGAATTGGACGCAGGATCACTTCGCGTTCTGCGGCAAGCGTGCGTACCTTCGGCCACTGCAGCCACGCGAATGGCGAGATGAAATCGAAATACCAGTTGATGGCCATCGGCGACCCTTAATTCAAGGCAACGCGGTTTCTATTTCTTCCCACCACCCGTCACTGCACGCGCACTACGCAGCGCTTCCAGTTTCTCGCGAATCTTTGCCTCGATGCCATTTGCGGTCGGCGCGTAGAACTCGGTGCCGACGAGCGCGTCAGGCAGGCACTGCTGGTCGAGGGCGACGCCGCCTTCGACATCGGGATCGTACTGATAGCCCTTGCCGTAGCCGAGCCCCTTCATCAGTTTCGTCGGCGCGTTGCGCAAGTGCATCGGTACTTCCAGCGTGCCGCTTTCGCGCACGTTGGCGCGCGCGGCGCCGTATGCCGCATAGGCCGCGTTGCTCTTGGGTGCCACCGCCAGGTACAACGCAGCTTCGGCCAGCGCCAGTTCGCCTTCGGGCGAACCCAGCCGCTCGTAGGTATCCCATGCGTGCAACGTGAGCTGCCACGCGCGCGGATCGGCCAGCCCGATGTCTTCGACGGCCATCCGCACCATGCGCCGCGCGAGGTACAGCGGCTCGCAGCCGCCATCCAGCATCCGCACCAGCCAGTACAGCGCCGCATCGGGATCGGACGAACGCACCGACTTGTGCAGCGCCGATATCTGGTCGTAGAACTGCTCGCCGCCCTTGTCGAAGCGGCGCGTGCGATCAGCCAGCACCTGCTGCAGGGTGGATTGGTCGATGCGACCGCCGTGAGCGAGTTCCGCGGCAATTTCGAGGAACGTCAGCGCGCGCCGCACGTCGCCATCGGCTGCACGCGCCATCAACGCCAACGCTTCGTCATCGACCTGCAGATGCAGCCCGCCTAGCCCGCGTTCGTCGTCAGCCAGCGCACGTTTCAGTGCGACGATAATGGCGTCGGCGCCCACCGCGTCCATCACGTGAACGCGGCAGCGCGAGAGAAGTGCCGAGTTCAATTCGAATGAAGGATTCTCGGTAGTCGCCCCAACGAACACGATCACACCGCGTTCGATATGCGGCAGGAACGCATCCTGCTGGGCCTTGTTGAAACGGTGCACCTCGTCCACGAACAGCACGCTGCGCCGGCCCTGCGCGAACAAGCCCTCTGCTTCCGCCAGCGCCTTGCGTACGTCCGCGAGCCCCGACAGTACGGCCGATATCGCCTGGAAATGCGCGTCGGCATATTGTGCGACCAACAGCGCCAGCGTGGTCTTGCCGCAGCCCGGCGGCCCCCACAGCACCATCGAATGCACGCTGCCGGCTTCCAGCGCACGCCGGAGCGCGCTGCCAGACCCGAGCAGGCGGTCTTGCCCAACGATTTCGTCCAGCGTGCGCGGACGCATCCGCTCGGCCAGCGGTTTCAGCGCGTCGGATTCCGGGAACAGCGGATTGGTGTCGATGGTGGCACGACGTGGCATGCTTGCATCTTAGAGAATCCTTTCGCGGGGTGCGATCAGGCTTCGACGGTCGCTGCGGCGCCGCGCCGATGCCGGTAGACGAAGTAGGCGATACCGACGAAACCCGTCAGGATCGCCGGCACCAGCAGGGTGCGTTCCTGCCAGTGCGGGAATGCGAGCGCACTGGCAACGCCGCCACAGAGAAAACCGACAAACAACGCGCCGTAAAGCCTCACCCTGCGCAGGTCCACCCCGGCGCCGCGCAGCCACTGGCCGAGAAACGTGCCAAGGTCGGTGATGATGCCCGACATGTGGCTGGTACGCACCACCGCCCCGCTGTAGGTCGCGGCAATCGCGTTCTGCAGTCCGGACGCGGCAGCCGCAAGCCACAACCCCGCGTCGATTTGCCGGTGCAGCAGTGGCACGGCGATGAACAACATCGCCGATTCGACGGCCAGCGCCACGCCGTAACGGCGACCCAGACGCAACGCGCTGTCGCCGGTGATGAAACCACCGAGCGCGCAGCCCGCGAAAAACGCCAACAGCACCATGCCGAAATGCAGCAGATTCCCGGCATCCCCATCCGCCGCCGCGATGCCGAGCAGCGAAGTGGTGCCGGTCATGTGCGTGATCGCTTGATGGCGAAAACCGAGATAGCCCACGGCGTTGATCATGCCAGCGATGAACGCCAGCACGATGCCGCCATACAGCACCCAGCGCGGCAGCCTGGAAATCACGTGGACGCCAGCCGCGATTCAGCGCGACGAGGCATCGCCCACGACATCCGTGCCCCTGGGCGGCACGAAGGTGAAAGTGCTTGCGGGCAGTGACGGGTTGCGCTCCCAGCCGGAGAACGCGATGTCGGTCCTGTTGCCCAGCGTGTCCTTGAATATCATCCGGCGCGGACCGGATGCGTCGAACCCGATGGCGGCGTATTCGAACTGCGGGTCCTTGCTGCGCGAAACCAGCCGCAACCATTCGAGGCCATCACGCGTCCCGGCGTCGGTCGCCTTGAACTCGGTGTCCAGTTGCGAGAGGTCGGTAAGTACCGTGAGCGGGCTGTGCGCTTCCTCGGCACCCTGATCGCGCACCGTCACCTGCTGCAGGTCGGGTTCGTACACCCAGACTTTCTTGCCGTCGGCCACGATCAACTGTTGGTAGGGATCGGTCACCTGCCAGCGGAACAGGCGTGGCGCCTGCAACGCCAGCGTGCCGTGGCTGGAGCCGGTGATGTTGCCGTGCGCGTCGTACACCGTCTGGCTGAAACTCCCGTGCAGCGAATGCAGGCCATTGGCGAATGCGTCCAGGCGCGCGCGCGCGCCGGTGGCGGCAAATGCGGCGCCGGCGAACAGCGACAACGCGACCAGCAAGATCAACTTGCGCATGGATTTTCCCTGGAGCAGATAACTGGCGCGCATTGTGCGCCGGCGGAGTGAATGAAGCGTGATTCCGTGAATGAAGAACGGCTCGGTCAACTCATGTACTCGTCATTCCCGCGCAAGCGGGAATCCAGTGCCTTGACGATCACGCGTTGATCCGCAAAGGCACTGTCGCTCCGCGATTCCGGGATGACAAGCAAAACCGAAACCCCGAGAGACATTATTGAGGCGGCGGCGCGATGACTTCCCTCTGCCCATTGTGTTGCGGCGGCGTCACCACGCCGTCCTGCTCCATCTGCTCGATCAAGCGTGCGGCACGGTTGTAGCCGATACGCAAATGCCGCTGTACGCCCGAAATCGACGCGCGCCGGCTGGTGGTCACGATCTGCACGGCCTTGTCGTACAACGCGTTGTCGTCGCCGGAACTCTCTTCTTCAGGCAAACCTGATTCATTGATGACCTTTCCGTCGCCGAGCGCCTGAACTTCTTCCAGCACACCTTCGATGTAACTCGGCTCGCCCTGGGTGCGCAGCCACTCGACCACCTTGTGCACATCGTCGTCGCCCACGAAGGCGCCGTGCACGCGTTCCGGCGTTGCGGTGCCGGGCGGCAGGTACAGCATGTCGCCGTTGCCGAGCAGCGTTTCCGCGCCGGACTGGTCGAGGATGGTGCGCGAGTCGATTTTCGACGAAACCTGGAACGCAATGCGGGTCGGGATGTTGGCCTTGATGAGGCCGGTGATCACGTCCACCGACGGACGCTGCGTTGCCAGGATCAGGTGCACGCCCGCCGCGCGGGCCTTCTGCGCCAGCCGCGCGATCAGTTCCTCGACCTTCTTGCCGACGATCATCATCATGTCGGCGAATTCGTCGATGATCACCACGATGAACGGCAGCGGCTGCAGCGGTTCGGCCTTTTCTTCCGGCGCGTCGGGATTGGCCTTGAACAGCGGATCGGGCAACGGCTGGCCGGCGGCCTCGGCGTCGCGCACCTTCTTGTTGAAGCCCGCGAGATTGCGCACACCCACAGCGGCCATCAGCTTGTAGCGGCGCTCCATTTCGGCGACGCACCAGCGCAGCGCGTTGGCTGCCTCCTTCATGTCGGTGACGACCGGCGCCAGCAGATGCGGAATCCTGTCGTACACCGACAGCTCCAGCATCTTGGGGTCGATCATTATCATGCGCACGTCGGCGGGCTTGGCCTTGAACAGCAGCGACAACACCATCGCGTTCAGCGCCACCGATTTGCCCGAACCCGTGGTGCCGGCCACCAGCAGGTGCGGCATCTTCTGCAGGTCGACCACCACCGGCCGCCCGCCGATGTCCTTGCCCAGCGCCAACGAAAGCGGCGAACGCGCATCGCCGTATTCGCGCGAGCTGAAGATTTCGGAGAGATACACGATCTCGCGATGCGCGTTGGGAATTTCCAGGCCGATCACGTTTTTGCCGGGGATCACGTCGACCACGCGCACGCTGACCAGTGACAAGCCCCGCGCGATGTCCTTGTCGAGCGACGAGATCTGGCTGCCGCGCACGCCGGGTGCGGGTTCCAGTTCGAAGCGCGTGATCACGGGGCCGGGATGCGCCGAAACCACGTGCGCGTCGATCCGGAAATCCTTGAGCTTCATTTCGACCTGACGCGACAGCACTTCGAGCGTTTCCTCGGAATAGCCCTTGCCCGATGACGGCTGCGGTTCTTCCAGCAGCGACAATGGCGGCAGTTCGCCTTCACTCGCCGCGCCGGTAAACAATGGAATCTGCGTTTCGCGCTTGGCGCGTTCGCTTTTCACGATCGGCGTCGGTGCCGGTTCGATGCGCACCGGCTCGCGCTTGGCGCGGCGCGCACTGTCTTCCTTGCGCGCGGTTTCGCGTTCTGCGCGGGCCGCACGTGCGGCCAATGTTTCCGGGGCGCGCTTCAGTTTGCCGCGTATCCAGGCTGCGGCCGCCAGCACTTGCTGCCCGGTCCAGTCCATCACGCGGAACCACGACAAGCCGGTAATCCAGGTGACGGCGATAAGCGCCAGCGCGAACAGCAGCAGCAATGCGCCCAATTCACCGAACCCGTGATGCAGGATGCCGCCCGCGCCACACCCGAGCAGGCCACCGGACGCAGTCACGTCGTTGCATTCCGGATCCGATGCGTGCAACCAGGCCAGCCCGCAGCCCCCGACGAAAAACGCCACGAAACCGATCAGGCGCAGGCTCGGCTCCCACTTGCTCTCACCCTCGCCGCGCCGGTACCAGCCGCGCAGCACGCCGACCGCCAGCACCACCAGCAGCAGCGGGAATGCGTAGGCGATCACGCCGAACAAGTGGAACAGCAGGTCGCCGATGTAGGCGCCTATCGACCCGCCGAAATTGTGCACGGCCTGCCCCGGCGTACCGGTATGCCACCACCCCGGATCCGACGGGCTGTAGCCCACCAGGCACGCGAACAAATAAACCGCGAGCGGAAACAGCAGCAACGCGGCCGCCTCGCGCAACAGCCTGCGCGCGCGTTCGCTCATTCCCGTGGATTTGGCTTCAGCCTGTACTCGTGCACGCGCCACGCGTGGCAACCCCGTTCGAACTGGCAATGACGGGTGAAACTATAACGGCGTTTCACCCGTCTCCGAATCGCAACGTCGAACAGACTCAAGCAGGGGCGTTGTCTGGGCCTGATCACCGCTCGCAAACGAAACCACCCTCATGGCGCCACAAATGCGACGACCGCCCGAAGGGGCCGTCGATTGTGCCAGGTTGTTCCGTGCTCGCTCAGAGCTTCATGCCCCTGAGCGCCGGATGCACCAACTCGCCGCCGTCGACATTGAGGCCGCTGGCGAGGATCGCGTCCTTGCGCCAGTTCTTCTGGGCGAGGCGCGTCACGTACGGCAGGATCGCCGCCGAAATCGCCTGCGACGAAGTCTGCGGCACGGCGCCCGGCATGTTGGTGACGCAGAAATGCGTGACGCCATCGACGACGTAGGTCGGATCCTTCCAGGTGGTCGGTTTGGATGTCTCGAAGCAGCCGCCCTGGTCGATGGAAATGTCCACCAGCACGCTGCCCTTCTCCATCGACTTCACCATCTTCCTGGTGACCACGTGCGGCGCCTTGGCACTCGGCACCAGCACCGCGCCAACCACGAGGTCGGCTGTCGCGACTTCTTCGGCCACCGCCGATTCGTACGCATACAAGGCGGTCACGTTGTCGCCCCAGCCACGTGCCTGCGCCAGGCGGTCGGGCCGCTTGTCGAATACCACGACGTTGGCACCGCCACGGGCGGCCAGCTTCGCCGCATTGCCGCCGGCGACACCCGCGCCCAGCACCACGACCTTGCCGCGCTCGGTCGCGGCCAGGCCGCCCAGCAACTTGCCCTTGCCGCCATGGGGCTGGTGCAGCAACGTAGTGCCGACCTGGGCCGCCAACTTGCCCGCCACCACCGACATCGGTGTCAACAATGGCAATGAGCCATCCACTTCCTGCACGCTTTCGAACGCCACGCCGGTCAGGCCGATCTTCAGCAGGGCCTTGGTCAACTTGGGATCGGGCGCGAGATGCAGGTAGCAGAACAACAGGTGGCGCTTCTCGAGAAGCTTGAGGTCGCCTTCGATCGGCTCCTTCACCTTGACGATCATTTCCGCCTTGCCGTACAGCGCAGCGGCGTCCTTGACGATCTTCACGCCGACTTTCGTGTAGCGTTCGTTGGCGAAGCCGCTCTTGTCGCCCGCGCCGGACTGCAGATAAACCTCGTGGCCGTGGCGGATCAGGTCCGCGCAGGCAGCAGGAACGAGGGCAACGCGGCCCTCGAGGGTCTTGGTTTCGGAAGGAACGCCAATACGCATGGAAATCATCCTCGGTCAAACGCGTCGCGTGCTTGAAATACCGCGGCAAACTCCCCATGCTGCACGACTCGTCACGGCGCGCATCCGGGACATGGCGCGCGACGCACCAATGTCACGAATGCAACTGCCGTAGGGAATCACCGCATCGAGTGGTTCAGCGCGGCGGACGAGAGGAAGTTCCTGCGGACCTTGAACAAACTTGAGAATTATACATGAGCACTCCCAAGCACAGCCGCCTTTTGATCCTCGGTTCCGGTCCCGCGGGCTACACCGCGGCCGTCTACGCGGCCCGCGCGAACCTGCAGCCGATGCTGATCACGGGCCTCACCCAGGGCGGCCAGTTGACCACGACCACCGAGGTCGACAACTGGCCCGGCGACGCGCAGGGCGTGCAAGGCCCCGACCTGATGCAACGCATGGCCGAACACGCGCAGCGTTTCAACACCAACATGCTGTTCGACCATATACACACGGTTGACCTGAAGCAGCGCCCGTTCAAGTTGAAGGGCGACAGCGGCGAATACAGTTGCGATGCGCTGATCATCGCGACCGGCGCGGATGCCAAGTATCTCGGCATCGCGTCCGAAACTTCGTTCAAGGGCAAGGGCGTGTCGGCCTGCGCCACCTGCGACGGATTCTTCTTCCGCAACCAGGACGTCGCCGTGATCGGTGGCGGCAACACCGCCGTCGAGGAAGCGTTGTACCTCGCCAATATCTGCCGCAAGGTCACGCTGGTGCATCGGCGCGACAAATTGCGCGCGGAAAAAATTCTGCAGGACAAACTGTTCGAGAAAGCTGCCGCGGGCAAGGTCGAGCTGGTCTGGAACCACACCGTCGATGAAGTGCTGGGCGACGACACCGGCGTCACCGGTTTGCGGCTGGTCAGCACTGCCGACGCCAGCAAGCGCGACATCGCGGTCACCGGCATGTTCGTCGCGATCGGCCACACGCCCAACACCGGGGTGTTCGAGGGCCAACTCGACATGCGCAACGGCTACATCCGGATCAACAGTGGTCTGGAGGGCAATGCCACAGCAACATCGGTACGCGGCGTGTTCGCGGCCGGCGATGTCGCCGACCACGTTTACCGGCAAGCAGTGACCTCGGCGGGCTTCGGCTGCATGGCCGCGCTGGACGCCGAGAAATTCCTGGATTCGATCGGGTTGACCGGCTGACGCGTTTCAATCTTCGAGCGCGTACAACTCCCAGCGTCCCGGTACTCCCTTCAGCGTCTGCGCGCCGAGCTCGCGGAGCTCGATGCCCGAGCCGACGCCGAGATCCTTGACCGCCGCCGTCGCCAGCACCTCCCCGGCTTGCGCGGCCAGCAGCACGGCCAAGCCGATTTCCACGGCCGGCCCGCTGAGCTTGTCGCCCGCCCGCACACATTCGCCGGTGTGTGCACCCGCCTGGATTTCCAGCCGCAACTGATCGCGCAGCACCTGCCGCACCGTGCGCGCGAAGCGCAGCGCGCGCGCGGGACCATCGAAACTGACGAGGAACCCCTCAGTCGAACGCGCCGCCTCGTGGCCATCGAAGCGCGCCAGTTCCGCGCGCACGATCGCGCGCTGCCGCACCAGCAGGTCCTGCCAACGCGCGTGACCGAGATTGGCGGCCAACTGCTCCGACTGCGCGATGCCGAGGCACAACACCGTGGTGAGCGCCCGCTCGGAATGCGCGACCGGACCAAGGCTGCCGAGGAACCGGCCGATCAGGTCGAGCGTGCTGTCGTCGCCTGGAACCAGCACGTCCATGTCGCTGCCGGGCAGCACAGCCAGTTTCGCCGTCGCGATGTGTTCGGCCAGGTAATGCGCGTGCGCCACGGGAATGACGGCGAATTCGCGGCGATGCAGGATAAGCGTCGGTGCGTGGATGGCCGACAACACCGAGCGCGCGTCGAAGTTGATGATGTAGCGGAACTCCGTGCCCGCGCGGCGCGGCGAATAGGACACGCGTTGCATGCGCATCACCCACTGCACGTATTCCGGATCGTTGACAAGCAGTTGGCGCGTCTGCGACACCATGCGTTCGGTACCCCACGCACTGTCCCACATCGCCGACAACTGGTCCGAGCGCTCGTCGCTTTCGCCACAGGGGTATCCCGGCGCCGCGCGGAAGCGCGCGCTGGTATTGCCGAGCACCAGCGCGCGGACGCGATCCGGATGGCTGCCCGCGAACAGCATCGAAGCCGCGGCCGCGTCACGCTCGGCCAGCAGCGACACTTCGTTGAGGCCAAGATGATCGACGACCGTAAGGATGTCTTCCAGCCAGTCTTCCCAGGTCGGCGGAACATCCGAAGGAAGCGGGTCGGAAATGCCGCAACCGCGCCGGTCGAACATGATCAGGCGGTGGCCCTGGGCCAGCTTGTCCAGCATCGCCGCGTTGGCCGGGTAATCCCACAGCGTCTCGATGCTGCGGCTCATCGGGTTGACCAGCAGCAGGTTGGCGGGCCCGTCCCCCGCGGCACGGTAGGCGATGTCGCCGCGCGGGGTCCGGACGTACTTCACGGGAGGTGGTGGGTGGCTCATCCCGCGCGGGGACTCCTGACCAATGCCGTCACAAGCATAGCAAGCAAATGCCGCACTTGACGCTACCCGGCAGTCGCCCGACAACGCCTACAATGAAAACATGTTGACGCTGCGCACGCACGAATCGATCAGCGAGATCGAGGCGACCGAGTGGGACGGACTGGCCGCGTCCGACAACCCGTTCGTGTCGCACGCATTCCTCGCGGGCCTGGAGCGTACCGGCTGCATCCGCGAGGCCTTCGGTTGGCGTGCGCAGCACCTGACGTTGCACGATGACAGCACGCTCGTCGGCGCCCTGCCCCTGTACGTGAAAGCCAACTCGCACGGCGAATACGTGTTCGACTGGGCCTGGGCGGATGCGTGGGAACGCGCGGGCGGCGACTACTACCCGAAGTTCCTGTGCGCCGTACCCTACTCGCCGGTGACCGGACCGCGGCTGCTGGCCGGCGACGGACCACGCGCCGCGCAACACCGCGCAACGCTTGCGGCCGGGCTGCGCGAGTTGACCGAGCGCATCGGCTTGTCGTCGGCGCACGTCGATTTCATGCGAGACGAAGACATCGGTGCGTTCGACGACGCGTGGCTCGCGCGCTCCGACTGGCAATTCCAGTGGCGCAACCTCGACGGCTGGCGCGACTTCCAGGATTTCCTGGGTGCCCTCACCCACAAGCGGCGCAATGCCGCCCGGCGCGAACGCGGGCAAGTGGCGAACGCAGGCATCGAGTGCGAATTCCGCGACGGCGGTTCGCTGGACGACGACGAGTGGCGCGCGATGCATCACCTCTATACCCACACGTTCGACGAGAAAGGAAACACGCCGACCCTGACGCTGGAATTCTTCCGCCATCTCGGCGCGGCGTTTCCGGAGCATTCGCACGTCGCGTTCGCGCGCCACGCAGGCGGCATCGTCGCGGGTGCGCTGTTCCTGTCCGGCGCCGACACACTGTACGGCCGCTACTGGGGCGCGCGCGAACAGGTGCCAGGCCTGCACTTCGAGCTTTGCTATTACCAGGGCATCGACCACTGCCTGCGGCGCGGCCTGCACCGATTCGAACCGGGTGCGCAGGGCATGCACAAACTCGCGCGAGGCTTCCTGCCCACGCGCACGCATTCGCGCCATTACATCGCCGATGCAGGTTTTCGCGCCGCCATCCGCGCATCGCTGGAACGGGAAGAAGCTTTGCTGGAGGCACACGGCCGCGAGTTGCTCACCCATTCTCCGTTTGCCGAGCGCGATTCATGATGCGCATCCAGCCGCTCGACGCGCTCGCGCCCGCGCTTTTTCCCGATCCACGCAATGCGCTGGTCGAGCCCAACGGGCTTCTGGCATTCGGCGGCGACCTTTCGCCACAACGGCTGATCGCGGCGTACACGCGCGGCATTTTCCCGTGGTACTCGGAAGGCGACCCGTTGTTGTGGTGGTCGCCCAATCCGCGTTGCGTGTTCGCGACCGATGCCGTGCACCGGTCACACAGTCTCGCGAAATTCCTGCGCAAATCCACATGGCAATGGAGCATGGACCGCGCGTTCGAGGACGTGATGCGCGCATGCGCGGCGCCGCGCGAGGACCAGGAAGGCACCTGGATCACGCCGGACATGGTCACCGCGTACACCAATCTGCATTTGCTGGGCTATGCGCACTCGCTGGAAGTGTGGGACGAAGATGTGCTGGTCGGCGGCCTGTACGGCGTCGCGGTCGGGCGCATGTTCAGCGCCGAATCGATGTTCTCGCGTCGCACCAACGCATCAAAGGTGGCTCTGCACGCACTCGCGGGAACCTTGCGGGAACGCGGCTTTCCC
>Ga0207647_10003546_pt1 | contig 11707 bp, 9 predicted proteins | sample KBSCornC2_FD_184295 | JGI IMG/M metagenome (GOLD analysis project Ga0207647, IMG submission 184295) | Corn rhizosphere microbial communities from Kellogg Biological Station, Michigan, USA - C2 (SPAdes) (version 2) | ecosystem: Host-associated > Plants > Roots > Rhizosphere ...
AGCCGAGTCCTCGCACTCGTCCGCGACACGCTTCAGGCAAGCTTCGTCGGCGCGAGCTTCGCTTCAGACGCGTTCTTCGTCGCCTTCCGGCTGCCGAACATGTTTCGGGCATTATTTGCCGAAGGCGCGTTCACAGCGGCCTTCATCCCGATGTTCAACCGCAAGGTCGGCGAAGCCGATGACGTCGGCCCGGGTATCCGCTTTGCCGAACAGACGCTGGCGGTCCTGGTACCGGTCCTGTTCGTCTTCACCGTCGTGATGCTGATCTTCGCCTGGCCGATCACCTGGGGGCTGTCGGGCGGCTTCAGGAACCCGACGCATGAGCAGTTCGCCTTCGCGGTCAGTCTGTCCAGAATCACCATTCCCTATCTGATGCTGATCAGCATCGCGTCGCTGCTCGGCGGAATCCTCAACTCGCTGCACAAGTTCTGGGTCAATGCAGCCGCCCCCATCCTGCTCAACATCTCGATGATCTTCGCCTTGTGGTTCTTCCACGGCAGCGGACCGGACGGTGCCTATGTGACGGCTCGGGCGCAGGCCATCTCGGTCACCGTAGGCGGGGCGCTCCAACTCGCATGGCTGATGATCGCCTGCCGCCAGGCGGGGGTTAGCCTCAGGATCCGGCGACCCCGGATGAGTGACGACCTGAAGGAGTTTCTTCGGCTCATCCTGCCCGCCGCGCTCGGCGCCGGTGCGGTCCAGGTCAATCTCGCGGTCTCGACCGCGCTTGCCGGCGGCCTGCTCGACCCGGGCTCGATCTCCTACATCTACTACGCCGACCGGCTGAACCAGCTCCCGCTCGGGCTGATCGGGATCGGCCTCGGCACCATCCTCCTGCCGACCATCTCACGGCAATTGAGCCAGAAGCGCGATTCGGAGGCGATGGACACCCAGAACCGGGGGGTCGAGCTAGCGCTCTTCCTGACTCTTCCGGCGACCGTTGCGTTCGTCTTTGCCTCCGAACCAATCATCCGCGGCCTGTTCCAGCACGGTCATTTCACGGCGATCGACAGCATGCGCTGCAGCTGGGCCCTGTCGGCCTTTTCGATCGGGCTGCCGTCCTACGTTCTCGTGAAGGTGCTGACGCCCGGCTATTATGCGCGCCACGACACCAAGACGCCGGTCCGGTACGCCGTCCAGTCGGTCGGCGTGAACCTTGCCGGCAACCTGCTCCTGATCCCGCTGCTCGCACGGTACGGCTACGGTCATGTCGGCCCGCCGCTAGCGACCGCGCTGGCTTCGACCGTCAACGTCTGGATGCTGTACCTGACGCTGAAGAAGCGGGGCCATTTCGAAAGCGACGCACGGCTGCGGCGCCGCGTCCCGCGGCTCGCGCTCGCCTCGGTCATCATGGGTGGGATGCTCTATTTCGTCACGCCGCTCATCGATCCCTACCTCACCGGCTCGATCCTGCGCCGCGGGCTCGGACTGGTCGCGCTGGTCGGCGCCGGCGTCGGCGTCTATGCCGCCGCCTGCTTCTTGACCGGGGCGTTCGTGCTCAACGATGTGAAGCTGTTACTGAAGCGACGAGCCAAGGAAGCATGACCAAATCCGCAATCCGCGTTGTCTCCGGCATCCAGCCGACAGGCGGTCTGCACCTTGGCAACCTCCTCGGGGCGATCCTGCGCTGGGTCAGGATGCAAGACGAGGCAGAATGCCTCTATTTCCTCGCCGACCTCCATGCGCTGACGGTCGACGTCGACCCCGATGAGCTTCGATCGAACGTGCGCGAGATGGCCGCCGCGCTGATCGCCAGCGGAATCGATCCCGCGAAATCGATCGTGTTCGCCCATAGCGCCGTCCCCGCCCATGCTGAGCTGGCGTGGATCCTTGGCTGCACCGCCCGGATGGGCTGGCTGAACCGGATGACGCAGTGGAAGGACAAGGCCGGGAAGAACCGCGAGGGCGCGTCTGTCGGCCTATTCAGCTACCCGGTGCTCCAGGCCGCCGACATCCTGCTCTACAAGGCGACCCATGTCCCGGTCGGAGAAGACCAAAAGCAGCATGTCGAGCTGACTCGCGACATCGCGCTGAAGTTCAATGCCGATTTCGACTGCGACCTGTTCGTGCCGCCTGAGCCTTTCATCGGTGGGGGAACAGCGGCCCGGGTGATGAGCCTTCGCGACGGCCAGTCGAAGATGTCCAAGTCTGACCCGTCTGAGATGAGCAGGATCCTCCTGACAGATAGCGACGAGCTGATCGCGCAGAAGATTCGCAAGGCCAAGACAGATCCCGAGCCCTTGCCCGCCGACCCGGCGGACCTCGACGCGAGGCCCGAAGCCAGGAATTTGGTCGGCATCTATGGTGCCATCACCGGCGAGAGCGTCGAGCAGGTGCTCAATCGTTACGGCGGCGATGGATTCGGCGCATTCAAGCCCGTCCTCGCCGACGCAGTGGTGGGCCTGATTGCGCCGATCCGCGAGCGACTGGACGAGCTGCGCCGCGACCCTGCCGAGCTCGACCGCATCCTCGCCGATGGCGCCGCGCGCGCGACCGAGCTTGGCGCCCCGACGCTCGCCGCCGCGAAGTCGGCCGTGGGCCTGACGAAATAAAGTGGCCAATCCTGATCACTCGCCGGCCGCGTCGCGCCCCCTGCCCTTGTCGCGACGCCTGGCGCAGATCATAGAAGAGACCGAGGCCGAGCGCCTCTCCTTCACGGACCTTGCCGCGCAGCTTCAGTCGCGCGCATGGGGCGGTCTGCTGTTCATCTTCGCGGCAATCAACGTGCTGCCCCTGCCCCCCGGCACCAGCGTCTTCTTCGCGATTCCGTTGATCATCGTCTCGGCGCAGATGGTGATCGGCCGCGCGAGCCCGTGGTTCCCTGCCCGCATCGACCGACGAGGCGTCCGCAAAAGCGAGCTCGAGCGGCTGGTCGCAAAGATGCACGGGTTCGAAGCGCGGATCGAGCGGGTCTTCAAGCCCCGGCTGGCCAAGCTGACCGGCCCGACCGCGACGCGCCTGATCGGGCTCGCGTGCCTGTTCCTGGCGCTGCTGGCGGCCATCCCGATCCCCTTGTTCCATATGGCGCCTGCCGCCGCGATCCTCCTGTTCGGCCTTGCCCTGATCTATCGCGACGGAGCCGTGGTCATTGCCGCGGCCATCGCGGGCCTCCTCAGCCTTGCCGCCAATGCACTGCTGGTCGGCTCCGGAGTGGCTGCCCTCAATTTTCTCGCGGAGGCGTGGCTGCACCGTTAGCCGTTCCTACCTCCGCTCGTCGGCAGCGGCGCACGCTTCATCGACCGTTCACCGCTGTTCGTGCTAAGGCCCCGACTATCAACTATTTCCGTTCCCGTTCGAAGGGATTGTCATCATGCGTTTCCGTCAACTTCCCGCCGCGCTGGCGCTCGGTGTGGCCGTCATCGGCCTCAGCGCCTGCGCGCAGCAGATCAACACCACTGTTTCGCGCTATCAGGCGATGCCTGCGCCACAGGGCCAGACTTTCTTCGTCGTGCCCGCCGGCGGCATGGCGAACAATGGCGGCCTGGAGTTCCAGCGCTATGCCGGGCTTGTTGCGCAGCAGATGCAGGCTCGTGGGTTCCAGCCTGCGACGAACGCGCAGAGCGCAAACATGATCGTGCAGCTCGGCTACGGCATGGACCAGGGCCAGGTGCGCTATGTCGAAGATCCGTTTTACGGCAGCCACTACGGCTATGGCGCATTCGGCTGGGGCTCGCCCTTCTATCGGTCGCGCTGGGGCGGCTGGGGCTGGGGCGGCGGCTATGCCTGGGGCTGGGACGATCCGTTCTGGTATCGTGGCGGCGTTGACTCCTACGTCGAATATCACAGCCAGGTGGACCTCCACATTCGCGCCGCGGGGACCAACGCCCCGCTGTTCGACGGTCGGGCACAGGCGCGCTCGGAGACCAATCGCCTCGACGTGGTCATTCCAAGCCTGGTGGATGCGATGTTCACGGGTTTCCCAGGACGGAGCGGCGAAACGGTCAAGATCACCATCCCGACGCGGCCCGCGCACTCTTAGGCGTCGCCTCCCAATCGGATCGAAGGCCCGCTGCGCGCTTGCGCGGCGGGCTTCCTTATCCGGTCAGGCGATAGCCCACGCCCGGCTCATTGATGATCAACTCGGGCCGCGATGGCTCGGTCTCCAGCTTCTGGCGCAGCGCCCGGATGGCGACCCGCAAATAGTCTGTCTGGTTCTCCTGTGCCGGCCCCCACACTGTCCTGAGCAGATGCGGATGGCTAAGCACCCGGCCGCGATGCTTCGCGAGCTCCGCCAGCACCGCGAACTCCTTGGGTGTCAGGCGGACCGGCTCCCCGTCCTTCAGCACCTGGCGGTGGAACAGGTCGATCGTCACGTCGCCCGCCTCGATCGGCTCGTCGTCGCGGTCCTCACCTAGCTCGACAAGATTGGCGATATAACGGTCGAGCTGCGCAGCCTCGTTGCCGATCGACGAGACCAGCTGGCGATCGCCGGCGCCACCGCCGCCACTCCTCCTCAACTCGCGCACCGCAGTCCCGATCGAGGTCAGCCGCGGGCGCAGGTCCTGTCCGATCGATGCGAGCAGCGCCGCGCGAAGCCGGTCGCGCTCGCGGGTCGCGGCAAAATCACGGGCGTCGGATTCGAGCCGCGCGCGCTCGAGCGCCAGCGCGACCTGGTCGAGCAAGCTGTTCAGCAGCTCGACCTTGTCCGGCGCGACGACCGTCGCTCCGTCGTCGCGCGCGAGACCCGCGGCTGCGAGTGGCGCCGCTCCCGAGCGGATCGGATAGAAGACCCACTCAGCGGGCTGCACCCGGCCGGTGCCGCGCCCAGCGGGCCCCTCGCCGTCAATCGCGAGCACGGCCGCGGCGATATCACTCGGGGTGAGCCGGTTCCCGTCGGGGGCCATTGCAATGATCTCGGGCGTCGGAAGCCCGCTGACCACTAGCGCATTGCAATCGAACAGGCGCCGCAGCTCTTCGCTCGTTACCCGCGCGATTTCCTCCTCGGTGCTGCACGACAGCAGTCGCCGAGCGAAACCTGCGATCAGCGCATTCCGGTTAGCATGCGCGTCAGCGAGCCGTGCCTGCTTGCGGATTCCCGCTGCAAGCCGCCCGGTGACAAGCGCGACGACCAGCAGGACGGTGACTGTGACGACATCGCCCACCCGGTCGATGCGCAATGTGTGGACCGGAGCCGTGAAGAAGAAATTATAGGCTAAAGCCGACGTGATCCCGGCGACAAATCCGGGGCCCAGGCCCCACAACGCCGCAGCGCCAAGGACTGCCGGGAGATAGATCATGTCGACCGGCACCGTTCCCCAACGCGGCGCGATCCACAGCCCAAGCAGCGTGGACAGCGCGACCATCACGATCGCGCCGGCATAACCACGGACCGAGTCGGCAATGTTGGGCTCGCTCGGTGAAGGCGGTCGAACCGGGGAAGGCGCCTGGGTCATGGGTGATAGGTGCGCTCCCCCACGCGCGCCGTCGAGAGGGTCAGCGCTCTTTTAACACCGCTTCCCCTCTGCAGGGACCGGGAATCCACATGGAATCTTTATTCCATACAGGCCCACATCGCGGCGATGAACGACATCTCAGCCGACAACCTGCTGCCCGACCAGCAGCAGAGCACAAGCCATGGCCCGAATGAGCCCCTGCCCAAGCTCATGCTCGGTGCGATCGGTGTCGTCTACGGCGATATCGGCACGTCGCCCCTCTACACAATGAAGGAAAGCTTCCTCGGACCGCACCCGCTGGCGGTCGATCGGATCCACATCTTCGGTGTCATTAGCCTGATCTTCTGGTCGCTGATGCTGGTTGTGACGATCAAATATGTGTTCGTGGCCATGCGCGCCGACAACAAGGGCGAAGGCGGCTCCTTTGCCTTGCTGTCGCTGATCGCGCGCAACCTCGGTCACAAGAAATGGGCGCCGGCGCTCGTCATGATGGGCGTCCTCGCGACCTGCCTGTTTTACGGCGACGCGATGATAACTCCCGCGATCTCAGTCCTTTCGGCGGTCGAGGGACTGACCGTTGTTCAATCGGGACTGCAGCCACTGGTCATCCCGATATCGATCGGAATTCTGATCGGCCTGTTCCTCGTTCAATCGCGCGGAACAGCGAAGGTCGGCGGATTCTTCGGCCCGGTCATCCTCGTCTACATGGCCGCGCTTGCCGTGCTCGGGGTGTCGAACATCATCCAGGCGCCCGGGATCCTGCTGGCACTGAGCCCCAGCTGGGCGCTGCAGTTCTTCGCCGTGAATCCGAAGCTCGCGTTCCTCGCGCTTGGATCGGTGTTCCTGGCCGTGACCGGGGCCGAGACGCTCTACGCGGACATGGGCCATTTCGGCCGCAGGGCCATCGGCTTCTCATGGCTCGGACTGGTCTATCCCTGCCTGATGCTGAACTACATCGGACAGGGCGCGCTGATGCTTCTTCATCCCGCGACGGCCCAGAACCCGTTCTTCCTGATGGCGCCGGAATGGGCACGGCTTCCGCTGGTATTCATCGCCACCGCAGCGACGATCATCGCCAGCCAGGCCGTGATTTCTGGCGCCTTCTCAGTCACCCACCAGGCGGTGCAGCTCGGCTTCCTGCCTCGGCTGAGGACCGAACATACCAGCGCCAAGGCCGCCGGGCAGATCTACATTCCGGCCGTGAACTGGGGCCTCCTGTTCATGGTGATCGTCCTGGTCATCGGGTTCCGCGAATCCGGAAAGCTCGCTTCGGCCTACGGTATCGCGGTCACCGGCACGATGCTGATCACGACCATGATGCTTGCGGTGCTGCTCTTCCAGGTCTGGCGCTGGAACAAGTTCCTCGCGGCGGCGACCGTCGGCTTGTTCATGCTCGTCGACAGCGCCTTCTTCATCTCGAACATCACCAAGATCCCCGATGGCGGCTGGTTCCCGCTGCTGGTTGCTGCGATCAGCTTCACCGTGTTGACGACGTGGGCGAAGGGCCGCCAGCTGCTCCGGCAGCGCCTGTCGGAAGCGGCGCTTCCATTGCCCGTGTTCATCAAGTCGGTCGCGGCCACTGTCCATCGCGTGCGCGGAACGTCGGTCTTCCTCTCGACCTCGGCCGAGACCGTGCCGGCGGCCCTGCTTCACAACCTCAAGCACAACCAGGTTCTTCACACCCGGGTGCTGATCCTCAACGTCAAGGTCGAAGAAGTGCCGCACGTGCCAGCCGACAAGCGGCTTGAGGTCCACGACGCCGGCGACGGCTTCTACAAGGTGATCCTGCATTACGGTTACATGCAGGAAGTCGACATCCCGCGTGACCTTGCTGCGATCGATACGTGCGGCGAGCCATTCAACATGATGAGCACGAGCTTCTTCCTGGGCCGGCAGAAATTGATCCCGTCGAAGAAAGTGCCGGGCATGGCGCTATGGCGCGAGAAGCTGTTCGCTTGGATGCTGAAGAACAGCGAAAGCGCGATGGAATTCTTCCGACTGCCGACCAACCGCGTGGTCGAGCTGGGAAGCCAGCTCCAGATCTAGCGCTCAGCCCTCGAGCTGGCGGGTCAGTAGCCGGATGTCGGCGTCGAGCTCGGCATCGCTCGCGCGGAGCTTCTCGATCTGGCGGACGGCGTGGATGACGGTCGTGTGATCGCGCCCGCCGAAGCGCCTGCCAATGTCCGGCAGCGACTTCGGCGTCAGCTGTTTCGACAGATACATTGCGACCTGCCGCGGGCGAGCCACCTCACGTGCACGGCGCGCCGAGGTCATCTCAGCCTTGCGAATCCGGTAATGCTCGGCGACCTGCGTCTGGATCTCGTCGATCGAGATGCGCCGCTGGTTGGCGCGAAGCACGTTGGCGAGCACTTCCTCGACGAAGGCGACGTCGATCGCTCGTCCGGTCATCATCGCATAGGCGCCGATGCGGTTGAGCGCGCCCTCGAGCTCACGGACCGAAGAGGTCACGCGCCGGGCCAGGAAATCGATAACCGGCCGCGGCATCTCAACGCCCGGCAGCGCCTCTAGCTTCGAGCAGATGATGTTGAAGCGGAGCTCATAGTCCGCCGAATTGATGTCGGCGACGAGACCCCACGACAGTCGGGACAGGATCCTCGGCGCAATCCCGTCGAGATCCTGGGGAGCGCGATCGGACGTGATCACCAGCCGCCGCCCGGCGGTGATGATCTCGTTCATCGTGTGGAAGAATTCCTCCTGCGTGGAATCCTTGCCGGCGATGAACTGGACGTCGTCGATCAGCAGCAGGTCTGCGCTGCGCAGGCGCTGCTTGAACCCGATCGTGTCGTTCTCTTTGAGCGCCCGGATGAACTCGACCATGAACTTCTCGGCCGACATCGAGACGACTCGAGCGCCGCGGTTGCGGGCAAGGAACGCATGGCCGATCGCGTGCAGCAGGTGAGTCTTGCCGCGCCCGGTGCCGCCGTGAATGAACAGCGGGTTGAAGCTCACTGTCGGCGACGTCGCTAGCGTCTTCGCTGCGGTCGCCGCCACTTCATTGGCCTTGCCGACCACGAACGTCTCGAAGCGGTAGCGGGGATCGAAGTTCGGCGCGTTGGGGTCACGCTCGGCTGGTGCGGGGACTTCTTCGAGGATGAGCAGCGGCGCGGGTCGCGGCGCGTCGGCCGCGGCCATCACGCGCACATCGCGGACAACCGGCAGGACGGTCTTCCAGGCAAGCGTCAGACGCTCGCCGAAATGCGAGCGAACCCAGTCGGCCATGAATTGGCTCGGCATTACGACGTCGAGCGTGCCGGTGTCCGGCTCGAAACCACCAAGCTCGGCCGGCTTCAGCCAGCCGTCGAAGGTGCGCGCGCCAAGATCGCGGCGAAGTCCGGTGCGGATCGACTCCCAGGCCGCTTCCAGTGGCGCTGCGACTGGCGCCCCGGCCGGGTCAAGTGACGTATTCGCCCCACCCGCTTGCACTGCTCCGCGCCTCCCTGTCCAAATTCCCCCTGCAAGAAGACAAAGCGATCCTGCTGCCTGCGAACCGAGTCGCACGCCCCGCGTCGCTTTTCTCTCTTGCTCGGGTGCGGATTCGCTCCCCGAAAGGCCTTTCTGTGACTGTCTGCGCCCGCATGCAAGTGCCGTTTTTTCATAGAAGTGAAATAATGAGACTTGACAGAGGATTCAGGCCAAATGTCGCGTGGAGTGGCGGAAAACCGCCATTTTTATAGTAAGCGGGAATTTAACCGTCGCGCGAATCGCGGAAATTGCTGCATTTTTCCGACAATCCCGAAACAAGACGAGCCGCCGGTTTCCCGACGGCCCGAATCCTCGCCCTTTCGGATCGATTTTTAGCCGAGCGACGCAACCCGCTTCGACAGGCGGGAAAATTTCCGCGAGGCGGTGTTCTTGTGGATAACGCCGCGAGCGACTCCACGAGCCATTTCCGGCTGGACCGCCTTGAGCGCCTCGGCAGCTTCCTTTTTCTTGCCCGATGCGATCGCCGACTCGACCGCCTTGATGAAGGTCCGGATGCGACTGACGCGCGAATGGTTGATGGTCGCCCGCGTCGCATTGCGGCGGATGCGCTTCTTTGCCTGCGGCGTATTCGCCATTGTCTTCCTCTAGCTCAATGAAAAACGGCGCGGCCCGCAGGCTCGCACCGAAAGCGGCGCGTCCCCTACCGCGAAGAGCGCGTCAGGTCAACGCTGGCAGCGAGGACAATAGAAGGTCGAACGGCCGCCCTGGACGATGCGCCTGACCGTCCCGCCGCCTCCGCACGGCTGGCCTTCCCGGTCGTAGACCGCGAAGTCCTTGGAGAAATAGCCGAGCCCCCCATCGGGAGAAGCGAAATCGCGCAAGGTCGATCCTCCCGCAGCGATCGCTTCAGCGAGCACGTCGTGAATTGCCGGTACCAGCCGTTTCAGCCGTTCGAGCGATATCGAGCCGCCCGCCTTGAGGGGGTGGATTCCGGCGCGATAGAGTGCTTCGCAGACATAGATGTTGCCTAGGCCGGCGACGATGCGCTGGTCGAGGAGCAGCAGCTTGATGGCGGCGCTGCGGCCTGCGAGCCGGCGCCTCAGCTCGCCGGCGGTCAGGTCCAGGGGCTCGGGCCCAAGCGCCTTGAACGGCGGCCATTCCGCCAGCTCGTCAGTGTGTAGCAGGTCCACCGAGCCGAAGCGCCGTGGATCGTTGAGCGCGAGGCGCGTTCCCTCGTCCGTTTCCAGGAGCAGGTGATCGTGCTTCTTGAGCCTGCTGTGATTGATCCGCCAGCTCCCGGACATGCCGAGATGGAAGATCATCGTGTCGTTCCGGTCCGTATGAATGAGGCCATATTTCGCGCGCCGCCCAAGCCCCGTGACGCGAGCTCCGGTGAGGCGCTGGCCGAGATCCTTCGGGAAAGCCCGGCGCAGATCCTCGCGCCGTACCTCGACTCGCTCGATCCGCCGGCCGTCGAGGACACGGGCCAGGCCGCGGACGGTGGTCTCGACTTCGGGAAGTTCGGGCATCGCCCGCGATATGGCGAAGGGCGCGCAAGCCCGCTAGAGCCGCTCACCCATGACGAACCAGGTGAATTTCGGCGACGAGCTCGTCAGCCCCGAGGAGAAGACCCGGCGCGTCGGCCACGTCTTCAGCTCGGTCGCGCGGCGCTACGATCTGATGAACGACCTGATGTCTGGGGGCATGCACCGGCTGTGGAAGGACCGGTTTGTCGCTAGGGTGAAGCCGCGACCGGGCGAGGCAATCCTGGACATGGCCGGCGGCACTGGCGACGTCGCTTTTCGCATGGCGCGGCGCGGCGCACGGGTGACCGGTGCCGACATCAATGCCGCCATGCTCGAGGTCGGCAAGCAGCGCGCAGAAGCTCGCGAGCTTAAGGGCCTTGGGTGGAAGGTCGAGAATGCCGAGAAGCTGACCTTCGCCGACGCGAGCTTCGAGGCCTACACGATCGTGTTCGGGATCCGGAACGTCACCGACATACCGGCGGCGCTCAAGGAAGCGCACCGCGTCCTGAAGCGTGGCGGGCGTTTCTACTGCATGGAGTTTTCGTCGAGCGACTGGCCCGGCTTCTCAAACCTCTACCAGGCCTACGCTTCGAAGGTGATTCCCAAGGTCGGCAAGGTCGTGACCGACGACGAAGAGAGCTACCGCTATCTGGTCGAAAGCATCCGCCGCTTCCCGAGGCCCAATGCGTTCAAGGCAATGGTCGCCGACGCGGGGTTCGTGCGCGCAGCTGCCGAGCCCATGCTTGGAGGGCTCGTCACCATCCATTCGGGCTGGAAGATTTGACGAGCAGCGTCACCCATTTGTGGCGTCTGTTGAAGTGGGGCCGGACCCTGGCTCGCTACGGCGCCCTGCGCGGGATCGAGGAAGACCCGATGACCCCGCCACCGGTGAGGCGGCTCGCGCGCATTGCCCGCTTCGGCGCGAAAAGCCCGCCGACGCCCGATTATGCCGCAGCGCTGGTCGCGATCGGTCCGGCGGCAATCAAGCTTGGCCAGGCCCTTTCGACACGTCCCGATCTCGTTGGGGAGAAGGCCGCGGCAAATCTTTCCCAGCTGCAGGACGATTTGCCCCCTGCCCCGTTCGGCAAGATCAAGCAGACGATCGAAACGTCGTTCAACGCGCCGCTCGAGACTCTGTTCGCAGAGTTCGACGAGGTTCCCGTCGGCGCGGCGTCGATCGCCCAGGTTCACCGCGCGACCACGACCGACGGGCGGGATGTCGCGGTCAAGGTGCTTCGCCCGGGCATCGAGGACGAGCTCGCGAAGGCGATCGACACTTACGAATGGGCGGCCGCTCACGTCGAGCGCTACGGCGGCGAGGCCGAGCGGCTCCGCCCGCGGCTC
>Ga0207647_10003548_pt1 | contig 11706 bp, 13 predicted proteins | sample KBSCornC2_FD_184295 | JGI IMG/M metagenome (GOLD analysis project Ga0207647, IMG submission 184295) | Corn rhizosphere microbial communities from Kellogg Biological Station, Michigan, USA - C2 (SPAdes) (version 2) | ecosystem: Host-associated > Plants > Roots > Rhizosphere ...
ATGATGCGAGCGCGGTTGCGCACGCGCTGGCGCAGAAGGGCGATCTCACGGTCTGGCAGTACAACGTGCATCGCGGCCCGAACGGTGAATTGCAACAGGCGCCGACCGCGAAGATCGGGCTCTTGGCCAACGCGTCTCTCCGTGTCGAGCCCTACACGACGCCTTACCAGATCGTGCCGCATCCGTAACAAGCGGCCCGGGCGCGCCTGCGGCGAGACCCGCAGGCGCACCACTACTCTCAACGCTGCTTGGCGCGCCGAGCCCGGCCTTCCGTCGCAAAGCCGTAGATCAGCGCCAGCCGGTCCAGGCATTCGCGAAACCGCCGCGCAAAATAGTCGTTCCAGCGCTGCGTACGGACGGCGCGACGCTGCCCGATCTGATCCATGGTCAGCCCCAGCACCAGCACGTCGTGCACCAGAGCGGCGCCGTCGGTGCCGAGTTCGCGCTCGATCCGGTTCAGCCGCAGCACCGCCTGTCGCTGGCTCTCGGTGACGGGCTCGCGCGTGCGGGCGCCATCGACATATTCGCGGGTTGGGTCCATCGCCTGAGGGCCCCGCTCCGCCCGCTCCCAATCGTTCTGGAAGGCGCGCCCGCCGCGGTATTGTGCCTCGTCGATCTGGTGGTGCGAGTGCAGGCGGCCGAGCGGATCGCTACGGATCGACCGGATTGCCATGATCTTCTCGCCGGGATCGAGCGCCAGCGGATTGTCGATCTCGACCTCCGCCACTTCCGCATTGAATGGCACCTCGCGCGACCGCCGGTCGTAGATCTGTGCCAGTTTGTAGGATCTGTTGCGTCGGACACGTCCCACTCGGATACTCCTTGCAAGATTGACGATTGAACGGGCGAGCGCACTCTCAGGCGGCGGAGACCAGCCTCAGCACGACGGGACCCGCGACACGGGCGGACGCAGCCCCGGAGCGGCGCGTCAGGCGCGCATGCGGCGCGCAATAGCTGGAGGCCGGCTGGCGCGGGTGGCCGCAGAAGGAGATCTCCTCCCCGTCCTTGTCACCTCCATAGGGGTAACGGCAGTCGGCCGGCGCAAGATCGACCAGCTGGACGAGGCGCGGCTGAACGCCGACACAGCGCAACTTGGCCCGCGCGGGCTTCAGTGCAGACTTCGGCGGCAGATTTAACGCCGGCCGTCGCGGCGAAAGCAGACCGGTCTCGCCCGGCAGCGAAGGCACGATCGACGGGCTCGTCACCCGTTCCGGCGCAACGAGCCCGAGCCGCTTGGCGCGGCCAGCCACTGCGCTGCGCGTATAAGCCGTTCCAAACCTTGCGTTAATCCGTCTTCCGATCTCCGCATAAGATATTCCCTTGAGAAAATAGTCGCGAAGCGCGTCGGAGTGCTCCGACGGCCAATGACCCGGTTCCATGCTGCTGTCCTGTGATGCACCTCCTCCGATCGCACGACCGGGAGGCGAGACACACATTCCGGTATTCCGAAGCGAGAGTCAAGCCGTAATTCTGATATTCATAATTGCATCAATTCCGAATTTCGGATTACAAGAGGCGAGACGATGGGCAATCGAGGGAATCACCATGTTGGACGTTGCAATGATCGAGCGGGGCCTGGAGAAGACGGGCAAAAGCAAGGGGGGCCTGGCGGCAGCGATGGGCGTGCGCCCCGGCGCGGTCTCGGAGATTCTTGGTGGCGAGCGCCTGGTGAAGGCCTCGGAGATCATTCCGATCATGGAATATCTCGAGCTCAATCTCGCGCCGATCATGGGTCGCGTGGGTGCCGGCGCCGTGATTGAGCCGGACTATGAGCAGGTTCCTCCGGAGGGCCTCGGCGACATCGCGCTGCCCTTCCCGATCATGGAAGAGACGATTGCATTCGAGATCGTCGGCGATTCGATGCTGCCCAAATACGAGAGCGGCGACGTGATCGTGGTCTACAAGGACCAGCGTCATCCGCTGTCGAGCTTCTACGGCGAAGAGGCTGTGGTCCGGCTCAAGACCGGCGAACGCTATTTGAAGACCATCGAGCGGGGCAAATCCCCCTCCGTCGTCAATCTCACCAGCTTCAACGCCAAGCCGATCGTCGGCGTCAAGCTCGACTGGGTCGGGGAGATCTGCCTCTCCATGCCCAAGGGTCAGCTCGAGCGGCTGCGCGCCAAGTCGGCGCGCCCCCGCAAGAAGGGCAAATAGGTCGCCGATTTCCGATTTTTGGAAATCGAACTTGACTTCTCTGCCGCGCTCCCGACCGTTGGGGCGCGGCAGGATCGTCTCCATGCAGTATTTCGTCGTAATGATCGACTACGGGCGGCGCGGCCGCGAGGCCGTCGTCGATCCTGAAATCACGAGGCGCGAGGTCATCGCCCGCGTTGCCTCGGGTGAATACCAGAACATCTCGTTCATCCACGAGATCGCGGAGAGCTCGGTCGAGGACGTCACCGAGGCCATCCTGACCGAGGCCACCCTTCCCCACGTTCCGCCTGAAGATGTCGACCTCCAGGCGATCGGCCTCGATCACGTCCGCGACCTGCGCAAGCACGAACGGACGTGACGCAGGCCCGGGAGGTCTGCGTCAGCGTCCGGCAGAGCATCACACCAGGAGCACGGTCGATCCCGTCGTCTTGCGTGCCGCGAGATCGGCATGCGCCTTGGCCGCGTCCTTCAGCGGATAGGTCTGGTGCACCTCGATCTTGACCGCGCCGGACTTGACGACGTCGAACAGCTCGCCCGCCATCGCCACCAGGCTCTCGCGCTTGGCGGCATAGGTGAACAGCGTCGGACGGGTGACGTAGAGCGAGCCCTTCTGGGCGAGCAGGCCGAGATTGAGTGGCTCGACCGCGCCGGAGGACTGGCCGAACAGCGCAGCGACGCCGAGCGGCGCGAGGCAGTCCAGCGATTTCAGGAACGTGTCCTTGCCGACGGAGTCGTAGACCACCGGCACCTTCTTGCCGCCGGTGATCTCGTCGACGCGTTTCACGAAATCCTCGCGCGTGTAGATGATGACATGGTCGCAGCCATGCGCCTTGGCCAGCTTTGCCTTCTCGTCGTTGCTGACGGTGCCGATCACGGTCGCGCCGAGATGCTTGGCCCATTGGCTCAGGATCAGGCCAACACCACCGGCCGCGGCATGGAGCAGGATCGTGTCGCCGGCCTTCACCCGATAGGTCTGCCGGATCAGATATTGCGTCGTCAGCCCCTTCAGCATCATCGCCGCCGCCGTCTTGTCGTCGACGCCGTCAGGCAGCTTCAGCAGACGGTCGGCGGGGATCAGCCGCGCCTCGGAATAGGCGCCGAGCGGCGAGGCGCCATAGGCGACGCGATCGCCCGGCTTCAGATCGGTGACACCTGGCCCGATCTCCTCGACAATGCCCGCCGCCTCGCTGCCGAGCCCGCTCGGCAGCTGCGCCGGATAAAGACCCGAACGGTTGTAGATGTCGACGAAGTTGAGACCGACGGCGGTGTGGCGGATGCGCGCCTCGCCCGGTCCGGGCTTGGCGACACTGACCTCCTCCCAGACCAGGACTTCCGGCCCGCCGGTCTTGTGAAAGCGAATGGCATGCGTCATGGGGTTGCTCCCTTATCGTTGCAGTGAAGGTCCGAGAACCGGATCGGCCTGTGAAATAGGCATTTCATCTGCCCGTTACAGTACAGAGACGTAACAAGAATGTCACAGCGAACGACAAATGCCCGCCGTTCCGCCTCTGTTCGAAAGAGTTGATGACGGCCTCGGGGCAACCGGCAGTAGCTTTTGCGCGGGGTTTGGTGGTCGCCTGCGAAGGAGAACCGAGATGCCGGCTTATGTACAGCATCATCAGGATGTCGAGATCGCGCCCGTGAATTGCCCCACCTGCATGGGGTTCCTGCCGATGTATGTGCGCGAGGTCGAACCGCATTGGAGCCTTGCCAAGATCGACTTCGTCTATGAATGCGCCGATTGCGGCGCCGAGGTCCGGCAGACGATCCGGAAGCCGGAGCCGCTGCGGCACTGACCGCGCGATCGGCAGACCGCTCAAGTATTTGCGCTAAGCGGAAAAAACGCCGTTCACGCGGGTCTGATGTCTCCCAAAGGAGGCTTGTTCTTTGCCTGGAACGCAGGCAGAACAAGCTTCAAGCAAGACCTTTGGGAGCGCCCATTCGTGGCTGAACAGAAGCCCTCGACCGCGATCGAGGCAGTGGAGAGCGGCCTCGCCGCGCAGGGTTATATCGCGAGCCGCCAGATCGCGACTGCCGTCTATTTGTCGCAGCAGATCGAGAAGCCGATCCTGGTCGAGGGCCCTGCGGGCGTCGGCAAGACCGAGCTTGCCAAGGCGATCGCCGCCTGGCGCGGCATGAAGATGATCCGCCTGCAATGCTACGAGGGCCTCGACGAGGCCAAGGCGCTCTATGAGTGGAAATACGCCAAGCAGCTTCTCTATACGCAGATCCTCAAGGACAAGCTCGGCGAGGTGCTCGGCGGCGCGCAGACGCTGCACGCTGCGCTCGATCAGCTCCACGATTTCGGCGACGTGTTCTTCTCCAAGGAGTTCGTCGAGCCGCGGCCGCTACTCCAGGCGCTGGAGCAGCCGGGCGGTTGCGTGCTGCTGATCGACGAGATCGACAAATCGGACGCCGAGTTTGAATCGCTGCTGCTGGAAATCCTTTCGGACTTCCAGGTCACGATCCCCGAACTCGGCACCGTCTCCGCCATCACACCGCCGACGGTGATCCTCACCTCCAACAGCGAGCGCGACCTGGGCGATGCCCTGAAGCGGCGCTGCCTGCATCTGCATATCGGCTTCCCCGAGCAGCGGCTGGAGGAGCGCATCGTCGAGAGCCGCGTGCCCGGCATCTCGCAGACGCTGCGCCGGCAGATGGTCGGATTCATCCACGAGATCCGCTCGCTGGATTTGAAGAAGCTGCCCTCGGTCAGCGAGACCATCGATTGGGCGCGCGTGCTGGTGCTGCTTCAGGCTTCCGAGCTCGACACCGAGATCGTCAAGGACACGCTCAACGTGCTCCTGAAATACGAAGCCGATATCGAGGCGGCCCAGCCCCAGATCACGACCTTCATTGCCAAGGCAGCACGATCCAACGTCTTCGGTTGACGCCGATGCGCGAGAACATCCATCGTTTCTTTCGGGCAGCACGTGGCGCCGGCGTACACGTCTCGCCCGCCGAAAGCATCGATGCGATGCGCGCGGTTGCGCAGGTCGGTTTTTCAGACCGAACCATCCTGCGCGACACCCTGCTTCTGACGCTCGCCAAATCGCAGGACGAGAAACTCGCGCTCGGCGACTGCTTCGACCTGTTCTTCAGCCAGCCGGAGCCGCGGCAGGAGCAGCCTGAGGGCGCTGACGAGGATCCGTCGCAGGATACGGATCAAGCCCCCTCTTCCGCCGCGGCCGGTGATGCGGGCGGCGGTTCGCCGCAAGAGGAACTGGGCCCGCTCGCGCAGATGCTGCTGTCGCAGGATCGCAATGCGACCGCGGCCGCGATCGCCAGCGCGGCCGGCGCCGCGTCCCTGTCCGACATCCGCTATTCCACGCAGCGCGGCATCTTCTCCAGCCGCATCCTCGACGCCATGGGCCTTCAGCGCCTGCGCGACGACCTCGACCAGCTGACCGCAACCAATCCCGCGCTGGCCGAGCGCCTGCGCGCCGCGCTCGACGCCCTGCGCGAAGCGGTCCGCGACACCGTCTCGCAGGGTCTTGCGCTCTATGCCCGCGAAGAGGCCGAGAACCTCCGCAACGATATCCTGCGCAATGCGCCGCTTGCGCGCATCGAGCGGCGCCAGGTCGCCGAGATGCGCGCCCTCATCCGCCAGATCGCGCGCCGCCTGCGCGAGCGCTATTCCAAGCCACGCAAGCGCCAGCGCCGCGGGCATCTCGACGTCCGCCGCACGCTGCGTCGTAACGCGGCCTGGGGCGGTGTGCCCTTCCTCACGGCGTGGAAGCGCAAGCATCGCGACCGGCCGAAAATCGTCGCGCTCTGCGACGTCTCCGGCTCGGTCGCGCAGGTCTCCGATTTCTTCCTGCTCCTGATCCACTCGCTGCACGAGGTGGTCGACGACGTCCGCTCCTTCGCCTTCTCCTCGCACCTGATCGAGGTCAGCGACATCCTGGAAGCGAAATCGCCGGAAGAGGCGATGGCCGAGATCATGTCCAAAGTCGGCTTCGGCTCATCCGACTACGGCTCGTCGCTGGTCGATTTCGAGAAGGATTTCATGAGCGCGCTGACGCCGCAGACGACGGTGATCGTGCTCGGCGATGCCCGCAGCAACAATCTCGATCCGCGCGCCGACATCCTGCGCCGGATCTCCGAGCGCTCGAAGCGGCTGGTCTGGCTCAATCCCGAGGGGCGACTCGCCTGGGGCTTTGGCGATTCCGAGATGCCGCGCTATGCGACCTTTTGCAGCGTGGTGCGCCAATGCGCCACGGCGCAGCAGCTCGAGCGCGCAGTGTCCGACATCGTGGCGACTTATCAGTAGACGGCGATCACATCCGTCGTCTGGCGTCAGGCGGCAGCCAACTCGGCCTGGACGAGGTTGCACTCTCGAAAGTGATAGGCGATTTCGTCGAGCGCGCGCTGCTCCCATTCCTGGGCCTGCGCGAGCCAGAACATCCGGCGCTCCGAATCCAGCGCGGCGCGCTCCCGGCAAAGGAATTCCTGACTGCGAATTTCCACCAGCCTGTTCATGCACTCACACCCCTGCTGTGTGAAGCCAATCCCCTACGAATCAACCTAGCAGAGTCCCGCACCCCTCGCCTCACGATTTCTGTGCATATCGCGACGCAGAATGGGACAGCAATCCTTCCCGTGCACTGCGGTAGCTTTCACCCCACGATCAAGAGCCAATCATCAATTAGTGATCGCGGGTCGGGACGATATTCGTGCGCGAACGATCTTAACTCTTGTGGCGCAACGAAGTGCGGCAATTCGTGAAGAGAAGTTCTAAACCGCCCACCGAATTCCCGACTCATTGTCGTCGCATGGTCTTCATGCAGCGCCGTTAACAGAGGCGCGCGAACGGTACGATCGCTTGAGGCAACATGAGCAACGATTTCGACTTCGATCTTTCAACCGACCAGTGGGAAGCGCTGAAGGCGCTTCGCAACCCGGTGTCGAACGGTCGCCTCGCGAAGGCTTATGTCGTCGAAAGCCTCGTCAAGCTCGGCCTCGTCGTCGTCGATGACGGCGCGCCCGCAATGACACCGGCCGGCCGCAAGGCGCTGGTGCGCGGATCGTGCAAATTGCTGGATCTCGCGGCGTAGCGCCCGCGCATCAAAAGATCTGGGCGATCACGATCGCGTAAGCGACGAACACGACGCCGAGCCCCCACACCATCGCCGGAATCTGCGACCGCCGGCCGACAGCCACTTCCAGGGCGATATAGCTCAGCGTGCCCAGGGCCATTCCGTTGATGAGGTTGTTGGTCAGAACGGTGACGAGCAGCGTCAGCACGATCGGAACTGCGTTGCCGAGATCGGTCATGTCGATGCGGGCAAGCCCCTGCATCATCAGCACACCGACCAGCACCAGCGCGGGCGCAGTCGCTTGTGGCGGGATGATGACGAAGACCGGCCAGAAGAACAGCGCGAGAAAGAAGAGTCCCGCAACGGTCAGCGAAGTCAGTCCCGTGCGGCCACCGGCCTGCACGCCGGTGATGGACTCGATGTACGCCGTGACGACGGAGGTGCCGAGCAGCGGGCCGACGATGGATGCCGTCGCATCGGTTGCAAATGCGGCGGTGGCGTTCGGGATCGAGCCATCGGGCTTGCGCAGATTGGCGGCGCCTGTGACGCCGATCAGCGTGCCAAGCGTCGAGAAGAACTCGGCACACAGGAAGTAGAACAGCAGCGGCAGCGCCACCACGAAATGGCTGAAGAGATAGCCGAAGTCGAGCGCCATGAAGGTGCTGCTCGGCCAGCGGGGCCATGACATGATCGCCGAAGGCACCGACGTCACCATCTTGCCGTTGCCGCCGGGAACGAAGAAGCCGATCAGGGTGAGTACCGCGATCGACAGGATCAGCGCCGCCGGCACCCGGCGCGCCACCAGCACCGGCGTGAGCAGGAGGCCAAACAGCGTCAGCAGCACCGGCGGGCTGCGCAGCGATCCCATCGCGATGTAGGTCGACGGGTTCTGGACCACGAAGCCGGCGCCGCGCAACGCAATGAAGACGATGAGCGTGCCGACGGCCGCCTGAATGCCGATCTTCAGCGCCTCCGGCACGTCCTTCGCGACTTTCTCGCGCAGCTTCGACAGGCTGAGGATCAGGAACAGAACGCCGGTGAAGGCGACCATGGCGAGCGCGCCCTGCCAGGGCATGCCCATCTGCTTGACGATGACATAGGTGAAGATGACGTTCGATCCCATCGCCGGCGCAACAGCGAGCGGCAGATTGGCCCACAGCCCCATCATCACCGAGCCGACAATCGCGGCGAGTGCTGTGGCGCTGACCAGATCGGCACGATCCATTCCGGCGTTGGACATGATCGCCGGGTTCACGGCGATGATATAGGCCATCGCCGCGAACGTCGTCGCGCCGGCCATCACCTCGCGGCCGACGCTCGTGCCACGTTCGGTGAGGCCGAAGATGCGATCGAGCGGTCCAGCGGCTGCGCGGGGCGCCGGCTCCGTGGAGGCGGCTTGCGGCTTCGTCATCTCGTTCATCCCAATCCTCCCCTACCAGACCACCGGGTGTGCTTCGCCGGTCTGCACGTTGATGAAGCCGAGCGGCGCCTGCTCACACGGCGCCACCAGCACCCAGCTCCAGGGCGCGCAGGTCAGCGTCGCGAACATCAACCGCTCGGGGAATCCCGGATACCAGCGTGGCCGGTAGGTCGGCTCATACATCCAGTCGACCTTGCGCCCCTCCGCGTAGAGCGCCTGCATCTCGGCATCGAGCGCTTGCGCCGAGCGGCAGCTCATCAGCCCTCCGACCTCGAAGCGCACGGTTGCAACCAGCTCGCCCTCGCGCACCAGCGCCCATCCGCCCTGAAGTTCGATCAGCGCGTTCACCGCCTTCGCCATCGCCGCGTCGGACGAGCCGACCACCCAGATATTGTGCTTGTCGTGCGCCACCGAGCAGGCAACTGCCGTCTCCGGCGTGCGCGGTCCACAACCGCGCCAGAACATCTTTGCGATGCGCCCGTCGCCCGAAAAGCGGTCGACGATCGCAAATTTGGTGATGGCCTCGCTCTCGTCGCGCTGCACGGCACCGTCGCGCACCGGCAGTTCGAGGGTGTAGAATTCGGGATGCCAATGGAAGGGACGGATCACGGCCGCCTTCATCGTGGTACGGCCGGGCTCGGCCCGCAGCTCGAAATCCTGAGGCTTGATCGAGCGCTTGATGTTGACCGTCTTCGTTGCCCAGTCCGGCCAAAGGATCTCGGGCACCTGGCCGAGGTAGCGCTCGCCTTCGGAGATCTGGACGCCATCGGCCCACACTTCGGCGATCGTGAGTTTGGCAACATCCGAGAGCAGCACCACGTCGCCGAAACGGCCTGGAGCCAGGCTGCCGACGAACGGCGTGAGGCGCATGTGGCGCGCCGGATTGATGGTGAGACACTGGATGGCGATTTCCGGCGCAAGGCCGGCCTCGATCGCGACCCGCGCATTATGGTCGCTGGCGCCGAGCTCGAGCGTATGGCTGGCACTGCGGTCATCCGTCGTGAACGCGATCTGCGACCAGTCCTGCAGACCCTTCGCGAGCAGCCATCTGACGATCTCGTCCATGGCATAGACGCGCAGCTCGACGAACAGGCCGCGGGTGAGCTTGTCCCAGGTTTCCTCCGGAGTCTGCACTTCGTGGTCGGACGCGAGCCCGGCCGCGGCAAAGGCGTTGATGGAGGGCAGATCCCGCAAGCCAGAGGCATGGCCTTCGACGACGCCGCGCGCCGCGAATGTCGCCTCGATCATGCCCCAGAGCCGCTTGTAGGACGGATTGTCGGGATTCCAGACCGCTGGCCAGTCCATGACCTCGTCGAGCCCGGTCACCATCAGGCTCTCGCTCATGAAGCGCGCCTGCTCATCGTGGCCATACCAGCCGCCACCCCATTCATAGGCCGTGGGTGGCACCGCGGAGCCGGGCTGCGGAAAGATCTTGAGCGGCGAGCCGCGGCGGCGTGCCTCGAACCAGAACTCGAGATTGCGCTCGCCGTTGACGTTGGAGAACTCGTGGCTCGCCTCGCAGGTCCAGGTATTGCCGTGCGGCAGCACCAGCGCGGCCTCCCATTCCGGCGTCAGGTGCGAGCTTTCGATATGCTTGTGCACCTCGCCGAAGCCGGGCACGGCGGCAAGATCCGGCCGATGCACGCGCTCGCGGACCTCGCCGGGATAGTCGCCGGCAGGCCCGACCCAGGCAATACGCCGGCCCTTGAAGACGATCTCCTGATCCTCGCTCCAGGTGCGGCTGTGCACATCGAGCAACCTGCCGACCCGCAAGGCGCGATCGGCCGGGCGGTGGCCGAGCGCCGTCAGCACCAGGTCCTGGCGGATGCGAACCTCGTCGGGCGCGTTGATCAGGAGGTCGTCGGGGATCGCATTCATGGCCTGCCTCACTCTACGCCGGTACGTTCGCGGATCGTGGTTCGCTTCCGCGGAGATTTGCCGGCCTTGCCGCTGCGCGCCGCGGCGGCATCGCGCTGCCGGACGTCCTTCAGGAGGGTCGTGAGCGCCCACTCGATGGCATCGGCGATCTCGCCGCTGGTCATGCCGAAATCCTCACGCATCGCATTCCAGGCCAGCACGTTGTTGAGATAGGACGCGAGCGCCTCCGCCTGACGGACCTCCTTCGCAGGGAGATGCTGCACCAGCGGCGCCATCGCCTTGCGATGCTGGTCGATCAGGTGCCGCCGGAAGCCGGCGCGCACCCGGCGGCCGGCCCGCGTCATCGCAATGGCGCGCGCCAGATGCGGATGGCGGTCGAACCGCTTGCACAGCTTGCGGAAGATCTCCGGCAGCTCGTCGGGCGAGGTGAAGGGAATGTAACTGAAGACGTTGTCCTCGATCCACTCGCCGGCCGCAGCAAACAGTTCCGCGCGGGTCTTGAAGTGCCGATAGATGGTTCGTTCAGCCACCTTCGCGCGCTTGGCCACTGCCGCCATGGAAATATCGTCGGCCGCCTCGTCCTCCAGCGTCTCGACGAAAGCCGCAACGATGCGCTGCCGCGTCATCTCGGCGTACTCGTCGCGAAGATTGGCGATATGTCGCTTTGCTGTACTCATGTCAGAAGTCTGACATCAGGCAATTTGGAGGGTCAAGCCGAGATTTGAGGCACGCCGCGCCGCAGCAATGGGCGTCGGCTCGCCCGGCCGCCCGCCTGAAAAATGGACTTTTGCGCGTCGTCAAAATCGGATTTGCTCTTCCACGAAACGATCGCACGCAACGGCGCGGCGCTCTGGTTCCAGCAAGGGAGCTGATCATGAACGGGCTTGGTGGGCTGAACAAATCGCCTGAGGGCGTGGTCATCGGGCTGGTGCAGTTGCAACTGCCGAACGTCGTCACTCGGGCCGATCTGGCAAAGCAGACCGAGCGTATCGTCTGGATGGTCGGCAAGGCGCGCCGCAACCTTTCCACCATGGATCTGGTGGTGTTCCCCGAATACTCGCTGCACGGCCTCTCGATGGACACCAATCCCGAGATCATGTGCCGGCTCGACGGGCCCGAAGTCACGGCCTTCAAGAAGGCCTGCGTCGACAACGGGATCTGGGGCTGCTTCTCCATCATGGAGTTCAACCCGCACGGCAATCCCTATAACTCCGG
>Ga0207647_10003549_pt1 | contig 11706 bp, 16 predicted proteins | sample KBSCornC2_FD_184295 | JGI IMG/M metagenome (GOLD analysis project Ga0207647, IMG submission 184295) | Corn rhizosphere microbial communities from Kellogg Biological Station, Michigan, USA - C2 (SPAdes) (version 2) | ecosystem: Host-associated > Plants > Roots > Rhizosphere ...
TGAAGAGTTTTTGCAGACCGGTCGGCGTCTCGCCGACTTCCTCGGCCAGGACCTCGAGCGAGGGCTGGTCGCGATAGTCGAGGCTGATCTTCTCGATGGCGCGGCGCACGACGTCATAATCGCTGCCTTCCGGCGTGATGTCGTTTTGGAGGATCGCGGTCGGTTTCATGCGGGTATTCATGGTCATCTGGGCGTTCATGGCAATATCTCCTTGACCGCGAATATCGGTCTTCCAGAGCTTTGCCACCACCCGAAACTTGCCTTCCCGCCATCCACACCCAGATAGAGTCAGCTTCGGGCCGAAGAGGACAATCATGGCCGTCGAAAAGGTTGATCTGACCGGGGCAAGGGAAACCTTGCTGATGACGCTCTACGGCAAGGCGCTGGAGAGCCGGCTGCCGTATTCGCTGCTCCAGGACCGCTTCGCCGACGAGGCGGTGCGCAGGATCGACTATGATTTCTCAAGGCTCAAGGTCGACGGCAATCTCGGGCTGGGATTTGCAATCAGGGCGAAGACGCTGGACGTCTGCGTCGCGGATTTCCTTGCAAGATATCCGGACGCGATCGTGCTGCATCTGGGATGCGGGCTCGATACGCGGATATTTCGCGTCGACCCGCCACAAGGCGTCGACTGGTTCGACGTCGATTATCCGGACGTCATCGCGCTCAGGCGCAGGCTCTATTCGTCCAGGGACCAGTACCATCTGATCGCTTCATCGGTGACCGAACCAGACTGGCTGGCCGAGGTACCTCGCAATCGCCCCGCGATCGTGGTGGCCGAGGGGCTGGCGCCGTATCTTCCAGCCGAAGAGGGTCCGCGGCTGCTTGCGCGGCTGGTCTCGCATCTTGCCGGCGGCGAGCTGATGTTCGACGCCTATAGCCGCTTCGGCCTGAAGCTGATGCGCCTCAATCCGGCCATCAAGGCAACGGGCGCCGAGGTCCATTGGGCCATAGAGGATCCGCGCGAATTGGAGCGGGCGGTGCCTAAACTTCGCTTCATCGGCGAGATCCCGTCCTACAAGCCGGAGCAAGGCGCGCGCCTCAACTGGTCGGCGCGTCTATTCGTTGGTCTCTGGAAGCTTATCCCCGCCATGCGCAAGGTCGGCAGGCTGCTGCGCTACCGGTTCTGATGTGCTTGAGCGTCAGCGCGCCTTGGCCGTCGCCAGCGCGCGCGAAAAGGCGGTGGCAAAACTTTCGCGGTCGTCGGGATTGAGGAAGCCGCCGATCGCCACACTCTTGCCCTGCGCTTCCACGGCCATTTTGGTGATGCCGATCTCAGCATGGCGGGCGATCGAGAACCGCGTCCAGAACGGGTTGAAGCGATGGTCTTCCGAGCGGCCGGAAGGCGCTGTCTTGCGGATGTCGAGACTGGTGCGCGAGACCGAGATTTCCTCGCGGGCGCGCGCCGCCCGGTAATTGGCGCGGAAAGCGATGTAGACCGCGATCACGTCGAGGCCGAAGAAGCCGAACACCGGCCAGGCCCCATGCGCCAGGAAGAAGGCGCCGGTGACCGCCCAGCCGAACACAAGCGCTCCCATCAGGATCAGGAAGCCGGTACGGCCGAGCGAGCGGTGCGGCGTCAGCAAGGCCTGGAAAAATGGCTCGTCGGCTTCGAATGAGGCGTTTGTGTCGCTCATGAGGGAATATTATAGGAAGGGATATGGCGCCTCCCAAGTCGAAAAAATCCCTCGCTGTCAAAAAACCTCAGCCCGCCGTCACGGGCGGCTCCTCAGCGCCTGGTCGGCGGCCGCGAAAAGCCGCCTCGCGGTCGCTCTACAGCCCAGCCGAGGTGCATGAGATCTTCCGGCGCTTTTGTGTGCAACGGCCGGAGCCGAAAGGCGAGCTCGACTATGTCAACGCCTTCACGCTGCTGGTCGCGGTGGTGCTGTCCGCGCAAGCGACCGATGCCGGCGTCAACAAGGCGACGAAGACGTTGTTCGCGGCGGCCGACACGCCAGCGAAGATGCTGGCGCTCGGCGAGGCCAAGGTCGGCGACCATATCCGCACCATCGGCCTGTGGCGCAACAAGGCGAAGAACGTGATCGCCTTGTCGAAGGCACTGATCGACGACTATGACGGCCAGGTGCCGCAGGATCGGGACGAGCTGGTGAAGCTGCCGGGCGTCGGCCGCAAGACCGCCAATGTCGTGCTCAACGTCGCCTTCGGCCAGCACACGATGGCGGTCGACACGCATATCTTCCGCATCGGCAACCGGATCGGGCTGGCGCCCGGCAAGACGCCGGAAGAGGTCGAACAGGGGCTGCTCAAAGTCGTCCCGGCCGAATTCATGCGCCACGCGCATCACTGGCTGATCCTGCATGGCCGCTATGTCTGCAAGGCGCGCAAGCCCGATTGCCCGGCCTGCGTCATTGCCGATATCTGCAAGTCGAAGGAAAAGACCACCGACGTGCCGGCCCCGCTGGTGCCGATCGCGCCGCTGGATGAGACGTTTCCGGTCCCGGCCTAGATTATCTCCTTGTTCTAACGCAATTCCGGACGGAAAACCGCTCCACACTTTTCCTGGAATTGCTCTAATAACCGTAGCCGCGCGCCATGGCCGCGGCAAAGACCGGAATGAGCAGGAAGATGAAACCCTCGGCGCGGACATAGTTCTTCACCGAAGCCAATTCCGCCGCCGGCACCGCGAAAGACGGATTGCCGCTCGCCTGCCTGTTCCAGGAGATGAAGCGAATGGTCGGCACGATCGACAGCAGGCCGACGATGATGAAGGCCACCATCTTTGCCCAGAACACCCAATTGTAGACGTAGAATTCCCAGCCCTTCAGACCGAAGAACACACGGCAGACGCCGATGATGACGATCAGCGCGGCGATGATGCCGTAGTGGCGGTCGATGCCGGTAAGGCGCTTCAGCGTCGCCGCTGCCAAATCGCCGCGCACCAGCACGAACTCGGCGCCGATGATGCCAGCCAGCGAGAACACCAGAAGGTGATGGAGAATGGCCAATATAAGATCAGTGGTGTCCATGTTTTTTCCTTGCGTTAGGCTGCGGCGTTGCTGGATCGTGTGTCCGAAGAGTAGCATCGTGGGTCAAAATTCCCAGACGCCGAAATCGTTGCGCTGGAGGATAACCCGGCAGATCATGGCCCTTGTTCGAGCGCGCTGGTTTGCTAAGCGCTGCCACCTCAATGGAGGGGAATGCCATGAGCATCAAGACGGAAGCCGGCGTGCCGATCCTCGAGACGGCGCGCACCGTTCTGCGATCGCACCGGCTGGACGATTTCGAAATCTATGCCGCCATGTGGGCGGAGCCCGCCGTCACCCGTTTCATCGGCGGCAAGCCGCGCACGCGCGAGGAGAGCTGGATGCGCTTCCTGCGCCATGCCGGCCTGTGGTCGCTGATCGGCTATGGATTCTGGGCGATCGAGGACAAGAAGACGCGGCGCTTCATCGGCGAGGCCGGGTTCCACGATCTGAAGCGCGAGATCGAGCCGTCGATCGAAGGCGTGCCTGAAGCCGGCTGGGCCTTGGCCTCGGAAGCGCATGGCCAGGGGCTTGCGAGCGAAGTCGTCGGGCGGATCGTCGCCTGGAGCGACGAGGCGCTCGGACAGGCGAGAACCGTCTGCATCATCGATCCGGAAAACGGCGCTTCGCAGAAGGTGGCCGAGAAGAACGGCTATCGCGAGATTTTGCGCACCACCTATCACGAGAAGCCGACGATCCTGTTGGAGAGGCCGACCGGATCGAGCAGCGCCAAGCTCTAACCAGCTTTGCGGCGCAGGGTCTTGGCCAGCGTGTCCCAGGCATCCGTCACCGCACCCTGTGCCGTTTGCCCGCCGTGCAGGATCGTGGCCACGTCGAATGGCTGGGGTCTCGCGATCGCATAGCCCTGCGCATAGTCGACGCCGATCGCCTTCAAGGCCTCGACAATGCCGTCGCTTTCGACGAATTCGGCGATGGTGCGTTTTCCCGTCACCTTGCCGATATGATGGATCATCTCGACCATCGCGCGATCGATGCGGTCGTCTAGCATGTCCTTGACGAAGCCGCCGTCGATCTTGAGGTAGTCGACCGGCAAATGCTTCAGATAGGCGAAGGACGACATGCCGGAGCCGAAATCGTCGAGCGCGAAGCGGCAGCCAAGCCCGCGCAGATCGGCAATGAAACGCATGGCCTCCGTCAGATTGGCGATGGCGCTGGTCTCGGTGATCTCCAGGCAGATCGTTTCGGGCGCAATGGCGTGCGCGGCGAACTGCTCTCGCATGAAGCCGAGAAACGTCTCGTCGCCGAAAGTGGCGCCGGAGAGATTGATCGCGCAGGTGGATATCGGCGTTACGCGCGGATCGGTGCGCCTCGCCGCCAAAGTGGCGAAGGCGTTGCGCACCACCCAGCGATCGATCGCCGGCATCAGTCCGTAGCGCTCCGCCGCCGGGATGAAGCTCTGCGGGGTGACGAAGCTGCCGTCCTCGTCGGTCAGCCTGATCAGGATTTCGATATGCGCGCCGGGCTCGGCAGTATCGTCCCGCAGCGGCGCGATCTCCTGCGCATGCAGCCTGAAGCGGTTCTCATCCAGCGCGGCATGCAGGCGCTGCACCCAGGCCATCTCGCCGAAGCGCTCGCGCAGTGCTGAGTCGCCGTCGCTGTGGAGCTGGACGCGGTTGCGGCCCTTTTCCTTCGCCATGTAGCAGGCCACGTCGGCGGCGCGCAGCACCTCCTCCAGCGTCATGCCGACATTGGCGACTTCGACCATGCCGATGCTGACGCTGATGTTGAAGGGACGCCCTTCCCAGGAGAAATGCAGATCCTGGACCGTGGCGCGCAACCGTTCCGCCGTGGCGGCGGCACAGTCGGTATCGCAATCGAAGAGCAGCACGCCGAACTCGTCGCCGCCCAGTCTCGCCAGGATGTCGCCGGGCGGCAGCTCGTTGGCGAGCAGCACCGAGATCTGGCGCAGCAACTGGTCGCCAGCGGCGTGGCCGCAGGTATCGTTGACCAGCTTGAACTGGTCGAGGTCGAGATACATCAGCGCGTGCCGGCGCGGCCTTTCCGGCACTTCGGAGATCGCGCCTCCCAGCCTGTTTTCGAAATCGCGGCGGTTGACGAGCCCGGTCAGCGCATCATGCGATGCCTGCCATGACAGGCGCTCGATATAGTCCTGCTCGCGCGTCATGTCGTGCAGGGCCAGGACGCAGCCGAGGATCGTGCCGGAGACGATCAGCGGCGCACCGTTCAGCGCCACCGGCACGACCGAGCCGTCTGGGCGCTCCAGAAGCTGCGGGCGCACATTGGAGCGGCGCGGCTCCCCCGCCAGCAGGCGCGGGATCAATTCGGTCTCTTCGACGCCGCTGTCCTTGTCGACGAGCCGGAACAACGAGGCGACGGATTTCCCCTTGGCGGCAGCCAGCGGGCAGGCAAGCAGCCTCTCCGCTCCGGCATTCATATAGTCCAGCCGTCCCTCGGCATCGCTGCTGATGACGGCCTGGCCGATCGAGGCCAATGTGATCTGGGCACGCTCGCGCTCGGCGTTGAGGGCGGTCTGAAATGCCTGGCGCTGTTTCATCAGTTTGCGCGTGCGCCAGACGGCGAGCAGGATAAGCAGCGCGGCTGTCGCGAGATTGGCCGCCGTCAGCGCCACCTTGATGAAGCGCGATCCCTCGCCGAGACTGTCGGAGAAGGCTTTTGACAGAGGTCCGATCCGGCGGTCGAGCTGGTGGATCTCCGCTTTCCACAGACCGATCTCGGCCACTGAGGCCGGCCCGTTCTCGAGCCTGCGATGCATGTCCTGGCCAAGGCTTTCGATGGCGCGGATCATTTCGTCGGCAGCCGTCCAGTGGCGGATCGCGGTATCGAGATAGCTGACGCCACGGAAATTCCGGAACAGCCAGATCAGGCCGGCGACATCGTCGGGATGGTTGTTGCCGCCAAGAAAGCCAAGCCGGGCAGCATTCGTGTCGGGCTCGGCCTGTTCGAGCGCAAGCCGCGCGGCGCGATCGGCCAGCGGTACGGCGATGGCTTGCCGATATTCGCTGAAATACTCTTCCTGGCCGGTATCGGCATAGAGGCTCAGGAAATAGATGGCCTGCTTCTGTCCCTTCGACCATTGGCTTTCGCCGCCGACATAGGCGCGGACGGCAGACAGCGTGTGGAGGCTGAGGGTGGCAACCAGTGCCTGGATCAGGACGACCGCGACGAAGGGCCAGACCAGCCCGACGAGACGCGGGGCGGCATCGGTCGATGAGAGCTTCATCCCATTCCCATGGAGCGTACGCTGGCTCCCTCGGTGTCTGTCCGACTGGCTCATCCGCCGGTTGAGACGATGTTCTTCCCCGCATGTCGTCCGGTTACTGGCGACACCAAACCAGATAACGTGCCTGGCTTAACAGCCGATAAATTCGTTCAGTATTTGTTTCATGAGTTATTGCTCAGCTAAAGAAGGACGCTTACGCCGAGTGATGCGATATTTTGTGCATAGTATCGATCCACAGTGCGAGGAGGCAGAAGAAAAATCCGGCAACATCAATCCGATAGCGCTCCGCTGCAGCCGTCTCTCAGCGTTTGGCCTTGGATTTGTTGAGGGCCACGGCCTCGCGGACGAGCGCCTTCAGGGCGTCGGCGTCGATCTTGTCGCCTTCCTTGAAATCGATGGCGCGCCGGGTGTTGCCTTCGAGGCTGGAGTTGAAGAGCTTCTTGGGATCCGGCAGCGCCGCGCCCCTGGCGAAGGTCAGCTTGACAACGGCCTTGTAGGTCTCGCCGGTGCAAATCATGCCGGCGTCCTCCCAGACCGGCACGCCGCGCCATTTCCATGTCTCGATGGCTTCGGGCGCGGCTTGCCTGATCAGGGCGCGGAGCCGCGCAAGCGTCTCGCCGCGCCAGTCGCCTAGTTCCTCGATCCTTGCGTCGATCAGCTCGGACGGAGACTTGCCGTCCTGCGTGCCGCCTTGGTGCATGTCCACTTCTCCCTTGATGCTGGATAAGAGATCGCCACCATGGCCTTTTCAGGGAGATCGCGCTCGATCTTTCGTGCGCTTACATCCGTTCGCCAGGCAGTTGGCTCGCCTGCTTCACCCAGGATACGAATTGCTCCTCGTCGAGCCGGTCGTCTTCATGGATGTGGAAATAGCGCGTGTCCTTGCTCCTGGATTCGACGGGAGGCACGGGCTTCAGCGACAGGCCGCGGAAGAACGCCACCTTGATGTATTTGGCGAAGCAGTGGATGCCCAGGAACCAGCCATCGCCCTCCATGCCGTAGAATGGAGAGTTCCATTTGACGGCCTTCTGCGCATCGGGGACGGCTTTGATGATAAGCTGGTCGAGCCGGCGCCCGACCTCGCTCTTCCAACCCGGCATCGCCGCGATATAGGCCTGCACGGGGCCATCGCCATAGCCCTTGGCGATCTGCGGGTTGCCGCCCGAAAGCAGGACGGGCTTTTTGTCCAGGGACGCGGCAGCCTTCGATTTTGCCTTCGCCATCAAGCCGATCCTGTGCGCTCGCCCGCCGGCTCACCGCGCCACCTGGCGGCATGGGGCAGCACGAACATGTAGAGCCCGCTGAACAGCAGCAGGAAAAGCGGGATCAACGGCGAATAGACGATCCAGGCGGGCGGCGGACCCATGGCCATGGCGGCGAAATTGGCAATGACGGTGATGGTGAAGATGATCGACAGCCAGCGATGAAGCTGCCTGATCCATTTGCTCCAGTTCAATCTAACCTCCCTTGCAAATGACGAGACGGATCGAGCTGCCTACCAGCGCGCCAGCTGCGAAAGCTGAATGAGGTTGCCGCAGGTATCGTGGAACTGCGCGATGGTCGCGCCGGTCACCGCGGTCGGCGCCATGGCAAAGCTGCCGCCATTGGCCTTGATGCGCTCATGGTCGCTCTTGATGTCGTCGGTGAATAGCATCAGCGCCGGCTGGCCCTGCTTGAAGATGGCCTGCTGATAGGTCTTTGCCGCCGGATTGTCGTTGAGCGCCAGCTGCAGCTCGGTGCCGTCCGGATCGTCGGGCGAGGTGACGGTCAGCCAGCGAAACGACCCGTTGGTGAAGTCGGCCTTCTTGGTGAAGCCCAGCACGTCGGTATAGAAGCCAAGAGCCTTTTCCTGGTCGTCGACATAGATGCTGGTCAGCTTGATCTTCATTTTCGTGTCTCCATTGCTTACGCCTGCGGTTTGCCGCCCGCCAGGACCGTGTCTGTCTTTTGAAGCTTCGGCGGAGGTCAATCGATCCGCGAAAGCAGCTGCTCCAGGGCCGTGAAGTTGCGCTTCCAGCCCACCGTGGCGCCGCGGTAGTATGGCTCCTGATCGGTGCGGAAGCCGACCTGCTCCATGCGCAGATGCGTGCCCTTGCCTGTCGGGGTGAGCGTCCAGGTGACCACGCTCTCGAGATCCTTGGTGTCCCAGCTGTAGGACAGGGTCCTGTTGGGCTCGACTGTCCGCACCTGGCAGTCGACACCGCCCCATTCCGCGTTCAGATTGAAGCGATGGTCCACGACCGGCTTGAAGTTGTTCTTCATCAGCCACTCCTCGATGAGATGCGGTTGGGTGAGCGCGCGCCAGATCTTTTCCGGCGGAAAAGGTATCTCGCGCTCGACGATGACGGAGCGCGTTGCGGCTTCATTCATTGATCCATCCTTTTGAGCAGCTCCTCCAGATCGTCGAACCGGCTTTCCCAAAAACCCGCCATGTCGCGCGTCCAGTCCATCAACGGCGCCAGTGCCTTGAGCTGGGCGCTGTAATGGGTCTGACGTCCTTCGTGGCGGTCGCGCACCAGCCCCGCCTCCTTGAGGATGCCCAGATGCTTCGACACCGCCGGCTGCGACACCCCGGCCTGCGCGGTGAGCGCCCCGACCGTCTGCTCGCCCTGGCGGCAGAGACGTTCGAAGATGGCGCGTCGTGTCGGATCGGCAAGCGTCCTGAACAGCAAATCGTGCGCGGTTGTCATTTCAATCAATAACCCGTTGGCTATTGATTGACGTATAACCACTCGGATATGTATGAGTCAAGCAGCGAATGAGGGTGCCAGGCCGAACCGTAACGCTGGACTGGCGAAGCCGCTATGCCGGATCGGCCGCCGGAACAGTCAAATCCCTCAGCAGCGTCGAAAGCTCCGGTTCGTCGATGAGCAGGGCGGCGTCCGCCGCCGGAAGCCATGCGCGCTGCCGGTTCGCGGCTTCCCGCCAGTCGGCCAGTTCCTCGGTGACCTCGAGCAGATAGACCGCTACGTCCACGCGAATGAACCCGCTGGTCATGCGTTTCCAATAGGAATAGGTGCCGGCAGGCTGCTTCAGCGTCTTGCCGAGAACGCCGGCTTCTTCCTGGGCTTCGATCGTTGCTGCCTTGCGCGCGCTCTTGCCTTTCATCGGCCAGCCCTTTGGCACGATGAAGCGTCGCGTGGTGCGTGAAGTGACCAGGAGCACTTCGAGGCTGCCGTCTTCTCGCACCCGGTACGGAATAGCCGCCACCTGGCGAATCCGTTGGCCTTTCCTGGCTTTGCGAACTGCTTTCTTTTTGGTCGTTGCCATCCCAAATTCCGGTGAGTGCAGCATCTCTGCCATACGCTATCCGCGCGGGCAAAACCTGCCCTCCTGCAAACCCTAGAGCGCTTCACCGTTTCACGAAAACGGCGAACCGCTTTATCTCTTTAGTCTTGACCTAATTTCCTGACGGAAAACCGTGTCACACTTTGCCTCGAATTGCTCTAGAATCACCGCCCTTGCAATCCTGCATTTGGGCAGCAAGTAAGTCGGCTAATAAACTGAAAAAAACAAAATGTCAGCGGCAAACCCTGGAAATCGTGTTGCCGACCGCTTCCATCCGACAGGTCTTGTCATATACCGGCACATCGGGCTGGCTCCTGGGCGGAGCCGGCCGGTCGAGCTCGCGATAGATTTGCTGCTGCTGCTGGTATTGCTGCCGCTGCAACCTGTTCTGCAACTGCTGCAACTCATTCTGCTGCACCAATGCGTTGCGGTTCGTCGGGATGACGATTTGCGCGTAAGACGGCGCAATCTGAGAAACTGCAGTCGCCAGCACGGCGCCTGCCAGAACAGCCAGAGTGTAACGAAGCATCCGCACGGCTCCCATACGAAAAACCATGCATTTCATATAGTGCGGACGGCCAATGACGCCATGGGCACCTGCGAAACGTGATGCGGCTCACGGAAGCCGCGCGACAATGGGAGATCGAGGGGCGTTTCGCCGCCGCCGAGAATCTGCCCGGCAGCCCGGCATTGCACTTGACGGAAGCCATCGATTCGCCGCTCTATCGGGTCGGCGGCGGGCTGGAGCTCAATGGCGTCTGCGGCGTCGGGTTGGCTGTCAGGTACAACGGCGCCTTTGGGCAAACGGTCAAGCAGAATGCAGTCAGCGCGTCTCTGAGGGTCAGCTTCTGGCTGACGCGGGGCGGTGGCGAAGAAGGGATATAATGAGGACGAAGTACGTGTATCTCGCGGCGATGCTGGCAGCCGCCTGCATTGCAGGTGTGCCGGCGGCGGGACTTGCCGCGCAGAACAAGGGCGACAAGGTGGCGCCTGCGGCCCAGCCCGCCGACGCGACCAAGCCGCAACTGCCGGGCGGCGCCTCGGCGCTGTCGGAAACGCATGGCGACTGGACGGTCAACTGCCAGGTCACCGGCACCAACAAGGTCTGCAGCCTGTCGCATCAGCAGTTCAACAAGCAGAGCGGCCAGCGGCTGCTGGCGATCGAATTGACGACCAAGACCGGCCGGGACGCCGCCGGCACGCTGGCGCTGCCCTTCGGGCTTGCCTTGGCCAACGGCATTTCGCTCGAGATCGACGACAAGAAACTGGATGGCACGCTGCAATTCAACACCTGCCAGGCGGTGGGTTGCCTGGTGCCGGTGACGTTCGATGCCGATATCACGCCGCTCATGCAGAACGGCACCACGCTGAAGATCAACGCCACGGCGGCCGACACCACGCAGCCGATCTCTTTCACCATCTCGCTCAACGGCTTCGGCAGCGCGCTCGCCCGGACGGCGGACCTGTCGGCGGATTGACCGTCGAAACGAGGATATTCGTTTTGAGGCGATCGGCGAAAGCCGGTCGCCTTATTCGTTTGCGTCCACCTCGCGCAGACGGTAGCCGACGCCGGTCTCGGTGATGATGTAGCGCGGCTGGTCCGGCGTCTTCTCGATCTTCTGCCGCAGCTGGCGCACATAGACCCTCAGATACTGGACGTCAGTCGAATCATTCCAGATCTGCTTCATCAGGAACTGGTGGGTCAGCACCTTTCCGGCATACTGCACGAGCATGCGCAGGATGTCGTATTCCTTGGGCGACAGCTTCACTTCCTTGTCCTCGACCTTGACGATGCGCTTCACCAGGTCGACGGAGAGATCGCCGGTGTGGAATACCGGCTTCTCGCCCTGTTGCTGGAATTTGTGGCGCAGTGCGACGCGAATGCGCGCGACCAGCTCGTTCATGCCGAAGGGTTTGGTCACGTAGTCGTCGGCGCCGAGCTCGAGTGCCGAGACGATACCGGCCTCGTCGGTGCGGCTAGACAGGATGACGACCGGAACGTCGAGGCCGTCGCCGCGCCATTTGCCGAGCAGCTCGAGGCCGGTCATGCCGGGCAGGCCGAGATCGAGTAGGATAAGATCGGGCCGTTCGGTCTGCATGAGGTCGATCGCCGCCTTGGCGTTCGGCGCCTCGGAGACCGCATAGCCCTGGCTGCCGAGGCCGACACGCAGCAATTTGCGGATCGGCGGCTCGTCGTCGACGACCAATATG
>Ga0207647_10003551_pt1 | contig 11705 bp, 10 predicted proteins | sample KBSCornC2_FD_184295 | JGI IMG/M metagenome (GOLD analysis project Ga0207647, IMG submission 184295) | Corn rhizosphere microbial communities from Kellogg Biological Station, Michigan, USA - C2 (SPAdes) (version 2) | ecosystem: Host-associated > Plants > Roots > Rhizosphere ...
CAGGAAGTAAGCATTCTCCGATTGACCCGCGGCGCCGCCTACAGCGTATTCCACTCCATCCAGGGCAATGTTTGCCTCGGGCTTTATGGAGCGGAGCAGCTGCTGCCCATTGCTCATATTCCGGTAGTCGAAGCAGACGGCATCCGGCAGAAGGGAAAATGACCGCCGGACCAGCCCGTTGAAGAGGATGATCTGTTTGCTGTCAGCGGTGCGATAGACGGCTGCTTTCGTGGCGCCTTCCCGGCCAGTACCTGTTCTATTGTCGGAGGACTGAACAAGCCAGTCGCCCTGATAAGGTTGATCGAGGGCGGAGGTCCAGATGGGAAGGTCACCCAGGGATGAGCTCGGTTGGTATGGCTCGCCCAGCGATTGGCCGTAGGCGGTAGTGCAAAAGTACAGGCAGCAGGTTAGTAAGAGGTGTTTCATTCCCCAATAATAGGGAATTTCCAGGGCTAAAACATCGCCTTCTGCACCATCCCGTCATCATTACCCAAAGGCGGCAGGTCCGGATATGTATAGGGTGCATTCTTTGGCTGGCCGTCCGGCCGGGGAGTGCGTCCCCGTATGCTGAACACCGGCACCGGCACTATCTGGTCCGAAGGCATCTCATAATCCAATATCTTCTGCATCTTTTCGTCCGTCAGGTCCGGCTTTAGCCATTCCTCCTCCATCTCCTTTGGCAGGAACAGCGGCATCCGAAAAGCGTTGGCGCCTCCATTGTGTATCTGCCGCATCACTTCATTCCCCGCACGGGTGATCAGGGTAAACATCCCTCTTACCTCCCCTGTCTCAGGATCAGACGGCAGCTTGGTATTATAATGGTATAGTCCCGGAATGCAAAACATATCTCTGCCCTTCAAAGTCACGTGATACGGCACCTTGTTCTTCCATCCTTTGATCTCGCGGTGCTCATAAATACCTGTCACGGGAATAAGACAGCGCTTTTTCCGTATCCTGTTCCAGAAGCTGCGTTTGTCTTCGAGTATCTTCTCGCTTCGGGCATTGACCATGGATTTACGCATGGCCTTGATCTTTTCGGGGGTATCCATATATTCGGCGATGATGCCCCATTCAAAGTGTTTCCGGTGATAAAGGCCATCCTCCAGCGTGATGACGGGGTATCGGTTATGGCCAAGCGCCAGGAAATGCATGCCCATGTCCAGATCGAAATTGATCTCCCCGTCGTGGGTAAGGTCGGGGAAGTAATTATCTATCAGCTGCAAGGCAGAATAAAAAGCGATGTCGAGACACATATAAGGTTGTTTCAATACTGTTCGATGGTCTCGAAAGGTATCGTATCCTCTTCGTGGCCATGGCTAAATTTAATAAATAGTTCCCCAAACTCCTCGTATAATCCCGCCTGTATTTCACCGCCTTCGTTCCGCGTCCTCCAGTTGGGGTGATGCCGATTGATATAGTGACGGATCTTCTGCTGATAGGTCGTTGGCGGCTTCCAATCCACTCCTTTTTTGGCAGCATAAAAGACCTTGTATCCCAAAGGCTGTCCTGCCGCAATGCTCAATTTTTCCAGATGCCCGGGTATAGCAGCGTCATACAGGAACGCATTTCCATCCCGTTGCAGCGCTGTCATATGTTGTTCTGCCAGCACTCTCTCTTTTTCTTCGTATCCCCGTATCAGAAAGGCAGCTTTTAACCGCGCCTCCATCCCTCTTCGAAAGGTCTGCCGGACAAACCATCGCTTGCCTTTGTCAACCTGGTCCTTGAGAAGCCCCTTGGTAAGTAATGGGAATGGATTATACATACACCCCAATGTACGACATTTTACCGCGCCACCCCCCGGACGGCCTGGTCCACCCGCCCCTGCCTCACATCCCTGGCTCCCGCAGGCCGTACCCCCACCGCCCGCATCAGCGACCCTTCCCCATATCGCCGCTTGATAGAATCTATCGACTGATAGAGGTTGATCATTTCCTGTGTATCCTCATACAGCTTGATCTGATAATTGCCCGGCACCAGACGGGTGAAACGTATCCCCAGCAGCCGTATCAGCAGGCGGCGGTCATACAGCTTATCGAATATCTCCTGCGCCGTCTGCAGCAGCACCAGGTCGGCGCTCGTATAGTCGATCGTCTTTTGTTTTACTACCGTGTCGAAATTCGAATAACGCAGCTTCACCGTCACGCAGCCCGTCAGCTTATCCTGCTTGCGTAGTTCGAATCCGATGGACTCCGTCATACGCACCAGCTCCGCATGAAGGAACTTCAGATTGATCGTATCTGTCTCGAAGGTCCGCTCGGTAGAAATAGATTTCTGTTCCCGGTAAGGTATGATCGGGCTCTCGTCCAATCCATTGGCCTTTCGCCAGAGGTCGATACCATTCTTGCCCAACAGCGTCTCCATCATTTCAATGGGTATCTCGCTGAGCGTCCGGATCGTCTCCACACCTCGCCGGACCAGTTTGTACGCCGTCTCCTTCCCAATGCCCGGCAGCTTGGCGACAGACAGCGGTGCGATGAAATTCTTCTCTTCTCCAAAGGGGATCTCGATCTGTCCGTTTGGCTTTACTTCGTTGGTCGCCACCTTGCTGATGAGCTTGTTGCTGGCAAGACCATACGAGACGGACAACCCGCTTTCTTTCAGCACTCTGTCCCTTAACTCACGGGTAAACAGGCTGCACCCGAAGAACTTATCCATTCCTGTGAGGTCTATATAAAACTCGTCGATGGATGCCTTCTCGAACAGCGGGACATTGTCTTGAATGATGTCTGTGACAATACGCGAGTGTTTGGAATAGGACTCCATGTCGCCACGGATGACAATGGCTTCCGGACACAGGCGACGAGCCATCTTCATCGGCATGGCGCTGTGAATACCAAACCTTCTGGCCTCATAGCTGCAGGCAGCCACCACTCCCCTGTCGCCTGCTCCTCCGACCAGCAGGGGTTTACCTTTCAGGCGTGAATTTTTTAAACATTCGATAGACACGAAAAAAGCATCCAGGTCAAAATGTGCAATATGACGATTAGCATTTAAAAACATCTTTATAATTTTTTAACAGCACACGTTGAACAATGTGCAGCACTATTTTCTTTTCCGAATCTCTTTTTGTTTCTCATATTCTTTTCTCCACAAATCCATTGCGACCTCAAGGCTGAAATGGCACTTGCTAGCTATCCTTGCTATTTCTTCCAGGGTAAGTGTCTCTACTCTGGCTATAAATTTATTAAGCTCAGTCACCCTCATTCCAATGTCCTCTGAAAAGGGAGTTCTACGGACATAGTTGAAGATGTCGAAAAGGGTTTTGATATGTCCTTTTTCATACAAATCTGGAAAGGTATAATAGAGCTGTTCACGATCCATAATGAGAATAAAGAAATAAAATATCAAAACATCTTTTTCAAATACGCAAAAGATTGTCCTTATCTGGACAAGTAGGATGAGTAAATCAGACCAGTCTGCCTACTAAACCAGTCTTAAATAAAGACTACTCTAACCGTCCAATTCTTTTTTTAACTCCTACCTTTTCCATTTTCACCACCTCGACACTATACACCCCAAATTCCACCACCACCTTGCCGGTGATCTTATAAAATCCAGCCCTCGGTGGATACACCGCATGCACCTGGGGAAAATGCACCGTGTCGATCCAATCCTTGTTTATATCCAAAAAAGTCCCAAAGCTCATTGTCTCATCCTTGATGGTACGCACCGGCTTGTGCGTGACATGATATCCCATCACCGTGACAGTCCGGCCCAGATGAGGCGGCAGGTCCCGCGCGGTGAGATAACGCGATGGGTCGTCATCTGCGAGTGTGAACGGATCGCATACAGGGAATCCCAACAGCTCTATATCATCGTACATATCCTCCAGCGGGTAGCTGGGCAATACGGGCAGCGTAAAGGACAAAGGCGCCGTCTTGAACAATGGCTGGCAGGCCTGTCCGTGTGTTCGTATCTTCTTTTGTATAAAATCACCCTCCCACAGCAGCTCCTTTTTCGTCCGCCCTGTAAAACGTAATGCGTTCGCCCGTATCAGCAACTCCAATTGCTCGGGAGACACCCCACTCCTCTCGATAAAATCCCCGACAGATACATAAGCACCTCCTCGAAGCCGCTCACTCAGCATCCGCTCCACCGTCCCCTGCTCCAGCCCCTTTACATGCACAAAACCTACATAGGCATCCTCGCCTCGTATGTTGGTATAATAATCACTGTTATTCACGCAAGGACGATGCACGGTCGCGCCTGCCTTCATCAGCTCATAGAAATAAAGTTCCCGGCTGTAAAAACCTCCAAAATTGTTGATAACCGCTACAGCGAATTCCATAGGATAGTAAGTTTTTAGATACAGGCTCTGATAGCTTTCCACCGCATAGCTTGCCGAATGCGCCTTACAGAAGCTGTACTCTGCGAAGCTCTCTATCTGCCTCCAGACATCTTCCACCACCGCCACCGGGTAATCGAATGCAGCGCAGTTAGCATAGAACTTCTCCTTCAGCATGGGTAGATGGCCCTTCCCCCGGTACTTTGGATTGATGGCCCGTCGTAAAAGGTCTGCGTCCGCCATGTCCAGACCCGCCCATTCATGCGCCACCTGTATCACCTGCTCCTGGTAGATCATCACCCCATAGGTAGAGCCCAGCACCTCTTTCAGCTTGGGATCGGGGTATTCAAACTTGTCCGGGTTATTGTATCGGTATATATACTGCGCCATCATGCCGCTGCGCCCCACTCCCGGCCGGATGATCGAGCTGGCGGCCACCAGCGTTTCATAATTGTCACAACGCAGCTTTTTGATCAATTGCCGCATCGCGGGACTTTCGATATAGAAACAGCCGATGGTATTGCCTTTCCGCAGCTGCTCTTTTATCAAGGCATCGCTCTTGAATTTCGCTATCGCCTGGATGTCGATATCCACTTCTCTGTTGGCCTTCACCAACTCCATGCATTCTTTTATATGTCCAAGGCCGCGCTGGCTCAATACATCCAGCTTGTGAAGACCTATGTTCTCCGCCACGAACATATCCATCATGGTGGTTGGGAAACCTTTTGGAGGCATATGTACCGCTACATAGGAGGATATGGTTTCTTCCGAGATCAGAATGCCGCCCGGATGGATGCTCAGGGCGCTGGGGAAGTCCTGTAGCAGCTTGCCATATTGGAGTATGGCCTGGTGAATCTTGTCAATATCCGTCCGCTTCATAAAGTTCTGGGCCATTCCTCCATTTCTGTAATAGCCTCTTTCCGCCAGCCCGTCGATCTCTTCCTTGGGCAGGCCAAATACTTTTCCCAGCTCGCGGATAGTCGCATTGTATTGAAAGGTGGAATACATACCCAGCAAGGCCGCATGACTTCTCCCGTAACGTTTCATCATATAATCGATGATCTCATCGCGCTCACGGTAAGAGAAGTCGATGTCGAAATCAGGCGGGCTGCTGCGATGGGGGTTGAGAAATCGTTCGAAATACAGGTCCAGCTCGATAGGATCTACATCCGTTATCTTCAGACAATATGCCACCACTGAATTGGCGCCGCTGCCCCGTCCTACATGATAAAAACCCCGGCTTTGGGCGTATCGTATCATATCCCATGTGATGAGGAAATACGCAGTGAACCCCATCTGGTCGATGATATGCAATTCTTTATTGAGTCTTTCCCGGGCGCACTTGTTAAAGCCATAACGCATGCGGCATCCCTCGTGCGCCAGCTTTTCCAGCAGTATCCTGTCATCTTCCCTGCTGGCGCTATAGACCTTCTTGTTTTTGTCGGCGCCAAAATCCATTGTGATCGTGCAGTCCTCAAAAAGCCGGTAGGTATTGGTGATAATAAAAGGATAGTTACGGAATGCCGCCAGTACTTCCATCTGCGGCAGAAAACATTCCCGTGGCCCCGCTAGATCTTCCGGCTGCAGCTTTGTCAATAAGGTATTCAGATCCACCGCACGTAACAGTCGGTGAAGATTATAATATACTTTATTCTGAAAGGTCACGGGCTGCCGGACAACCCATTTGCCTGTATATTCCATCACCGGCATTCTCAGCAGCTTGTTGGCTTCCTCCGGCAATACTCCTATAAGCTCATTTTTCTGCAGGTCGGCAGGATCCTTTCTACCCATCGGATAAATGACAAAGACATCGGACAAGGCTTCCGGGTATTCTGGAAAATCTTTTTTCCGCAGCATATGCTCCGAAAGGAATTCATTGATCCAGCGAAAGCCGTTATTGTTGGCCGCTAGTAATGTATACAGGTGCTGTCGTCCATTCCGTATCTCTACTCCCAGAATGGGCTTGATCTGCTGCTGTTGACAGAACTGCACAAAATCCCAGGCGTCACAGGTAGAGTTGATATTGGTCAATGCCAATGAGTTAGCTCCGGCATCCACACCCGCCTGAACCAATTCTTCTGTAGAGTAAGTCCCATATTTAAGGCTGAAAAAGGTCTTGCAGAGGTACATCGTAAGGTCTTGTGTTGAAAAAATGATCCCGTTTTGCCAACAAATTTAGTATTGAATTACTAAAAATATTAGTACTTTTACAGGTACGAAATGATGGCTGCACCTACATTTCAGGCGATCATGGCCAGTCGGATAAGGGAAAAAGAATATGTAGATGTCAAAAAAATACTCGGATGGATCAGTCGGCTGGAATGATCAGGATTTTTCAGGTAAAAGAAAGATAGTGAGAAAGTCGCATAAAGTTATTTTACGTGAATGTACCGTCAATGGGTAACCGAAATAATGTCAGCAAGCCACTCCCAAATTGCGGTTTAATAAATAACTCATCGTCCTTAACCTGCTGAAATCAAAAAATAAATCCATTTCTTTGAAATATGGACTTTCTAAACACCCTGACGGTAGTACAACACATAACATCCGGCAGGAAAAAAGAGTAAAGTTTTCACTTTTCGAAAGAGTAGTTTGGAGGAGCATTATTAGAAATTATATAAAACCTTTTCTTTGTTATGACCAATCGGGATCCTCGTTATGAACTCGTCAAGCCAATGGTTGAAGCCGGCAAGATCGAAGTGTTCAACGACATCTTCAAATATATACCCAAGACAAAAGTAGCTACTGATCTTGGGAAGAAGGTTGACAGGTTCAACGAACTCATGACGAACGTCGATCACTTCACCGTCAAAGATCTGTTCCTTATTGCAAAATTCTGTGAGCTGGATGAAGAGAAAATGCTTGATCTGGTACTGAAACAATACCGTGAAACAAAAAGTCGCAAAATCGGTTGATGAATATACACTGCCCTCTGGATACCATAACCATTGCTACCATGTCCTTTTAGACCTATCCTTTCATTGAAGCCTCTGCGTCCACGAACCCATTAAAGGACAACCTGATCTCGCAGGCCGCCTTCCAGTCCAGGCGGCTTTTTTTTGGCTCTATTCCCACTTTACCAGTCCTTCCCATTTTAACAGGCCATTTCCCTGCTTAGTCGTACCTTTGCAACCGGATGAATACGGGGAAAAAGGACATACGACACCTGACTCTCAACGAGTTAGAGCAATATTTTGAAAGCCTTGGAGAAAAGAAGTTCAGGGCTCGCCAGGTCTATGAATGGATCTGGCAAAAACATGCCACGGGCTTCCAGTCCATGACCAATCTCAGCAAGGACCTTCGCCAGCTGCTGGAGGACAATTTCGCCTATCCCGCGCTCACTGTCGACACTACCCAATATTCCGCTGACGGCACCATCAAAAGCCGCTTCCGCACTTTCGACAATCATCTCGTGGAAGGAGTGCTGATACCCACGGACGAGCGGAAGACAGCCTGTGTCTCCTCCCAGATAGGCTGCTCCCTTAGCTGCAAGTTCTGCGCTACGGGATATATGCAGCGTCGCCGCAACCTGGATTACGATGAGATATACGATGAGGTAGTGCTGATCAACCAGCAGTCGGAACGTGTCTATGAAAAGAAGCTCTCCAACATCGTCTTCATGGGGATGGGTGAGCCCTTGCTGAACTATCGTAATGTATTAAAGGCCATCGAACGCATCACGGCTCCTGATGGGCTTGGTATGAGTCCCCGTCGTATCACCGTCAGCACAGCCGGTGTCGCCAAGATGATCCATCAGCTGGGTGACGACAAGGTCAAGTTCAAGCTGGCCCTTTCCCTGCATGCCGCCAATGATACCAAGCGTAATGAGATCATGCCCATCAATGAGACCAATAATATAAAGGCGCTCGTAGAGGCATTGAATCACTTCTATCAGCAGACAGGGAACGAGATCACTTTCGAATATATTCTCTTTAAAGATTTCAATGACAGCCGCCAGGATGCGGACGAGCTGATAAAGATCTATCGCCAGGTGCCGGCCGACCTCGTGAATATCATTGAATACAATCCCATCGAGGCCGCACTTTTCTCCAAGCCTGATGACGATGCCATCGACAGGTTTATGCATCATCTGGAAAAGAACAGGGTCAATGCCCGTCTGCGTCGCAGCCGTGGAAAGGACATCGATGCCGCTTGTGGACAGCTGGCGAACAAGGATCATTGAGGTTCACCCCGTTTTCGGTAAACAGCCCCATTTTCACGGTATTTACACCTCCGAAGGGTTAAACATTTCCCCCATATGCGTGTCTTATACGAAAAACGCATATTATGAACTCAAAATCCCAAAAACTCCTTAGAAACTCCCTGCTCGTGACAGGGATCCTGCTGACCTGCGGGATCGCCCAGGCTCAATCCACCGGCAATAGCACCGACTCTACCCGTCGCAGCATGCATCATTGGGGTCCTCGCAGGAGCACAGAAAGACATGGCTTCGCCGAAAGAGGTCACAGAGGATTTGGCCCCGGTCGTGAACGCATCCATTATACACCGGAACAACGTCGTCAGCTGATGGCCATCAATAAGGAGTATCGCGATAAGTCAGCCGAACTCTTCAAAAAAGATAATATTACCTTGAAAGAATACAAGGCCGGCCTCGTAGCACTGCAAAAAGACAAGCGCAGCAAAATGGAGGCGCTGCTGACCCCTCAACAAAAGGACCAGCTGGAACGCCGTAAGAAAATGGCGGAAGAGAACAGACAGATAGCCGAAGCCGCGCATATGGAAAGACTCAAACTCCACCTGGGTCTCAGCGATGACCAGGTAGCAAAGATCAAAGCAGGACAAGACAACCTGCACACACAGATAAAAGCGATCCACGATAACGATGACCTCCTGCCCCAGCAAAAAATGGAACAGATGAAAGGACTGATGGCACGGCGAAAGGATGTCTTCAAGTCTGTCCTCACTCCCGAACAGTTCAGCAAATTCGAAGAGATGTCACATAAACATGGCTTTGGTCACGACCGGCAAGACGGTCCCGGCGGACACCCTGCCATTTAACTAATTCTTCCTAATGACATGAGCCGGCTGATATGCCGGCTTTTTTATGACCCAAAACGGAAAATGCGAAAGGGTAATTTGAAAATTAAAGCTAATTATAGACTCATAAATACTTGATTAACAGCAACTGTCATCCAAAATCCAATTTAAGAGGATTTATTTCCGCTTATTTCATACTTTTACTTCCAAATAAGTCCATTATAATACTCTTATATGGCAAAACTTCAATCATTTGCTGAGGATCTGATAGTTAAGCGCATCCGCCTTGAAAACCCCTGGTGGAATACAGCGTCCATTCCCGATGATTTTGCACACTTAAAGCCCAGACTATACTTTGAGCTCTTTTTTAATCTTGTCACCCAAATAAGGGTAAAAAGAGCTATCGTACTGATGGGACCACGCCGGGTCGGTAAAACCGTCATGTTATTTCAGTTCATTCAACAATTGATCAATACGGGAATACATCCCAGAAAAATCTGTTTCTTAAGCATCGATGCACCTATTTACAACAATATTCCATTGGATGAATTGTTTGGACTTTGCCAAAAAGCATTGAATGATGAAACAAACAAAGATTTCTTCGTCATTTTTGATGAAATACAATATCTAAAAAATTGGGAGATCCATCTAAAGTCAATGGTGGACTTCTATCCTTCCTCTAATCGATTTATCGTTTCCGGCTCTGCTGCCGCAGCTCTTAAACTAAAAAGCAACGAGTCCGGCGCCGGTAGGTTTACAGATTTTATGTTGCCTCCTCTCACTTTCCAGGAATACATACATCTGAAAGACTTAAACTATCTGATCTCGGGAGAACCTGTAAGCTGGAATAATAAAACCTATATCCTGGATTCTACCAGAGATTGGCAGACTGTCAATGAGCATTTTATTCAGTATATCAATTTCGGCGGCTATCCCGAAGTAATCTTTAATGATGCCATACTCCAGGACCCTGGCAAATTTGTTCGCAGTGATATCATTGATAAGGTGTTGTTGCGTGACCTGCCAAGCCTTTATGGTATAAGGGATGTGCAGGAATTAAACTCGTTGTTCAATGTTATAGCCTACAACAGTGGGAATGAATTCAACCTCGAAGGATTATCGCAGGAATCAGGAGTAGATAAAAAGACGATCCGTAAATATATAGAATATCTGGAAGCGGCATTTCTGATCAAAATACTATACCCGGTAGGCATCAATACCAAAAAATTTCAACGAGCCAGCAGGTTCAAAATATATCTGACCAATCCCAGTATGCGATGTGCGCTCTTTGCACCCATTATGTCGACAGATGATCATTTCGGACAGATGGTAGAGACAGCCATCGTCGCCCAATGGCTTCACAAAGAAAATGTGCCTTTACATTTTGCCGCCTGGCAAGGAGGAGAAGTAGATCTTGTCCTGGTGAATCCAAATCAAAAACCACGCTGGGTCCTCGAAGTAAAATGGAGTAATCAATATATACAATCCCCCGGCAAGCTAAGATCGCTGATAAAATATTGTAAAGAGAATGGCCTTACCCGTGCTTTTGTTACGAGTATCGATAAACTCGAGAGGGTTGAGACGCAGGGATTGACAATGACTTTTTTACCATCGGCAACCTATTGTTTTACAGTAGGTAAAAATAGCCTGGATAGCAAACGTGCTATACCTTTTCCTGATCAGACAGAATCCCACGATTAAACCTTCCTCCCCTCCCTCGGTCCTATATATAACACTTAAATCTGTTATGTATGAACCCGAAACTCTTTACCCTGGTACTAATAGCCTTCTTAGGCATTTCAACCTCTTCCTTCGTCCAGGCAGGTAAATGGGATCAAACACACCCCCGCCGCGCCGAGGTCAACACCCGCCTGAACAACCAGGACAGACGTATCCACCAGGAAAGGAAAGAAGGCGAGATCAGCCGTGGACAGGCCGCCCGTCTCCATCGCCAGGATCATCGCATCCATCGCGAAGAACGGCACATGGCAGCCCATGACAACGGACACATCACCCACCGCGACCAGGCCCGCCTCAACAGACAGGAAAACAGGGTCAGCCACAGGATCGGTCACTAATCGGCATTGTACGAATGGTTATACGATACACCCAGCAAGCCCCGGAGCAGTCCGGGGCTTCATTTTTAAGCGTTTTTTCCTAATTCTCCCTAAGTTTAATAACGAATATTGAAAATCCCATCCGCCAGTTTTTGGATCAGCTGCCCATTCTGTCGCATCTTTGTACTGTCAAACGGAATAAACACATCCAATATCCGTAAATCCGAAACCCTAAACCATCCGGCCCGTTTGAACCTTATGAAAACCTAGATCCAATTTTCTCTGAAAAACCTCCGACTAGCCTTGGAGGTTTTTTCCTTTTATACTACCACCCGGTGGCCAACATTCGCCTCCATTCTCCACTA
>Ga0207647_10003552_pt1 | contig 11704 bp, 4 predicted proteins | sample KBSCornC2_FD_184295 | JGI IMG/M metagenome (GOLD analysis project Ga0207647, IMG submission 184295) | Corn rhizosphere microbial communities from Kellogg Biological Station, Michigan, USA - C2 (SPAdes) (version 2) | ecosystem: Host-associated > Plants > Roots > Rhizosphere ...
GTTCGGGATCCTTTGGAAGATTGTAGCCATCAGCACTATCGATTATTACTTTTTTCTGGTCGATCAATCTCACTTCCATTTCATCAAAGGGTTCGTGCAAACACATTCCCAGCACATCAAAGCCGCAAACGAGGTTGGCAACAGTTGCCGGCGATTTTATTTTTACTGAATTCATTTTTTATGCTTTCACGGTTCTGATAATGTCTGCAAATACGCCCGATGCTGTTACTTCTGCTCCTGCGCCGGCACCTTTGACTACCATCGGCTGATCAGTATATCGATTGGTATAAAACAGGACAATATTGTCTTTGCCATACAAATGATAAAAGTCATGTGCCGGATCGATATGTTTTAAGCCAACTGCGGCTTTCCCGTTTTCATAACTGGCGACAAATTTTAATTTCTTTCCTTCAGATGCTGCGTCATGATAAAGTTTCTTGAAATAATCTTCATGCTTCTCCATTTCACGATAAAAATCTTCAACACTGCCCTGCATGCATGATTCCGGCATGAAAGAACGGTTGGAAATATCATCCATTTCAAGTTGAGCACCTGATTCTCTTGCCAGGATCATAATTTTCCGCATTACATCCTTTCCGCTCAAATCCAGCCGTGGATCAGGTTCGGTATAGCCTTCCTTCTGGGCCTCGCGAACTACTTGTGCAAAACTTCTTTGCGCATTGTAATTATTAAAGACAAAGTTCAGCGTGCCGCTCAGGACTGCCTCAATTTTATTGACCTGGTCACCGCTTCTCAACAGGTCGTTAATCGTTCCTATGATCGGCAAACTTGCACCGACGTTTGTTTCAAACAAAAAAGAAACGTTGTGGTCTCTTGCAAGCTCTTTTAGTTTTTTATAATGCGCATATGAAGAGGAGCAAGCAATTTTATTACAGGCAACAATTGAAACGCTTTTTGAAAATACCTTGTCATAAACATCAGCTACTTTTTCTGTTGCTGTCACATCTACAAAAACCGAATTGCGAAGATTCTTTGAATGAATTGCAGATATAAAATTTTCAAGATTCGCTGTTTCACTTTGTTCAAGAACCGCCTGCCAGTTTTTGAGATCAACTCCTTCATCGCTGAAATACATTTTCCTGCTATTTGTAAGCCCCACCACTCTTAGTTGAAGACGAATATTTTCCTGGAGATATTGCGCCTGTTTTTCCAGCTGTGCTAATAATTTGCTTCCGACATTTCCTGTTCCTGCAATAAAAAGATTGACCTGTTTATAGGCTGTTTCAAAAAAATCTTCGTGCAAAACGTTTACTGCTTTTTTGATGTCAGCAGTTGCGATCACGGCGGAGATATTTCTTTCAGATGAACCCTGTGCAATAGCTCTTACATTCACGCCGTTCCTTCCCAGTGCACTGAACATTCTTCCGCTAATGCCCGGGTGGCTTTTCATTTTGTCTCCGACCAATGCAATAATGGAAAGACCTTTTTCCACTGTTATCGGGTTGACGATTCCCTTATCGATCTCAAAACTGAAAGCGTTATCAATTACTTGCTTTGCTGTTTCTGAAAAATATTCTTCCACGCCAACACAGATGGAATGCTCCGACGACGCTTGTGTGATCAAAATAACATTCACATTGTTGGATGCGAGTGTTTCAAAGAGCCGTTTTGAAAACCCGGGGATGCCAACCATTCCGCTTCCTTCCAAACTGAGCAAAGCAATTTTGTTTATGCTTGTAATTCCCGTTATGATATCTCCATTTCTTTTTAAGTTAGAGTGAATAACTGTTCCTTCATGACTGGGATCGAAAGTGTTTTTGATCCACACCGGAATATTTTTATTCATCAAGGGCTGAAGGGTGGGAGGGTAAATTACTTTAGCACCGAAATGCGATAACTCCATTGCTTCATGATAAGAAATTTGTGTGATGGCTTTTGCATTGTTCACCATCCTTGGGTCAGCCGTCATCATTCCTGAAACATCCGTCCATATTTCAACGACTTCTGCGTCCAGTGCTTCCCCAAGAATGGCAGCGGTATAATCCGAGCCGCCTCTGCCCAAGGTAGTTGTATTGTTTTTTTCGTCGGAAGCAACAAAGCCGGGAACAACAAAAAGATTTCCGGTTGCAGATGAAAAAAAGTTCTTGATATTGTCCCCCGTTTTTTCAAACAAAACATTTGCTTTTGTATAGTTGGAATTTGTTTTGATCAACGTTCGGGGGTCAACCCATTTATTTGCTATTCCAAATGAATTTAAAAATGCCGAAACGAGTTGTGAAGAGATCAGTTCTCCATAACTTAATATCCTGTCTTTTGTTCGATCGGAAAAATCATTTAAAAGAAAAACACCGTTGCAGATGTCTTCTACTTCATTAAACTGCTGCATAATAAAGCTTAGAACACTGCTTTGATTATTGAGCGGCAACAGTTCTTTTGCAACTGCAATGTGTCGCTCTGTAATTTTTTGAAGGGCTTCCTTATATGAATTGTCCTTGTTTGCGGCCAATGTGCCGGCTTGCAATAAAAGATCAGTGACGCCGCCAAGCGCCGAGATTACAACAACGATCTTATCCTTATTTTTTGATTGAATAATATTCTTGACCTTTTTGATGTTTTCTGAAGTAGCTACAGAAGTTCCACCAAATTTTAAAACCTGCATTTTAAAAATTTATTTACCGTTAAAAGATTTACTTGTGTTTGAAGCTTGATGCCCAGGGGGTGATATGGTAATGTTAATCCCGATTCAACGGGATTGTTGTGGTTGTAATAATAGTTGAAATAGCAGTAGTTGCTATTGATGTAGAGCTGATATGATTGATAATCTGTCTCACTATTATTACTGCCCACAAAATAAACAAATATGCTGAATCAAAAAAGTTTATTGTAAAAGAAGTGCAATAATAAAAGGTATTGAAAACGTCTATTGGATGGTGTTGTTTAAATTTGATGCTATGGATTATTTCGCATCAAGGGCATTGGATAATTTTAAAAACCATATTGGAATTAAGTTTCAATTGTACAATAGTTTATTTACTTCCCTGCCCTTTCACCGCATTGAAAAAACAAATATTTTATTGCTGATGTTCCTCGATAATTGCGAGGAGGGTTATAAAAGAAAATTAAGTCCTGCGCAGATCGTTGAAGAATTCTTTCAGCGGTTCACCACCTTTAAAAATAAGAAGGAACAAATTGATATGATGTTCCGTTTTATTCAATACGTGGAAAGACAGATTGTTTTATTTGATGCCCTGGAAGATGCTGCCTTTAAAGATATTCATGATGTGATTGGTGTGGGAACGCTCAAGCAGTTGGAAACAAGGGTGAGCCAGGAACATGCCCGGGAAAAACTGGTCAATAAGCTGAAAGACTTTGCAGTTTCAATAGTGTTAACGGCTCACCCGACACAGTTTTATCCTGGACCGGTCTTAGGCATCATTAACGATCTGGCAAAAGCTTTAAAAGAAAATAATGTAAGCCAGATAAACACCTACCTGCAACAGTTGGGTAAAACACCCTTATTGAAAAAACAAAAACCTACACCTTACGACGAAGCGATAAGTTTAGTCTGGTACCTGGAAAATGTTTTTTATGCAGCAACAGGCCGCATTGTTACCCAACTGAAAAATCAGTTTCCTGAATTGGATCTTCAAAAAAATCCAATCATCAAAATGGGGTTTTGGCCCGGTGGTGACAGGGACGGTAATCCCAACGTCACAACCGCAATTACACTAAAAGTTGCCGATGCGTTACGGTCAAGCATTATCAAATGCTATTATCTCGATGTCAGGAAATTAAAACGCAGGTTAACATTTAAAGGTATTGACACAATTTTATCAGAGTTGGAGATGAAATTGTACAACAACATTTTCATTCCCGGCAATCGCACCGATCTTACAAAAGAAGAGGTGCTCAGGTATTTGATGGAGATAAGAAACATCATTGTTCACGAGCATAATGGTTTGTTTCTTCATTTGCTTGACAATCTTATCAACAAGGTTGAAGTATTCGGGCTCCACTTTGCATCATTGGATATCCGGCAGGAAAGTTCTGTTCACAGTACTGTTTTAGAAACGATTGCAGAAAAAGAAAAAGTCCTTCCGCCCAATTATTCTGAATTAAGCGAGCAGGAAAAGATTGATGTTCTCACCAATATCAGCGACAGCGCAGATCCAGCATTGTATGAGGGAATAGTTGAGGACACGCTATTGTCTGCACAAGCAGTAAGGACAATTCAAAACTTCAATGGGCCGCAGGGTTGTTACCGTTATATCATCAGCCAGTGCACAAGTGCTCTTAACATGATGGAAGTGTATGGCATCTTTTTATTGAGCGGATGGAAAAAAGAAGAACTCAATGTTGACATTGTTCCATTGTTTGAAACCATTGATGATTTGAAAAGAGCCCCTGAAGTGATGAAGCAACTTTATGAAAACCAGACTTACGCGCAACATCTGAAACGAAGAAATAACAATCAAACGATTATGGTTGGTTTTTCTGACGGCACAAAAGATGGTGGCTACCTGATGGCAAACTGGAGTATTTACAGGGCTAAAGAAGAACTAACCAAAATCTCAAAACAATATGAGATCGACGTGATATTTTTTGACGGCAGGGGAGGTCCGCCTGCAAGAGGTGGCGGTAAAACACACAAGTTTTATGCATCAATGGGAAAAAATATTTCAGACAAGGAAATTCATCTTACTATACAGGGGCAAACAGTGAGTTCAAACTTTGGTACGATTGATTCGGCACAATACAACATTGAGCAATTATTAAACGCAGGAATTACAAATGAACTTTTTGACGATACAGGAAAGGGCTTAAGTGCAGAACAAGAACAAACGATTGTTGAATTGGGAGAAGTGAGCTATAGATCCTACAGCGAATTAAAGAATCATCCCCAGTTCATGGAATATTTGTCCGAGGTAAGTCCGCTTAAGTATTACAGTGAAACGAATATCAGCAGCCGCCCTTCAAAAAGGGGGAAATCATACCGTTTGTCCTTGAAAGATCTGAGAGCCATTCCATTTGTTGGTGCGTGGAGCCAGTTAAAACAAAACGTGCCTGGCTATTATGGTTTGGGAACTGCATTGCAGGAAGCAGATAAGAAAGGCAAGCTTTCACAGATCAAACATTTGTATCAGCGTTCGGAGTATTTTAAAACCTTGCTGGACAATTGCGAGATGGCAATGAAAAAAAGCTTTTTCCCGCTGACGTATTTTCTTGCCAACGATCCCAAATACGGTGAGTTGTGGAATGATATTATGAATGAGTTTGAGCTCACGCAACGCTATCTTTTAAAGGTGTCGGGCAATAATGAATTAATGAGTGATTACCCGGTTGAACAATTATCCATTCAAATGCGTGAAAGGATCGTATTACCGCTGACTACGATTCAGCAATACGCACTCACACGTTTGCGTGAAGAAAGAATGCTGAGTGAAGACGAAAAAACAATTCTCGAAAGATTGGTTGTCCGTTCTTCATTTGGAATTATTAATGCGGGAAGAAACTCTGCCTGAGATATCAACAGTGAATAAAAAAATCCCGGTAGCCAACCGGGATTTTTTATTATGGCAAAAAACAAATGCTAAACCCCCTGTGGTTTTGCAACCAATGGGTTTGAATCTTTGGTTTCCAAAGAACTTGTACCCATTAAATATTCATCAACTTTTCTTGCGCACTCCCGTCCTTCGCTGATGGCCCAAACCACCAGGGATTGTCCGCGGCGCATATCACCTGCTGTAAATATTTTGGCAATATTTGTCTGATAAGATTTTTCACTTGCTGCAACGTTTCCCCGATCGTCCAGGTCAACACCAAGTTCTCTTATCAAACCTTCGTGCTGGGGATGAACAAAACCCATTGCAAGTAGTGCTAACTCGCAGGGCAATTCTCTTTCTGTTCCCTGGACTTCTACAAATTGTGCAGCCCTGCCTTCTTCATTATACTTCCATTCAAGGTCAACGATCTTCAATGCCTTGAGGTTCCCTTTATCATCGCCCATAAATTCCTTTGTTGCAATTGCCCATTTGCGATCAGCACCTTCTTCGTGTGAAGAAGTAACTTTCAACAGCATGGGATAAGTTGGCCAGGGCATTAAATTCGTTCTGTCCTCGGGCGGCTTTGGCAACAATTCAAATTGGGTAATTGATTTTGCTTTATGACGGTTTGAAGTCCCGATACAGTCACTGCCCGTATCGCCACCGCCAATTACAACAACGTTTTTATTGGTTGCTAAGATGTCTTCTTCGTTTAACTCACGGTTAGCAACACGCTTGTTTTGCTGTTTTAAAAACTGCATTGCAAAATAGACCCCGTTGAATTGTCTTCCGGCAATTTTCAGATCTCTCGGAATGGTTGAGCCGCCTGCCAAAACAACTGCATTGTATTCCCTGAGCAGATCGTTGATGCTGACATCGACACCAACATTTGCATTGCAACGGAAAACAACACCTTCTTCTTCCAATAATGCAATTCTTCTATCGATGACCCATTTCTCCAATTTAAAATCAGGAATGCCATAACGCAATAAGCCACCGGGCGCATCGTCCCTTTCAAAAACTGTTACGGAGTGACCGGCATAATTTAATTGCGCAGCAGCAGCCAATCCTGCTGGGCCACTGCCAACGATAGCAATCTTTTTTCCACTTCTGTATGCAGGCTTATGAGGTTTTACAAATCCTTTTTCAAAAGCAATTTCAATGATGTGCTTTTCAATTTCCTCGATCGTGATAGCAGGCTGGTTGATTCCAAGCACACAGGCACTTTCGCAGGGCGCTGGACAAATTCTGCCGGTGAATTCAGGAAAATTATTTGTGGAAGAAAGTATGTTGTACGCTTCCTGCCAGTTTTGTTTGTACACAGCGTCGTTGAAATCAGGAATAAAATTTCCCAAAGGACAACCGTTGTGACAAAACGGAATCCCGCAATCCATACAACGGGCCGATTGCTGGTTTAATTTTTCATCACTAAACCTTTGAACAAACTCCTTGTAATCATTAATGCGTTCCTGCACCGGGCGCTTTTCCGGTAACTCTCTTGTAAATTCTAAAAAACCTGTGGGCTTCGCCATTTTAAATGTTTGAACTGGTTTTCAAATTTATTTTTCAACAATTGCTGTAGACTTTCTTGACTGCAATACTTTTTTATAATCCCTGGGGAATACTTTGACGAAATTCTTCAACTGGTTTTCAAAATCATCCAGGATGAATTTTGCAACCGTGCTCTTTGTGCTTTTGAAATGATTTTCGATCATTGATCTCAATTCATCAACATCATCGCTGCCGACCGCATCGAGGTCGACCATTTCCTTATTGCACATCGATGCAAAGTTTCCCTTCACATCATACACGTAGGCAATGCCACCGCTCATACCCGCTGCGAAGTTTCTTCCTGTATCACCCAGGACAACCACACGGCCGCCGGTCATGTATTCGCAACCGTGATCGCCAACACCTTCAACAACTGCATGCACACCGGAGTTACGAACGCAGAAGCGTTCACCGGCTTTTCCTCTTATGTATGCACTACCTGAAGTTGCACCGTAGAAAGCAACGTTGCCGATAATGATATTTTCTTCAGGAACAAAGCCTGCCTGCGAAGAGGGATACGCGACTAACCTTGCGCCCGACAAACCTTTGCCGAAATAATCATTTGCATCACCTTCCAGTTCGAGCGTAACACCTTTTGTATTGAAGGCGCCAAAGCTTTGTCCTGCAGTACCCGTGAATTTAAAATGAATGGTATCATCGGGCAAACCTTCAGAAGCGTAGCGTTTGGAAATTTCATTGGAAAGAATCGTTCCGACAGTTCTGTCTGTATTTAAAATCCGGAATGACTCGGAAACTTTCTCTTTTTTCTCCAATGCAGGTTTTGCTGCCTCGAGCAATTTCCAGTCGAGCTGTAATTGCAGGCCATGATCCTGTTCTTCGCTCTTGTGCAAACCTGTGTACAATGAATTTGGTTCTTTGAACAAAACTGCAGAGAGGTCAAGCTTGCTATATTTCCAATGCCTGATATCGCTTCTTGCCTCCAGGGAATCAACCTGTCCAACCATTTCATCAACGCTTTTGAATCCCAGTTCAGCCATGATCTCACGCAGTTCCTGGACAACCATTTTGAAATAGTTCACAACGTGATCAGGATTTCCGGAGAAGCGTTTTCTCAATTCAGGATTTTGTGTTGCAACACCAACAGGGCAGGTGTTTTCATGGCACTTGCGCATCATGATACAACCTTCAACAACAAGGGCTGCAGTTGCGATGCCCCATTCTTCTGCACCCAACAAAGTTGCAATGGCAATATCGCGGCCCGTTCTTAACTGACCATCCGCCTGCACAACAACACGGCTGCGCAATTTATTTTTTACTAACGTCTGATGTGTTTCAGCAAGGCCCATTTCCCAGGGCAAGCCGGCGTGCCTGATGGAACTGATCGGCGATGCACCTGTGCCGCCATCAAAGCCTGCAATTAATATTACATCGGCTTTTGCTTTGGCAACACCTGCTGCAATCGTTCCAACACCTGCTTTTGATACCAGCTTTACACTAATGCGTGCAGCACGGTTTGAGTTTTTTAAATCAAAAATCAATTGCGCGAGGTCTTCGATGGAATAAATATCGTGGTGTGGAGGAGGAGAGATCAGGCCAACTCCGGGTGTTGAGTGGCGAACCTTTCCAATCCACTCATCAACTTTATGCCCGGGTAGCTGACCTCCTTCACCGGGCTTTGCACCCTGTGCCATTTTTATCTGGAGCTCGTCTGCCATGGTGAGGTAGTAACTCGTTACACCAAAACGTGCAGAAGCAACCTGCTTGATAGATGAACGCATCGAATCACCATTGGGTAAGGGTTGATAGCGCATTTCATCTTCACCACCTTCACCCGTATTGCTTTTTGCACCGATGCGGTTCATTGCGATGGCAAGCGTAGAGTGAGCTTCGTGTGAAATAGAACCAAAGCTCATCGCACCCGTTGCGAAACGCTTCAAAATATTTTCTGCGGGCTCTACCTCATCAAGATGAATTGATGGCCTGTTGCGTTTGAATTCAAATAAACTTCTCAGTGTACAGGCTTTCTGTCCCTGCTCGTTAACAAGCTTCGAATATTTTTTGAAAGTTTGATAGTCGTTATTTTTTGTTGCCTGTTGCAAAAGGTGGATCGTCTGGGGATTGAACAGATGAAATTCACCTTTGCGTTTCCATTGGTAAACACCGCCTGCTGTTAACTGTTCAAAAGGCAAGGTTTGTTTGCTGAATGCAAACCGGTGTTTTGACAAAACTTCCTTTGCAATTTCATCAAGTCCCATTCCTTCAATCCGGGATACTGTTCCTGTAAAATATTGATCAACTACTGATTTGTTTATACCGAGGATTTCAAAAATTTGTGCACCCTGGTATGATTGAAGTGTTGAGATGCCCATCTTTGAAAACACTTTCAGCAATCCATCATTAACAGCCTTCACATAATTTTTCTGAAGCTGTTTATCGTCCAAATCAGTTTTTATGTGGCTGTTGGTTTTTAAGTCCTTGATCGTCGCAAAAGCGAGGTAAGGATTGATGGCTGTTGCACCGAATCCGACGAGGCATGCAAAATGATGAACTTCCCAGACATCACCGGCTTCGATCACAAGTCCTACTTGGCCGCGATAACCCTTCCTTATTAAGTGGTGATGCACTGCAGCAGTTGCCAGCAGAGATGGGATAGGAGCATGTTCCGAATCGATTGCACGATCGGTCAAGATCAAAACTTCAAAACCATCTTCAACAGCGTCAGTTGCATAGCGGCACAAACGGTCCAGTCCTCTTTTTAACGAGCCAGGTTTGCCATCTGCACGGAAATAACACTGTAAGGTTTTCGCCTGGAAAATTCCAGTATCGATACTCCTTATTTTTTCCAATTCATAATTAGTAAGAATCGGATGCTTCAAGGCAACACTATGGCAGTCCAGCGGATCTTCCGTGAGGAGATTTCCATTATTACCAACGAAGGTTGCCAGGGACATCACCATCCTTTCGCGGATAGGATCGATTGGAGGATTTGTGACCTGGGCAAACAATTGTTTGAAATAGCTGCTTAGATGTTGTGGTTGGTCACTGAGCACAGCAAGTGGAACATCGGAACCCATCGAGCCGATTGGTTCTTTACCCTCCAGTGCCATGGGAGTAATAATGGTTTCCAAATCCTCAGTGGAATAACCAAATGCTTTTTGATATTTGAAGATTTGCTCGCGGTCAATATCGGTGAACATGACCCGCGGATCGGGCAATTCTTCCAAACGGATTTTGTATTTGTTCAGCCATTCGCCGTAAGGTTTCTGCGAACAGATTTTTTGTTTTAGTTCTTCATCACTGATAATTCTTTCCTGTTCAAGATCCACAACAAACATTTTTCCAGGTTGCAAACGGCCTTGTTCTTTTATTAATTTGGGATCGACGGGAAGAACGCCGGTTTCAGAAGCCATGATAACCCTGTCATCAGTGGTGACACAGTAGCGTGACGGGCGTAAACCATTCCTGTCAAGGGTTGCCCCGATTATTTTTCCATCCGTAAACGAGATGGAAGCCGGACCGTCCCATGGCTCCATAAAAGCAGAATGAAATTCGTAAAAAGCTTTTTTTACCGGGTCCATCTGGTCGTTATCATCCCAGGCTTCGGGTATCAGCATCATCATTACATGAGGTAATGACCTTCCGCAAAGCGTAAGAAGTTCGATCATGTTGTCAAGGCACGCAGAATCAGACTGCCCATCGGTAATGATTGGTAACAACAGGTCCATTTCTTCTTTTGAGAAATAGGAGGAAGTAAAATTCTTTTCACTCGTTTTGAGCCAATTCAAATTGCCCTGCAGCGTATTGATTTCACCGTTATGTGCCATGTATCGAAACGGCTGCGCCAGCTTCCATGAAGGAAATGTATTTGTGGCAAAACGCGAATGCACTAACCCAAATGCAGACACGAAACGTTTATCGCTCAGGTCAGGATAATATTTACGTAGCTGCGTGCTCGTTAGCTGCCCTTTGTATACGACTGTTTTGTAAGAGAAGGATGCAATGTAAAACCCGATAGCATCCCGCTTAACTGTATTCAGAATGGTGTGAGATGCATAATTCTTTAATAAAAATAATTTTCGTTCAAAATCTTCCGGGTTATTGATGTGATCCGGGCATGCAACGAATACCTGTTCGATTTCAGGTTCAACAGACAATGCAGTGTACCCGATGTTATCGGCAACAACAGGGACTTTTCGATAGACAAGAATGTCGAGCCCAAGTTTTTCTGCACAGCGGTTCAAAATGTCGCGGCATTCTTCTTTTAACCGGATATCTTTTGGAAAGAACAAAACACCTACACCATACTTTTTAAAAGCAGGCAGATGAACGCCCAGTTTTACACATTCATCAAAAAAGAATTCGTGAGGAGTTTGAATCATTATTCCTGCACCATCACCTGTATTCTGCTCACAACCACAGGCACCGCGATGCTCCATATTTTCTAAAATGGTTAATGCATCGGAAACAATTTTGTGAGATTTGAGTTCTTTGATGTTTACCACAAAGCCGATACCACAGGCATCATGCTCGAATGCGGGAGAGTATAATCCGTTGCTTGCCATAACAGGTTTTTTTAAATGAACTCTATCTTGTTAAATAGCAAGCGAACGGCTATGAAAATAGCAAAATTTTCAATTGAAAACATTCTATTTTAAAAATGTTGGTATAGTGTGAATTACTGCAGCCGG
>Ga0207647_10003560_pt1 | contig 11688 bp, 9 predicted proteins | sample KBSCornC2_FD_184295 | JGI IMG/M metagenome (GOLD analysis project Ga0207647, IMG submission 184295) | Corn rhizosphere microbial communities from Kellogg Biological Station, Michigan, USA - C2 (SPAdes) (version 2) | ecosystem: Host-associated > Plants > Roots > Rhizosphere ...
GATCGCTTCGGTCAGTATTCTGAAAACCTTGCGGATGCGGCCGCGCGTGGCGCTGGTCCAACCGGCGGCGGCCGTACCGCGCCTGGGTTTGATTTCACAGGGTTTGACTGGGGCGGCGCTTCTACGTCGTCAGGGGGCGGCGGCAGCAGTTTTCGCGACATCTTTGCCGATTTGTTTGGTGGTGGCGCGGCGAAGGAAAAAGAGCCGCCGCGACCTCAGCCGCAAAGAGGCGCAGACATCGAGATGCCTTTGAGCCTCTCGTTTGAAGAAGCGATCAAAGGGTTGACGACAAACATCACGGTGAATCGTTCTGAGCAGTGTTCGCGGTGCAATGGCGCAGGCGATATCGGTGGACCAGTGGTTGTTTGTTCGACGTGTAAAGGCAGCGGACAGGTACAACGAGCGGGCGGCAGGTTGAGATTTGCGCAGGAGTGTCCGGATTGTGGTGGTAGTGGACGACGGCGCACGCCTTGTTCTCTCTGTCACGGCAAAGGCACAACACCGAAAACGGAGACTGTAAAAGTTCGCATTCCCGCAGGTGTCGAAACTGGCTCGCGAGTACGGATACCCGGCAAAGGGGAGGGTGGTCGCATGGGTGCGCCAGCGGGTGATTTGCACATCATCACCAACGTTGGTCAGCACAAATATTTCACGCGCAAGGGCGACAACATCTACGTGACGGTGCCGATTACAGTTCCGGAAGCGGCCCTGGGTGCAAAGATTGAAGTACCGACTGTCGATGGTAAGACGCAATTACGAATTCCACCGGGTACGCAATCGGGGCAGAAGTTTCGTCTGCGAGACCGTGGTGCGCCGTCTCTGCGCAATCCCGGTGCGAAGGGCCATCAGTTTGTAGAAGTGCAGGTGACGTTGCCGAAAGTGGTTTCGGAGGAGACGAAAGAATTGTTGCGCGAGTATGCGAAGCTGAATGCGACAAATCCGCGAGTGGAGATGGGGTTGGAGTGAGCAGAAAGCCGAGAACATACACGATCAGCGCGGTTGCGGATCAGTATGGGATTCATCCGCAAACGCTCAGGCTCTACGAACGCGAAGGGTTGTTGAAGCCGTCCCGCTCGGAAGGTAATACGCGGCTCTATACCGATCCCGATCTCGAACGACTGGAACTGATTCTCTCTCTGACTCGCGACCTGGGTGTGAATCTCGCGGGTGTCGAGATCATTCTCAACATGCGCGAAAAGATGGATGCGATGCAGCAGGAGTTTGAAAGGTTCTTCCAGTACCTGCAAACGCACGCCGAAGAGCTCACCAATTTCGAAGCAGCGCCCGAGGGAAGTGATGCGCTTGTGCCGATGACGCGTGCAGCAGCATTGAGACGCCGCTCGCGTCAATAATCCGCGTAAATCCTGCTTCCTTCCGTTAAATCTGTGGTAAAGTCCGTCCCGCGGTAAAACCTCACTAAGGAGTTAGAAAATATGACCTCACGTCTCACGCTTCTCACTATCTTTCTATTCACTTTCAACCTTCAAAACATTCACGCACAGGATCTCGACACGGTAACAATTACGGGCCGCGTTATGGACCAGAGCGAGGCCGTGATTCCCTTCGCCGAGATCCAGGCAAAGCTCGTCAAGACCGGTCTCACGCGCACGACAATATCAGACGCTCAGGGTCGTTATCGTCTGATCCAACTCGAACCAGGAACTTACACGATTCGCGTTTCAGTTACCGGTTTCGCATCTCAGGAGATGACGAACGTCGCTACTGTTTCCGGGCAGAACCTGCAGTTCGATGCGACACTTCTTCCTTCAGACGTCATAGTTGAGCCGATCGTGATCACTGACGCTGATGCACCGATTATCGACACAAAGCGGACGGTCGTCGGAGCTACGCTCACCGCGCGCGAAACAGAACTGTTGCCCATTAACACGCGCTCAGTTCTCGATCTTTTATTCACTCTTCCCGGCGTTACGGAAGAACCACTCTCCACACGCGATCTTGCCGAAGATCGCAATGTGATTCACGCAAACACGCCTGAAGAAGCGGGCACCTTCTCACTGGCAGGCAATCCGGCTTACTCGAACAACCTGACGATCGACGGTCTCGACAACAACGACGATCGCAGCGCTCGCGAGCGTTTTCAACCATCGCTCGAGGCTGTTGCAGAAGTGCAGGTGATCACGAATCAGTTCTCAGCGGAGTACGGACGAGCTTCGGGAGGCCGTGTGAACCTGCGCACGCGCAGCGGTTCGAAAGAATTTCATGGGCGCGCCTTTTACTTCTTCGAAGACGAGGCGCTCAACGCAAACAGCTTTAGAAATAATTCACTGGGTTTACCACGCTTACCTTTGCAGGAACACGTCGCGGGATTCACGCTTGGTGGGCCACTGAAGGGCTTGAAGGAAACGGTTTTCTTTACCTCTTACGAACTGGACAAAGTTCTGGATAGCGCGCTCATTGATACCCTGGTGCCGGTGAAACAAAGCGCGCTGTTTTCGCTTGCTGCACCGACGAATCTCGATCGCGTGCGCCTCGAAGATGCCAATGCGCCGGCGCTTGCTACTGAAGTCGCACCATTCGTCTCATCGATCAGCACGCCCACGAAAAATACGAGTATCACGGCTCGCGTCGATCGTCAGTTTGGTCCAATGCACACGGCGGCGTTTGTATATCAGGCGGGTCGATTCATCAACCTCAGACAGTTTGGTGGCGGGAATCGACTGGCAGAAGCCTTTCAGGGACGAAGACGCAACTCAGACGCGATCTCTTACTCCGACACGTTTGTGTTCTCGGAGAAGGTAGTGAATCAGTTGCGATTCCAATACTCGCGTCTCGCGCCCGCTTTCGAAACCAACGCCGGCGATGCGCCGGTAGTTCTCATTGCGCTCAACGATCCTTTACCTGGCGGCGATCCCGAGAGACGCACGGGAACTCTGGTTGCAGGTTCGTCGACCGCAGGCGGGAGCGACAGACGCGAAGAACGTTGGCAAGTGCAGGACGTGGTTTCGCTCGTCAATGGAAATCACTCGCTGAAGTTTGGTTTTGATTTCCATCACGTGCGCTCGACGTTCATCGACCTCTCGGATATTAGCGGCACTTACAATTTTGCGAGCGCGGGTGATTTTCTCGCGGGCGTTCCCAGTCGCTTCAGACAAAACTTCCAGAGCTCATCGACGCAGCGAAATCGCTACACGGGAATGTTTGTGCAGGATGAGTGGCAGATCGTGCCGAAGCTTCTGTTGAGTTATGGACTACGATATGAGTACGAAACGATTCTTCGCGATCTGAACAACTTTGGACCACGGTTTTCACTCGCGTACAGTCCGCTTGAGTCTGGCAGGCTAGCTCTGCGACTCGGCGGCGGCATCTTCTTCAATCGGCCATTGCTCCGCACGATCGATGATTTCACACTCGGCAAGCAACAGCTCTTCTTCGATACAAATGAGTTGAGCGCCAATCAGCGTCGTGCGTTCATGGCAGACAATCTTCGCTTTCCACAGAAGTTGAGCGCTGACTCGGCTTTGGTGCGTGAGTTTGGTGTGCTGAATACGGACTTTTCGCGACGGCTCGATCCGGCGCTGCGAATTCCTGAGAGCTACCAGCTCAACGCTGGTGTCGAGCGCGATCTGGGATATGGTTTCGCTGTCGAGGCAAACTTCACTTTCACGCGCGGGATACATCTCTGGCGTGAATTTAACGCGAATGCGCCCGTGCTGCCCGCAGGCTATCGAAACTTTACTGAATTTCTTGCATCACGAGATTTCGCAAACTTCGAGCGAGAACTCTATAGCGCTTCAACTGCAGGTGAACTCGTCAGGTTTATTTACGGGAATTTCAACACGGTCAGTCGTGTTGTCGAGTTTGGTGTTCCGGTGTCGGTGATGAATCTGAACAGTCCGTCGTCGGCGACGATGCTCGAAGTCGCACTCGCTGCCATAAATAACTTGCGTCCTGATCCGAAGCGCGGCGAGCTGGAGCAGCTGATCTCGGCGGGCAACAGTTTCTATCGCGGGATGACGGTCGAACTGCGGAAGCGCTTTAGTTCGGGATTTACGTTTCGCGCAGGCTACACACTTTCGAGGTTGATTGACGATGGGGTGGTTAACACGTCGGATGCAGTTGTTCCGGGTGACTTTCGTGCTGAGCGAGCGCGCAGTCTGCTCGACCGGCGGCATCGGTTTGTGTTTTCGGGAACGTTCGACGTGCGTGTGTTTCAGTTGTCGCCGATTTTCCGCCTGGCTTCAGGGGCGCCGTTCAACATCTCGCTTGGCGGCATGGATCGCAACCTCGACGATGTCTCGAATGATCGGCCCAACGTAGACTTCAGCGTGCCGCCGATTGGCCACGTGGGGAGCTTGCCGCGCAACTTTGGACGTGGGCCGAAGCTATTCGTGTTCGATCTGAATGTGACGCGTGACGTTCGGGTGGGGCGCTTAGTACTGAGGCCGTCGATCGAGTTCGATAATGTTTTGAATAAGACGGTTTTTAGTTTTGGATCTGAGTTCATCGATTCATCTTCCGTTCCGAAGCGCACGATGAGACCCAGGCAGATCAGGGTTGGACTACGAATTAGCCACGGATGAAAACGGATCTAAAGCACGGATTGATCACGGATCAGATCCTTCGGGTGTTCTATGACGTTTATAACGAACTGGGACACGGGTTTCTGGAGTCTGTGTATCACCGGTCGTTAGTTTTAGCGCTTAGATCGATGGGACTGAATGTCTGTAGCAAGGTACCGATTCCGGTATGGTTTAGGGGCATTAGAGTTGGCCGCTTTGAGGCGGACATTTTGGTCGAGAACTGCGTGCTGCTGGAGCTTAAAGCAGTACGCACTCTCGATTCTGCACACCGGGTGCAGCTTTTGAACTATTTGAGAGCTACAGAAATTGAGGTGGGGCTATTACTGAATTTCGGCGAGAAGCCTGAGTTCAAAAGAGTAATCTTCGACAACCTCAAAAAACAAACCCGCAATCCGTAAAAAGATCCGTGTTTATCTGTGGCTACGGCACCGAGCCCGTGAGCGCTCGATTCGTCGTTTCATCCATCGGTTCATTTTCTTAATCCTACCTATTCTTCTGATAAGGGGCCGTACGAGAAAGTTGCCTTGCAGGTTGCATGCCCTCACTTATTAACGCGCTTTTTTCGGCAAAAAAGGACCATTCGTTGCACGATTTGGTAAACTTCTACACGATGCCAGCAGCGGACTCACAAACCGAGCACATCAGCGAGATCGAAGCAGCTTTGCTCGATGCGGAGCTCTTTATGAAGTATCAGGCGCCCGAGAAGGCGATTAAACGCCTTCGGACCGCCCTGGAAATGAACAGTCGTTCCATCAAATTGAGAGAACGGCTCCGTGAGATCTGCGGGATTCACAAGCAAACGGAAGAGGCCGCCCGCCAGTGTCTGGCCCTCGCAAGCATCTACATCGAACGAGAAGACTTTGACACCGCCCACGACCGTCTGCTTGAAGCAAAACAACTCGATGGTCGGATAAACATTGCAGCAGGCCTCGAAGCGATTCGACGTGCGCGTCGTCCCGACCTCAAGCCCACCCCCGCTCCCGAAGCCAACTTCGAACGCAAACACTTCACGCTCGCTGGCGATCTCAGCGCCATCAGCGTCTTCGACGCCATCCAGGTAATCGAGAATGCGAGGTTGAACGGCGTTTTAACGCTCAGTAACGAAAAACTCGAAGGCCAGGTCAAGTTCAACGACGGACGGATCGTGGATGCGGCGTGTGGTGGAGATATTGGCGATCCTGGCTTTCAGCGGGTGGTTGAGATCACAAGCGGGACGTTTGAGTTTCAAAAGACCGAAGAGCAATTTCCAGCGAGAATCCAGGCACTCAGCAACACCAACCTCATCCTCGACACTCTGCGTATGCTGGACGAACGGAAGCAGTAAACTCTCCGTCAATCAATCAGCACGCGCGTATTGAGCGCTTCAGCCTTTTCAATCGCGGTGAGCAGACGTAGAAACTGGTTGTAGTTTCGGCTGCGCGTGGTCAGGCGAGCGACTTCCGACTGGCTCAGCTCGCTGCGCAAAATTAGATCTAGAAAATCATAGTAGTCAGCGGCGGCTTCGAAGGGAAATTCCCGAGTGTAGCTGGAGGTCTCGCTGTCTTCTGATCTGAACCCCGCCAGCAGATCGAAGATGTTGTCGGTGGTGATTCGAGCCGCCTCGCGAGTAAGCACAATTGGCACGCGCAGTTCGAAGAATCTTAGGCCGTCCCCGGTAACCACGCGACGCAGTTCTTTCGTCGCTTCACCATCAAACGGCGACTCCGGATCGATCAGAATACGAAGCAGCCGCGGTTGATCTTCCTTGTCGAGCGTGTCGAGCGAGAGCTGGACGCGATCGGCGAGAAACTTTTCAAACTGAGCTTCAATCGGATAATTGATGCGTCCCAGACAGCCCACTGACTCGCCATCGCCGGCCGTTTCCAGGGGCAAACACGCCGGGCATTGCGGGCAAATGATCGTGGCTTCCTGCATGCGCTCGATTTCCGGGCTGGCGTTTTCCACCCACTGTAACTTGTCGATCGAGGGCGCACTCGCGTCGCCGGTGGTGAGCTTTGCGTGCAAACTGCTTAGCCGTCCCCACTCGCGCAAGTGGCGCTCGGAATAATTGGCGCGCAGGGGGCAAGCGTATTGCAGTGCGAATTCCAACGACATGGACGAAAGTATAGGGCATATAAGACCGACAGGTCATATAGGTCCTATACTGCTTTGTGGTAAGCTTCCGCATACCCGCAGAAAGGTCTAGCCAATGGCAGTTAGTCAGGAACTCTTGGAAATACTCGCGTGTCCGGCTTGCAAAGCGGACGTTGAACTGAAGCCCGATGGGAGCGCTCTCAAGTGCGTCGAGTGTAAACGCGTTTATCCCATCCGCGACGACATCCCGGTAATGCTAATCGACGAGGCGACCATCGAAGAGTGAGGCGATGAACAGCCTGCGCGACATTGTTGAGCTTTCTCCTCAGTTACGCGTCATCGAAACACAGGCAATGTACGGATTGCAGGGTCAGGACGCAGCCCAGCCGCTGGCGCCCCCGCGCTGGGACTGGAGCGACGTGCGCAAGGTTTTGGTTGTTCGACTCCGATCGATTGGGGACACGGTTCTGGCTACGCCTTCGCTCTTCGCTTTGAAGCGATTTCTACCAAACGCTCAGGTCGACATTCTGGTTGAAGACTGGGTAGCTCCTGTCCTTGATAATCATCCCCACGTCGACAATGTGATCGCGCTCGAGCGTGGCGGATTTATGACCCGAGCGCGCGTTGCACGCGAGCTCCGAGCGGCGAACTACGACGTGGTTTACAACCTTCATGGCGGCACGACTGCGACGTTCCTGACACGAGCGACCGGAGCGCGTCATCGCGTGGGGTTCAAGTCGTATCAATACGGACAGCTTCACAATCACCAGGCGCCGTCGCCCCTCTTGCTCTGGCAGCAGCAGAAAACGCACTCAGTTGAACAACAACTCGCTTTGCTGGGTTGGACCGGTGTTCCGGTTACGGATCGACCGCGAACGAGTTTAGGAATATCCCCTAAAGCGGCTGAGACTGTTGAGCGATTGCTCGTCGAAGCGGAACTCAGCGGACAAAACTTCGCGCTGATCCATCCCGCTGCGGCATTCGCAACCAAGCAGTGGGCGGCGGAGAAGTTTGCACGTGTTATCGAGTTTTTGGCGGAGCGAGGAATTTCGTCAGTGGCGATTGCGGCGCCGAACGAACAGGCGCTGCTCGAGCAATTGCGTTCTCAAACATCGGTTAACGTCGTGACGTTCGCTTTGTCTCTTCCTGAAGTGACGGCACTCGCGGCGCGCTCACGACTGTTTGTCGGCAACGACAGTGGCATCGCGCACATCGCAGCCGCAGTTGGAACGCCTTCAGTGGTCGTTTTTGGATCATCTAACATCGCGCACTGGCGTCCATGGAATTCTGGTCCAGCCGAGGTCGTATTTGAAGAGATGCCTTGCCAGCCTTGTCACGGATATTTTTGCGAGCAGTTTGCGCAGCCCGAATGTATCCTGCGCGTTCCGGTGACACGAGTCACGGCCGCGATCGATCGCTTGTTGTCGTAAATGTCTCAATTAACTAAAACGCGTGCTTCAGAAATCCTGCGAGCTTTGCGCGATCGAAACGTGCTCGTGCTCGGCGACGTAATGCTCGACGAATTTGTCTGGGGCGACGTCACGCGGATTTCACCAGAGGCGCCGGTCCCTGTGGTTGATGTTCGTCGAGAATCTGTGCACCTCGGCGGCGCTGCAAATGTGCTCGCAAACCTCGTGGCGCTCGGTGCACGCGGGTCTGTCGTTGGTGTGGTTGGAAACGACGCTGCCGGCGAACGATTGCGAACCGGCTTGTGCGAGCTCGGAACTGTGGACCAGTTGGTTGTAGACGAGACGCGGCCGTCCACCACCAAGACTCGTATTATTGCTCATAGTCAATTAGTAGTGCGTGCTGACCGCGAATCGCGCGTGTCAGTAACATCGAAAGTTGAAGATCAGATTCTCACGTCCCTGAAGCAAGCACTGAAGCACGCCGACGCTTTTGTGATTTCAGATTACGACAAAGGTGTCGTAACGCCGCGCATACTGCGTGAGATCCTACCGCTCGCATACGAACAGGTACCAGTCCTGGTCGATCCAAAACTGCGCAACTTTAATTCGTATCGTCCGGCAACGTTGGTGACGCCAAACCACTTCGAAGCATTGCGAATGAGTGACAGTGAAGATCAATCCGACGACGGATCGCTTCACGCTGCGAAAGTAATTCGCGAAAGACTCGGCTGTGATGCGGTGTTAATAACGCGCGGCGATCGTGGAATGATGCTGCTCGAAGCCGGTGATAACGCGGTTTTTGTCGAAACGGCGGCGCGTGAGGTCTATGATGTCACGGGCGCTGGTGATACAGTCATCGCCGCTCTCGCAGGTGCCCTCGCTTCCGGCGCAACAATGCTGGAGGCCGCAACGCTGGCCAACCACGCTGCGGGAATCGTCGTCGGTAAGGTTGGCACCGCCACTGCCAGCGCTGACGAACTGCTGGCAACATTTGATAAATCCGTTTCTTGATCCGGTAAATCCGTGTCTCCAAGGAAATGATCGGCAAGTCCCTCCGCAACTTTCGCATCACCGACAAACTCGGCGTGGGCGGGCAGGGCGCGGTTTACAAAGCCACGGATACCAAACTCGATCGCACGGTTGTAATCAAAGTCATCCCTCCGGAACTCAGCGCGAAAGAAGCCAATCTCAAGCGATTTGAACGAGAAGCGAAGCTCGCGTCGTCGTTGGACCATCCGAACATTTGCACCATCTACGATCTCGACGAAGTTGACGGCGTTCACTTCATTGCGATGCAGTTCGTGGAGGGCAAGAACGTGCGCCAGCTCGTTGCCGGCCGCCCGCTCGAACTCAAAACCGCGTTGCTGATCGGATTGCAAGTTGCCGACGCGCTCGCGGCCGCGCACAGCCGCGGCATCATTCATCGCGACATCAAGTCGGGCAATGTGATGGTTACATCGTCGGGTCAGGTGAAGGTGCTCGACTTCGGGTTAGCCAAACTGCTCGACGATGCCGAAGCCGTAACTGCCGGTATTCATCGCACTGAGCTCACCGAAGTGGGCGTCCCTTACGGCACCGCGACTTACGCCGCGCCCGAGCAGGCGCGTGGCGATCGCGTCGACAAGCGTGCAGACATTTTTTCGCTTGGCGTGTTGCTGTACGAGATGCTGACCGGCACGTGGCCGTTTCGCGGTAAGACTACGATCGACGTGCGTCACGCAGTGCTGCACGATCCGCCGCGACCGATTGCGGAGTTGCGTTCGAGTGCCATCCCGCCCCGTCTCGAGCAGATCATCAACAGAGCACTCGCGAAAGAACCGAAAGATCGTTTTCAGAACATGGAAGACTTTCGCAACGAGCTGCGACAAGTGTTGCATGAGGTTGATGCTGGTGTCGTAGCTGGATATCAGAACATCGTTCCGGAGCCGCCGCGACATTTGAGCGGTGCGAATCCCGTCACACGCGCGGTCCGGTGGTTGAAGTCGATCACGAGAACGGAATCACCGACCTCGGCGCCGAATGTGATGACGGCGTCGAAGTCAGGCATCCACGAAACTCCTTTCACAACTGTCACAGATCAGGAAAAGAAGAGTCTGGCGATTCTTTGTTTCCGAAATTTGAGCAACGATCCGGCGGCCAGTTTTTATGAGTTTTCACTCGCCGATGCGGTGATTACGGAACTGGCGCGGGTGAGATCGCTGGTTGTCAGACCGTCGTCGGTGATCGCTCGCTACCAGGGCCAGCAGCGTGATCCGCGCGAGATCGGACAGGAGCTCGGTGTCAGTGCAGTGCTTACGGCCGGCTTCATTCATTCCGGTGAACGTTTCCGAGTGACTGCTCAACTGATCGACGTCGGCTCCGGCGAGTTATTGTGGAGCGATCGGATCGACACAGCCGCGTCGGACATCATTGTGCTTCAGGACACGATCGCACAGCGAATCGTCGAAGGCTTGAGCGTCGAGCTCAGTCCGGCTGAGCAGGTCGGCATCGGCAAGGCGGCCACGCAGAATCCGGCGGCCTACGAGCAGTACCTGCGCGGCCGCGATCTGTTTGCTCGTTTCATCTTTCGCACCTTGTCGGCCGACGATTGCGACCAGGCGATTGCACATTTCGAGCGAGCCATCCAACTCGATCCGAACTTTGCGTTGGCGCTTGACGGGCTCGGCGCGTGTCACGTGAATCGCGTCTTTAAGGGATTTGGCGGCTCGGAAGATTACGAGAAAGCGGAACAGGCCTTCACTAAAGCACTCGCTATCGATCCGAACATCTTCGAAGCACGCATGCTGATGGTGTTTGTGTACCTGTGGCGTGGCAACAAACAGAAAGCGCGCGAAGAGGTGAATCGTGCGCGGCGTGAAGCGCCGAACGAGCCGGTGGTCCACTTCGTGAAGGCGCTGTTGCACCGATTGGATGGTGAATACGGCAGGGCGCTCCGTTCTTATGACAGATTGGTCCGGCTCGATCCGGCGGCGCACGTCGTGGCAAGTTACAGTCGCGCGCTCGTGCACATGTACATGGGCCACTTCGATGAGACGTTCCGCGAGCTCGATACGTCGGGCGATCCGGATAACGCACTCGTGCGAACGTTCCGCGCGCTCGCGTTGTATTACACGGGGCAGACGGATGCGGCTGCAGAGTTGATGAAAGACGTCGTTGAGAAGCATCCCAACATGCACGGCATCCGGCCGAACATGGCGATGTTTCTCAGTGCGCAGGGCAAGCACGACGAAGCGCTCGCGCAGCTCACGTCCGACGTGAAGCGCAACGGTGAGGTCGATGCTGATATTAGTTACTCGATCGGATCGGTTTACGCGTTGGAGGGATTACGTGGTGATGCGTTCGAATGGCTTGAGCGGTCGATATCATTGGGGAATGCAAATTGGCCGTGTTTCCAGAGCGATCCAAACTGGTCGTCCTTGCGAGAAGATCCACAGTTTATTGAGTTGATGACGAGAGTGCGTCAAACAAAAGCGAAGAACGCCGAGATCATATGAAGAGATTAGTTTACGTACTTCTGGTATCGATCCTTCTTACAGGATTCACGCCCCAGGGAGCGTACTGTAGGGGCGGCCCTCCGTGGCCGCCCGTGGTTTGCGCACGGGATTCAAAAAACAACGGCCTCGGATTTCGCGAACACGATTCAAAACCACGGGCGGCCACGGAGG
>Ga0207647_10003562_pt1 | contig 11685 bp, 11 predicted proteins | sample KBSCornC2_FD_184295 | JGI IMG/M metagenome (GOLD analysis project Ga0207647, IMG submission 184295) | Corn rhizosphere microbial communities from Kellogg Biological Station, Michigan, USA - C2 (SPAdes) (version 2) | ecosystem: Host-associated > Plants > Roots > Rhizosphere ...
CGGGCTTCCCACCGGGTCACTCCGGGCGCCTCACCGGATCACTGCGAGCGGCTCATCAGGCCACTGCGAGCGGCTCATCAGGCCACTGCGGGCGTCCCATCAGGCCACTGCGCGCGTCCCATCAGGCCCGGGCTCCTCATGAGTCCACTGCGGGCTGCTCGTCCACCGCGGGCCGCTCACCGCCGGGTCACCAGCACCCGGTAGCTGCGGGAGCTTCCGGAGCCGGCCGTCCCCGCCACCGTGATCCGGATCCCCCGCTTCGGGTCCTTGAAGACCTCGCCCGGGGTGAAGGGCGCGTCCGAGAGTTCCGCGTGGACGTTGGGGCTGCGGGTGCAGCCGCCGCTGTCGCGCCGGGAGTCGTAGACCTTCACCGGTCCCATGCCGGTGTCCACGCTCGCGTCCACCTTGTAGATCAGTACGCCCGGGCGGCACACGGACTCGTCGTTGCCCGCGCGGACGCGTACCTCCACGGCGTACCCGGTGCGGCTGCTGAGCGGCACGAAGATCAGCTTCGGGCCGCCGGCGCGCTCCAGCGGGGTCAGCGTGTGCTCCGTGGTGCCGTGCAGCGAGGCGCAGCTGACCTGGGACGGGTCCAGCCAGCCGAGCTTCCACTTGTGCCAGCCGAGCAGGTCGTTGTTGGCCCCCCAGTCCTCGCTCATGATGTCCCAGTGCCCGACCGCACCGCCGCCCGCCTGGGTGTAGAGGTCGGGCAGGCCGAAGACGTGGCCGTTCTCGTGCGGCAGCACCCGGTAGCCGGTCCTGCCGTAGGAGCCGGAGCCGTCGTCCTGGCGGGAGTAGACGAAGGAGGCGTTGGCGACGGGGACGCCGTCGGCGACCGGCGCCTCCGTGTTGCCGGCGAAGGTCACCGACAGGACCGTGTCCAACGCGGACGGGCCGGCGTTCGGCGTGACCAGCACGTTCAGGAAGTCGTACTCCTGGAAGTTCACCTTGGGGTCGGCGGCGCTCACGATGTCCTGGACGAGTTCGCGGTAGCCGGAGTCGAAGGGGGCGCCGCGCTCTATGCCGTACGCCCTGAACGGCTTCGGCATGCGGAGCCAGTGCGGGACGGGGGTCTCGGGGCGGTAGTCCAGGCGGCCGTAGGAGGCGGTGCGGAACCACTGGCGGGTCTTCGGGAAGAACTCGTGGAAGCGGTCGAGGGCGTTGCCGGGGCCGGGTGCGTCGGAGAAGTCGACCATCAGGGTCAGGGCGCGGACGGTGCCCGTGGAGCGGGAGTAGCCGGTGCCGGTCGGGACGCCCTCCGACAACTGGATGGCGTGACCGCCTCTGATCATGCAGGGGTCGAGCATGGCGCTGCGGGCCGGGGCGATCGGGCCCGCCCCGGCCGTCGTGGAGCGCGCCGTCAGATGTCCGGTGCCGGCCGAGGTGCTGACCGCGAAGGTCAGGGCGGTCACGGACGCGAGGGCGGCCGCGCGGCGCGGACGTATCCGACGGCAGAGCTGCATGCACGCGTCCTTCGTCCATGGCAGCCGGCGGCATCGGACTGCGCCCTCTCGATCACCCTGATTCGGGGGCTGCGCGGGCGCGCGCTGGAGGAGCCCGAACGTGGGTTTCGGCGAGAGGCGGGCGGCGAGAGGCGAGACGGGTGGCGATGTGACTCAGGTCACATCAAATCTCTCCGTCAACCTGAAATAAGCGGGGAGCGTCTCCCCGTTTAGTCACGTGTACGAGCGAAACGGGGACCGACTCCCCGGATCGCGGATGTCAGACCAGCCACCCGAGGAGTCCGCCGTGACCGCCACGACGACCGCGAAGCCCCCGCAGCGGAAGGTGACCCGGCCGCGCGCCGACGCCCTGCGCAACCGGGAGCGGATCGTCGCCGCCGCCCGGGAGATGTTCACCGAGTTCGGCCCCGAGGTGCCGCTCGACGAGATCGCCCGCCGGGCCGGCGTGGGCAATGCCACGGTGTACCGCAACTTCCCCGACCGCGACGCACTCGTCCGCGAGGTCGTCTGCTCCGTCATGGACCGGACGTCGGAGGCGGCCGAGCTTGCGCTCGCCGAGACCGGGGATGCCTTCGAGGCGCTCGAGCGCTTTGTGCACACCGCCGCCGACGAGCGGATCAGCGCGCTGTGCCCGATGGTCCAGAGCACCTTCGACAAGAACCATCCCGATCTCGAAGCGGCCCGTGAGCGGGTCGAGCAGACGGTCAAGGAGCTGATGGACCGCGCCAAGGAGGCCGGTCAGCTCCGCCCCGACGTCGCCGTCGGGGACCTCATGATCGTCGTGGCGCAGCTCAGCCGGCCCCCGGCCGGCACCGACTGCCTCGTCAACGACCGCTTCGTACACCGCCATCTGCAGCTGTTCCTGGACGGACTGCGGGCCCCGGCCCGCTCGGTCCTGCCGGGCACACCCGTGACCGTGGAGGATCTGCGCCGGCCCTGCGATTAGTTCCGCACACCAAGCCAGTCACTACACCGAACACCGAGTTACCGACACTGCCCGTCGCCGGAAGCCCGTCGACGAGCCGTCCCCATAAGACGCCTTTTTCCGTCACGAAGTCCCGAAGTGGGTATCCCCATGTCTGAAACAGCCTCAAAGGCTCCAGGCGCCGTCGAGAACACCGGCGACGCCAATCGCTGGAAAGCGCTCGTCTTCATAGCGCTCGCCCAGCTGATGGTCGTGCTCGACGCGACCATCGTGAACATCGCCCTGCCGTCCGCCCAGACCGACCTGGGCATATCCGACGGCAACCGGCAGTGGGTCGTCACGGCCTACGCCCTCGCGTTCGGCGGTCTGCTCCTGTTCGGCGGCCGGATCGCCGACCTGTGGGGCCGCAAGCGCGCCTTCGTCATCGGCCTGACCGGCTTCGCCGCCGCCTCCGCGCTGGGCGGAGCGGCCACGACCGGCGCCATGATGTTCGGCGCCCGCGCCCTCCAGGGCGTCTTCGGCGCGCTGCTCGCGCCCGCCGCGCTGTCCCTGCTCGCCGTGATGTTCACGGACGCCAAGGAGCGCGCCAAGGCGTTCGGCATCTACGGTGCGATCGCCGGTGGCGGTGGCGCCGTCGGCTTCATCCTCGGCGGCGTGCTCACCGAGTACCTGGACTGGCGCTGGACGTTCTTCGTCAACATCCCGTTCGCCATCGTGGCCGCGCTGGGCGCGTACTTCGTCATCCGTGAGCCGGAGGGCGGCCGCAACCGCAACCCGCTCGACATTCCGGGTGTGCTGCTCTCCACTCTCGGCCTGGTCTCGCTGGTCTACGGCTTCACCCGCGCCGAGTCCGACGGCTGGGGCGACACCACGACCGTCTCCCTGTTCGTCGCGTCGGCCGTCCTGCTGGTCGCGTTCGTCGTCACCGAGGCCAAGGTCAAGGCCCCGCTGCTGCCCCTGCGCGTGGTCACCGACCGCAACCGCGGCGGTATCTACCTCTCGCTCGGTATCGCGATCATCGCGATGTTCGGCACGTTCCTCTTCCTGACCTACTACCTCCAGGTCGTGCAGGGCTTCTCGCCGATCAAGACCGGCTTCGCCTTCCTGCCGATGATCGCGGGCATGATGGTCGGCTCCACCCAGATCGGTGCTCGCCTGATGACCCGGGTCCCGGCCCGGCTGCTGATGGGCCCCGGGTTCCTGGTCGCCGCGGTCGGCATGCTGCTGATGACCCAGCTGGAGATCGGTTCGTCGTACGCCTCGACGATCCTGCCCTCGATGCTGCTGCTCGGTCTCGGCATGGGTACGGCGTTCATGCCGGCCATGTCCCTGGCCACCCTGGGCGTCGAGCCCCGTGACGCCGGTGTCGCCTCCGCGATGGTCAACACCTCGCAGCAGGTGGGCGGCGCGATCGGTACGGCCCTGCTGAACACGATCGCCGCCTCCGCGACGACCGCGTACATCAAGGACCACATCGCCGGCGCGACCTCCAAGTCGCAGCAGCAGCTGGTGGCGCTGCAGGGCCAGGTGCACGGCTACACCAACGCGATCTGGTTCGCCGTCGGCATGCTGGTTCTCGCCGCCGCGATCGTCGTGACCTTGGTGAACGCGGGCCGCCCGGGCTCGGCGACGGTGTCGTCCTCCGAGGACGGCGTCGAGGACGAGCTGGCCGTCCCGGTGGTCGCCCACTGACGGCGGCCGTCCGGCGGTACCCCTTCGGAACCATCCGTACGCGAGAGGAAGGGGACGCCTCCCGCGTACGACCCCGGGACCTGCCCTGGTCTGCTGAGTGAGCGGCTCAGCGGAGCCAGGGCAGGTCCGCGCCCGCATCGCTGGGCTGGAGGCCCTCGGCGACGATCTGCATGATCTCGCCGAGGGTCTCCTGCTGCTGCGGGGTGAGCCGCTCGAACACGGCCTGCCGTACGGCCGTCACATGGCCCGGCGCGGTCCGCCCCAGCACCTCGGCGCCCGCTTCCGTCAGCACCGCGAACTGCCCCCGCTTGTCGGAGGGGCAGTCCTCGCGCCGCACCCAGCCGTTCTTCTCCAGCCGCGCGATCGCGTGCGAGAGACGGGACCGGGTGATCTTCGACTTCATCGCCAGCTCGGTCATCCGAAGCCGCCGGCCGGGGGCCTCGGCCAGCCCGACCAGCAGCCCGTAGTAGATGTGCGGCATGCCCGCGTCCCGCTGCAGCTGGCGGTCGAGGTGGTCCTCGAGGAGTGTGGTGGCGTGCAGGTAGGAGCGCCAGATGCGCTGCTCGTCGTCGGTGAGCCAGCGGGTCTGCTCGGCGGGTTTCGCTGCGGGGGCTGCTTCTTCAGCGGATGTGGGTGCCGTGTTCATGTATCCATCGTACGAGAGCTCTCCTTGAACATTAAACAAACGCGGCGTATGCTCTGAATCAGGGAGTTTGAGAGTTCAAGCATTGGGAGTCACTGCCATGTCCGCCGCCACTCAGGAGCGCATGCCCGCCCTCTATCTCAGCCACGGCGCGCCGCCGCTCGCGGACGACCCGGTCTGGCCCGGCGAACTCGCCGCCTGGTCCGCCGACCTGCCGCGCCCCAAGGCGATCCTCATGGTCTCCGCTCACTGGGAGGAGGCCCCGCTCGCACTGGGCGCGGTGCAGACGATCCCGCTCGTCTACGACTTCTGGGGCTTCCCCGAGCACTACTACCAGGTGACGTACGAGGCTCCGGGCGCACCCGAACTCGCCGAGTCCGTACGGAAGTTGCTGCGCGCCCCGGGCATACCCGTGCAGGACATCCCGGACCGCGGCCTCGACCACGGCGCCTATGTCCCGCTCGTCGAGATGTTCCCGGCCGCCGACATCCCGGTCCTGCAGATCTCGATGCCGACCCTCGACCCGGTGAAGCTGATGGAGATCGGCCGCAAGCTCGCGCCGCTGCGCGACGAGGGCGTGCTGATCGTCGGCTCCGGCTTCTTCACCCACAACCTGGCCGCGCTGCGCCACACGGGCGGGGGAGTGCCGACCTGGTCCTCGGAGTTCGACGACTGGGGCCGCAAGGCACTGGAAGCCCGGGACTGGGACGGCCTGCTCGATTTCCTCCACAAGGCCCCGGCCGGCCGCTACGCCCACCCGCGCACCGAGCACTTCGCCCCGCTGTTCGTCACCATGGGCGCGGCGGACGTCACCGGTGAGCTGGACGCGCAGAAGTCCGTGATCGACGGCTTCTGGATGGGCATGGCGAAGAGGTCGGTGCAGTTCGGCTGAGACCCGCACGGCCCTCGGCCCGTGCGGGCCTACAGGTCCTTCTCGTACCAGGCGACGTCCCAGTACCTGCCGAACTTCCGGCCCACCTCCCGGTAGGTGCCGACGTACCGGAACCCGAAGCGTTCATGCAGCCGCGTGGACGCTTCGTTGGGCTGTGCGATGCCCGCGTAGGCGCGGTGCAGATCCTCGTCCGCCAGGGCCTCGAAGAGCGCCTTGTACAGGAGCGTGCCGATGCCGCGACGGCCCGCGTCCGGGGCCACGTACACCGTCACCTCGACCGACGTCTCGTAGGCCGGTTTCACACGGTAAGGGCTGGATGTGGCGTAGCCCAGAATTTCCTGTGTGTCCGCATCCGTGGCAACCATCAGCCTGTGCGGCCCGTCTACAGGGTGGGAGAGCAGCCAAGGACGGCGCTCTTCCGGAGTGAAGGTGGCGGTATCGAATGTGATGGGCGTCTCACGTACGTAGTGGTTGTAGAGGTCGGTGAGAGCGTCGAGATCCTCCTCGGCTCCCGGTCTGACCTGCACCTCTGTACGTTCCGACACCATCAGGCCTCCCTCCGTGGCCGGACAGGGTACTGCATGATCAGAAAAATCGGGGTGCGGGTTGGGAATTCTGTCCGGATTCCAGTCGTTGTTTCCATCGGATGCAGGGCACCCGACCAAAGTGCTCAGCGGCACTCGAAGGCGAGTGCCCGGTGTCTGAGAGACCACCCGCCAGCCCACCATCGCAAGGGAGCACGCATGGCAACCCGTGCCGTCGCCCGTCGTAAGTCCGCCACCGGCGAGACGGCCGACGCGGCAAGCAGTGTTCGCGCCCACGCCGGCGAGATCGCCGACCGTGACCTGGTCGGCATGTACCTCGACGAGATCGCGCGCACACCGCTGCTCGACGCCGCCAAGGAGGTCGAGCTGTCCCAGATCATCGAGGCGGGTGTGTTCGCGCGACAGGTTCTCGACGGGTACGAGGAATCCAAGGCCGAGGCCACCCGCGAGGAGCTCGAGGCCCTCGTGGCGGACGCCGAGCGCGCCAAGGACATCTTCATCCGCTCCAACCTCCGCCTGGTCGTGGCCGTGGCGCGCCGTTACCCCCGTAGCGGTCTGCCCCTGCTCGACCTGATCCAGGAGGGCAACGCCGGTCTGGTGCGCGCGGTCGAGAAGTTCGACTACCGCAAGGGCTTCAAGTTCTCGACGTACGCGACCTGGTGGATCCGTCAGGCGATCACCCGCTCGATAGCGGACCAGTCGCGCACCATCCGCCTGCCCGTCCACCTGGTGGAGGAGCTGGGCCGGATCCGCCGTGTGCAGCGCGAGTTCAACCGCGAGCACGGCCGCGACCCGGAGCCCGCGGAGATCGCCGCCGAGCTCGGCTCGAACCCGGACCGCGTGATCGACGTCCTGGACTGGGCCCGCGACCCGGTCTCACTGAACATGGCGGTGGACGACCAGGGCGAGACCCAGTTCGGCGACCTGCTCGAGGACACCTCCGCGGTCTCCCCCGAGCAGTCCGTCCTCACCCTGCTCCGCAGCGAGGAACTCGACCACCTCATCGGCCGCCTCGACCCGCGCACGGCGTCCATCATCAAGATGCGCTACGGCATCGACGACGGCCGCGAGCGCACCCTGACGGAGGTCGGCAAGGAGCACGGTCTGACCCGCGAGCGGATCCGGCAGATCGAGAAGCACGCCCTGCTGGAGCTGAAGAAGCTGGCACGCGACACGGGCTTCGAGGCTGCGGCCTGACGAGTGGTCACGGGGGCGCGTACGGCACCCGGTGAGTGCTGGGTGGCGTACGACGCCCGTGGCCGCGCACGCCGGGTGGCGAAAGACCGCGCAAACATGGCGGTTCAACGCCGCTTCAACCCTCAGAACGCAGGGAACAAGACTTCAGGGCGCATGAGTTCGGCATCATCCGCCCCCTGAACGACCGGACCACTGCAACCACTGGACCAAGTCCCGACGCACATCCCCCCCGGCGGCGGGACTCTCCCTGAGCCGGGCTTCGGCGCCCCTCCCCCCGGGCGCCGGGGCCCGGTTCTCTTTCGGGGGCGTGGTGGGATCTCGCCGGACACACATGACGGCGGGCCACCCCAGACCTGAACACTGGGGTGGCCCGCCGTCATGTGTGCCACAGCAGCGGCATGGCGTCTCTGACTCGCCCGGAGGTCTGAGCGTTGCTCAGGACGGGTGGCCAATCGTCTTCGTGCCCTGGTGCCGAACGGCAGGAGCCGTCAGCCCGCGTGGCACGTCCCTCCGGACGCTGGTCAAACGGGCCGTGCGACCCGATTGAGGAGGGTGCCCGACGTCGCCTGGGCGCCGGACATGCGCGTGACACTCTGCCATATGATCGTCACGTTTCGCTAACCCACCCAAGGTGAGACGCCCCCTGGCCCCGCCACGCTGGGGAATTTCGCGACGCTGCGGGGGTTTCCGTGGGGGAGCTTGTGTGCTTCGTCTGCGGGTTCGTCGTGGCTGGTCGCTCCCCCGCTGGCGTCAGCCACCCGCCGCCCGCATCAATCGGCCGCCCAACTCCCTTACTCTTTCAGCCAGTTCGGCCGGTTCCCGTACCGTGAACTCGTAGCCCAGTAGGGCCAGTCGTACCGCCAGCCAGTCGACCGCGTCGCTCGTCCGGCCCCGCAGGCGGCAGGTGTGCTCGTCGATCGGTTCCGGTGTGCCCAGCCAGGACGGGACGCGGGTCGCGACCGTTTCCGCGGGGGCCGTGAAGGTGACCTCGAAGTCGTACGACTCCTGGTGTCGTTGCATCGAGCGGCGCAGGTACTCCGCCGCGCTTCCTGTCGGCAGCTCCCGCGGGGTGAACCGTGCGCCGGTTGCGAAGGGATCGCTCACCCGGTCGACGCGGAACGTGCGCCAGTCGGCGCGGTCGAGGTCGTATGCGACGAGGTACCAGCGGCGGCCGGTCGAGACGAGGCGGTACGGCTCCGTCAGGCGTCGTGACTCGGTGCCGTCGCCGGCCCGGTAGGCGAAGCGCAGGCGCTCGTGCCCGGCCACCGTGGACGCCATGACCGTCAGCGTCTCGGGCGCGATGCTCGCCCCGTCCCCGCTGGTCAGCGGCGTGGTGGCGGCCTGGAGCGTGGAGACGCGGTGGCGCAGACGGGAGGGCAGCACCTGTTCCAGCTTGGCCAGGGCCCGTACGGACGCCTCGTCCACGCCCTCCAGGGCGTGCCCCGCACCCGCCCGCAGGCCGACCGCGATCGCCACGGCCTCCTCGTCGTCGAGGACGAGCGGCGGCATCGCCTTGCCCGCGACCAGCCGGTAGCCGCCCTCGGCACCCAGGGTCGCCTGTACCGGATAGCCGAGCTCGCGCAGCCGGTCGATGTCCCGCCGGACCGTGCGCCGCGACACGCCCAGCCGGTCGGCGAGCTCGCCGCCGGGCCATTCGCGGGGAGTCTGGAGGAGGGAGAGGAGTTGGAGGAGTCGCGCCGGGGTGTCCGTCGTCATGGTGAGAGCATGCCGCAGAAGTAGGACATGATCTGACCTAATAGGGGTCTAGCTTCGAGGTATGACCTCCACCGAGATCCCATCCGTTTCCGTCGGCACCCAGGGTGCCCGGCCCGCCGCGGGCGACCGCAGGCGCTGGTTCGCCCTTGCCATCGTGATGACCGCGGCCTTCATGGACCTCGTCGACGTCACGATCGTCAACATCGCGATCCCGTCGATACAGCGGGACGCCGGCGCCTCTGTCAGCCAGATCCAGTGGATCACCGCCGGTTACGCGCTCGCCTTCGCCGCGGGACTGATCACCGGCGGACGCCTCGGCGACATCCACGGCCGCAAGCGGCTGTTCCTCGTCGGCATCGGCGGCTTCACCCTCGCCTCCGCGCTGTGCGGCTTCGCCGCGAACCCGGAGATGCTCGTCGCCTCCCGGATCCTGCAGGGCGGTATGGCGGCGATGATGGTGCCGCAGGTCCTGTCGATCGTGCACGCCACCTTCCCGGCGCACGAGCGGGGCAAGGTGTTCGGGCTGTTCGGCGCGGTCGTGGGGCTCGGGGCCGTCTCTGGTCCGCTGCTCGGCGCGCTGCTGACGGAGTGGAACCTGTGGGGTCTTCAGTGGCGGCCCATCTTCCTCATCAATCTCCCGGTCGGCATCGCGGGCCTGGTCCTCGGCAGCCGCTTCATCACCGAGTCGAAGGCACCGCGGGCGCTGAAGCTGGACCTGGTCGGGGTCGCCCTCGTCACCCTCGGTCTGACGATGCTGCTCTACCCGCTCACTCGCGGTCGTGAGCTGGGCTGGCCGCTGTGGGGGTACCTCTCGATGGCCGGTGCGCTGGCCGTCTTCGCGGTGCTGGTGGCGTACGAGAGGCGCAAGGCCGTACGGGACGGATCTCCGCTGGTGGAGCTCTCGCTGTTCCGGGTGAAGAGCTTCGCGGCCGGTATCGCCGTGCAGACCGTGTTCGGGATCGCGCTCGGGGTGTTTTTCCTGGTGTGGACGCTGTACATGCAGACCGGCCTGGGCTGGAGCCCGCTGCGGGCGGGTCTGACCGGTGTGCCGTTCTCGATCTCCGTCTCCACGGCGGCCGGCCTGTCCGTGCAGACGCTGGTGCCGCGCTTCGGCCGCAAGGTGCTCCAGGCGGGCGCGCTGCTCATGGCCGTGGGCGTCCTGCTCTACATCTGGGAGTCCCACCGCTACGGCCTCGCCATCACCTCCTGGCAGATGGCGCTGCCCCTGATCGTGATGGGCGTGGGCATGGGCCTGATCGTCGCCCCGCTGACCGACGCGGTGCTGTCGGACGTGCCGCGCGAGCACGCCGGCTCGGCGTCGGGGCTCATCAACACCGTGCAGCAGATGGGGAACGCGCTGGGGCTCGGGCTGGTGTCCGTCGTCTTCTTCGGCGAGATCGGCGACCGGCTGACGCGGTCCGAGGTGGGTCCGGCATTCGTGAACGCCTTCCAGCACGCGCTGGGGTGGGTCGCAGTAGTGATGGGGGCGATCTTCCTGCTGATGTTCGCGCTGCCGGCCCGGGCGAGTGCGCCGGCCGTGGAGGAGGGCGCCGACGACGGACGCCCGGAGCGTGCGCAGGATGTGCTCGAGGACCAGGAAGAGCTTGTTCCAGTCCGCTGAAACACCACCTGCCCCGAGCTCGTATCGGGGCAGGTGGTTGTGTTTTGTGCCACACTTGTCTATCCTGCGCGGGCGACCGGTCCGCGTGTCGTAGAAACCGGGAGCAACGGGGCGTCATGGCATCGAGGAATCAGGCCACTCCATCCGAGGCGGCAGCGTCGGAAACGGCCATGTCCAGCTGGCTTCCGGACCTCTCGGGGCTCTCCCTCGGAGAGCTCAGCAGCCTGGACAGCGTGGTTCTGGAATCCTCCGTCAAGCATCTGAGGCGCTGCGTCAACCAACCGCTTTCCACCATCGGTGGCAGCAGCGGCAGCTAGTTGCCGCCCGGGCCTGCAGGAGTCCCCGTAAGAATTGGCAACACAGTCTCCGTGCAGGGTCTGACCGGTTAAATTTCACGGCACGTCACCCTCCCGGCCGGGAACGAGGAAATCGTGCCGATGCACCATCACCAGCTGTCCGTGTCCGTGCTGCGGTCCCTGCTGGCCACCACCGAGGACGACAGGGCGGTCGCCGCGCTCCTGGACGTGGAGTACAGCCGTCGGCTGCTGCTCATGCGCGGAATCCTGGACTCCTGTGCCGGCACCCCCGAGGCCGAGGCCGCCCGGGTCGCGGAGGCGTGGCGGCTGCTGGAGAGCGCCGAGAAGCGGGCCCCCGAGGCCGTTCGCGCCGTACTGCTCGATCCGCAGGTCGGCCTGTGGGCGGCCGCCCTGTTCCGGCGGCTGTCCCGGGCCGAGCGGGACGAGAGCGCACAGGACGTGCCGCTGTGGGTGGAACTGGGTTTCCTCGCCCAGTTCGCGGCCACCGTGTCGATCATGGTCTCCCGCCGGTCGGCGTAGCCCGGGGCGTCGGCCGCCGGCGTCCAGTCCGAGCCGGCCTCGCCCGCGATGCGGCTGAGCCAGGCCCGCCGGAACCCGTCGTTCTCGTACGCGCCGTGCCACATGGTGCCCCAGACGGGACCCCGTCGCCAGCCGTCGAGGAACGGCTCCGCCGG
>Ga0207647_10003563_pt1 | contig 11685 bp, 10 predicted proteins | sample KBSCornC2_FD_184295 | JGI IMG/M metagenome (GOLD analysis project Ga0207647, IMG submission 184295) | Corn rhizosphere microbial communities from Kellogg Biological Station, Michigan, USA - C2 (SPAdes) (version 2) | ecosystem: Host-associated > Plants > Roots > Rhizosphere ...
CTAATCGTGTTGCGCGACAGGCTTGTGAGACGCGCTATCTCGCGTACCGACTTGTTCTGGCGGTGGAACATCCGCCGCACCTTGCCAATCATCGTCATCGGGATCATCCTCAAACACCCTGCCTGAAAAACTAGCAGGATAGGTTGATTGCCCGGCTCAATTTTCAGTCGGCGCGATCCCTACATGTGGCTGAATTTTCGGTCGGCGTAAACACGCTCTGCCGACTCGATGGTGTTCACAAGTAGCATCGTGATCGTCATGGGACCGACGCCCCCGGGCACGGGTGTGACGTATCCGGCCGTCTCGCTGACCGATGCAAAATCGATGTCTCCACAAAGCTTCCCGTCTTCGTTTCTATTCATCCCGACATCAATAACCGTCGCTCCCGGCTTGATCATCCCGCCGGTCAGGATGTTGCGCTTGCCGACCGCTGCGACAACGATGTCGGCTGACTTCGTGTAATGACTGAGGTCCGCGGTCTTGCTATGGCAAATCGTCACCGTCACGCCTGCTTCGAGTAGAAGAAGCGCCATCGGCTTACCGACGATATTGGAACGCCCGATGACGACGGCATTTTTGCCGGCAAGGGGAATGTCATACGCCTCGAGCATCTTCATAACCCCGTACGGTGTGCAGGGTCTAAACTGCGGGCGCCCGGTCATGAGCGCCCCGGCGTTCGCGACGTGGAAGCCATCAACATCTTTTTCAGCCGCGATCGCCTCGATTACCTTGTGGCTGTCGATATGGCGCGGGAGCGGCAACTGCACGAGGATGCCATGGATCTTCGGGTCTTCGTTGAGCTCCTGCACCCTTGCGAGCAGATCATCCTCCGACACCGACGCAGGCAGGCGATCGAGTGTCGAATACAAGCCGTGTTGTTCGCACGACTTGACCTTGTTCCGCACGTACACGGCGCTCGCCGGGTCGTCCCCAACGAGTACCACAGCGAGACCGGGCTTCAGACCACTCGCCGTGAGCGCGGCCGCGCGCAGCGACAGCTCCTCTCGCAACTTTTTCGATACCGATATGCCATCAATAATCTTTGCCTGATTCATGCTCAGCTCCGTGATCTGCCGACCTGACCACCCGGCCGGCTGTTCTAATTAGTGATAATGTACATTTATGTACATTTAGTCAAGTGAACAAATAGAATGATCAAGAGTCGCTGCTCAGCCTGACGAAATCGCCTATTTCAAGATGCACGAGATTGTGCTGCCTCGGGTTTAGGGGAATTTTTTGTTCGAAGCATATGTGTTCACTTATGTAAATTTATAATCCTCTGGTTTTCGTTGTGCCGTTCAATCCCCGACGTGAGACAGGAATGGATACGACAGTTAGTCCCATCCTCCTGCAATACAGGCGGCTCTTTTTGCGCAACTGGACGCCCAGGGGGGAGAATTGGAGTGCGCACTACGCGTCACTGTTGATATCTTCGTGCGGTATGAAGATTCGAATGGTCGTCGACTACAAGGTCATGTGCGACGCACTGCTGGCCGCCGACACCGACGTCGCCACGTTTCGTTTCGCTGACCGCACGCTTGATGACCTCCTGCGAGCCCCGGTGGTTCTAGCGTCGATCGAAATGTCGGATGCACTGGCCGGCCTTGGCGTTGGCGAGACGCGCGCCCATGTGTTAGCCGAAAATACCGCCCCCATACTCCCATTGAAGCAAGCGGATGTCCGCTCGCCTTCCGCCCTACACGCGGACCTGTTGTAGGGCGGAACGAGCGCAACGTCGCCGGGTGGCAGACAGTTCGCGAAGGTCGTGAAATCGTGGTGGTGAGCGTGTCGGGCAAGCCCAGCGAACGGCCTTTGCTCGAAACGTAAGGGCAAACGGGCGATTGGGCCAGGCAGGAATCTACTTCGATGTAACAACTGGATTAAGCGGCCCGGACCTTGTCCGGCGCCGAAATTTTGCTCAGAGTTTTATCCCGCTGAGCACTTCAAGATAGCGCGGAGCCACCCGCTTTCGGACTTCCTCACTTTCCTTGATGCCAGTGAGGTAATAACCCAGTTGGTGAAAATAGAGAATCTTTGCCCGGATCAGGCTGTCCGGCCTCGAGTGCCCCATGCCCTGGAAGATCTTCTGCAAGTGCGCGATGCGCTGCTTGTCGATCCGCGCAACCTCCTTCGCAACGGCGGCATCTTTGCGCGCCCATTCGCGCATCGCCATGTCGAACTCGGACGAAAACTGCCGTTCGTCGATGAACAGGTTCACCAGTTGCCGCAGACGCGTCTTCGCAAACGCCCCCGGCTCTTTCGGATCCGACTCCTGCGGCTCGACGAGAGACCGAAGCACGCGGTCGTTTACTTCGGTCCAATAGCCCATCAGCGCGTCCAGCAGTTCCTGTCGATTCTTGAAGTGCCAGTAGAAGCTGCTCCGGCTTATCTCGAGCATGGCTGCCAGTGGTTCAACTTTGACTGCGTCGATCCCTTCCTCGATGAGAATTGCTCGCGCCGCGTCTAGCCAGACGGTACGGTCGACCACCGGTCGCGCTGCCTTGGTCATTCTTCTGGTTGTCTTTTCGCTCACCATTTCCTGCGAAATCCACGCTCGGGACAAGTTGACATGTCGCAAGCATAGCATCGCCAGTCTCATGTCAGCCAGGATCGCCCTGAGCAGGCCGCACAAAGGCTGCCTGGGCCTGTTTGGCATTGTGAATTCCTTCAGAGCATCAACTTACATTGTTCAGCTGTGTCCACTACTTATGCTTCTCCTGAGTCAAGCCGGACCTGCTCCTCGTGGAGAGAGGTCTTTCGATAACGACCACACAAATATAGGATCGTAAACCACTAGGTCGCTCGGCCTGAAAGCCGTTGCTTATTCATTTCTGAAAATATATCGTTCAGTACGGAACTGTACATTCTATCGCCGCCCGCAGGACGCGATGCGGTTCCTTTCATTGTGTCAGGTAGCCCGTGACTCGGCCGAGTTCATGTGCCGTCGCACTGAATCGAAATCAAACTGGAGAAGAGGTAAATCACATGCAAATGGCAATCAAGAGCACGTTGTCGTTGGGCTGTCTGGCCGCGATGACCGCCACGGCCCACGCGGATCAGACCGTCACCATTGGCTACGCCGGCCCGCTCACCGGTCAAATCGCACATGTTGGTAAGGACGCCGAAAACGGTGCCCGTCTCGCGATCGACGACGCAAACGCCGCGAACATCAAGATAAAAGGCATGCCGGTGCATTTCGTCCTGGAAGCCGGAGACGATGCTGCCGACCCGAAGACAGCTGTGACAATGGCCCAGAAGTTCGTCGACGCGAAGGTAAGCGGTGTCGTGGGCCACCTCACATCGGGAGCCACGATCCCCGCGTCCAAGATCTATGCAAATGCAGGCATTCCCCAGGTCTCGCCTTCAGCGACGAACCCGGACTTCACGCGCCAGGGCTTCGGGAGCGCGTTTCGCGTGATCGGAGACGACAGTAACGTCGGTCGCGTGGTCGCCCAGTACATCGCGAAGACAAAGGGCTACAAGCACGTCGCGATCGTCGACGATCGGACATCGTACGGCGAGGGCCTCGCGGACGTGGTCGCCTCCGAACTGAAGGCGGCTGGCGTGGACGTCGTGGACCGGGAATTCGTCTCCGACAAGACGATCGACTTCCGCGGCATCCTCACGCGCATCAAGTCGAAAGACGCTCAAGCCATTTTCTATGGCGGCGTCGACGCCCAGGCTGGCCCCCTGCGCAAGCAGATGTCCAGCCTCGCGATGAAGACGCCCCTCATCGGATCATCAATCGAAACCGACAAGTTCATCGAGCTCGCCGGCCCCACCGCCGCGGAAGGCACCGTTTCCGCCGAGTCTGGCCAGCCGTTGGATCGGATGCCTAAGGGGCACGATTTCGAGGAGAAGTTCAAGAAATATGGCTCGGTGGTGCTGTTCGCGCCCTACGCGTACGACGCGACCTGGGCACTCATCAATGCGATGAAGCTTGCCAACTCGACCAACCCGAGCGACTATCTGCCGGCTATGAAGAAAGTCGAGTTCGACGGCGTCACTGGCAAGATTGCGTTCGACGAGAAGGGCGACCTCCGCGCGGCCAGCGTCACCCTGTACGAAGCGAAGAACGGCAGGTTCAGCCCCATGACGGTCGTCACGCTCAAGTAAATCGGAACACGTGCCGCCCTAGGTCGGCGGCACAGACTTCAGCCGAGTCGCCTCCGCCTCCACTCCATTCGTGCCTCTCTGCGCACGCCGCTCGGCAAATTCACCTCCCACACGCACGATGGCGGAGCAACGGACGTTGCTGTATCGCTGCAACCCGGGACGTACGCCGGGCCGCAGCGAGTTCCGCCCTCGCCACGCGCTTACAAGAATTCCTCTGCGCCGTCTACAACCCACTTCATGAGAAATTCGACGTACCCAATGTCGAAATAAATGACGTATCCGTCTTCGTCACGCAGCAGCATCGCCGGAAGACCGGCAAAGCGCGTGGTAACCGTGTGTCCGATGCCGAAGCTCGCCGCATGCAGATCAATCGCACAGCCCTTCGAGAGAAACGATGCCGCCTGGGTTCCCGTGATCTGCAAGCCCAAACGACTGTCGGAGACGAGCGTCACGGTCGCGAAGTGCCCCACAAGCGCTCTGGACAACCGCTGCTCATACTTCATTTCCGTGGCCAGGGGGCAGAAGCAGAGGAATTCATTGGGGCCGGCCCAGGCAAGCCGGACATCGGCACTCGATGTGCTGTTTTCGGGTGGAGGCACGTCGACCGCGAGCGCCGCTTTCACTGCTGAGCGAAAAGCGGCGTCCTTCGAAGAGCCTTGGATGCGAATGATTCCACCCAACGGCAACTCCGAAATCTGCAACGACGAAGCATGAACAGGAAATATATTCGCATCGACGAATTGTGACGACACCGTCGACCGTGTGACCAGCTTATCCATTGAGTCGCTCTCCTTTCGGATCAAAATGCGTGGTGGGAACGACGCGCGCCACAGTAATCTTGCCCCTGGCGTAGATGCTGACCACCTCTCCCATGCGGGAAGCGCCGTCGCGCAGAATGCCAAGACCGATGGCCTTGTTGAGCATCGGGCTCATGCAGGCAGTGGTGACATATCCAGCGGACGCCTTCGGGATCGTCGGACTGGCATCATCGACGAAGTGCCCGCCAACGGGCAACGGCGTTTTCGGCTGCAGCGACTCGAGACCGACGAATTCGAGCCGGCCCGCAGCGTGGTCAGCGCACCGCTGTAGCGAGCGGCGGCCGATAAAGTCGTCCGTCTTTTTTTCGATGATCTTTGCCCAACCAATATCGAGCGGATTTGAGTTGCCGTCCGTGTCGGCACCGACATGCAGATAGCCCTTCTCCGCCCGCATGACTTCGAGCGCTTCGATACCGTATGGGGCGATTCCGTACTCCTCGCCCGCACTCGCGATGCTATCCCACAATGATTTGCCATAACGGCTCGCAACCGAAATCTCGTAGGTCACCTCTCCCGTGAAACTGGCACGCAGGATACGCACAGGGACACCTGCAAACGTCCCGCTCCTGAAGTGCATGTGCGCGAAGCGCCCGACCGAGAAGTCGATGTCCGACTCAAACTTCTGCACAACGAGACGGGCCTTCGGTCCCGAGACAGTGACGTTGGCCCACTGCGTCGTGACATTGTTGATGTGCACCCGAAGACCGGGCCATTCGCATTGCAGGTACTCCTCGAACAGCAGAAATACGCGACCCACCGCGCCGCTCGTTGCATGCACGAGGTAGTGATCGTCAGCCAGGCGAACGACGACGCCATCGTCAATGAGGACGCCGTTGTCGTTCGTCAGCATCGCGTAGCGAGCGAAGCCCGGCTTCAGGCTTGCCAGGTTGTTAACGTAGACGCGATTCAGGAACGTCGCCGCGTCGGGGCCGCGAACTTCGATCTTGCCTAGCGGTGAGCCGTCGAACATGCCGACGCCATTGCGCACCACGAACACTTCGCGGCGGGTCGCGGCGATGATGTCCTCCTGACCTTGGGGATAGTACTCCGGCCGTCTCCAGCCGTAGTCGCCAAAGTGCGCCTTCGACCCAGCATGCGAAGAAGCCGCGTGCAATGTCTGCCACGGTGCATACAGTTCACCGACGGTGTTCGCGGCGAATGCACCGATCGTCACCGGCTGGTACGGCGGACGGAAGCGAGTCGTACCGACCCTCACGATCGGTTGGCCGCTCAGCTCCGCCATGATGGCGAGAATGTTGAAGTTGCTCGACTTGCCCTGGTCAACGCTCATGCCCCCCGTCGTATAGCGCTTCACGTGTTCGACGGAGACGAAATTCTCACGCATTGCGAGCTCGATATCGGAGACCTTTACGTCATACTGGAAGTCGAGCCATTGCTTGTCAGTACGCGCGCTCCTGGTGTACCAGAACGGCTCGATCCGCATTGCCTCACGGCTCGCGGCGTGGGTTGTCGGCAGCTCACCCGGAGCGCCCGGCTTGGCCCCCAACTCGGTCGCGACGGCCCTGCCCGCGTCTACGCCGTCCTCAATGCATTCGGGCAACGAGAAACGCCCGTTGGCCGCGCCGATCACCCGCACAGCCTGTGCGCATGCCAGGGGCACAAGGCACCCGATGCCCTCCTTGTACTGAAGCGTACCGCCGGCCTGGCTGTACAGGTGAATCGTCGGGCTCCAGCCACTCGACATGGCAATGAGGTCGCACTTGACGGTAGTCGTCGTAGCGGCGAGCGTCCCCTCGCCGAGATGCCGCGAAATCTTGACCGCCCGGACTTTTCGTGCGCCGAGGACATCAGAGATTCCATAGCCGACAAAGTGCTGGATTCCCTTCGTCTTGACATCCCGAACGAGTTCGGCGGCGACGCTCGCACGCGTGTCAACGACGGTCAGGGCCTTAACCCCGACGGCATGCAGATCGAACGCCGTGCGATAAGCCTCGTCGTTATTCGTCGCGACGACGACGCTGGAGCCAGGCACCACGCCAAAACGGTTGACGTAAAGGCGCACCGCCGATGCGAGCATGACGCCTGGGCGATCGTTGTTTGAAAACACCAGCGGACGCTCAATCGCGCCCGTTGCGAGAACGACGGACTGAGCACGGATACGCCACAGGCGCTCTCGTAGTTTCCCACGCTGACCTTGAGGGCCGAAATGGTTGGTGACGCGCTGCGCCGCAGCGAGAAAATTGTTCTCGTAGTAGCCGCTCACGCTGGTGCGCGGCAGTAGTTGCACGTTTGGCATCTGCTCGAGTGTCGTGACAGTGTTCGCAACCCACTGTCCGCCCGGAGCGCCGTTGATGATAAAGCGCTCGGCGAGAAGCGAGCCGCCGTACTGTTCGCGGTCGTCGGCCAGGATCACCCGCAGGCCCGCACGCCCTGCGACTAGCGCGGCGGACAAACCTGCCGGACCACCGCCCACGATGAGCAGATCGCAGTGAACGTTACGCTTGTGATACCTCTGCGCATCCGGCAGTATCGGCGCCTTTCCGAGTCCCGCGATGGGACGGACGAATCGCTCGTAGAAGTGCCAATTCGGCCACATCATGGACTTGTAGTAGAACGACGCAGGCAACAACTTCGCGAAGCGGTCCATGACGCCGAGCACATCGTGCTGCGCATTCGGCCAGGCGTTCTGGCTCGAAGCCTTGAGCCCCTGGTAGAGCGGCATCATCGTGGCGCGCACGTTCGGCTCGTCGAACGGCCCCGACTCGAGCTGCAGCAGGCCGTTTGTTTCTTCAACGCCGCCGCCCATGATCCCGCGCGGACGGTGAAGCTTGAAACTGCGGCCGACGATGCCGATGCCGTTTGCCAGCAGGGCAGCAGCGAGGGTGTCGCCTTCGAGGCCCTCGTACGATTTGCCATCAAATATGAACCGCACTTTTGGTCGCGGCTCGTTTGTGGGGTGTCCGAATGCGGGGACGCGCTCATACGGCTTCATGCAAACCTCCTATGATGCGATTGCCTTGCTCGTCGTCGCGGCTCACTTCGTCGAAGGTGAACACACGCACCAGGGCGTGGCTCACGGTATCGCGTTCGATGCCGAACCATTGCCGGCAACCAAAGGTATGGCGCCAGCGTTCCCGCGATCTTCCGCGGACGTTGTCCCGCGTGAAAAGATAGTCTGCCCACTGCTCGTCGGAGAGTTGGCCAGGTGCTGACGGGCGAACGCGATCGTACGGACCACCAAAGGTGAACTCGTCCTCGTCGCGCGTACTGCCACAAAAGGGGCACGGAATGCGTAACATGATTCTCTCGGTTAATGGTCTACGCCAGCGGCGGCAGCTTCGTTGACAAACCGGCCTGTCGCAAAGCGGTCCATACCAAACGGCTCGATGAGCGGGTGCGGACGGTCATTTGCAACGGTGTAAGCTAGCGTCTCGCCGCCGACCGGAATCGCCTTGAAGCCACCGGTGCCCCACCCCGTACTGATGTAGAGCGCGGTCACCGGCGTCTTGCCCAGGATCGGACTCGAATCTGGCGAGATGTCCACGATTCCCGCCCACTGACGCATCAGCTTCAGACGGCTGAAGGTCGGGAAAAGATTGAGCGTTGCGCTCAACGTTTCTTCGAGCGCTGGCAGCGTGCCTCGTTGCCCGTACGACGGGTACGCGTCAGCCCGGCCGCCGATGAGAATCTCGCCCCGGTCCGACTGGCTCACATAGCAGTGAACCAGCGGCGAGACAACCAGCCCCTCGAGTACGGGTTTGATCGGCTCGCTGACCATTGCCTGCAACGCAACGCTGTTAATGGGCAGCGAAAACCCCGCCATCCTGGCGAGTACCGACGAATGTCCAGCGACCGCGATGACAACCTTGTCGGCTTCGATGACGCCAGTCTTTGTCTCAACGCCACGAATCCGGTTACCGTTCATGCGAAGCGCGGTTACTTCGCAGTTCTGGATGATGTCGACACCCAGATTGTCTGCACCGCGGGCGTAGCCCCACGCTACCGCGTCGTGTCGCGCGACGCCCGCGCGGCGCTGAATGAAGCCACCGATAATCGGGTAGCGTGCAGTCGCGCTCGTGTCGAGCGCGGGCATGAAATCCCGGATCTGGTTCAGGTCGAGCATCTGGGCATCGATGCCCTGAAGCTGGATCGAGTTCGACCAGCGCTCGAGCCCGTCCATCTGATGCGGATTGTGCGCGAGCGTTAACGCGCCATGCTGACTCAGCATGATGTTGTAGTTGAGCTCCCTGCTCAGCCCCTCATACAACTGGAGCGAGCGCTCGAAGAAGTTCGTGCTTTCCCGATAGAAATAGTTCGAGCGGATGGCCGTAGTGTTACGGCCGGTGTTGCCGCCTCCCAGCCACCCCTTCTCCAGCACGGCGACGTTGGTGACGCCGTGGTTTTTTGCCAGGTAGTACGCGGTTGCGAGACCCTGGCCACCGCCGCCAACGATGACCACGTCATATCGTGACTTCGGTTCGCGGGAGTGCCACGCCGGCATCCAGGTTCGGTGGTTCGACAGCGCGTGCTTCGCGAGCGACCAGAATGAATAGTGTTCCAAGTGTGACCCCTTCCGCACTTCGATTACAGGACAACGGTGCGATGACCGTTGAGGAAGATCCTGCCTTCACTGAACAGGCGTACGGCATTCGCGAGTGCGACCGCCTCGGTGTCGTGACCGACCAGGACCATGTCCTCCGCCGTATAGGTGTGATCGATCAGCTTCACCTCCTGAGCGATAATTGGACCTTCGTCCAGATCGCTGGTCACGAAGTGCGCGGTTGCGCCGATCACCTTCACACCCCGGTCGTGAGCCTGGTGGTACGGTCGTGCGCCCTTAAAGCCTGGCAGGAAGGAATGGTGGATGTTGATGGCGCGGCCTGCGAGCTTGCGGCTCATATCGTCGGACAGAATCTGCATGTAACGGGCGAGAACCAACAGTTCGGCCCCCGTGGTGGCGAACAAATCGAGAATTTGCGCTTCCTGTTGCGGCTTCGTTTCCGGCGTTATCGGATAATGGTGGAACTGAATGCCGTACCACTCCACGAGACTGCGGCAATCATCGTGGTTGGAAACTACGCCCACTATATCGATCGCCAGCGCGCCCGCACGCCACTTGGTCAGCAGCAGGTTCAGGCAGTGATCGTACTTGGAGACAGCTATCAGCACCTTCGGACGGTACGAGGCCGGACGCAGCGTGTAGTGCATTTCGAGCTCGGCGGCCACCGTGTCGATCTTCGTGCGCAAACGCTCGATCGAAGACTTGAGCATATGGTCGTTAAAGACCATTCGCGCGAAGAAGCGCTCGGTCTGGCGATCGCCGTAGTGGAACGACTCGGTGACAAATGCGCCCTGTTCGAAAAGGACGTTCGACACTTTCGCGAGAATGCCCAGCCGGTCGGGGCACTCAAACGTAAACAGATACTCGGATGGCTTTTGCTCAGTAGCGACGGACATTGATAATTCCTCGAAGCAGATTGAATGTACGGATGTTCAGTTGGGTCGTCACACGGCGGTGCACACACACTTGCCGGCCGGAATGGTTTTTTCGCGAATCATGGCTGGTCATCCGGTAGGCCGCGCAGACCACCAGCACCCAGGCTGGGATCCCATAGACCGGGACTCGAATGGCCGCGGTGACCAGCAGCCTGACAACGACCGTTTCCAGGCAATCGCCCTTATCGTTTTCTCGTTCGATCCGGGGAAAAGCCGCCTGGCCTGGAAGCGCTTGCTGCCGTGTTGCATTCAGGTTCTCCTCACCCGCCCGACCGTTGGCCTGGCATTGTTATCACAGGATCCGTCAAACACATGTCCCGTATACCAACAATAATTATTTATTGTTTCCGCACGAGCCGGAACGTCTGCATGTGAGATCAAAGGCTCCTACACCAGCTTACGGAAGTATAGGCAAGGGCAGCGCCCGTTACAATAATAAATTAAGGTTACTTGTTTAAGGTTTACCCGAGTTGACTGTCAGACACCCGCTAAGCACGCTGTATGTAATACACTTCCTTCCCACGGAAACATTGGCCAGGATATGGGTACCATCAGTGAAGTGACCTCGGCGCGCCGCAGTGGGCCGCGCCGTCTACAAGAAGAGCGCAGTGACGCAACGCGTCGCCGCATTATTCAGTCAGCAATGCGCCTGCTCTACAAGAAAGGATTCAAGGCGGCAAACCTTCAGGATATCGCGCGAGGCGCCCGGGTCACGCTCGGTGCGCTTCAGCACCATTTCCCGAACCGACAGGTGTTAATGGAACGCCTGATCGATGAGGTGATGGCCCCCCTCTCGGATGATGGGGTTGTCTGGCCCCCGCTTGACTTGCCGCTGGAGCAACGGGCACGCGAATTCGTGCGCCTCGCCTGGCAGACGACCTACGGTGTTCCCAGTTACGTTGCGGCGTGGAGTCTGTTCTTTGGCTGCAAGGCATCCCCTGAGCTTTTCGCCCGGATCGATGCGAATCGCGCACGCTCTGACCCCGTTTTCTTTAACCGTTTCGCTTCCTGCTTTCCCGAGGTCGAATCGAATCACGCTAATGCGCAACAGTTCGCCGGCTTTGTGTTCGCCAGCTTGCGAGGCATGGCGGTGTTCAACCTGTTTGACGTTGCACACGAGGAAGTCGACGGACAGCTTGAAATCCTTGTGCAGGTCATCCTGCAAGCGGGCTCCTCAATGCGTCGCTGAGCTCGTTTGCCCAACCGCACCGACAACAGCAGTTGGCCACGGTTTCGCGACCTGCCGCGAACTGCTGGCATGCCAATACCTCGATACAACCGACGTAACCATCGC
>Ga0207647_10003564_pt1 | contig 11685 bp, 9 predicted proteins | sample KBSCornC2_FD_184295 | JGI IMG/M metagenome (GOLD analysis project Ga0207647, IMG submission 184295) | Corn rhizosphere microbial communities from Kellogg Biological Station, Michigan, USA - C2 (SPAdes) (version 2) | ecosystem: Host-associated > Plants > Roots > Rhizosphere ...
ACGTCGCCGCGTTCCGCCCGCTGAAGGAGTTCAAGCGCGAGGTCGCCGAATTCGCCCGCTATCTGAAATCGACCCCGCCCTCCGAGGGCAGCACGGGCGTCTACTATCCGGGCGAGATCGAAGGCGAGCGTGCGCAGCAGCGGCTGCGTGACGGCATCGAGGTCGAGGATGCCACCTGGGAGAAGCTGCGCACGCTGGCGCGGGAGTACCGGCTCGACACGGTGCTCGACCTGGCCTGACGGAATTCGGAGACAGCAGCATGACGCGGCAGATGGTACTGGTCGGCTTCCTCCAGGCGCAAAACTGCACCAATTTGCCGAGCTCCTGGCGGCATCCGGACTCGCGCGACGATTCGATGTCGGCGGACTATTATCAGGAGATCGCCAGGATCCTCGAAGCCGGCAAGTTTCACATGGCCTTCTTCGACGACCGCCTGGCGATGCCGGACCGCTACGGCAACGACCACGCCCACACCGTCGAATACGGCATCCGCTGCGTGAAGATGGATCCGCTGATCGTGCTGACCACGATGGGCATGGTCACCGACAAGCTCGGCCTTGGCGCGACCTGCTCGACCACCTATTACGAGCCGTTCGACGTCGCGCGCCGCTTCGCGACGCTCGATTTGATGTCCGGCGGGCGCGCGGGCTGGAACGTCGTCACCTCGCTCAATGACGGCGAGGCGCTCAACATGGGCCGGGACTCCCATCCCGAACATGATTCCCGCTACGACCGCGCCGACGAGTTCATGGAGGTCGTGCTCGGCCATTGGGACACCTGGGAGGACGGCGCGCTCATCATGGATAAGACGAGCGGCCGCTTTGCCGATCCGGCCAAGGTGAAGCGGCTCGATCATAGGGGAGCGGCCTTCAAGTCGCGCGGGCCGTTCACCGTGCCGCGCTCGCAACAGGGCCATCCTGTCATCATCCAGGCCGGCGCATCCGGCCGCGGCCAGCGCTTTGCCGGCCGCTGGGGCGAGGTAATCTTCACCGCCGCGCGCAACCTCGCCGCGGCCAAGGAGGGTTATGCGGCCGTGCGCAACGAAGCCGCCAAAGCCGGCCGTGATCCCGACCAGATGCTTCTCTGCAACCTGACGACGTCGGTCTGCGGCGCAACCAAGACCGAAGCCGAAGACAAGATGGCGCTGATCAACAAGCTGCCGCTCCAGATCGACGCGCTGTCGCTGCTCGCCGAAGCGCTCAATTACGATTTCGCCTCCAAGGACCTCGACGAGCCGCTGACGACGGAAGAGCTGAAGAGCATGCAGGGCATCCTGGGCATCCGCGACGGCGTGCTGAAGAATTCGGGCAAGAGCAATCCGAGCGCGCGCGATTTCGTCACCTTCTCCGGCCGTGGCCAGGTGCAGGACGCAATGGTCGGCGGCCCCAAGGAGATCGCGGACAAGCTCGAAGAAATGTTCGTCGAGCGCGGCTGCGACGGCTTTGTCATCGCGGCCACCTACGTACCCGGCTCCTACGCCGATTTCGTGCGCCATATCGTGCCGGAATTGCAGCGGCGCGGTTTGTTCCAGAAGGACTATCGCGGCAAGACGCTGCGGGAAAACCTCGGCTTGCGGCGGCCCGCTGCCGGTGCCTGGAAGGTGCATCCGCGCGATGCTGCGGAATAACAACGAGGATACCACATGCGCTGGCTGAAATTCACTGCCTCGGACAAAACCTCCTGGGGGATCGTTGAAGGCGACCAGGTCATCGCAGTCGACGGCGATCCCTTCGGCGAATGGCAGCGCACCTCGCGCACGCATCCGCTTAGCGACGTCAAGATCGAGCTGCCGCTGATCCCGCGCACCTTCTATTGCGTCGGCCTCAACTATTTGAAGCACCTGAAGGAGGCCGCCGACAAGCGCGGCGAGGTGCCGGCCGTGCCTGACCGGCCCGAGATCGGCTATCGCGCGCAAAACGCGCTGATCGCGCATGACGAGGAGGTCGTGATCCCCTCTTTCGCGACGGACAGGATCCACTACGAGGGCGAGCTCGTCGTCGTCATCGGCAAGAAGGTCAAGCACCTCACCAAACAGAACGCGATGGATTGCGTGTTCGGCTACACCATCGGCAACGACGTCAGCGAGCGCAGCTGGCAGAAGGCGGACCGCAGCCTGTGGCGCTCGAAGAACGCCGACACGTTCAAGCCGATGGGCCCGTGGATCGAGACCGAGGCCAATCTCGCCAGGATGCAGACGATCGTCAGGGTCAACGGCAAGGAGACCAACCGCTTCCACACCAACGACATGATCTTCGGCGTGGTGCCGTTCCTGGTCGAGCTGACCAAGTATTTCACGTTATGGCCCGGCGATGTGATCTGGATGGGCACCGACGGCGCCTCGCCGGACATCAAGCATGGCGATGTCGTGGAGATCGACATTACCGGCATCGGCACACTGCGCAATCGGTTCGTGCGGGAGCAGCGGTAGATCAGTTCGTGCCGCCTGAGCGACCCTTCACATGATCGATAAAGGCCCGCAACTTCGGCATGATTTGTCGGTGACCGGGATAGTACAGGAACACGCCCGGTGTCATCGGCGCGAATTGCTCGAGGACGGGAACGAGCTTTCCCGTCGCCATGGCACCGGTGGCCAGGGGTGCAGGCACTTGCGCAAGACCCACACCTTCGACGGCGGCTCCGAGCATCGTAGGAAAGTCGTTGGCGATGAAAGGTCCCGAAACCACAATCTCGATCGAACGACCGTTGTCGTCGAGCGACCATGACGCAAGCGCACCGTTCGATCGTCGCAACCTCAAGCACGCGTGCTCACGCAGATCGTCTGGCCGCTCGGGCCGTCCGCGGCGGGCAAGGTAGCCCGGGCTGCCGAGGATAATGAGCGGTAGCGGATTCGTCAGGCGCACCGCAATCATGTCGGGGGCGATGAACTGGCCCAACCTGATGCCGGCGTCAAAACCTTCGGCTGCGAGGTCGACCAATTCTTCGCTTGCGGCAAGCTCCACCTCAATCTCGGGAAATGCCCGGCAGAACGACGCAATCAGCGGCTCCAGCAGGATCGGCACGACTGAGCGCGGGACGGTGAGACGCAGGAGCCCGGTCGGTCGCTGTCCGAGCTCGCGCGCCGCGCCGCTGGCGGCGACGAGCTCCTCGAAGGCGGGTCTGGCGCGCGCAAGGAATCTTTCGCCGGCTTCGGTCAAACCGACACTGCGGGTCGTGCGGATGAAGAGCGCGGCGCCAACGCGCGCCTCGAGCGCGCGTATCGCCTGACTGATGGCCGATGGCGTGACCCCGAGTTCAGCTGCCGCTCGGCGGAAACTGCGATGGTGGGCGACACTCAGGAACGCCTCCACGCCGTCCAGCGCGCCGTGCCTGACTGTGAAGTTCTGCTTCATGGCCCATCAACATTATCGCGAATAGTAACTCGCGGAAAGCAGCTTTACATCCGAATTGCACATGAGCCGTGCCGCTGCGGCAACCGCCGCGATCGGAGAAATGAAATCGATGAAGACAATCCGCAATGTCGTCTTCGCAGTCTCCCTCATACTCACAGGCGCAATCTCCATGGCCGATCCTTCACTTGCCCAATCGCAGACCGCGTCACCGACAACCGGGGTCATGGTCATCCTGACCGCCAAGGCGGGCGTCACCCGAGATCAGATCATGGCCGTCATGCCCGATGAAATCAGGCAGACCGTGCAGCTCTATCTCAACGGGACGGTTCGCGAATGGTATTCGCGATCCGACGGGCGAGGCGCCGTATTCCTGTTGAATGTCAGGGATGTCGCCGAGGGACACGCGATCATGGAGGGCCTGCCGCTCGCGCGGCAAGAGCTCATGGACCACGACTACATCGCAGTCGGTCCGCTGATGCCGCTCGGTCTGCTGATGGCCAAACCCTGAGCGTCCGCCGACGCCGAACCGACCGGCTTCGACCGCACCCGGCCGGACAGGCCACCACAAGGGAATCCGAACGTGCCGCAAAGCTTCAACCTTCCATTCGTGCTCAGCGTCGCAGGCGCTTTCCTGACAAGCGCGGTGGTGGCTTCGATCTACGTCTGGCCGGCACTCCGCGCCATGCCGCGCTATGAGGCCCTGAGACTTCTCGCGGCCTTCAACGCGTTCAGGTTCTTCGGCATGAATTTCATGGTGGCGGGATTCGTATCTGCGGAGTTGAGCCCGACTTTCGCCGCCGAGGTCGGATGGGGGGATCTCATTGCCGCCTCTCTCGCGCTCGCGTCAATCGCAGCACTCTCCTGGCGATGGTCGATCGCCGTTCCGGTGGTCTGGGCGTTCAACGTCTGGGGCACGCTGGATCTCTTGAATGCGTACTACATGGGCGTGACGAAAATCCAGGATCCCGGCCTCTTCGGCGCCGGCATCTATATTCCAGCCCTTTACGTCCCGCTGCTGCTCGTCAGCCATGTTCTTGTCTTCATGATTCTCGTGAGGTCGGGAGCAGAAGAAAAAGCGGCCTGACATGGCCCCTGACATGGCCGCTGGCCGCGATCTCGTGCGTCCGCCAGAACCGACCTCTCTCTAGGGAACGCCGATGAACAGCGATGCTGCGTCCGTTGCCGCCCCGGCCCAGCCTCCTATCCGGCTCGGCTTGATGTGGACCGTTCTATTCACGATCCTGTGGACCTGGCTGATCTACTCGCTCCCCGCACTTCCGGAGAGCGGTTTTCCGGCCCTCGGCGTTCGGCTGCTGGCCCATGGCCTCATTGCGGTCGGCCTGTGGCTCGGGCTCGAAAACACCGCGTTGACGCCAGAGCAACGCCGGGCGACCTGGCTGGTCGTCATGGTCCCCTTCACGCTTTGGGCTGCCCTCGCCTGGACGGCAGCCATCAATGGTGCATTCCGCACGGGCGCCTCCTCCTTGCCGCTGCTTCCCGCGGCGATCCTGCTGCCAGTGATCGTCGGCGCTCCGGTGCTGATGCTATCGAAGCGAGTCGGACAATTGCTCGATGCAATGCCGACGACGTGGCTCATCGCCCTTCAGGTCTATCGCATCTTTGGCAGTCAGTGGCTTGCTTACTGGCTGCGCGGGGCGCTCCCGGGCTTATGGGCATTGCCGGCAGGAACCGGCGACGTGCTGACCGGCCTGTTCGCCGTGCCAGTGGCGATTGCCTTGGCGGCCGGGACGGCCGAGGGGCGGAAAGGAGCGATCTTCTGGAATATCTTCGGCCTCGCAGACTTCGCCGTCGCGATCGCCCTGGGAATGGCCATGTCGCCTGGCCCGTTCCAGTTGATCGTTCCGGATGGCCCGAGCATGGCCGTCGATACTTTTCCGAACGTGTTGACCCCGGCCTTCGTCGTACCCAGCTCGATCCTGTTGCACGTGCTGTCGCTGCGCCAACTGCGCCGGCGCAGCCGGGCCGAGACAGTGTGAGTCCTGTTGTTGTCTCAGAACGGCAGCGCCACGCCGGTCTTGATCTCCTTCAGCACCACATTGCTGCGGACGTAACGGATGCCGGGAATGCGGAACATGAACTCGTCGAGGAACCTGTTGTAGGCGGCCATGTCCTGCACGACGACGCGCAAATGATAGTCGGCGTCGCCCGTGGTCGCGAAACATTCCAGCACCTCGCGGCGCGTCGTGACCCTGGCCACGAATTCGTCGACGAACTTCGCATCGTGTCGCTCCAGCGAGACGTGGAGGATGGCCGACATCGTGAATCCCGCCTGCTCGCGTGCGACCAGCGCCGCATAGCCTTGGATGACGCCGCTCTCCTCCAGCGCGCGCACCCTGCGCCAGCAGGCGGAGGTGGACATGCCGACCTCGTCGGCGAGTTGCTGATTGGTGGCGCGACCATCCTTCTGAAGATGGGCGAGTATTCGCGTGTCCTGCTCTTCGATCATGGAGGCCTCTCAGGCCGAGAACATCTACCAAATTTGATTGCCTTGTGCAAAATTCTACCGAAATTTTGATCTAAGCGGGAAAAATAGGTAAGACCTACCAGCCTCCCAGGCATAACCTTCCATCATCAGGCAGGATGCCGCGCGAGGTCCGCCATGGACGCCATTCCGTCACTCGACCGCTACGAGCTACCCGACCGCTACGACCGCGAGGAGGGCCGCGTCTTCCTCACGGGTACGCAGGCCATCGTCCGCATCGCGCTCGACCAGGCGAAGCGCGACCGTATGCGCGGTCTCAACACCGCCGGTTTCATCTCCGGCTATCGCGGCTCGCCGCTCGGCGGCATCGATCTCGAGCTGTGGCGCATCCAGGAACGTCTCAAGCGGGACCGCATCGAATTCCTCCCGGCCGTGAACGAGGACCTCGCGGCAACCGCCGTGCTCGGCTCGCAACAGGTCGAGACGCAAGCGGAGCGCGAGGTCGATGGCGTGTTCGGGCTCTGGTACGGCAAGGGCCCCGGCGTCGATCGCTCCGGCGATGCGCTCAAGCACGGCAATGCCTATGGCTCCTCGCCGCATGGCGGCGTGCTGGTGGTCGCGGGCGACGACCATGGCTGCGTGTCGTCGTCGATGCCGCACCAGTCCGACGTCGCCTTCATGAGCTGGTTCATGCCGACGCTGCATCCGGCCGATGTCGGCGAATATCTGGCGTTCGGCGAATATGGCTACGCGCTGAGCCGCTTCTCCGGCATGTGGGTCGGCTTCAAGGCGATCTCGGAGATCGTGGAGTCAGGCGCATCCGTCGCGCTGCGCCCGCCGCGCGCCTTCCGCACGCCCGACTTCACGCCGCCGCCGGGCGGCCTGCACTATCGCTGGCCCGACCTGCCGGGCCCGCAGATCGAGGAACGGCTGGAGGCGAAGAAGCACGCGGTCTATGCCTTCGCAAAGGCCAATCCGATCGACCGCCACATCTACGACATTCCGGGCGCCACCTACGGCATCGTCACCACAGGCAAGGCGCATCTCGATCTGATGGAAGCGCTGCGGCTGATGGGCCTCGACGAAGCCGCTTGCCGCAGCATCGGCATCGACGTCTACAAGGTCGGCATGGTCTGGCCGCTGGCGCTGCATGACGCGATGGACTTCGTGAAGGGCAAGCGCGAGATCCTCGTGGTCGAGGAAAAGCGCGGCATCATCGAGAGCCAGTTCAAGGAATATTTCTACGACTATCCCGGCACCAAGCCCGAGCGCATGGTCGGCAAGCACGACGAGCGAGGGGCGCGGCTGATCTCCTGGATCGGCGAATTGTCGCCGCGTGCACTGGCTGGCGTGCTCGCCCGCCGGCTCGATCCGATGTTTCCGGGCCTCAATCTCGCCGCACGCGCGGCCGCCTTGATGCCTGAAGCCGCGCGCACGATCAACGTCAGCGGCGCGACACGCACGCCTTATTTCTGCTCGGGCTGCCCACACAACACATCGACAAAGGTGCCTGAGGGCTCGAAGGCGCTGGCCGGCATCGGCTGCCACTTCATGGCGAGCTGGATGGACCGTGAGACGTCGTCGCTGATCCAGATGGGCGGCGAGGGCGTGAACTGGGCGGCGTCGTCAAAATTCACCGGCAACAAGCATATCTTCCAGAATCTCGGCGAAGGCACCTACTATCACTCCGGCTCGATGGCGATCCGGCAGGCGATCGCCGCCAGGGCCAACATCACCTACAAGATCCTGTTCAACGACGCCGTCGCCATGACCGGCGGCCAGCCGGTGGACGGCCCCATCAGCGTCCATGCCATCGCGCATAGCGTCCGGGCTGAAGGTGTAACACGCATCGCGCTGGTATCGGACGATCCCGCGCAGTTTTCGCCGGCGGACCTGCCCATCGGCGTGACCATCCATCCGCGCGAGGAAATGGACCCCGTGCAGCGCGAGCTGCGTGAGGTTCCCGGCGTCTCCGTCCTGATCTACCAGCAGACCTGCGCCACCGAGAAGCGACGCCGCCGCAAGCGCGGGCAGATGGCCGATCCCAAGCGCTTTGCCTACATCAACGATCTCGTCTGCGAGGGCTGCGGCGACTGCTCGGTCGAATCCAATTGCCTGAGCGTCGAGCCGAAGGAGACGCCGTTCGGCCGCAAGCGGCAGATCAACCTGTCGGCCTGCAACAAGGATTTTTCCTGTCTCAACGGGTTTTGCCCGAGCTTTGTCACCGTCGAAGGCGCGACGCGCCGGAAGAAGAGCGCGAGCGAGATCGACGCGGTCGGCCGCGCGGCTACGCTTCCCCTGCCCGCTCCCGTCACGCTCGACCGTCCCTACGACCTGCTGGTAACAGGCGTCGGCGGCACCGGCGTGATCACCGTCGGCGCGCTGATCGGCATGGCCGCGCATCTCGAACGACGCGGCGTCTCGGTCCTCGACTTCACCGGCTTTGCGCAGAAGTTTGGCCCGGTGCTGAGCTATATCCGCCTTGCCGCCTCGCCCGAGGCGCTGCATCAGGTCCGCATCGACCAGGGTGCCGCCGACGCGCTGATAGGCTGCGACCTCGTCGTCAGCTCGGCGCCAAAGGCGTCCGGCACCTATCGTCGCGGCACGCGCGCTGCAATCAACACGGCGGAGATGCCGACCGGCGACGTCGTCCGCTTCCGCGACGCGGACCTCGCCTCGCCCGCCCGCCTGCGCGCGATCCGGCAGGTCATCGGCAACGACAATCTCGACACCATCAACGCCAACGCGCTGGCCGAACAGCTGCTCGGCGATGCCGTCTATGCCAACATCATCATGCTCGGCTTTGCCTGGCAGCACGGACTGATCCCTGTCTCGCTGCAAGCGCTGCTGCGCGCGATCGAGCTCAACGGCGTCACAGTCGAACGCAACAAGCAGGCCTTTGCCTGGGGCCGGATCGCCGCGGCCGATCCGGACTTGTTGCCGAAGGCGGACGATGCGCCCAAAGCCGAGACGCTCGACCAGCTCATCGCCCGCCGCGCCGATTTCCTCACCGCCTATCAGAACGCGGCCTACGCGGCACGCTACCGGACGATCGTCGCAAGGGTCCGCAATGCCGAAGCCAACCTGGACAGCGATGCGATGACCGAGGCCGTCGCACGCGCGCTGTTCAAGCTGATGGCCTACAAGGACGAGTACGAGGTGGCGCGCCTGCACATGCAGAGCGGCTTCCTCGACGAGTTGAAGCGCGAGTTCGAGGACGGTTTCAGCGTCCAGTATCACCTCGCGCCGCCGTTCCTGCCGTCCGAACGCGACGCCCGCGGCCGTCCGCGCAAGCGCGCTTTCGGCCAGTGGATCCAGATGCCGCTTGCCATGCTCGCGCGGCTCAAGCTGCTGCGCGGGACGCCGCTCGATCCGTTCGGCTACACCGCCGAGCGGCGGACCGAGCGCGAGCTGATCTCCTGGTATGAGGGTGTGATCGAACGGATGCTTCGCGAACTCGACGCGGCGCGCCTGCCCGATTTCATTGCGATCGCCAAGGCTCCGATGGATATCCGTGGCTACGGCCCGGTCAAGGACGCCGCGGTCGCCAAGGTGAAGCCGGAGGTCGAACGGCTTCTCGCCGATGTGATCGCGGCATCGCCAGCAAAGATGCGCGCCCACGGTTGACGTGATGCCAGCGAGGCTTCAGCCTTCCGAATTCAAGGGGGCTCCCTGATGGAGCCCGGCAATCGGGTGACGCATCATGGATTTCGACCAGTTGACCCTGACCCAGGCCGCGGCCGACCTTCGCGCCGGGAAAGTCACGAGCACTGCACTCACTTCGGAAGCTCTTGCCCGCGCCAAAGCCAACACGGATCTCAACGCCTTCGTCATCCTGGACGAGGCCGGCGCCCTGAAGGCCGCAGCTGAATTCGACGCAAGCGGCGACCGGAGCAAGCCGCTCGGCGGCGTTCCCATCGTGATCAAGGACAATATCGAGGTGGCCGGGCTTCCCTGTAGTGCCGGCACGCCCGCGCTGAAGGATTACGTGCCGAGTTCCGATGCGCCGGTGGCGGCAAGGCTGCGCGCCGCCGGCGCAATCATCATCGGTAAGACCAGCATGCACGAACTCGCCTTCGGCATCTCCGGCTATAACACCGCATTCAAGACCGGCGCCGAGTTCGGCGTACGCAACGCCTATGATCGCGCGCTCATCGCGGGCGGCTCCTCGTCAGGCACGGGTGCCGCGCTCGGGGCGCGGATCGTCGCGGGCGGGCTTGGTACGGACACGGGCGGATCGGTCCGGGTACCGGCCGCGCTGAACGGATGCGCCTCGCTGCGCCCGACCGCCGGCCGCTATCCGCAAGAGGGCATTGCGCCGATCTCGCACACCCGCGACACCGCAGGGCCGATGGCCGCGACCATCGCCGATGTCGCGCTGCTCGACCGCGTCATCGCGGGTGGCGACGACGTCGTGCCGGCTGACCTGAAGCAGGTGCGGATCGGCATCGTGAGGTCGATGCTGACCAATCTCGATGCCGACACCGAGACCGCATTCCAGGCGGCCGTCGCGACAATGAAGGCACAGGGTGTCACGGTGGTCGAGATCGAGATGCCGCAGCTTGCCGGGCTCAACGGTCAGGTCGGTTTTCCCGTCGCGCTGTACGAAGCCTATGACGACATGGTCGCCTATCTCGCGCACACCGGCACCGGCCTCAGCATCGAGGCGCTGGCTAAGGAGATCGCGAGCCCCGACGTGAAGGGCACCTACGATGGCCTCGTCATCCCGCGCAAACTGCCCGGCCCCGACAACACGCTGCTCGACGCCAGGCCGATCTATGACGCAGCGATCGGGACCGCGCGGCCTGCGCTGCAGGCGCTCTACAGCGACACGTTTTCCGGGAACAAGCTCGACGCTATCGCCTTTCCGACCACGCCGCGCGTCGCCATTCAGTCAAATCCCGATTCCAGCAGTCTCGAAAATTTCGGCCTGTTCATCCAGAACACCGATCCCGGCAGCAATGCCGGCATTCCCGGCATCCAACTTCCGATCGCGCTTGGCGCCACAAGCACATTGCCTGTTGGTCTCGAGCTGGACGGCCCGGCAGGCAGCGACCGCCGCCTGCTCGCGATCGGGATGGCGCTTGACACCGTGTTTGGGCGGCTGCCGGCGCCGGCGCGCTAGAGGCAAGCACATATCCATCTCCTCAGCCTGAGGAGCTTGCGAAGCAAGCGTCTCGAAGGGCGAGGCCACGACCCGAGCCTTTCATCCTTCGAGACGCGCGTTCCGCGCTCCTCAGGATGAGGAATTGGCAGCGTCTCACGAATACGGATTGATCAGCTTCTGCTGTTCGGCGCTGTGGTGCACGAGCATGTCGATGAAGGTCCTGACCTTCGCCGACAGATGATGTTTGTGCGGATAGACCGCGTTCATCGACATCTCGACAGGACGGTATTCGGGCAGGAGCCGAACGAGGTGACCGGCTTCGAGATCGTCCCGAATGAGAAACCCGGCCATCAGACAGACTGCAGCGCCTTCCAGCGCCACTTTCCGCAGGGCCTCACCGCTGTTGGTGATGAAGCTGCCGGAGATCCGTACCGATGCCGGCGCGCCCTTGCGATCGAAGAAGCGCCAATCGTCGCCGTAGGGATAATTCACGTGACGGCCGCAATTGTGCGCGGTGAGCTCATCGAGCTTGCGCACGCGACCATGCCTCTCGAGATAGTCGTGCGAGCAGCACAGCACGTGGCGCCAGGTGGCGAGACTGCGGACGATCAGGCTCGAATCCGGCGGTGTGGTCATGCGCACGGCAACGTCATACCCTTCCTCGATGAGGTCGACGTCGGCTTCGCCCATGCGCAGATCGATCTTGAGCTCTGGATAGGTCGACAGGAGTTTCGCCACGATCGGTGCGACAAACGGCACCATGTGCGTGGCGACGTGGACGCGCA